>JADEYI010000910.1_pt1 | contig 29106 bp, 28 predicted proteins | sample 8542331 | NCBI WGS metagenome assembly JADEYI01 (sample SAMN16510988, study PRJNA670497) | mine drainage metagenome | isolation source: biofilm near Copperflume 1 | place: Germany: Marsberg coppermine Kilianstollen | collected 2018-02 | reverse complement strand
TTGCCCGCCAGAGCTGAAAGTTCGATGTAGTGGGCGTGGGTGTCGGTGGGGGTCACGATCACCACGGCTTCCACCCCTGGATGGTGGATGGCGGCTTCCGGGTCAGCGTAGGTTTGCTCGGCCCGCAGCAGGTTTTTTGCAGCCTCGGCGGCGGGTAAATGGGGATCGGCCACCGCCAACACCCGGGCTTCGGCTACCCCTAACATAGTTCGGGCGTGCTCCATGCCCATCCGCCCCGCGCCCAACAGCGCTACTCCATATGTTTTAGCCATGTTTCCTCCACAAACGCGAGAAGCTGTTGATTTGGCTTTTTCGGGCCATCCTCAAAACCCGCCTTTGGACTCGATAAACTCCAGCGCCTCGTCCAGATAGGGTGTGAAATCGGCACAGCCGATGCGCGTAACCACGATGGCCCCACAGGCATTGCCCATGCGGGCACTTTTGTACCAGTCCCAGCCCTGCAAACGCCCGTAGATAAAGCCTGCCGCGAAGGCATCGCCCGCACCCAGCACACTGAGCACTTTCACCTTAAAACCAGGGGCATGGATGGTTTTTCCGCTTTGGTAAACATCACAGCCTTTGGCCCCACGCTTGACCACCAGGGCTTCGACCCCTCGAGCCAGCAAGGCCTTAATATTGGCTTCCACGTCGCCGCGAATTTCGGGGGCGGTAATCTGCGAGTCGCGGATGGTGATATCGGCAGGGTCGCGCAGCATGGCCGCATTGATTTCCTCCTCGGTTCCCAAAGCCACGTCTATCAAGGGCAGCAGGGCTCGAATACTCACTCCGTAAGCCCTCGGGTCGTGCCAGCCATCAGCCCGAAAATCGAGGTCGAGAAAGGTGGTGAGGCCCAGCGTTTTGGCCCGCTCGGCCAGGAACAGGGTGGTGCTGCGGCTGGGCTCTTTGGCCAGCGCGGCCCCCGAAAGCTGAACCGCCCTGGTTGCCTCGAGCGGCAAAGCCACTACGTCATCAATCGAAACCTGGATATCGGCGGCGTTGTCGCGGTAGAAGGTGATGGGAAACTTGTCCGGTGGTTCGATGCCCAGCACCACCGCACTGCTGCGGGTGGCGGGCTTGACCGGGATGAACTGGGTCTGGACTTTTTCCCGCTTCAACCGTTCGACGATGAATTCCCCGATTTTGTCAGGGCCAACCGCCGTGAGCAGGGCGGTTTTGAGTCCCAGGCGGCTCGAGCCTACGGCGATATTGAGCGGGCTGCCGCCAATATAGGCTCCAAATGCGCGGATGTCGGGGAAAGCTGCACCGATATCTTGGGAGTACAAATCAATCGAGGAACGCCCCAGGGTGATCAGGTCGTACTTGTAGCCGCGAGCTGAGGGCTGAGGGCTGAGCGCCCCTTTTGCGCTTGCCCGCTGCCCTTTGCTTTTTGCTCGCTTCATAGCCCCGCCACCCGGCGCAAATATTCCCGGTTGCGCCGCGCACTCTCTCGCGGCTGGCCCATCCCCGGTAGCACGTCCTGCTCGACGGTAATCCAGCCGTCATAGCCGATTTGCCGCAGCTTGCGTGTGACCCGACCAAAGTCAATCGAGCCCTGCCCCAGCTCGCAGAACACGCCCTTAGCGATGGCCTCTTTGTAGTTCCAGCCCTGCTCCCTTGCCTGGGAGGCAACGGTGGGACTGCAATCCTTGTAATGCACGTACCAGATGCGGCTTTTGAAAGCCTCGAGGCCGTCCAGCACCAGCTCTCCCTCGGTAGTGCCACTGCCATAGAGGTAGTGGCCGGTATCGAAAACCAGCCCCACCAGGTTTTCGTCGGTGTGCTCGAGGAAAGCCTCGATTTCCCAGGGGGCTTCTACGTAACCTGCGCAGTGGTGGTGAAACACCAGCCGCAGCCCCGTCTCGTCACGCACGGCCTTGGCAATGCGCTCGGCCCCACCCGCAAAGGTCTTCCATTCGCTTTCGGGCAGGCTCATCTCCGGCTCGACCTGCCCGGCGTTCTGAAAGCGCAGGGGGTCACGGCTATGCTCGTCGGCCAGCACCAAGAGCGGCTGCCAGCCATCACCCACGTCAGCCACGCTCTTCAAGAGCCGGGCCGTACGCAGGACTCGAGCCTCACCTTCAGCGTGAGCCTGGGGGTCACGCAGGTAGACCCCTTCATACGCCCCCAGCATGGTCAGCTTGCGAGCGATGATTTCCTGGCGCAGCTTTTCGGGTTCGGTGGGCATATAGCCAAAGTCGCCCAGCTCGGTGCCGGTATAGCCGGTTTCCACCAACTCATCGAGCATCTGGGTATAACCAATACCCTGACCCCAACCCTCAATAGTCCCCCACGAGCACGGTGCGTTTGCGAAACGAATTGCCATTATCTAAGACTCCTTTCAGTAAGCTCCCGGCGAGTCGGAAAGGGGCTGTGTTTTACGCCCCTGCCTCACAGCAGGAGTTGGGAGGGCTCCGGCGTAGCGGTGGGGATTCTGCGGCACCAAATCCATACCCCCAGTCCTATCGCGGTTCTCTGAATTTTGCTGCCGCCATGGGCGGCAGAATATCAGATAGGCACAGTAAATAGGCACAGACTACCCCAAGGTTCTTTTCGAAAACCGCTCTAAAAATACCGCCGTTGCTTCTTCAGATACGCCTCGTATTCCTTACGTGCCCGCTTGACCTTGGCCTGCCCGGAAACCTGGGCCACCGGCACGTCCCACCAACTCTCGAAACCGGGAACCCGGTCGTCTACACTAACCGGCACCACAATAACCTTCACGCCCCTGGTTTTGCGGGCTTCGCCCAGGGCTCGCTCGAGTTCAGCATAATTCTTCGGATGCCAAGCCGTGGCTCCCATGGCCTCGGCGTGCTTGGCAAAATCTACCTGTACCGCAGAACCATCGGTGCGGCCAGTTTTGGTATTGCGGTGGCGCAGTTCGTTGTTGAAAGAGGGTGAGCCCACCGACATCTGCAGGCCCCGAATCGAACCGAAAGCTTGATTGTCCAGGAGCATCAGGGTGAAATCTAGCCCTTCGGCCACGGCGGTGACAATCTCGCTGTTTGCCATCAGGTAGGTGCCGTCCCCCACGAAGACCACCACTTCGCGGCTCGGCTCGGCCAGCTTCACCCCCAGCCCGGCGGGAATCTCGTAACCCATGCAGGAAAAACCGTACTCGAGGTGGTAGGCTTTGGGGTCTTCGCAGCGCCACAGCTTGAGCAAATCGCCCGGCAAGCTGCCCGCCGCACAAATCACCGTGGCCTTGCCACCGAAGGCTTGGTTCGTCAAACCAATGACCTCGGCCTGGGCCATCTCCTTCTTCTTGGGCTTGGGAGTTCGGTATTCCCCCACCAAGCCGTCCCATTCCCCTTTGAGCCGAGCAACTTCCTTGCGGTAGGTTGGAGCTGTGCCCTTAAAGCTTCGCAGGGCGGTTTGCAGGGCCTCGAGGCCGCGCTTGGCATCCGCTACCAACGAAACCCCGCCCAGCTTTCCCCCGTCGAAGGACACCACGTTCAGCCCGACCACCTTCACCTGGGGGTTTTGAAACGCGGTCTTGGAAGCGGTAACAAAGTCGCCCAGGCGGGTTCCGATGGCAATGACCAAATCTGCCTCGGCAGCCAGCCGGTTAGCCGCAGTCCCGCCGTTGGAACCGATGGCCCCTACATTCATCAGATGGTTCCAGGAAAGTGCGCCCTTGCCGCCCTGCGACTCGCTCACGGGAATCCCGAAGGTCTCGGCAAAGGTGGCGAGTTCGCGCTGGGCCTCGGAGTAGAGGGTTCCGCCCCCAGTGACGATCAGCGGGCGTTTGGCTTTGCCAATTATATCCGCAGCTTGGCTCACCCCTTCTGGCTCGGGAACGGGCCTGCGAATGCGCCAGACCCGCCGCTCGAAGAACTCCGCGGGCCAGTCGTAGGCTTCGGTCTGCACGTCTTCGGGCAAACAGACCGTGACCGCCCCGGTCTCGGCGGGGTCGGTGAGGACACGCATAGCCTCGGGCAGCGCCGAGAGCAGTTGCTCAGGCCGGGAAATCCGGGTGAAAAAGCGGCTCACCGGGCGGAAGGCATCGTTCACGCTCACGTCGTGCTCTAGGGGGTGCTCGAGCTGCTGCAATACCGGGTCGGGGAGGCGGTTGGCAAAGTAGTCGGAGGGAAATAGCAGCACCGGCACGCGGTTGACCGTAGCTCCCGCCGCTGCCGTAATCATGTTCACCGAGCCCGGCCCAATCGAAGCCGCACAGGCGAAGGTGCTAGTGCGGCCAGTGTGTTTGGCATAAGCCGCCGCCAGATGCACCATACTTTGCTCGTTTTGCGGGCGGTAGGTGGGCAAATTTACTGCGCCGCCATACTCCTGGAGGGCCTGGCCCAGCCCAGAAACGTTGCCGTGTCCGAAGATGGCCCAGACACCAGGAATCAGGCGGGTCTGCTGGCCGTCTCGCTCGGAGTATTGCACAGCCAGAAACTTGACTACAGCTTGGGCGAGGGTCAATTGCTCAATCTTCATTTCCCACCTCCTGAACGTTCGCTAAAAAACTGATACCACTGCAAGGAGGTGTTGGTGGTAATCTGGTCGGCTCCGGCCTCGAGTACCTGCTCCAATGCTTGGAGAGTACCCGGATCCTCCTGATCTAAAGTCCAGACATCCACCCAGGCTCCTAGTTGGTCGTGGATAAAGGCGATGGGATTGAACCCATCCCCCAAGGTTTGTAGCACAAACTCCCTGCGCAGATAAAATTCTGAGACTCTCGGTACCAATTGGAGTAGCGTCTCAACCCGGTCTAATAGATACTCCGCCGGGGATAGCAGCCGCCGGTAGCCCAAAGGGTGGTCATCTAAGTAGCCGTAGGCGTTGGTATGTAGGGGAAGCCGTACCCAGCTATCCACTGGGGAGTCCAGATGGTAAGCGAAATCCAGCCCGACCTCCAAACCGCTATCCAGCCGACGCAGAGCCCGCAAATTCCAGTCTCCCAGGCAGCCCACCACCACCCGTAGTCCCTCTTTCTCCCGCAGCGGCCACAGGGCTTTCAAAAGCCGCTGGGCCGCTATAGAGGACAGCGGTAACTTCTCTTTGAGATCTACCTGAACTTTTGGTGAATACCCCACCCCCCGCAACATCTCTACCACCTCGGAAAGCCCAGCCGTAGGCTCCTCGGAACCCCGTAGGTGCAGGGACTTGAACTCGGCCTGGCTGACCGAACGCAAGGATCCCACCCCAGTGGTCTCACGCTCGAGGGTGGCATCGTGCAACAGCACGAACTCCCCGTCTCGAGTCAGACCAATATCAAACTCGATGACCGCAGCCCGTCCCTCCAACACCTCCTGCAAGGCCGCCAGCGAATTAGGAGGGTGCTGCTTTCGCCCAGTGTGGAGCTTGTGGTACTTGAGTGCGACCTGTCGCCCGCGATAATCCAGATAACCCGGAAGGCTCACGACCCTACTCGCCTCCCTTCTGCATCAAAGAAGTGGAGCGGTGCTCCCCTTAACTCCAGACCCAGCGAAGCTCCTGGAGCCAGCCGGGTGCCAGCCGGAGTCAGGACTTTCAGGGTCTTTCCTTCCCCGAGATCTAAGGAGAGCAGCACCTCCCGACCTAGAGGCTCGGCTATCCCCAAGCGGGTCGGAATCTCCCCACCTAGCCGTATGTCTTCTGGGCGAACGCCCAGATATCCAGAGCCTCCGGGATGGCCGGGCGGAACTGGAATAGTCAGGCCATCCCAGTCAAACTTCCCCTCAGTGAAGGTTCCTTGCAACAAGTTCATGGGGGGGTCACCCACGAATCCAGCTACGAAGGTGTTGCTTGGGCGGTGATACAGCTCCTCGGGTGTGGCAAACTGCTGTACCTGACCAGTGGAAAAGACTGCCACCCGGTCAGCCATAGCTAGGGCCTCAGACTGGTCGTGGGTCACCAGAACCGAGGTGATGCCCAGATCTTGCTGTAGCCGACGGATCTCCGAACGAGCCGATAAGCGGATGCGGGCATCTAGGTTGGAGAGGGGTTCGTCCAGCAGCAGCAGGCTGGGTTCCTTGACCAAGGCTCGAGCCAGCGCTGCACGCTGCTGCTGACCACCGGAGACCTGACCAGGTCGGCGGAAGAGCACCTGGGCAATGCCCAAGAACTCAGCTACTTGATCCACCCGGCGGCGCACCTCGGCCTGAGCGATACGCTTGAGCCTGAGGGGAAAGGCAATGTTCTCAAATAGGTTGAGATGCGGGTAGAGAGCGTAAGACTGAAAGACCATGCCGATATCCCGATCCTTGGGATGCAGGGAGTTCACCTGCTTACCGTCAAAGAATATGCCCCCAGAGCTGGGCTGGTAGATACCAGCAATGAGGAGTAAGGTAGTAGTTTTGCCACAACCCGAGGGTCCCAAGAAAGCCACCAGCTCACCAGGTTGAACCTCGAGGTCTAGGGGCCGTAACACTTCCACCTTGCCAAAGCGCTTGGAAAGCCCCTCGAGCCGCACCTGAGAACCCTTCATCCTTTGCTACCCCCACCGTATATGTCCAGCAGATAACGCTGCCCCAGCAAAAACAACACCACCACCGGCAGCAAGTAGAACAGCCCTACCGCAGCCAACAAGCCATAGTCGGTCAGATCTACTGCCCCGATCAGGCTCTGAAGGTACAAGGAGAGAGTCCAGGTCTTGTTGGAGATAATCAGGGTATAAGGCAGGATAAACTCGCCCCAGGCCGACAGCAGTGCAAAAGTACCCAGGGCCAGGAGCCCTGGGCGCACCAGGGGCAGAGCGATTCGCCAGAAAATGACCCAGCGCGAGGCTCCATCGGTCAGGGCAGCCATCTCCATATCCCAGGAGAGGCCATCAAAAAACCCCTTGAGCACCCAGATACCCAGGGGGATATCTAGCGCAGCCTTGACCAAGATCACCCCGATAAGCGTATCGAACAAGCCCAAGAGACGCAGAATGTAGAAAATAGCGATCAACAAGCTGACCGCTGGGAAAGAGTGCAGCACTAAAATCATTCCCAGGTAGATCCCCCGACCAGGGAAGCGCAGCCTCGAGATAGCGTAGGCGGTCATGGCCGAGATCAGAACCTCGAGGGCCGCCACCCCGAAAGCGAAGATCAAGGTGTTGCTCAAGGCTCCCCAGATTGAGGGCCGACCTCCCACACTCTCCCACAGGAAACGCCAATTCTGGAGTTTCCAACCCCCAGTGGGCAGCAGACCGTGCATCTGGTTGCTCAACGAGCTGAGCACCAACCATAAGTAACCGGCCACAATGGGCAGGCTAAGCAGGCCCAGAAGAACTGCCCACCACGGCCAGACACGCCTGTTCAGACCCATCAATTCACCTCTACCTTGGGCTCTCCCAAAAGTTCCTTGAAGTTGAAGACCCGCAAGTAGATCAGCGAAACCACCACCCCGATCACCACCAGCACGGCGGCCATAGCCGAGCCCAAACCGAACTGAGCATTGCCAAAGTAGTTGGAAAAAGCCTGGTGGTAGGCCGAGAGTGACCAGACCTCGGTACTGTAGAAGCCCGGCCCCCCATTGGTAAGAAGCAGGATGTACTCGAACGAGGTGAGCAGCGAAAGCGTCTGATAGGCACTCACAAACAGGATAGGCCAGCGCAGAAGGGGCAACACCACCCGGTAAATGCTCTGCCAGGTGGTAGCCCCGTCCACCGCAGCCGCGTGCAGCAGGTCAGATGGGATGGCTCTAATGGCCGAGGTAAAAAGTAGCATCCCGAACGAGGCCCCAATGACCCCATTAGCCAGCACCACTACCGCCCAGGGGCTTTGCTGAATCCAGTTTTGTGAGTTGCCTGTAAGATCGCTCAGCAGGCCGTAGGGGGCCACCGCAGCAAGCCCTTGCCAGATCAACACATAGACTACCGAAGCGGTGATGCGGGGCAGGAGCCACAAAGCTCGAAAAGCATCCCCCAGCCTGACTGGCAAGAACGCGGTAATCAGGGCCAGGAGCAGCCCCATCCCCACATTGAAGAAGAGGGTGAGGATCACGTATTTCAAGGTGTTCTTGAGAATCAAAGGGGTGAAGCGGGCCTGTAAAAGCTCCTGATAATTCCCCCAGCCCACCCAGGAGGGATGGCTGAAGGTAGTAGTCGAGAGGTTGGTGGCCGAGAGCACTAAGGTAAGGACTACCGGGAGCAGGAAGAAAAGTACGATCAACAGGCTACCTGGGAGCAAAAACAGGGCCGCCACACTCCAACGTCGCACGAGATTACCTCCTAAACCAAGCCCTGTACCTACTGCACCTCGAGGTCACCCTTCAATTTCTGCGAGAGCTCCTGGGCCACGAACCCTACCGCATCCTGGGGTGAGAGTTGACCCGACTCCACCGCCGAGATACCCCGGAAAAAGCTGTCACCGTACTGGCCCCAGCCCGGACTCATGGGCTGGAAGGTGGTGAAGTCAAGCAAGTAGGCCACGTCCTGTAAGAACTCGTTGCTCTTGATTTCAGGCAGGGCGTAGGTGGTTCGCAGTACCGGCAGGTGGGCGCTCTGAAGAGCGTGCTTTTCATCGAAGCTGGCTTGGGTAACCATTGCCAATAATCTGGCAGCCAAGTCAGCGTGCTTGGAGCCCGACCAGATCATATAAGCCTGAGGTTGGGAGAGAGTCACCGGCTTGCCACCCGGTTTGATCGCCGGTTGCAGGGCAAAACCAAAGTTCTTCCAAAGGTAGTCATAGCCACCGTGATCTTTAGGGTAATACTGGGTGGCCCACTGAGCCCAGGTCCAAGTACCTGCCGAAGCAAAGAGCACCTCTCCGCTCGAGACCGCGTTATGCCAATTGTCCCAACTCATGCCCAAAAGGTTCTTGCTAGTAAGATTGGCCTTGACCAAGTCGGCCAGAAGTTGGTAGGCGCACAGTGAGGCCGCTTTGGAGAAAACCAACTTGCCGTTCTGGGAATCCTGCAAACTACCACCACAAGCATAGTAGTACTCGAAAAAGTCAGCCCCATTTACGGGACGATGCCAGTACGCATAACCAGGCTTCACTACCCCTTTCTGTACGGCTTCTTGGCCCACCTTAATCAAGTCTTGCCAGGTAAACTTGCCGTCTCGAATCTGCTGAGGCAACGCATCGATCTGAGCTTGGCTCCAGCCCAGTTTAGCCAGCAAGGTCTTGTTGAAGTACAGGGGCCGAGCCTCGGTATCCTGTGGAATCCCCCAGCGCTTGCCCTTATAAGTAACTGCATTCCACAAGGTAGGAATCACATTCTTGAATTGGGCGTACTCGTTAATGTAGTTATCCAGTGGGGCCAAATATCCACCATCAGCGTAGGTACCAACATCCACGTGGGCCGACTGGACGATGTCGGGAGCCTTGTTGCTCTGGAAGGCCAGTAACAGTCGGCGGTGATAGTTATCCCAGTTAGTAGTTTCAAAGCTAGTTTCCACCTTGACCCGGTAGGGGGCCTTCTCCGCTACTAGGGCTTTGTTAAGTTCCTCTGCCGCCGCCACCAGATTGGTAGCCCGGGTGCGCGAAGCCTCCTCAGGGCCGATAGTCCAAGCCTGAAGAGTAATAACCTCTTGGGCCTGAGCTAAACCCAGAAATATCAAGATTGCCAAGACCACTCTGCCTTTCATGGCTTACCTCCTCCTATCACGTGAGCATTGCTTGAGTATTACGGTTAGGTAACATACCATACAAAACTTTCATAAGTCAAAGTTTTTTGCTCAAAAGAAAGAAAAGCGAAAGGAATATAATTTCGATACGAAATATCAATAATCTTCTCGAGCCTGGTAGCACGGGTGGCTAAGTACCCCTTCGGGGAACCCCCTAAAGCGCAAATCTATTGTGGAGATACTTAGAGCAATAGCATCCCGCCGGTATCCCAGTGCTCACAACCTACCGCCAAACTCTTCCACTTTTATGACCTGACCGCTCTCGAGGGCCTGTTGGGCGGCTTTGGCTAGCCGCAGGCTGTACCAGCCCTCGCGCACGGTGGGGCTGAGGGGTTTTCCGGCATGGAGATTCCTAGCGAAGGCCACCATCTGCGCAGCATAGGCCTCGCGGAAGCGCTCCTCGAAGTTTCGGGGGCGGTCAAAGTTGCCGCCTCGCTGGTCGTAGAAGGTAAGGTTGGGGCGGCGGTCTTGCTCGACGTGGAGCCGCCCCCGCTCTCCCAAAATCTCGGTGCGGATGTCGTAGCCATAGGTAGTGCGCAGGGCTACTTCCACAGTTCCAACCGCTCCACTTGCAAACTTCAAAGTACCCACCGCCGTATCGAAAAGGTTGAACTGCTTTAGCTCTGGATTCACCAAGGCCCCTCCAATCGCATAGACCTCAGCCACCTCACCCAGATAAAAGCGGGCCAGGTCGAGGTCGTGGATGCCCATATCCACCAGCAGCCCACCACTGGTTTTGAGGTATTCAAGCACCGGGGGCGTGGGGTCGCGGCCCACCGCCCGGAAGCCCTCGAGCTGGCCCAACTGGCCTGCTTCGATAAGCTCCTTGGCCCGCAGGTAGGCTGGGTCGTAGCGTCGCTGAAACCCCACCTGTGCCGCTACCCCCGCTTGCTCGACCGCCCGCACCACCCGGCGGCCCGCCTCCAGGTCGTGGGCGATGGGCTTCTCCACGAAAATAGCCTTGCCCGCTCTGGCAGCAGCCTCCACCACTTCGGCGTGGGTGGGAGTGGGGGTGGTAATGACCACCGCGTCTACGGTGGGATCATTCAGGGCATCCTCGAGGTGTACCCCCGCCTTCGCACCCAGTTCGGCGGCGGCTTTCTCGGCGTTGGCAGCAAAGGTATCCACTACCTTTACCACCTGGCACTCGCTCAGCCCTGCCAATACCCGTGCATGGGCCTGCCCCATGCGGCCTGCCCCAATCATTGCCAAGTTCAACTTGCTCACGTTTGATTCTCCTCAGAAAAAGTTTGTTCACAACAACCCCTGTATCTGGGCAGGTCTATTCTTTTCAAGCCGAAGACCCCCCCTCGCGGTGTAACTCCTCGGCCACGCCGTGCTCCATACGGCCCGCACTGGTGGGGTCTTTCTTGGAAATCAGGTCGAGTTCGACGGCCAAGGCCTCGAGTTCCTCGCCGCCCGCCATCATCTGCAAAAGTTTTTCTCGAGCGGTGTCAGCTTTGGCAAAAGTGCCGTAGCTTTTTCCCCGGTTGAGCACGGTAAAGGTGTCTCCCACCGCCCAGGCATGGTGAACGTTGTGGGTGATAAAAATAACCCCCAGCCCCCGCGTTTTGGCCTGAACCACGTATTTGAGCACCACTGCGGCCTCTTTTACCCCCAAGGCGCTGGTAGGCTCGTCGAGAATCAGCACCTTGGCCCCAAAATAAACCGCCCTGGCAATCGCCACCGACTGCCGCTCCCCGCCCGAGAGGGTGCCTACAGGCTGGTCGGGGTCGCGGATATCAATGCCGATTTTGCGCAGCTCTTCCCTGGCGACGTTGGCCGTATAGTTTCCGTCATAGAGGCGAAGCGGGCCAACTCTGGGCTCGCGCCCCAGAAAAAAATTGCGGCTGATGCTCATCAAAGGCAGCATGGCGAGGTCTTGGTACACCGTGGCAATGCCCCGGTTGAGGGCTTCACGCGGGGAGCTAAAGCTGACCTCCTGTCCCTCAAACACAATTTGGCCCTCGGAGGGTTTGTGTACGCCGGAAAGGGTCTTGATAAGGGTGCTCTTGCCTGCACCGTTGTCACCCAGCAGGCAGTGAACCTCGCCCGCATAGATTTTCATGTCAATGTCCTTAAGCGAGACCACCGGGCCAAAGTATTTGCTGACCTTGCGCAGTTCGACCAGAGGGGTCATACCGACCTCCCAGCCTGGCTCGAGCCCCTGCCATTAGCGTTCACCGCCGCACCTCCAGGCTTTTGCGGCGCAGGTAATTGTTGAGAATCACCGCACCCAGAATCATGCCCCCCACCAGCACCTTGTACCAGTCGGTATCAATGTTGGTGTAGACGATGCCCTGCTGCACCATGCCTAGAATCAAGGAGCCGATGCTGGCCCCAATCACCGAGCCATAGCCGCCGGTGAGCAGACAGCCCCCGATCACCGAGGCCGCCACGGCCTCGAGTTCCTTGCCCTGCCCGTTGAGGACGTTGGCTGAGCCAATCGAAAGGGTCTGGATAGCTGCCACCACCGTGGCTGCTGCCGCGGTCAGCATGAACAGGCTAATCTTGACCCGCCGTACCGGCACTCCCACATTGCGGGCCGCGTTGGGGTCGCCCCCCGCACCAAAAACCCAGTTACCAAAAGAGGTGCGCAGCAACACCATGCTTAGCACAATGGTTACAACCAACCACCACCATACCGAAGCAGGCAAACCCAGCCAGCTACCGGCAAAAAGCCCAGCTACCGGGTCTTTGGCAACTACGTCCTGCAATCCCGAGACGATGGTCAAGTTGGTGATGAGCTTGGTAAAACCGATGTTGAGCCCGGCTAGAATGAACATCATCGCCAAGGTCACGATGAAGGAGGGTAGACCGGTTCGCATAACCAGCCAACCATTGATATACCCGATGCCCAGAGAGAACACCAGGGTGATTAAAACTGCCAGCGAAGGGGGCAGATGCACATAGTCGGGACTGCTCAAAACAGCAATGGTAATACCGGCTATGCCGATCATCGAGCCCACCGAGAGATCAAACTCCCCGCCGATCATGAGCAGGGCCACCGCTGCCGCTAAAATGCCGAGTTGAGCGGCTACCTCGAGGTAATTGCGCACGCTCAACCAGGTCAAAAAGCCGTTGCCCCCAGCCGTAATGGCAAAAAAGAGAAAGACTACGATAAGGCCAGCGATGGAGCCGAGTTCTGGGCGCAGCAGCAAGCGCTTCCAGATGCTGAGAGATTGTAGCCGTTCGTCATGAGCCACCATGCGCTATGCCTCTTTTCTAAATCCCAAACCCGACAAGAGCTATACCGACAACCTAGCGATTTAGCATCCTGCACAGCACAATCGTCAGGTTTAGGGAAACCCGTTAGTCCCCCAAAACGGTAAATCTAAAAAATAAGGCTAGGGAGAGGCAATTGCCTCTCCCTAGCATCCGGCTTAGCGAATACCCTTCTTGCTGAGGTCAATCACCTGAGCTGCGTTCTGCGGGGTCACGAAGCCAGGGCCGGTGTAGATGATGTCGTTGGCGGGCAGCAGGCCATAGCGTTTGTAGTTCGTCAGAATCACGATGGGCAAGTAGCCTTGCAGCCACTGCTGCTGGTCAATGGCGAAGTCCATTTTCTTCTCGCTCAAAGCCTTGAGCACCGCCGGGGAAAGATCGAAGGTGCCGAATTGAATTTTGCCGACCTTGCCCAGGGTCTCGAGGGCTTGTAGGGTGGGATCAGCACCGGTAGGGCCGAGGGTCAGAATACCGTCAATATTCTTGTCTTTTTGCAGCGCCGCAGTAACCGCGTTCTTGATGCCCGTAGGGTCGCTCAGCGTGACCGGCAGCACCGTCACTTTACCGCCCAAACCGTCCGCGAAGCCCTTGCAGCGCTGGTCGAGGCCCACGTTCCCCACTTCCTGGTTAATGCACAGCGCATCCTTGACCCCTGCCGCCTTCATCCGCTTGCCTGCGCCCTGCCCGGCGACATATTCCTCCTGGCCGACATGCAGTAAAACCCCCAGCTTGGCGGCTACGTTGGCCCCAGAGTTGATAGAAACTACCGGGATACCGGCCTTGACCGCAGCCTCGATGGATTTGCCCAGGGCATTGCCATCGGGGATAGAGACCACCAGAGCATCGGGTTTGGAGGCCACTGCCGCATCAATAAGCTGCGACATCTTGACCATATCGAAGGTGTTAGGCGCACGGTATTCGACTTTTACATTCATGTCTTTGGCGGCCTGCTCGACCCCATTTTTGACTACCGACCAAAAGGGGTCTGAAGCCTGACCGTGGGTAACGACCACGATTCGAAGTTCCTGGGCCATACCCAGGCTCATTGCGGCAACCGCACCTGCTGCTAGCAACCACTTTTTCATCTAAACCCCCTTCAGATATTGCGCACTTCACCACCCGACCCCATCAGGTTAGAACTAGCCCGGCATCCCTTCTGACCGTCCTTCTCTAGGTCGTCAAGTGGTTTTAAGTACCCTCAAATTGTTACATCTACAATTTTCGTTTGTCAACATGTAATCGTTCAAACGAAGTTTTAACGAAAGTTTTAAAGTTTTAAAACGAAACAGCTAAATTCTCCTGCATACCCCTGGCAGCTTCGGCGAGGGATGCCCATAACGACTGCCGCACTGCGATTGCGCAAAACGCGACAGCCGACCGACAATCCACCTGAAGCCCCTTCCCAGCAGATGAGAGACCCGTCCGACCACTCCTGTGAAAACGGCCTTGGTAAGGATAGTTTCTCCGGTTGCAGGATTTCTAAAGGTGCAATCTTAGTCCTACTCACACCTCGGTCTTGGCTTTAGCTTCACTTTTAAGGGGTGATTGACCTCAGAGGCTTTCGGGGCTGGGCCGAAATCGTAGACCAGCCTTTTCTGCGCCTCTTACGGCAGGGACGGGTGAGCAACCGGGCCTTCCAGCACTGGTTGACCCAGGAGCGGTATCTATACGAGGGGATGTTGGGCTTCCAGACGGCACTTTTGCGGCGAGCCCGGCCCCAGCACCGTTTGATTGTGGCCCAGGCTTTGGTGATTACAGTAGAGGAACTGGACTGGATGGATAGCCTGAACCTTCCTGCCCGGCCCATACATCCGATGCGGTTGGAATATCTGGATTTTCTCGAGACCCTCGAGCATCAGTCTTATGAAATTGGCACCCTGGCCCACTGGGTACGGCAGAAGGCTTTTTTCGATGCCTGGCAGGCCGCAGGTTCTCTCGAGGAGCTGCCTGGCGAATTCTCCGAGCACTGGCTGGCTCCCGAGGCCCAGGCCCTAACCCACGACTTGGGCAGCCTAGCCCTGGAAGTAACCGACACCCTGCCCCATCATGAGCTAGACGAGTGGGTAGCACAGGTTTTAGCTCAGGAACAGACCAGTTGGGAGATGGCCCTCGAGTTTACCTGCTCGAATGAATCCTCGTGATACCCGGTTCATTTAGAGTGGTTTTCGGGAAAAATCCTGGGAGAGCCTGAGGGCATGTACCCTAACTAAAGAGAACCGCGATAAGCTAGGCTTTCTTTCCGCCAGGGCCGTAATACAATAGGTCTCATGGCAACCCTGACCCGTGACCAGAAAATGGCTCTGGACATGGTACGACAAGTCTCGAGGGAAGTCCTGTGGGAACTGGCCCCGCAGTACGACCGCTCGGGGGAATATCCCTGGCCTCAACTCGAGCAGCTCGGTAAACTCGGGCTTTTGGGCATGAACACCCCTGAAGAGTGGGGCGGTTCGGGTTTCGACTCGGTGACATGGGCCTTGGCAATGGAAGAAATTGCTGCTGCCGACCCCAGCGTGGCGGTGCTGCTCTCGGTCACTTCGGGCTTACCCCAATATATGCTCAACCGCTTCGGCAGTCCCGAGCAGAAAAAGAAATATCTAGTTCCCCTGGCAAAAGGCGATTGGATTGGGGCTTTTGGCCTCACCGAGCCGCACGCGGGCTCGGATCCGGCCTCGATGCGGCTTTGCGCCAGGAAGGTGGCCGGGGGCTGGCAACTCGACGGGGTCAAAGCCTGGGTGACTTCGGGTGGGCAAGCTCAGGTCTACACGGTGATGGCCAAGGGCGAGGCTGGTATCAGCAGCTTTATCGTGGAGAAAGATTTTGCTGGACTCTCCTTCGGCCAACCCGAAGAAAAGATGGGTCTGCACGCTGCGCATAGCTGTGAAATGCATTTTGAGCAGGTATTCGTACCCGATGAAAACCTGCTGGGCCAAGAAGGACGCGGGCTGGCTCAGGCCCTAGCAGGGCTGGATTCTGGACGGGTGGGCATCGCTGCTCAGGCGGTGGGGATGGCCAGGGCCGCCTCCGACATCGCCAAGCACTACGCCGACGAGCGCCTTCAGTTTGGCAAGAAAATCCGCGAGTTCCAGGGAGTTTCCTTCAAGCTAGCCGAGATGTATACCAAAATCGTCGCGGCCAGAGCCTTAACCCTTGATGCCGCCGAGAAAAAAGATCGTGGGGAAAAATTCACCCTCGAGGCCAGCACCGCCAAGCTCTTCGCTTCGGATACCGCTGTCAACGTTACCCGTGAAGCCGTGCAGATTCTGGGGGGTTATGGCTATCACCGCGACTACCGGGTCGAACGCTACTACCGTGATGCCAAAATCACCGAGATTTACGAGGGAACCTCGGAGATACAAAAGCTGGTGATCGCTCGAGAGCTGTACCGATAAAAACCGCTCTAGTGGGGAATTGGGCGTTTGTTGTGACGCTCGAAATCGTCCTGGGCAGGGATGTAAACCTCCCGCAAAAGCGGCGAGGATATCAAGAAGTCGGCACTGCTGCGGTTACAGGCGATAGGAATGTTGTATAACACCGCAATGCGCAACAGGGCCTTAACATCTACGTCATGCGGATGAGGCTGCATGGGATCCCAGAAGAAAATCATCAGGTCAATCTCACCCTCTACAATCAGGGCTCCGAGTTGCTGATCACCGCCCAGCGGCCCCGACTTAAGGCGGCGCACCTTGGGTGGTTTGGGGGCCACTTGGCCCAGCACTCCTTCGACCAGCGTGCCTGTCGTACCCGTGCAGATGAGGGTGTGACCCGCTAGGGTAGCGTGGTTCCACTCGACCCACTCGAGCAGGTCTTTTTTACAGTTATCGTGAGCCACTAGAGCAATATGCTTATGGGCTTCCATCGGAAACCTCCTTGAGGAGAAAAGTTGTAACGGGGGGTGGGCTCGACTGCCCACGTTTTCACGGTAGCAGCATCGGCTCTGGATTGCAACCGGGCCTTCCACAGACTTTTAGAGCGGTTTGCAGTAAAGAATATAGCCCTCCCCTCGGTTAGAAAGACCGTATCCAGCTCCTTTTTGCCGCCATGAGTAGCAGCAAAAATAGCGGAAACCGCAATAGCGCGGGGTTGGAACCCCTTTTGAGGTTCCAACGGGAGTTTTTGCCTAGCCCTCTGCCCGCTATACCCTACTTTCGCGTACAATCAAACCTTGTTGCGAGGGAACTTATGGCAGAACCCGGAATTGATAGACTCTTGAGCCTCACCGACTCCAAGTACCGCCTCACTGTCGTCACCGCCAAGCGGGCCCAGCAGTTGTTGCGCTATAGCTTCAAGAACACCGTTCTAGACTCGAGCGAGCTGCCCAAAATGCGCACCATCGAGGGCGATAAGTCCGATCCCAACCCGGTTACTTGGGCCATGCAGGAACTTCGTACCGATCGCCTCGAGACCGGCGAGGGGCTGATTGTCGAAGACCGTCTCAACAAACTCCTCGACCAACTCTATCCCCGCGAGGTGATAGAAACCCCTAGCGGAGAATAAATCTCTTCGGCTCGAGGCTTTGCCGATGGAGACCCACTTGGTCTCCATTTTTGTTTGGAACTGTCCCTATCTATCCAACTAACCTCAGGGCACAATACTTAAAATTTATGTATATTCAGCATATTCATGCGGATATCCCGGCATTGGGGATATCCAGGGGGAGCCCAGCTATGGCAAGCAAGGAACAACGTCACCGAGCTATTCAAGAGATTATTAGCGTGGAAAGCGTCTCCACCCAGGCCGAGCTAGTAGACCGGCTACGTGGAAAAGGATACGACGTAACCCAGGCCACGGTGAGCCGGGATATCAACGAGTTAAGGCTGGTGCGAGTCCCACTGGGACGGGGCAAGCACAAATATGCATTGGCCCAGCTCGAGCTGACCGAGGACGTGATGGACGAGCTGGGGCGTATCTTCCAGACCTTCGTCCACGATGTAGACCGGGGCGAAAACCTGGTCGTACTCAAAACCACCGATGGTCACGCCACCGGCATCGCCTTTCTGATAGACCGGCTGCGCCGCGATGACATCGTGGGCACATTGGCCGGGGAGGATACCATTATGGTCGTAGGCCGCACGGTAGCGGAGGCCAAGCGTTTGCAAGAAGAGTTCGAGGATTTGCTGGCTTAGAGCGGTTTTCAAAAAGAATATGGCCCTCCACTCCGTTAGAAAAACTGTACTAGGCTCCTTTTTGCCGCTAGGAGTAGCGGCAAAAATAGCGGAGACCGTGATAGAGCGGTTTTTGCAAAGAATCTTGGAGCAACCTGTGTAAGTTTGCTGGGCTTTTGGCTCGCAGGAAACCGCTAGAACCTCAAGCTGCAAGTCTGTTCTTTCCTGACCCCCTATGCTCGAGTTCGCCTCTAAAGCCTTTGTTACCCTCTTCGTGGTCATCGAACCGGTGGGGCTAGTGCCGCTATTTCTGGCCCTGGCCGGGGGCAGGCCCTACGACGAGCAAAAGCGTATTGCCCGCAAGGCCGTTTTCATCGCCGGGCTTCTGGTGCTGGGCTTTGCCCTGCTGGGGCGGGCCGTTTTGACGTATATGGGCATCAGCCTCGAGGCCCTTAAGGTGGCAGCCGGGTTGCTGTTGTTTAAGATTGCCCTGGACATGATTTTCGTGCAGTTCGAACGCGAAACCGAGGAAGAGGCCGCCGAGGCTCGGCAGCGCGAGGATATCTCGGTTTTTCCCATGGCGATTCCTTTCATCGCCGGGCCGGGCACGCTGGCCAGCGTGCTCATCCTGACGGGCACCGCACCCGGGGGTGCTTGGGGATTTTTGCTGGTACTCCTGATTGCGGCGGTGGTGCTGGCGATTACCTACTTGCTGCTGCGGGTTTCCCTGCGGCTGTCCAAAGTTTTGGGACGTACCGGCATCAACGTGGTGACACGGGTGCTGGGCATTCTACTCGCAGCGCTGGCCGTACAGTACGTAGCCGACGGGGTACGGATTCTACTCAAAATCTAGCGCAGCTCGCATAAGCCTCCTTCCCAAAGACCCCTCCTCCGCCAACAATAAAAAGGCCAATCCAAGAGGTAATCGCCGTCTCAATCAAGCTGTTGAGCTTATCTCTTGGAAGCGTTTGAAGTACGACTCTAGAGCGGTTTTCGCAAAGAACCTTGGGGTAGCTTGGGCCTATTGACTGGGCTTATCTGATATTTTGCCGCCGCCTTGGGCAGCAAAAATCAGAGAACGGCGATAAAACCCCAGCCTATTAGGCCCCCGGCCAGGCCGGTACTGGTCAGGGCCACCGACCCCTGGCTCGCACGGGCAAAGCCCGGCCCTGTGGGCCTAGTGCTCGCACGGGCAAAGCCCGGCCCTGTGGGCCTAGTGCGCTGCGGGTACTGGTGGGCGGTAAGGTATCCCGAACAACCAAAACCGTAGTTCGGGGTATTCGTGGGAACCGCTCTATAGACCGTTATACTTGGGCCGTGACCCAGGGAGAAGCTAGAGAGTTTGTCTGGAACGCGCTTTCGCAATACCATGCAGCTGCCTACCCGACCCCACCGCATGGGCATCATCCCAACTTCGTGGGGGCCAGCCGGGCTTCTGAACGGCTGATGCTGAGCAAAGTCTATCTCAAGGCCGAGGTCATCCTGGCGGGGCCGGATCAGGTGCTCAAGCCACTGCGCGAGGCGGCCATGAAATCCGGTAAAAAGCTGATTCTGCCGCATCCTGATAAGCCTGGGCAGTACGTGAACCTGGAGGGGCTTCATCCCACCCAACTCAAGCGGGTGCGGGATGTGGCCCGGCTGGGTAAGCCGGTAGAGCTGAGCCAGACCCCCATAGACCTGGTGCTTGTGGGGGCCGTCGTAGTAGACGAAAAGCTCGGCTGGGTGGGTAAAGGGTATGGGTTTCCTTATAGGGGGCTCGAGGTCGCTGCACCCTGGGTCTGCCTGGCCCATACCCTGATGGTCTTCGAGGAACTGCCCTGCGAGGCCGAACGCCATATGGACTTGATTGTCACGCCACATCAGGTGATGAAAGGCGGGAAGTTATAAGCGGGGGCCAAGTCTAAAGGCTTTGCTTATGGCTTTTCTCATCCCCGCCGCAGCCCCAGCAGCAAGCCCACCACGAAGGCTCCGCCAAAGGGCAGATTGTTGGTCAGCAGGGCTACCAGGCTTTTCCAGATGTTCTGCAAACTATCATTGCGGAAGTAGGGCTCCACGTCACGCTGTACTCGAGTCCAATCCACGCTCAAGTAGCCCAGCGAGGCCAGCACCTGCACCACGATAAAAATGATGCCCAGAAAAATTGCCACCCAGCGCCCCACGGTTTTGATAGCATAGCCAGTGGCAAAGCCTGCTACGCCTCCAAAAGTAAGCTGCCCGATATAGGGTTGGATTAACTCCACATCCGTCATGATGCCACGAAACTTGCTTAAAAAACCCTCATTTTGAACCGCTGTTGCCCCGGTACTCCAATGAATCTCAGATAGTTGGGTTAGAGTGCTGTCGCGGAGGTATAACGTGCTCAAAAAAATCAGCTTGGGTTTACTTGCAGGTCTAGCTTTGGCTTCGTGCGGTTCTTTGAATCTGAATCAGGCCAATATCCGTATCATTCACGCTTCTCCAGACGTTGGGGCGGTAGACGTGTATGTGGGCAGTAAAAAACTTCTAACCAATGTTACCTACACCCAGGCTTCGGCTTTTTCCCAGGTTGACCCTGGCAACCTAATTGTCAAGATTTGTCCGACCAGTGCCGCCACTACTCCCCCAGCTAACTGCCCCATTGACACCACCAACAGTCCTATTGTCGTGACTTCTGGTAATAGCTACACCATTGTGGCCGTGGGAACCGTAGCCAATGGCACCCTGCAAGCCTTGGTCGCCCCCGATGATCTTACCGTCCCACAATCGGGCCAGTTTCGCTTGCGGGTCATCCACGCGGCACCTGCGGCTACCCCAGTGGATGTATACGCCACTACCCCCACCACCGACCTCAGTACGGCTGTCGCAGCGGTTTCCAGCTTCACTTACAAAAGCATCACGGTTCCTTATATCGGCATACCCACCGGGTCATACCGCTTTCGCATTACCAATGCCGGAACCAAGAATGTCCTGATTGATTCGGGTACCACAGGCTTTCCGCTTTCCAATGGAAAAATTTATACTGCAATTGCTGTCAACCCTATGGCTAACGTGACCAACGGATTGATCCTGCTGATTGACAATTAGAGCGGTTTGTGTGGAGCAGAGGGCTAACCGCTAAACGTCGAACGACTAACGCCAAAAGCTAAAACACCAAAGAGCATTAAAGCTACACTAAGCCAGTAGCATCGTCCTATCGAAGAAAGCCGTCCGGGACGCAATCTGCTCGAGGCTATGGGCGGGTGGTTTGGAAAAACACCTCGAGGGCTAGACCCGGCGCGGTGCCCCCGGATTTCTCCAACGTTTGGTGTATTTGCCAGACTTCTGTCAACCTGTATACTCTTGGACGTAGTTTTGTAATTTGCAGTACGAAAGGAGCAAACATGAAGCGTACTTTGGTCGGGCTTCTAGCTCTTGGGCTGCTTGGCAGCCTGGGTTTGGCCCAAAAAACCCTGGTGTTTGGCTCGAACGGTGAGCCAGTGACCCTCGAGTCGGGCAATATCACCGACGGCATCTCGATTTACGCCCAGCGACAGATTTATGACTACCTGGTAGACTTCAAACCCGGCTCCACCGATGTAATCGCGGGTCTGGCAACCAGTTGGTTTGCCTCTAACGAGAGCAAGGTCTGGACGTTCCGCCTGCGTCAAGGGGTCAAGTTTCAAGATGGAACTCCCCTGGATGCCGAAGCCGTGAAGTTCAATGTCAACCGCTGGTGGGATCCCAAAGACCCCAGCCGCATCAACGCGGCTTCTAACTACGAAATTTGGTCTGAACTTTTCGGGGGCTTCAAGGGCGATAAGGCCAGTGTGCTCAAGGATATTCAGGTGGTGGACAAGTACACCATCCGCTTCATCATGAACACTCCGGTTCCCTACTTCCCAGCAGCGATTGGCTCGGGGTATTTCGGCATTGCTTCTCCTACTGCCATCAAGGCTGAGGGAGCCAAATATGGCACGGCAGCGGGCAGCGCAGTAGGCACTGGCCCCTACATGTTTAAGTCCTGGCAGCCCGGCGACCGCCTGACCCTGGACAAAAACCCCAACTACTGGCAGAAGGGGCTGCCCAAGACCGACTCTGTGGTCTTCCGCTTTATCAAAGACCCGGCGGCCCGTTTGGCTGAACTCAAGGCTGGTTCGATAGATTTCACCACCGACATCCCCCCCGCCAACCTCAAAGACCTCCAGGGCGATGCCAACCTCGAGGCAGTTTTCCGTCCCAGCTTCAACGTGGGCTATCTGGCCCTCAACCCTGGCTATAAGCCCCTGGCCGACCCCAAAGTGCGCCAGGCCATCGCTATGGCGGTCAACAAGAAAGCCATTGTAAATGCCTTCTGGGGCGAACTGGGCATGACCAACGGTCACTTCATGCCCACCTCCATGAAGACCTACTACTCTTCCAAAGTAACGGACTACGAGTACAACCCTACCAAGGCCAAGCAACTGTTGGCCGAAGCCGGTTATCCCAACGGCTTTGACCTCGAGCTGTGGTACATGCCGGTTAGCCGCCCCTACTTCCCCACCGCCAAAGAAATCGCTGAGGCCATGGGAGCCGACCTCTCCGCCATTGGCATCAAGGTCAAGTTCCAGACCAAAGACTGGGCGGCCTATCTCAACGACCGCAAAAAAGCACCCGGCTTCCAGGCCTATATGCTGGGCTGGACTGGCGACTACGGCGACCCCTCGGACTGGTACAATCCGCACTTCGCCTCTCCCATTGCCGACCTCTTCGACGCGGCGGGCAAGCCCCTCGACCTCAAGGAACTCAACGCCATCCTGGACAAGGCCAATAGCAGCTCCAACCAGGCCGAGCGCGTCCAGCTCTACCAACAGGCCGACGACATTACCTTCGGTCTGGCCCTGCGCATCCCCATCGTACATAGCCAGCCCCTGGTAGCCCAGCGCAAAGGCATCAGCGGTTGGGTGCCCAGCCCTCTAGGCAGCGAGACCTTCGCTACTATCGTGAAGAAGTAAAGGCCCTCACCCCTGGCCCCTCTCCCCTCGAGGAGAGGGGTTTTTAAGTACCCCCAAATCTGACTAGCGCTATATCCGCAGTTCAATGACTTGGTAAAGGCCCGTTCCTGAAGGCGCGAGCGTCAGATTCGGGGAACCCCCCAAAGCGCAAATCTATTGTGGAGATACTTAGTACCCAAGGTGGGTTCACAACTACACCTCAGGCGGATATTATCTACTATCGCAATGGGAGCCTATACCGCACGCCGTCTTTTGGGTTTGATTCCGGTTCTGTTGGGAATCTCCCTGTTGGTGTTCTTGTTTTTGCATCTGATACCCGGCGACCCTGCCGTGGTGCTCCTGGGCGAACGGGCCACTCCCGAACAGGTGGCGACCCTGCGGGAGAAAATGGGCCTCAATCAGCCGCTATACACACAGTATTTCTTGTTCATGCGCAACCTGCTGCACGGTGACCTGGGCAACAGCGTGTTCAACCTTCTGCCCATCCGCGAGCAGTTGGCAAGCCGCTGGCCTGCTACCTTCGAGCTTGCCCTTTCTTCGATACTCATTGCCGTGTTGGTCGGGATTCCCCTGGGCATCTTGGCGGCGGTGCGCAAGAATAGCATGGCGGATAATTTCTCCACCATCTTTTCGCTGGTCGGGGTTTCGATGCCGGTATTTTGGCTGGGGCTTTTGCTCATCTACTTGTTTGCCGTCAACCTCCAGTGGCTTCCCCCCAGCGGGCGAATTTCGGTAGAGGCCGGGGCCAGCTTCAAGACCATCACTGGTTTTTACCTGCTGGACTCGATTATTCAAGGACGCAGCTTGGCCGAGGTAGCTGCCCACCTGATTCTTCCGGCGCTCACCTTAGGAACGATTCCTTTAGCCATCCTGACCCGCATTACCCGTGGGGCCATGCTCGAGGTGCTCTCGCAGGACTACGTGCGCACGGCCAGGGCCAAGGGTCTGGGCGAGCGTGTGGTAATTTGGCGGCACGCCCTCAAAAATGCCCTGCTGCCAGTCGTGACCATCATTGGCTTGCAGTTTGGGACTCTGCTGGGCGGAGCAATTCTCACCGAAACCATCTTTAGTTGGCCGGGCATCGGAAGTTGGATTTATGAAGGTATCCTCAACCGTGACTATCCGGTAGTGCAGGGCGGGGTGATTTTCGTGGCGCTCGTGTTCGTGGTGGTGAACTTGGTAGTAGACCTTTCTTACGCGCTTCTAGACCCGAGGATTCAGTACCGATGAAAAAGCTCAAAGGTCAAAAGTCGAAGGTCGAAAGCTATTCGGCCTCGGATCTTCAGCCTTAGACCTTCAACGAGGACTTATGGCAAGCCTAGCTCAGACTTCCACGCTCAAACGACCCCCCGAAACGCCGACCCGCCTAGCGGTGCGGCGCTTTATGAAGTCCACCTCCGGCAAAATTGGCCTGGTGTTAGCGCTGGTGCTTATTCTGGTGGCCCTGTTGGCCCCGGTCTTCAAGCCCTACGACCCCGCTACCGATCGCAACTACATCGAGCGGCTCAAGCCCCCCAGCGCTCAACATATTTTTGGCACCGACAACCTGGGCCGGGACGTATTTACCAGGGTGATTCACGGCAGCCGTATTTCGCTGCGGGTGGGCTTGATTGCTGTCGCCATCAGCTTGACCGTCGGAACTTTTCTGGGCCTGGTGGCGGGGTACTTCAGGGGTTGGCTCGAGATCGTCATTGGGTGGTTTACCGACATCATGCTGGCCTTTCCTGGCACCTTGCTGGCGATTGCCATCGTAGCGGTAGTGGGGCCGAGTCTGACCAACGCCATGATTGCCGTGAGCATCACCCAGATACCGGTGTACATTCGCCTGACCCGCAGCGTGGTGCTTTCAGCACGAGAACTCGACTATATCCAGGCCGCTACCGCGCTGGGAGCGGCCAACAACCGCGTCCTTTTCCGGCATCTGCTGCCCAATGCTCTACCACCGATTATCGTTCAGGCCACGCTTTCGATTGGCACGGCGACCCTCGAGACGGCGGCCCTGGGCTTCCTGGGGCTCGGAGCCCAGCCTCCAGCCCCCGAATGGGGGGCCATGCTCAGCGATGCCTTCCGTGGCGGCTACGCCCTCAACTCGCCCTGGACGATGATTTTTCCTGGTTTGTTCATTATGTTTACGGTGCTAGCCTTCAACCTGCTGGGCGACGGACTGCGCGACGCGCTCGACCCCAGGGCGCTGCGCTGAGGCGGGAACAACAAGCAGGGGGCTTTGCTGGTATCCGGCTTCCTGCCTCTTCATGACCCCGCCTTGAGCCCCCTCTCACCCGCTTAAACCTGGGAGCTTCCTCATTGAGCAGAGCTTTACTCATAGCGCGCCGCCGGGCAAAACCCGTTACCATGAGGGCATGAACCGTACTTTGGGCCTTTTGCTTCTCGGACTAGTGGGTTGTGTACCCACCCAAACCCAGCAGCCGCCTTTCCAAGTGGACGAAGTTCAGCTCCTTTTCCCCGATGCCACCGAGCGTTGGACGTATTTTTATGGCGCAGCACAGAGTGTAAAGCTGGATAGCCAGACCCTTACCCTGACCCAGGGAACCACCTCCGCCCTCAGCGTGGATGGTCAACCCTGGCGGCGGGGGGTGAGTGCTGCGATTCCCCCGCTGGTGCAGACCACCCGCAACTTTCTCGGCTTGCAGGCACTGGTGCAGCCCAACACCAAAGTGAGAGGTGCTTGGCTATACGACTCGAGGTGGTTCAGCCTCAGCGGTATTGGCAGCGTTGGCACTCCCCAAACCCTGACCCAATCCCCTGGCACACCCAGTTTTCAAGCCCTCACCCAGGATGAAACCAACGGCGTGTTGCGGGAAATTCTGAGCCGGGCTGCGGGCCGTCCTACCATGCTGTACGAGGTCAACCCCCCGCTACCAGCCCTTGCCCTAGACCCTCCTCCTAGCCGCTATAACCTGACTGCCGTGGCCGTGCAGTATGGGCTGGGAGTGGAGGCTTTGATGCAGACATCGGCTCAACCTCGAGTGTTGGCCCAGGGGGCCAACGCGGCCTACACCGACCCTGGCCCCATGGCCTATATCGTCGCCGATGCAGGCACCCTGGCTGCGCTGTGGCGCACCGCTAACGGCAACCAACTCACCCCCTCAGCCGCTCCCGCCGTAAACTTTGGCGCAAGCCGGGTAGTGGCCTTTTTCTGGGGTCAGAAAAACACCGGTGGGTATGGCCTACAGTTTGTGGGAAGTGCCCTTTCGGGTTCTACCCTGCAAGTCCGGCTGCGCCTCTCGATGCCTGCGCCGGGGAACATGACCACCCAGTCGCTGACCAGCCCCTTCGTGGTGCTCGAGGTTCCAGCTATCTTCAGCCGGGTGGAGTTCGTGGACGATGCTGGACAACTGCTGGCCTCAGCCGGAAAGTAGAGCGGCTTTCATTACGGTTAGCTTTATGGCGGTTTGGGTTGTTTTTACCGCTACTCATGGCGGCAAAAGGGAGCTAAGTACAGTCTTTCTAACGGAGTAGAGGACCATATTCTTTCCGAAAACTGCTCTAAGAATTGCCTCTTTGATTGAGGGTTGACTCTGGGGATAGAGCCCAGGCCGAGGCCCAAGATGGGGTTGAGGCAAGGGTGTTTGCTGGAGTGGGCAGACTGCTCAACACAGCCCCCACCAGATATAACGAGCCTGTTACCAGCACCGGCTGGTCAGTTTTTTGGGCCTGAACAATTGCGTCTGACAGGGCTTCCAGCGGCTCCTCGAAGTAAGGAGCACGGTATTCGTGCTGCAAAACCGAAGCCTTGAGCGCTCCTTTGCCAGCCTTGGCATAGCGCACTGTGAGCGCCTTGGGCAGCAAGTGGCCTAAAACAGTGTGGTAGTCCTTGCGCGGGAAGCCCCCGAAGACGAGGTGATAGGCGCTGAACTCTCGAGCTAAGGCCTGGGCCGCCGGAGGATTGTGCGCTCCATCTAACACAACATGAACCCCCTCGAGGGTTAGTTCCTGCATCCGCCCTGGATGCACAGCGGTAGATAAACCCAGGGCAATCGCGGCCTCAGGATAGCCCAGTAGCCGTAGCGCAGCAACCGCCAGGCGGGCATTCTCGAGCTGGAATGCGCCGTGCAGGACGGGTTTGGTTGGTAGGTCAAAAAGTGTGTTCCCATCGGCGATTAGGTGTAGGGGTGCATTTCGCTGGAGGGCAGTCTCCCGCACCACCCCGAGCCCTACCCCTGCGGCCCCAGTGAGCACCGGCACGCCTGCACGAATGGCCCCAGCCTTGTCACGGGCGACAGCCTCGAGCGAACCCCCCAGGGCCTCGAGGTGGTCTTCGCCCACGTTGGTAATCACCGTCAGCCGCACCTCCGGTAATACCCCGGTGGCATCCAAGGCTCCGCCCACGCCCGCCTCCACAACGGCAATTTCGATCCCTCGTCGGGCGAAATGTTGGAAAGCCAAGGCCGTCGTTAGGTCAAAGAACGCCGGAGGCTCGTCCCAGTTTTGGCTCTGGGTCCATTCGACAAAGCTAACCACCTCGGCCTCGGAAATCTGGCCTGCATCGCTGCGAATACGCTCGCGGAAGTCCACCAGATGGGGGCTGGTGGTGGCTCCGTAGCGTGTCCCTGAGGCTTTGAAGGCTGCTTCCAAGTAGGCCACCACGCTGCCTTTGCCGTTGGTTCCGATAACCTGAATTGCCGGAAAAGATCGCTCGGGATGGCCCAAACGCTCCACTAAAGCCTGTATCCTCGAGAGTCCCCGCGCCGCCCCGGCACGGGTCTGGGCAAAGAGCCAATCCAGGGCTGCGGCGTAGGTCACGACTTTTAGGTTATACCAAGCCCCAGGATTTATGGCGGTCTTGCTCAACAGAGGCTCTTCTTTGGGATAGAAAACACCCGGTGCTTTCAATAACCAACGCGCCCGACAATCTTAGAGCGGTTGTCATGAATAAGTGTCTATTATCCTCAAAGTTTTTTAAATAACTTTGCCTTCCGGAGCGGAGTGCGCTACGCGCATAGCCGCTCTGCGGCTACCCGGAGGCGGAGTTATTATGAAAACCGCGATAAGGTTCTTGACCCCTCGATGACATTTATCGAGTCGGGCCTATATACTTAGGCGGATTATCACCTGAATTGCTGATAGCATAGGTGGATTGTCTCGGAGGAATCTCTGTGAATGCTCGAGCCATCGTCGTAACTTCCGGTAAAGGTGGGGTCGGCAAGACCACCACCACCGCCAATGTCGGTGCTGCTCTCACCAAGCTGGGCGAAAAAGTTGCAGTCATTGATGTGGACGTGGGCCTGCGCAACTTGGACGTGGTGATGGGCTTGGAGGGGCGGGTGGTCTACGATCTGATTGATGTGATCGAGGGGCGCTGCAAGCTGCGCCAGGCCCTGATCCGCGACAAGCGGCTGGAGGGGCTAGCCCTGCTTCCAGCCTCACAAACCCGCGACAAGGAAGCGCTGGATCCAGAAAAGTTTCGCCAGATCGTGAAAATCTTGCTCTCCGATGAAGGCTTCGACCGGGTGCTCATAGACTCCCCGGCAGGCATCGAAAGGGGCTTCCAGACCGCTGCTACCCCTGCTGAAGGGGCCTTGATAGTGGTGAACCCCGAGGTCTCGAGCGTACGCGATGCTGACCGCATTATCGGGATGCTCGAGGCCAGGGAAGTGCGCGAAAACTATCTGGTCATCAACCGTCTGCGGCCCAAGATGGTGCAGCGTGGGGATATGCTCTCGGTAGATGACGTGGTGGAGATTTTGGGCTCCAAGCCCATCGGTATCGTACCGGAGGACGAGGGGGTGCTAGTTTCCTCCAACCAGGGCGAGCCGCTGGTATTGCGAAACGGCACCCTGGCGGGCAAGGCTTTTCTGGAAATTGCCCAGCGCATACGCGGCGAGGATGTTCCTTTGGTTGTCCCTACCGACTCTACTGGCCTTATGGGAACCTTGCGCCGTTTATTTGGAGGTAGGTGATGAGTTGGTGGCCTTTTCCTGGGAAAAGCAGCAAGGACAAGCTGAAAGACCGGCTCAAAGTGGTCTTGGCCTATGACCGCGCCCACCTCTCTCCCGGCCTGGTGGATAGCCTCAAGAAAGACCTTTTGGACGTGCTCAAGCGCTACTTCCCAGAGGAAGAAGGGCTCGAGATTCACGTTGAAACCATCGAAGACAAAATGAAGCTGCAAGCCGATGTTCCCATACGGCAATAGCAAGACGGGCCAAACGTCCAAGGTGGCGGGCTTTCCACTCTCGAGCTGGTGCCCAGGGCTGGGGATACTCTGTACTCATACCAAATCTCAGCCAGAATGATGCAAAAGATAGAGTCGAAGCATCGCCCGGATAGA
>JADEYI010000909.1_pt1 | contig 29174 bp, 22 predicted proteins | sample 8542331 | NCBI WGS metagenome assembly JADEYI01 (sample SAMN16510988, study PRJNA670497) | mine drainage metagenome | isolation source: biofilm near Copperflume 1 | place: Germany: Marsberg coppermine Kilianstollen | collected 2018-02 | reverse complement strand
AGCCATCACCACCGAGGATCAGGACCCGCTCTCCCCAGTTGGTCGCGTAGAGCCCCATATCCGGAAGGCGCAGCGGTAGGACCAGGGTCCATACCGGGAGCGGGTGCCGTCGCCGGCACTCCTACAGGTGCAGCTGGACCCGATGCCGGCGGCCCCCCAGGCTGTGCCTCGGGTGGGTACCACTTGCCGTCAGAGGCCAGCCACCAACCCTCGCCTTGCTGGGTATCGCTCATGGACGTGAGCGTAGCTGTGACGTCTCTCGGGCCCTTGGATGGGCAGCCATCCCGGTAGTAGCTGCGACCGACAGCCAGAGCGCGCCGGTCATGTTGTGCCGCGGTCGTCTGCTTCCGACCGCGGGTGCACCCGCCTCAACTACTCAGCGCATGATGGGGTACCCCGTCGCTGCTACCAAAGTGGAGACCACTTGCTCGTGCGCAGGAGCTTGCTCTCCCACTGGTCGCGCAACTCGAGGCCCTTGGCCATGTAGGAGCCGGGCCAGGTGGTCGGGTCGTACTCCTCCACACTCGTGAGGAGGCCCCCCAGGGTCGAGAAGTTCACGATCTTCTGCATCAGGATCGCCTCAGGCCGGATGCCCGAACCGTGGGCGACCTGGAAGCACGCTTGGATGTCCAAGAGCTTCTTGTCTGGCGGGATCTGCCGCATGAACTGCCAGTAGTCGTGGTCCCACAGCTCGATGTAGTCGTCGAGAGGTGCGTCAGGCCAACCGGTGTCCTGCATGTAGACGGACAGATCGTGCTCGCGCCCATCGGTCGGAACATCGGCCAGGTCCACTTCCTGCAGCACGGACCAGTAGACCGGCGCCAGCAGCTTCCCGTCGACCTCATAGCGGTACGAGTCGAGCCGGGCGGTGAGCTCGCTCAGGTCACCGGCGAGCATCCGCTGCGCCAGTGCTTGCCATGCTTGAGCGTTCGAGATGGCGGTGATGGTGACCACCTGGTACGCCGGGCCACTCCCCATGGCGTGGTTCAGGTACCAGAGGAGGCGCGCCGTATCGCTCTCGGCCAAGGCGCCCAGCCATTCGTCCCGGTAGGCCTGTTCGAAGGCCAAGGCGTGTCGACCGATCACTTTGTGGGTCTCGTGCATGTACAGCAAGGGTGGGCTCAATTCCTCGGGATCGTTGGGACGGTCATGTGAGGGGCGACCACACCGCGGTCCGCAGCAGCTTGCTCTGCCACTGGTCGCGGAGTTCGAGCGCTTCGTGCATCCAGGATCCCGGCCCGGTGATCTCTGGCGGGATGTCGGTGGTGAGCAGTCCGATCAGCCGGGGGAGACTGGACAGCTTCTGCATCAGGGTCACCTCGGGGTACCTGCCTGCCCCGGGCATGGTTTGCAGGGCCAGCTCGATGTTCATGTGCATCTGCGAGCCTTCAGAACCGAGTGCCGGCCGGTAGACGGCACCGGCTGCCTTGATGTAGTCACCGATCTTTCCCGGAAACGGCCACATCGTGTCCTCCATGTACATGGCGGGCTCGTGTTCGACGGGATCGGTGGGGACGTCGGCGAGGGAGCCGAGGGAAGGCGACCAATCGAGCGCGGTCATCAGGCGGCCGCGCGACTCGTGCTGGAGCCCATCGAGGTGTCGCACCCAGGTCTGGAGGTCGCCATTCGCCAAACGTTCCGCCAACCGTGCCCACGAGGCGGCATCCTCCACTGCAGTCACCGTCACCGCCCGGTAGGCGAGCCCGCTCCCGTGGGCGAGGTCGAAGTACCAGAGCAGTCGGGCGTCGGATCCTTTGGCCAGCGTGGGCATCCAGCCACTTCGGTAGGCGTCCTCGAACTGAGCCGCGGACTTGCCCACCACTTTGTGAACCTCGTGGACGAAGAGCACGATCCCCCTCTCGAAGGCACATCCCCAGCGCTTGCTCCCGTCGCGCCACGACGCCGGCAGGGCCGCGCCGTCAAGGTGCCAGCATGGTATTCCCAGCTCGCCCGTCGGTCCAGTGGTGTCTGCGGGGGTTCGATCGACGACTGTTGAGCAGCAGCCCCCGCCCAGTCAGACGACTCACTCGGAGAATGGCAGCTCTGGCTGATGCGGGCTGGCTGATGCAATCGGTGGCCGGCCAGGCTCGGACCGGGCTATCCCGTCGCCGGTCGGTCGGTCACAGCGTCGGGCTTGGCCAGAGGCCGCAGGGGCGCCAGGCGGGTGAAGAACAGACCCATGACCGAGAAGAGTGTGAGGACCCATAGGGACGTCCGCAGCGCCGCCAGCCGGGCATTGGCGTTCTCGGCGACGATGGCGTCCTGTGTCGATTGCGGCAGGTCGCTCTGTGCGAGCTCCGTCTTCAGTTCGGCATCGGAGGTGAACGGGACGCCGTTGGCGAGTTCGACCGTTGCGTTCTGGGTGACCGAATTGGGTATCGCCTGGTTGGCGTTGGCTCCGGCGAAGAAGGTGGTCGTGAGAGCGCCGATGAGGACGGCACCGGCCAGGGCGGTCCCGAGGGATGCCCCGAAGTTGGTCACCGTATTCTGCAGACCTCCGACCTCGGCACTCTGGGCGTCCGGTACCGCCGAGACGGTGAGCGCGCCGAGCTGCGAAGCCAGCGCACCGATGCCGAGGCCCATGAGCAGCATGGGAATGAAGACGATTTCGGCCCCCGATGACGGCGAGATCCCGCCGATGAGCACCAGCATGCCGACCGTCATGGCGCCGAACCCTGCCTGCACGACCCGGCGGGTCGGCGCTCGTGGGAGGAACCTGGGGATCCCGACGGCGGCAACGAGGAGGGCCAGCGACAGGGGCAGAAGGCGTGCTCCTGTCTGGACCGCGGACAGGGCGAGGACCACCGACAGGTAGAGGGGGATGACGAAGAAGACGCCCATCTGGACGAGGAACTGGAAGAAGAAGAGGGAGAGGCCCCCGGCCAGCTGGGCGTTCTTCAGCATGGAGGGGCGAACCAGCGGATCCCCACCTCGGCCCTCCTGGTATCGCTCCCATTCGAAGAACGCCCAAATCAGGACGAGGCCGCCGAGCACGAGCCAGACCACCGGCGAGACCCCGAACCACACCGGCGCACCGGGCTTGGCGGTGATCAGGCCCCACTGCGACGACCGCAGAACTCCGAACACCAGTGCCGCCAGCCCGAGGATGGAGAGCACGGCCCCCTCCAGGTCGAAGCGACCGGACGGCCCGGCTGGCTGGTCCGCCACCTTGCGCAGCGCCATCAGGATGACCACGACGACCAGTACTTCCCCGACGAAGACGTAGCGCCACGACGCGAACGTCGTGACCGCACCCCCTATCAATGGGCCGGCGGCGATGGCGATGGCGCTGGCGGCGGCGATCATGCCGTAGGCGGCCGAGCGCTTTGCCTCGGGGAAGTTGACCGCGACCAGAGCCACGATGGCCGGCAGGATGAGGGCTGCCCCGAGACCTTCGAGGAGTGACCAGCCGAACAGCAGGACCCCGAGATTGGGAGCGGCCGCGGTGACGGTCGATCCCACTCCGTAGACGACGAGTCCGATGGCAAGGGTGCGCCGGCGCCCAAGGCGCGCCCCGATCTTGCCGCCCGTGATCATGAACGAGGCCATCACCAGCGTGTAGAGGGTGATGGCGGTCTGGATGCCGGTGACCGTCGTGTTGAGGTCCTTGGCCACGTACTGGATCGACACGTTCATGACCGAGCTGTCCAGCGTCATCAGGAACTGGGCGGACGCCAGGACCAACAGGACGAAGCCAGACTCCGAACGTTCTCGAGACGCACTCACCGCCGGCAGCCTAGGTGTTCACCTGTGTCCTGACGGGGAACCGCTCGCCGGCCGTTTGCCCGAGTGCAGTCCGAGCCGCCCGGTCTGGGTGCGCCCCAGCGCGGGCTCATGAATGTGCGTGACGGAACTCGCCATCGCTCGATCGTGGCCTATCGTGAGCGTTGTGGCTGGGATAGGCCAGTACTCACGCAGGAAACGCGAACAAGAGGACGGGCCCACGCACCTGCCGCTCCGTGCCGGTCCCGTCTCCAACGGCGAGTACGTCCCGGCCGGCGAGACTGCACGTGACCGGGCGGTCAACGAGTTGATCCGAACCACCGTCGAGGATGCGGCGGCAACGCTGGGTACGGACCGCCGACGGTTTCTTCAGGGGGCCGGGGCAGTGGCGGCGTCGCTGGCTGCATTTCAATTGGCGGGATGTGGGACGTCGACAGCCTCCCGTCGGGCCCCATCCCCACGAGGTGGGACCTTCACCACGCCGCCACCGGAGGACACCGCGGCCTGCCAACAAGCGCTGACGGGCACCGGCGAGTTCATTTTCGACGTGCACACCCAACATGTCATACCGAGCGGTCCTTGGGTCCAGAACTCCCCCGAAACGACCGGCCTGGTGTTGAGCATGCTCCCGCCCGGTTGCACCGACAGTCCTCGACTCGATTGTGTTGATCGCGCCACGTACCTGCACGATCTGTTCCTGGCCAGCGACACCGACGTCGCCATGCTCACGGATGTGCCGAACTCCGGACCGTCGGACGCACCGATTCCCTTCCCAGAGGCGCTCACGACGCAGCAGATCACCGCCGGGCTTGCGCAAGGAGGCGCCAGCCGTCTGTTGGTGGAGAACATTATCGCCCCCAACGTCGGGCCCCTCGGGGTCACGCTCGACGAGATGTCGAGCGCCGTCCATTCCGGTCCTCCATCGGCCTTCAAGGTGTACACAGCCTGGAGCCCGAGCGGCCGAGGCTTCTCACTGGAGGATCCGGCCATCGGCCTGCCGACCGTCCAGCACGCTCATGACCTGGGTGTCAAGGTCTTCGTTGCCCACAAGGGACTTCCGCTCATGAATTTCGACGCCGCCTTCAACCATCCCGAAGACATCGTCTCGATCTCGCGCCAGTTCTCCGACATGAACTTCGTCGTCTACCACGCGGCCTGGGATCCCTCGCACGCAGAGGGTCCCTATGACGCCACCGCCACGACGGGGATCGATAGTCTGCTCGCCTCCCTCGACCGTCACAATGTCCCGCCCGACGACAATGTGTGGGTGGACCTGGCCACGGTGTGGCGCCAGTTGCTCACCCAGCCGGACCAGGCCGCCCATGCCATAGGCAAATTGCTCAGTCGAGTTGGCCAGCACCGGGTCATGTGGGGGACCGATGCCATCTGGTACGGGAGCCCGCAAGCGCAGATCATGGCGATGCGCGCCTTTCAGATCACCCCCGAGTTCCAGGACCTCTACCGGTATCCCGCACTGACCGCTGAGGTGAAGGCGGCCATCTTCGGTCTCAATGCGGCCGATCTCTTCGGTGTCGACGCCACGGCCACTCGTTGTGCCCTGGCCAGTGATCCCCTGACGTCGAATGTCCAAGAGACGGCCCAGCTCCGCAGCGATGGCGCGCTCCCTTCGGCATGGAGCCCCCACGGACCGACGACTCGGCGTCAGGTCCTCAACTGGCTGGCCTCGTCCACGACGAGGTGGCTCCCGGCGTAGCCACCACGCCGCGGGCGCCATTGTCGGCATCGCTTGTCCGCCCTGGCGTTTTCCAACCGTCCCGGTTTCGCCCGACGCAGAGCCGCGGCGGGGCCCCGAGTCACTTCACAATCGCCGCTGATCTGGTCGTCCGCACCGACGATCGGGAGACGACCACGGTCTGGGGCGTTCCTTGGTCCAGCAGCGCCTGGATGGCGTCCGGGTCCACCGGCCGCGAGAAGATGAAACCCTGCCCCCGGTCGCACAGCTCGTTGCGCAGTCCTTGGAGCTGGGAGTCGTCCTCGATGCCCTCGGCCAGGGTCACCAGGCCCAGGGTGCGGCCCAGCTCGACCAGGGTGTGGATGAGCGCAGCGGAGTCAGGGGTCCCGTCCATCTCGGCCACGAACGAGCGGTCGATCTTGAGCACGTCGACCGGGAACTGGCGCAGGTAGGCCATGGACGAGTAGCCGGTGCCGAAGTCGTCGATGGCGATCATCACCCCGATCTCCTTCAGCCTCTTGAGGCGGGAGACGGTGGCGTTGGCGTCCTTCATGAGGGTGGACTCGGTGACCTCGATGACCAGGGACCGAGGGTCGAGTCCGCTCCGGGTCAGCGCCTCTTGGACGTAGTCCACCAGGGTGTCGGCCTCGAGTTGGCGCATGGACACGTTGACCGACATGGTGGTGGCGTAGCCCATCCGGTGCCAGCTGGCTGCCTGGGCACAGGCCTCCTGGAGGACCCACCGTCCCACCTCGACGATCATGCCGCTGTCTTCGAGCACGGGGATGAAGTCGTCGGGGGAGATCACCCCCTTGGTCGGGTGCTGCCAGCGGATCAACGCCTCGACTCCATGGATCGCCACGCTGTCGAGGTCGAAGATGGGCTGGTACAGGAGGAAGAACTGTGAATCGGCCAGGGCCGAGTCGAGGTCGGACTTGAGGGCCAGGCGATCAACCGCAGCCGACTGCATGGCTGGCTCGAAGACCACGGACATCCCCCGGCCTGCGGCCTTGGCCCGGTACAGGGCGATGTCGGCGTCCCGGAGGAGCTCCTGGGCCGAGGGTCGGTCGCCGGTGGCGATCCCGATGCTGGCGGTCACCGTGATCGGGAGCCCCTCGTACCCCACGACCTCGAACGGCTCGGCCAGTATTTCTCGGATGCGCTCGGCGACCATCAGCGGCCCCGCGGCCAATGAGGCTCCTTCGGCCAGGATGACGAACTCGTCGCCGCCCAGCCGTCCCACGGTGTCGCTGGCTCGCAGGATGGCGGCGAAGCGTCCCGCCACTGCCTGCAGGAGGTTGTCTCCCGCCTCGTGGCCGAGGGAATCGTTGGCGTCCTTGAAGTTGTCCAGATCGATGAAATAGGCCGCCACCGGCTCGAGGGTCCGACGGGATCGGACCAGCATCTGCTCGGCCCGGTCGAGGATCAGCTGGCGATTGGCCAACCCGGTGAGCGGATCGTGCAGGGCCCGATGGGCCAGCAGCGCCTCGAACTCCTTGCGCTCGGTGATGTCCCGGATGTTGGCCACATATCCGGCCACCGAAGGCCGGTTCATCTGATTGGTGACGACCGCCTCGACGTCCCGCCAGCCTCCATTGCGCTGCTCCATTCGGAACTGGAGAAGCACGGTGGCCGGGGTGGCGGTCTCGAACTGGGCCCCCAGCCGGCTCCGCACCCGGTCGCGGTCGTCGGGATGGACGAAGTCGGTGCCGAGGCGGCCGACCACATCCGTGGGCACGAAGCCGAGCAACTCGGTGATGGCCGGGCTGACATAGCTGCAGACACCGGCCGCGCCCATCACCATGGTGGTGTCAGACGAGTTCTGGATGAGGGAGCGGAACCGGTCCTCGCTCAGGCGCATCGAGGCCTCGGCCTCCTCCTTCTGCTGGGCAGTGGCACCGGCCATGCGAATGATGAAGAACAGGACGAAGGCTCCCATCAACGCCAACGCGTTGGACTGGGACAGCGAGAGCACGGACGGCATCACGTGTTGCCAGATGAGCAACTGCCCGACGCCGACGCACACCAGGCTCCAAAAGGCCGTGATCCGCCAGACCTTCGAACCCACATAGGCGACGTTCTCGAGCGCCAGAAAGGCGAAGGCCCCTGACAGCACCGGTCCCCACCCGGTCAGGTAGATCACCGCGGTGACCCCGGCCGCCTGAGGGGCGATCCGAAGGTGCAGCCGCAATCGTGAGGGACGAACGCTGTACAGGTGGTTGACCACCAGACTCGTGGCGGGCACGGCCATGAAGACCGCCACCCACAGCCACACCGACTCGTGAACGACCAAATGGAATCGCATGAGCAGCAGGAGGGCGACGAAGGCCACGGGACCCATGAGATAAGCCAGGTGAGTCGGCTTCAACCGGAACCTGGGCTCGTGGGGCTGGCCACCCGCGCCCTCCCCACCCGCGACCACCGGCGGGGCCGGTCCTCGTTCGTGGGATGGCGTGGCCATCGTCTCCGACATTGCAGTTCCGGCCTCCCGTGCGTCTGCTGTCCCTAGTGTCGACCGATCCGCTCGTCAACTTGAACACAGGCGCCTGCCTCGTGGCCCACCCCGCCCGCCTCTTGGCGTCAGCGCAACTGGGATGCGGCCCGGCCGGAGTACGGAGGAAGTTCCAGGTAGCTGCGAATTCCGGGCTCGGCGGCGACCACGGCCGGCACGGCGCTCACGCAGTGAGTTGCCGTCGCGACCACACCCGGGTTGCGCCGGAGGCCGGCGGCGACGGAGGCGGGGTGCAGGCCCCGGAACGTGACCTGGGTCGATGGGTCGCCCGTCACCTCGATTTCGAAGCGCTCTCCTTCCGGCCCGAACGTCCAGGCCGGATCGAGATGGTCGTCCCCCATGTACCAATTGGTCCGCACCGTGATCACAGATTGCCCCCGGACCCGTCCCTGCCAACAGAACTTCTGGGCGGCGATCCGGCCTGGCCCGATGGTCCCGATGGGCGACCCGATCGGTGCGGTAGCTACCGCAACCTCGTGGGTGACGACCACATCGTCGTCGAGGTCGAATCCGAGTGCGTGGGCCATCATGGCGATGGACTGGCCGAAGCCGTCGCCCAGGATGGCCGGCATCACACTCGCGGCGGCCTCCTCGGGTGTCTTGCCGAACAGCATGATGTCACCAACCACCGCCGGCGCACCGTAGCTTCTGATGTCCGAAAACTCCTCGGCGCGCACGTGCGTGATCGCCTGCGACAGGGCGGACACGGCCAGCGGGAAGCGCTCCGTGATGCCCCCCGGATGAATCCCGGTGCCGTGGATGCTCGTCCTGCCCGTGGTACACGCCGCCTCGATGAGGGATTCGTCGCGGCCGCCGGGGAAGAACCAGCCCAGGGGGGTCACCACGTTCTTGCCCGACGCCAGGAGCCGGGCGACCACCCGCGGATCAGCCATGATCGGCGAGTAGATGACGCAGTCTGCATCGAGGGCGATGAGCTCGTCGAGATCGTTGGTGGCCACGACGCCCATCGGCGGCCCGTCGCACAGTTCACCCACGTCGCGGCCAGCCTTGGCGGCGCTGTGGACCCAGCACCCGACCAGCTCCAGCTCAGGGTGGGCGACGACGCCGGCGATCGCCGCCTGCCCGACGCCACCGGTAGCCCATTGGATGATCCGTAGTGCCATACCCGTCCCCCTGCTCGGCCGCCTGATGCCCGGGTGCTCGGTCCCGGCCCGTCGCCCGGATGCGACCGATGAGCAGACTAGGCGCGGTCTGCCACGTCCCACCGCGTCGTCATCAGCCATGGCCGAATATGTGGGGAACACGTCATTGACGCCTTTGCTGGGGTCGGTCAGGCTGGCTCCATGAACGTGCGGAACGTCGTCATCGTGGCCTTCCCGGGGATGCAGTCGCTCGATGTCGTGGGGCCCTATGAAGTGTTCACCGGGGCCAGTCAGGCGGCCATGGCGCTCGGCCGCCGGGGCGGCTACCGGGTGACGCTCGCAGCCAACGGGGGACAGCCGGTCCGGGCCGAGAGCGGCCTGGGTCTGTGCACGGAACCGCTGCCTGACTCCACCGACCCGATCGACACCCTGGTGCTCCCGGGGGGTCATCAGGCGCAGTCGGCACGGAGCGATGAGGTCCTGCTGTCGTGGATCAAAGCGGTGGCGCCCCACTGTCGCCGAGTGGCGACCGTCTGCACCGGTGCCTTCCTTGCCGCAGAGGCCGGCCTGTTGGACGGCCGCCGGGTCACCACCCACTGGGCCAGCGCCGACAAGCTGGCCACGGAGTTCCCGGGCCTCCACGTCGACCCCGACCCCATCTACATCCGAGACGGCAAGTTCTGGACCAGTGCCGGTGTCACGGCCGGCATCGACCTGGCCCTGGCCCTGGTTCACGACGACCTGGGCACCGAGGTGGCTCAGACGGTTGCCCGCTGGCTGGTGATGTTCCTGCATCGACCGGGTGGACAGACACAATTCGCCTCACCGGTATGGGTGCCTCGCGCCGAACGCTCCGCAGTCCGGGCCGTGCAGAACGTGGTGGAAGCCTCGCCCGGTGGCGATCATCGGCTGTCCACCATGGCCTCTGCCGCCGCCATGAGTGTGCGGCATTTCTCCCGCGTGTTCGACGCCGAAGTCGGCGAGACCCCGGGACGGTTCGTCGAGCGGGTGCGCCTCGAAGCCGCCCGACGTGAACTGGAGAACACCGACGACACGCTCGACAGCATCGCCACCCGCTGCGGGTTCGGCACGGCCGAGACGCTACGACGGGTCTTCCAACGCCGCATCAGTGTCCCACCCGACTCCTACCGGCGGCGCTTCCGCGTCGTCGCAGACGAAAGGACGCCCGCGTGACCGACAACGTGGAGGTAGCCATACCTCTCTTTCCCGAGATGACGGCCCTGGACGCCATCGGGCCGTACGAGGTCCTGCAACGGATTCCCTCGATCGACGTCGTCTTCATCGGCCACCGACGGGGCGAGATCCGCACCGAGAACGGAATGCTCGGCCTGACCGTCGACCGGACGTTCGACGACCTGCCTGAACCGGATGTCATCGTGTTCCCCGGCGGCGTCGGCACCCGCACCATCCAACACGAGGAGAAGATCCTCGAATGGGTCCGCCACGCCCACGCCACCACGCTGATGACCACCTCGGTGTGCACGGGGTCGTTGGTCCTCGGCGCCGCCGGTCTCCTGGACGGGCTCACCGCCACCACACACTGGTCGTGCTACGCCGAGCTGGAGGCGCTGGGCGCCCTGCCCACGGCCGAACGGATCGTGGAACACCTGGACCGGCGGATCATCACCGCCGCCGGTGTCTCGAGCGGAATCGACATGGCCCTGCATCTGGTCGAGCTGCTGGTGGACCGCACCGGGGCGGAGGCCGCGCAGCTGATGATCGAGTACGACCCCCAGCCCCCCATGGACTGCGGGGCGGTGTCCAAGGCCAACGACACCGTCATCACCCGCGTCGTTGAGTACGCCCAGCTCCGGCGGTAGGGACTGGTCCCGGGCGGTGGCCTGCCTCCAGAGGTGGTCTGCGAGGCGCTGGCCTCACCATCGGTGACGGCAACCCGTGCCCAAAGTGCACCGTTTCCGCATTACCCTGTGGGGTGAAGGGTGGTTGCGCGGTGCGCACCACATGACCAGCGCTGGAGCGGCCATGCGACGACGGATGATGAACGGCAAGATCCACCGCGCTCGCGTCACCGACGCCGACCTCAACTACGTCGGTTCCATCTCGATCGACCCCAATCTGCTCAAGGCTGCCGACATCGTCCCCAATGAGCAGGTCGCCGTATACAACGTGATGAACGGCGCCCGATTCGAGACGTATGCCATCGAGGGAACGGAAGGGCAGATCTGCCTCAATGGGGCCGCGGCCAGATTGGCCCAGGTTGGCGACCTGGTGATCATCGTGACCTTCGCCGATGTGGAGGACGACGAGCTGGGCGGCCACGAACCGAGCATCGTGGTCGTCGACGAGCAGAATCGGCCCATCGACCTGGTCGACTGAGCGGCAAGGATTTCCGGCGCCGGCACCGGCGCCAGCGCCGCGTCGACCCGGTGGTACCCGATGTGGGTTCTGGACTGGGCATCGTCGCGGAGGTCCAGCCATCTTCGCCGGCGAAGGCCGCCAGGACAGGTGAGAGGGCCACCCGCCGAGCGTGAACGTCGAGTGGCGCTTCAGGGTCAATCTGACCGTGCGGGTGATCGGACCGGGACCTCAACGTCAGCCGCGGCCGATCGGCCGCAGGTCATCGGACCGGCGAGGGAATCTCCGGGGGGGGACCGGGCAGGACCGACCTCCCGATCGCGCAGGTCCTCAGGTCACAATCGCCGGGATCGCCCGAACCGTCATCGTCCCTGGTCAGGGCGACCTTTGTGGCTGCGATCTCCGTCGCTATACTCTCTAGGGTCTGAAACGTGCGGTTCAGGGGCCAAGGGATGGATGTCCACTCTTGACATCCGGTCAACAGTGAGGGCACACCATGGGCGTTCTGCATGGTGGGGATGCGCATCGACGATGGGGGCGGTTGGATGAGCGACTGGGCAAGGGATTCCGTGCACGATTGGATACGTGGGTTGAAGGAGTGGGGCCTGTGGTTGATGGGCGACTCCCCGCTGCCCGCCAGGCGCCCGAGGCTGATGCTGTTCGCAACCGTCGTGGTCGCCGCCCTGCTCTCCGTCGGTGTCGTGGCGGCGTACCGGAGCCCCGCTCTGAGAACGCAAGCCACCGCTCACAGGCCCGCCCCGGGAGCTGCGCCCGCCCTGCCCTACATGGCGGCGGGCCCGGCCACGGCGGCGTCGAAGGCCCCGGCCAGGACGAGCACGACGATGGCAACCGCCCCGGCCTACGGGACCCGGTCCCCGTCGGGCAGGAGGGGCAGTAGGAACGGGCAGGCCGTCGTCGGTTCTGCAGCCGCGAGCACGGGCACCGGGACGACCAGCACCACGCCGGCCGCCTCCAACCACCAGGCTGTGTCCGCCCCGCAGTCGGCCCCGACCAGTGTCGTGCCGCCGACGTCCGTGGCACCGTCGGCTGTCCCCAAGCTCGACTCCCCGGCAGCCGGTCTGACCGCACCCAGTGCGCCGACCAATGCCAGGGCCAGTGCGGGTGTGGGGTCGGCCCGGGTCACCTGGACGGCCCCGTCTTCGAATCAGAACCTCAACGTGACGGGCTACAACGTGTACGTGGGGACCAGGCGAGGTGGCGAAGGAGCCGTCCCGGTCAACGCCTCACCGGTCACCGTCACCTCGTTCGTCGTCTCGGGCCTCGCGGCGGGCACCCCTCACTACTTCACGGTGCGGGCGGTCAACGCCGCAGGGGTGTCGTCACCGTCGAATGAGACGTCCGCCGTTCCGAGCACCGCCTACAAGATGGTGGGCTCCCTTTCCGGCCCGGTCGTGGGAATGGCCTCCAACCCGGGGGGGACCGGCTACTGGCTGGTGAACTCGTTGGGTCAGATCTCCACCCACGGAGCCGTGACCAGCTTCGGCTCCACGTCCTCACTCCAGCTGAATGCTCCGATCGAGGCCCTCGTCGCCACCCCCGACGGCCAGGGCTACTGGGAGGTCGCCCGCGACGGAGGCGTCTTCGCCTTCGGCGATGCGCGCTTCTACGGCTCGATGGGCGGTACGCCGCTCAATGCTCCCGTCGTCGGTCTCACCCCCACGCTGGACGGCAAGGGCTACTGGGAGGTCGCCGCTGACGGCGGCGTCTTCGCCTTTGGCGATGCGCAGTTCTACGGATCGACGGGCGGCTGGCGGCTGAACCGGCCGGTCGTCGGCATGGCCCTCGATGCCAGCGGCGGGGGCTACTGGGAGGTCGCCAGTGACGGCGGTATCTTCGCCTTCGGCAACGCCACATTCGCCGGCTCGACGGTCCGTCAGGGGTCGAGCAGCCCCGCGGTCGGTATGGCCCTCGACCCGGCCACCAACGGCTACTGGGTCGTGGCCGACAACGGGACCGTCTCGAACTTCGGCGGCGCCCCCTTCGAGGGGCCGGACGCAACTGTCCCGCTCAATGCGCCGATCGCCGGGATGAACGTCGATCAGGTGACAGGTGGCTACTGGCTGGTGAGCTGGGACGGTGGGATCTTCGCCTTTGGAGCCCCCTTCTTCGGAGCAGGCTGAGCCCGCTTCTGCCCGAGCTCAACCGCCGAGCACCCGTCCGAGGGCCCTCGAACGCCAGTTCGACCTCCCGGTTCGCTCCTCGGCGCGGTCGGCGCTGGCGGCCAGCAGCAGCCCGGCATTGATGCCGAGGTACCGCAGTGGTTCGGGCTCCCAGCGCCTCGAACGGTGCCCGACCCAGGGCAGGGCGGTGATGTCGGTGTCCCGGCCCAGAATCAGGTCGCACAGCGTTCGGCCGGCCAGGTTGGTGGTGGACACCCCGTCTCCGACGTAGCCCCCCGCCCAGGCCCGGCCGGCGACGCGGTCGAGCCCGACCGAGGGGAACCAGTCGCGGGCGATCCCCAACGGGCCGCCCCACCGGTGGGTGATGTCGGCGTCGGCCAGGGCCGGGAAGAGATCCACCAGCGCCATCCGCAACAACTCGTGGACCTCCCCGTCGCGGTCGAACTCCGGGCGGATGGCCGAACCGAAGTGGTACGGCGCCCCCCGGCCACCGAACGCCATCCGCCCATCGGCGGTGCGCTGCCCGTAGATGATGAGGTGGCGATGGTCGGCGAACGTCTCCCTGCGGGCCAGGCCGGTCTCGGCCCAGAACGCGTCGGGGAGCGGCTCGGTGGCAATCATGAGGGAGTAGACCGGGACCAGGGTGCGGTCCTCACCCTCGATCGTTCGGGTGTACCCCTCCGTGGCCCTGATCGTGATGGCGGCGGTGACCCTGCCCCGGTCGGTCTCCACGGCGCCGGTGCGGATGGATTGCGCCGCGGTCTGCTCGTAGATGGCTACGCCGCGCCGCTCCACGACCTCGGCCAGTCCCCGGACCAGGCGGGCGGGGTCCACGGCGGCGCAGTGGGGGGTATAGGTCCCACCCAGGATGCCGGTCGCCCCCACCAGGGCCGACGCCTCGGCGGCAGAGAGGAATCGGAGGCTGTCGTCGCCGACCCCCGTTGCCCGCGCCGCGGCCACCTCGTGGAGGGCGCGCTCGAGTTGGACGCCGGTGCGCGCCAGCACCACCGTCCCCCCCGGGGCGAAGTCGCAATCGATGCGCTCGTCGCGGACCACCCGGCCCACCTCTTCGAGCGTCGACTCCATGGCGACGCGCATGGCCGCTCCGGCGCCGACGCCGGCCACGGTGTCGAGGCGGTCCCCGGACACCGCGAACAGCGCCGAGCACCACCCTCCATTCCGGCCTGACGCTCCGAACCCGACCACGTCTCGTTCGATGACGGCGATCCGCAGGGAGGGGTCGGCTTCGGCCAGGTAGTAGGCCGCCCACAGCCCGGTGAAGCCGCCGCCCACCACGGCCACGTCGACGTCGATGTCGCCTGGGAGGGGCGCCCGGATGGCGACTGGCTCAGGGAGCCTGTCCCACCACAGGGAGAGGGCTCGATAGCGCTCGCCCGATGGCGGGCTCAGACCTGCTTCCACGCTTCGGTCAGCACCGACCGCAGGATGGAGGTCATCACCTCGAACTCTTCCTCGCCGGAGGTCAATGGGGGAGCGAGCTGCACCACCGGATCGCCCCGGTCATCGGCCCGGCAGATCAATCCGGCGTCGTAGAGGGCATGGGAGAGAAAGCCGCGTAGGAGCCGCTCGGCCTCGTCGTCGTCGAAGGTCTCCCGGGTGTCCTTATCCTTGACCAGTTCGATGCCGTAGAAGTAGCCCGCTCCCCGCACATCGCCCACGATGGGCAGGTCCCTGAGCGTGTCGAGCGACGCCCTGAAGGCCGACTCGTTCTGTCGCACGTTGGCGAGCAGTCCCTCCTTCTCGAACACATCGATGTTGGCCAAGGCCACCGCCGCACTGACCGGATGGCCGCCGAAGGTGATGCCATGCAGGAAGCTCTCGCCGTGGAGGAACGGCTCGATCAGCCGGTCGCTGACCGCCAGGGCGCCGAGGGGGGAGTAGCCGCTGGTAAGTCCCTTGGCCATGGTGATCATGTCCGGCTCGTAGTCGTAGCGGTCCGCCCCGAACCAGTGGCCCAGTCGGCCGAAGGCGCAGATCACCTCGTCGGAGACGAGCAGGACCCCGTACCGGTCGCAGATCTCCCGCACCCTCCGGAAGTAGCCGGGGGGAGGCGGGAAGCAACCGCCGGCGTTCTGCACCGGCTCGAGGAACACGGCGGCCACGCTCTTCGGCCCTTCCATGAGAATGGCCTCCTCGATGGCGTCAGCGGCCCAGCGGCCAAAGGCCTCGAGGTCGTCGGCGAAGTACTTGGCCCGGTAGAAGTTGGTGTTGGGCACCTTGACCGCGCCCGGCACCAGCGGTTCGAACGGTGTCTTGATGTCGGTGACGCCGGTGATGGAGAGGGCCCCCATGGTGGCTCCGTGATAGGCGATGTTGCGGCTGATCACCTTCGTCCGTTCGGGTTGCCCGATGACCCTGAAGTACTGGCGCGCCAGCTTCCATGCTGACTCGACGGCCTCCGAGCCACCGGTGGTGAAGAAGATGCGGTTGCAGTCGCCCGGAGTCAGGTCGGCCAGCCGCTCGGCGAGCTCGACCGCCATCGGGTGGGCGTAGCTCCAGATCGGGAAGTAGGCCAGCGTGCCGGCCTGTCGGGCCGCCGCTTCGGCCAACTCGGTGCGGCCGTGACCCACCTGGCTGGTGAACAGGCCGGACAGCCCGTCGAGATAGCGCTTGCCGTGCTGGTCGTAGACCCACACGCCCTCGCCCCGCACGATGACCGGGATCTGGTGCCCGGGCTGTGCCGACAGCCGGGTGAAGTGCATCCACAGGTGGCGGTGCGCACTCTCCTGCAGGGTCTCATTGGAAAAGTCCGTCATCTGGTCCCCCAGGCATAGGTCTGTTTGGTCAGCTTCAGGTACATGAACGTCTCGGTGTCGCGTACGCCGGGGATCTGGCGGATCACACCGTTGAGCAGCTGGAGCAGGGCGTCCTCGTCCTCGCACACCAGCTCGACCAGGATGTCGAAGGAGCCGGTGCACATCACCACGTAGTCGATGTCCGGCACCGCCGACAGGCGATCGGCCACCATGCGCGCATCGCCGTCGGCCCTGATGCCCACCATGGCCTGGCTGTGGAAGCCCACCTGGAGGGGATCCGTGACGGCGACGATCTGCATGATTCCGGCGTCGCGCATCCGCTGCACGCGTTGGCGCACCGCGGCCTCGGACAGGCCCACCGCGGCGGCAATGGAGCCGTAGGTACGACGGCCGTCCTGTTGGAGCTGCTCGACGATGGCCTTGTTCACATCGTCGAGCACGCTGTTGGCGGACAGCGAAGGGCTGGACGCGCCCGAAGTCAACTGCCCAGTCCCCAGGTCCGGACGGCGCCCATGTGCAGGTTTCTCGGGTCGGTCATGCACGCTCCGTTATATCAGTTAGAGCGGAATCGGTGCCAAAATTCAATCGATTTCGCAGCTGATGGGAAGAACGTCCCAGAAATTGCTTGTCAGTCGCCGATTCTTCGGCCACTATGACCTACCAGACAGTCGTGGAGACGTGGTCGAGGCGCCCTCGGGTGGCAATCCGGGTGGTGGTTCGAGTTCCCTGGGGAGGGTCCGTGAGCAGTCAGAAGTCGGAGCGGGGCACGGGACGGCGGACCCTGTCGAACTTCGTCGGGGGCACGTATGTAGAGGCCGAGGGTGGATCCACGTCCACGCTGGTCGATCCCAGTACGGGCGAGGGGTACCTCGAGGCCCCGGTGTCCGGGCCCAAGGACGTGGGCCTGGCCATGGCGGCGGCCGCGGCGGCATTCCCGGAATGGCGTGAGGCCACGCCCTCCGAGCGCAGCCTGGCCCTCTTCCGCATCGCCGACGCCTTCGAGGCCAGGGGGGAGGACCTGGTGCGGGTCGAGAGCGAGAACACGGGCAAGCCGATCGCCGTGACCATGGCCGAGGAGCTGCCCCAACTGGTCGACCAGGTCCGATTCTTCGCCACCGCCGCCCGCCATCTCGAGGGCAAGTCGGCCGGCGAGTACATGAAGGACCACACCTCGTTCATCCGGCGGGAGCCGATCGGCGTGTGCGCCGCGGTAACGCCATGGAACTACCCGTTGATGATGGCGGTGTGGAAATGGGCCCCGGCCTTGGCCGCCGGCAACACCATGGTGCTCAAGCCGTCGGACACGACTCCCGCCTCGTCCCTGCTCATGGCCGAGATCATGTCGGAGTACCTGCCGGCCGGGGCCCTCAACGTGATCTGCGGGGACCGCGATACCGGACGGTTGCTGGTCGAGCACCCCACTCCGGCCATGGTGTCGATCACCGGGAGCGTCCGGGCGGGCATGGAGGTGGCCGGTGCGGCGGCCGCCGGCGCGAAGCGAGTCCATCTCGAATTGGGCGGGAAGGCACCGGTGGTGGTCTTCGACGACGCCGACATCGCCACGGCGGCCGAGGGCATCGCCATTGCCGGGTACTTCAACGCCGGGCAGGACTGCACCGCCGCCACCCGCGTGCTGGCCGGGCCCCGCGTCCACGACGATCTGGTCAGCGCCCTGACCGACCAGGCCCGGGCGCAGAAGGTCGGGGGCCTCGATGTAGCGGACGCCGACTTCGGTCCCCTCAACAGCGCGGCGCAGTTGGCCCGGCTGACCGGGTTCTTCGAGCGGCTCCCCAAGCACGCCGAGGTGGTCACCGGCGGTACACCGGTGGGCGCCCGTGGCTTCTGCTTCGCCCCAACGGTCGTGGCCGGCGTCGCCCAGGATGACGAAGTCGTCCAAGAGGAGATGTTCGGGCCGGCAATCACCGTCCAGCAGTTCTCCGACGAAGATCAGGTCATCGCCTGGGCCAACGGTGTGCGCTACGGGCTGGCCTCGAGCGTGTGGACCCGCGACCATGCCCGGGCCATGCGCATGTCCAAGGCCCTCGACTTCGGTGCGGTGTGGATCAACACCCACATCCCCATCGTGGCGGAGATGCCCCACGGAGGCTTCAAGCAGTCGGGCTACGGGAAGGACCTGTCGTCCTATGGATTCGAGGACTACACCCGCATCAAACACGTCATGAGCTACATCGGGAGCTGATATCCAACTCTGTGCGCCGGTTTGCCACCGAAACCTATTGCACGAACAGGCGGGGACAGTGTCCGGATCATTCAATTGAGCACGAAGGAGTAGTTGAGGATGGCCACCGAAACGATTGACCTCGAAGCTACGAAGATCGCCGACAAGGGGCTAAAGGCAGGTGCGCTGGGGCTGATCTCGAGCACCGTCATCGGTGTCGCCTCCACGGCTCCCGCATACAGCCTGGCTGCAACTCTCGGATTCGTCGTCGTACTCATCGGACCTCAAGCTCCGATCGTCACCGTGCTGGCGTTCATCCCGATGCTGCTCATCTCCTTCGCTTACAAGGAGATGAACAGCGCCGATCCAGATTGCGGGACGACGTTCACGTGGGCGACACGGGCCTTTGGCCCAAAGACTGGTTGGTTGGGTGGATGGGGAATCATTGCCGCCGACATCCTGGTCATGGCGAGTCTGGCCCAGATCGCCGGTCAGTATCTCTTCCTTCTGTTCAACGCCGACTCGATCGGTGCAAACGCGTCGAGTGGGTGGGTGCTGTTCGTGGGCATCATGTGGATCGTCGTCATGACCTACATCTGCTACCTGGGAATTGAGATATCGGCGAACTTCCAGAAGATTCTTCTCGGGATCGAACTGACGATGTTGTTCGTGCTGTCGATCGTGGCCCTGGTGAAGGTGGGGAACGGGAGTGCCCCGCTCGGCCACCTGACCCCGTCCTTGTCGTGGTTCAATCCGTTCTCCATCTCGTCCCCCTCCGCATTCATCGGCGGTGTCACCTTGATGCTGTTCATCTATTGGGGTTGGGATACGACCGTTTCGGTCAATGAGGAGACGAAAGACCCGGCGAAGACTCCGGGACGGGCCGCAGTGCTCTCGACCGTGGTCCTTCTGGTCACGTATGTGCTCGTGGTCATGTCGGCGCAGTCGTATGCCGGCCTGGGCACGAAAGGTATCGGCCTCGGGAATCCCGCCAATCAGAACGACGTTCTTTCCACCCTTGGCCATTCGGTGTTCGGTACATCGAGCACTGGGAGCGTCTTCTTCCACTTGCTGTTGTTGATGGTCCTGAGCTCGGCGGCAGCTTCGACCCAGACAACTATCCTCCCCACGGCCCGGACCACGTTGTCGATGGCTGTCTACCGTGCGGTGCCTTCGGCGTTCGGCAAGGTGCATCGCAAGCATCTAACCCCGACGGCGTCGACACTCACCATGGGCGGGATCTCGATTGTGCTCTACGTCATCATGAACTCCATCTCGTCGGGATCGGTCATCAGGGACTCTGTGTCGGCGCTCGGTGTCATGATCGCCTTCTACTACGGACTCACCGGATTCACGTGCGCGTGGTACTACCGCAAGACCTTGACAAGCAGTGGCCGGAACCTCTGGGTGCGCGGGATCATGCCCATCACCGGTGGTGTGATCCTCTGGGCGGCAATGATCTGGAGCTTCTACCACTATTGGAACGCGGTAAACAGTTATACGACGTGGACGCTGCCTTTCTCACCCCACTGGCAGATCGGGGGCGTTTTCCTGATCGACCTAGGCGCCGTGATCCTGGGAATCGTGCTGATGTTCGTGTATTCCGCGATTCGTCCACCGTTCTTCCGCGGTGAGGTTCTGAACAAATCCACTCCGACCCTCGTCCCAGAGGACGTCGGCACACCGGTCGGGCTGTTCGGAATCGATCCAAAAGATGAGTACTCGGTGGACTGATTGTGCCCTTGGCTGTAGATCGACAAGGGATCGGGGGTTCGCCGACCGTCGGTGTGCGATCGTCCCCGTGACCATCTCGGAAGGACTGTCATGATCGTCGGGATCCCGAGCGAGGTCAAAGAGGACGAGTACCGGGTGGCCATCACCCCGGCCGGGGTTCGGGAGTTGACCACGGCGGGCCATACGGTGCTGGTGGAGCAAGGGGCCGGCATCGGGTCCTCGATCACCGATCAGGAGTTCACCGCCACCGGCGCGTCGATGGTGGGCTCCGCCGCGGACGTGTGGTCCGCAGCTGACATGGTGTTGAAGGTCAAGGAGCCGATCCCCGGCGAGTACGACCTGCTCAGCCTGCGGAAAGGTCAGGTCCTCTTCACCTACCTGCACCTGGCCGCCTCGTTGTCGTCCACGGAGGCGCTGGTGAAGGCGGGCAACACCGCCATCGCCTACGAGACGGTCCGGCTCCCGGACAATTCGCTCCCCCTGCTCACCCCGATGAGCGAGGTGGCCGGCCGCATGGCTCCGCTGATGGGTGCCCACCACCTGATGAGCCCGGGCGGCGGCGGCGGGGTCCTGGTCTGCGGCGTCCCCGGTGTCCGCTGCGCCAAGATCGTCATCCTCGGAGCCGGCGTGGCCGGGATGGCCGCGGCCACCCTGGCCGTGGGGATGCACGCGGAGGTCTACATCCTCGATCGGAACCTCGAGCGCCTGCGCCAGGTCGACCACCACTTCCGCGGCGCTCTGGAGACGGTGGCCTCGAGCAGCCACGCCATCGAGGAATCGTGCGTCGACGCCGACATCGTGATCGGTGCTGTCCTGGTCGTGGGGGCCAAGGCGCCCAAGCTGGTCTCGGATGCCCTGGTGGCGAGGATGCGGCCCGGCTCGGTGCTGGTGGACATCTCCGTCGACCAGGGGGGGTGCTTCGAGTCCACCCGGCCGACGACCCATTCGGATCCCACCTTCGAGGTCAACGGCTCGCTCTTCTACTGCGTCGCCAACATGCCCGGGGCGGTTCCCCATACGTCGACCCACGCGCTGGTCAACGCCACCATCCCCTATGTGGTCGAGATCGCCAACCGGGGATGGCGCGATGCCGTGCGCGATGACCCCGCCCTGGCCGAGGGGGTCAATGTGGTCGAGGGATCGGTCGTCTACGAGCCGGTGGCCTCGGCCCACGGCATGACGGCGACCCCGCTCGCCGTCGCCATCGACTCGTAGGGTGCGCCGCCCAGCCTGCCCAGTCGGTTCAGCCTGCCCGGTCGGCTCAGCGTACCCAGCCTGCCCAGTCGGTTCAGGACGGACTGATTCGCGGAGCGAGCTCCCCTATCGGAGTCGAACCCGGGGCCGGCTGCCCGAACGTGAGGTGGCCCGGCACGGGGATGCCGGCAGGGAGTGCGGGATCGGCCACCGGGTCCAACCGTACGGAGCGCAGCGGTATCTCCCCCGCCCACAGGCCGAGTCCTGCGTCGGGCCCGTCCCCGTCGTCGGGAGGTCCTCGTCGGATCTTCACCGAGCACTGGTCGAGGGTCATCCTCAGCACGGTGGTGGCGGCGATCTCTGTAGCGGAGGGCGATCGTGCGTACTCCCACTGCCCGGGGGCCACCTGATCGCTGATGGTTTGGAGGCCGATCAGTTCTCTGCGGGATCGTTGAGGACCTCGGGGACCCCGTAGATCATGGCGCAGCGGTAGTTGACCGCGTGTTCGAACACCGATCGGGCCAGCACCAGCCCATCGATGTGGGTGACCGTCACGCAGACCTCGATGGGTGTCCTGGCGGCCCGGAGGCTGCGACTGGCCACCGAGCCATGCAGGAAGAGGTGTTCGCCCAGCCGCCCGTAGCTGGTGGGCACCACCATGGGCCATCCGTCCACCACCAGGCCCAGATGGCACACGAATCCCGAATCGAGGACCGCATGGACATCGGCGATCCGATGGGACCCGTACTCGGAGATCCGTCGGAGACGGGTGCGCTCGGTCACCGCCACTTCACCGGTCGCCACGGTCGGAGCGGTCGGAATCGGTTCTGGCATGCGGCGATTCTCTCACCGGAGCCCCCGTGGCCAGCACCGGAGACGTGGAACCCGGCCAGGGAGTCACCCGGAGGCGGCCAAAGTTGGCCGCCGGTTTTTCGGGACCGACTTGTCGGCCACCGGGCCTTTCCCAGCATCGGCCGTACCATGAGGAGAGGCCCATCGGGGAGGTGACGACCATGAGCCGGTCGGTTGGAGGAGCAAGACGGGTGAGCAGGACGTGTGATGGCGTGAGACGGTGGTATCCGAGACGGACGACGCTGCGGAATGGGTGACGCGGTGAAGTGGATCGGATCCTCACTCGAAGGGGGCGAGGCAAGGACCGCCCCGGTGTTCGACCCCGCTTCGGGCGAGCAGACGGGCGCGGTGGTGCTGGCATCGGAGCGCGACGTCGACGAGGCGGTCGCCCGGTCGCGGAACGCCTGGGCGGGATGGCGTGACGCATCGCTCACGGTTCGGACGGGGGTCCTGTTCGCCTTCCGCGAGCTGGCCGACCGCCATCGCGACGATCTGGCCCGCCTCATCACCGCCGAGCACGGCAAGGTGCTGGAGGACGCACGGGGCGAGGTGGCTCGTGGGATCGAAGTGGTGGAGTTCGCCTGTGGCCTCCCTCACCTCCTGAAAGGCGAGTTCTCCGAGGACGTCTCCCATGGCGTCGATGCTTCGTCGATCCGCCAGCCGCTGGGAGTGGTGGCGGGAATCACCCCTTTCAACTTTCCGGTGATGGTGCCGATGTGGATGTACCCGGTGGCCATCGCCTGCGGCAACACCTTCATCCTGAAGCCCTCCGAGCGGGACCCCTCGCCGTCACTGTTGATCGCCGAGCTGTGGAGGGAGGCGGGACTGCCCGAAGGCGTGTTCTCGGTGGTCCACGGCGACGCGGTGGCCGTCGACGCGCTGCTCGACCATCCCGATGTGGCAGCCGTCTCCTTCGTCGGCTCCACCCCGGTGGCCCGCCACGTCTTCGAACGGGCCACCGCCGCAGGCAAGCGAGTCCAGGCATTGGGTGGGGCCAAGAACCATGCCGTGGTCATGCCCGACGCCGACCTTGACGCCGCCGCCGACGCCCTCATCGCCGCCGGGTACGGATCGGCGGGGGAGCGCTGCATGGCCATCTCCGCCGTCGTGGCCGTGGGGGACGGTGACCCTCTCGTCGGTGCCCTGCGTGACCGGGCCGCCGACCTGACCGTCGGACCGGGCACGGACCCGGCGTCGGACATGGGACCGCTGATCACCGAGGCCCACCGGGACCGGGTCGCCGGCTACCTCGAGTCGGCGGCGACCGAGGGCGCCGACCTGGTTCTCGACGGCCGCCACGTCAAGGTCCCCGGGGGCGACTCCGGGTTCTTTCTGGGGCCCAGCCTGGTGGACCGGGTGTCCCCTTCGATGCGCGTCTACCGCGACGAGATCTTCGGGCCGGTCCTGTCCGTGCTCCGGGTCGACGACCTCGACCGGGCCATCGAGCTGGTCAATGCCAACCCGTACGGGAACGGGACGGCCATCTTCACCCGGGACGGCCACGCCGCTCGGCGGTTCCGGCGCGAAGTGCAGGTGGGGATGGTGGGCATCAACGTGGCCATCCCTGTGCCCATGGCCTACTACTCGTTCGGAGGGTGGAAGCAATCGCTCTTTGGGGACGCCCACATCCACGGAATGGAAGGCATCCGCTTCAACACCCGGCTGAAGTCGGTGACCACCCGGTGGCCCGAGCCCGCCGCGGGCAACGAGGCTCGACCCATCGAACTCCACTTCCCGTCGGGTGACAGACGCTGAGACCCGCCTTCCGTCTGACACAGGCCAGCCTTGCTGGTGGAGGAAGGAGCACCGATCCGGTGTTCCGTCGTTCGGTGAGAGGGTGGCGCCATGCGCGTTGACAGCGGTGGCGTGGACATCCACTTCGAGGTGACCGGAGACGGCAGACCGGTTGTGCTCCTCCACGGGTTCCCCGACTCGGGGCGTCTGTGGCGGAATCAGATCGAACCTCTGGCCTCGGCCGGATTCAAGGTCATCGTGCCGGACCTGCGGGGGTACGGGACGTCGGGAAAGCCCTCCGGCGCCGACCACTACTCGCTCTTGGTTGTGGCCGGTGACGTCCTGGCCGTGCTCGACCATCTGGGGGTGGAGAAAGCCCATGTGGTCGGCCATGACTGGGGCGCGGCACTGGCCTGGGTGATGGGCTCGCTGGTGCCCGAGCGGGTCGACCACCTCGCCGCCCTCTCGGTCGGGCATCCGCTGGCCTTCCGCGACGCCGGGTTCCCCCAGCTGCAACTGTCGTGGTACATGTTCCTCTTCCAGTTCGAGGGCGTGGCGGAGCGATGGCTGTCAGCCGATTCGTGGGCCAATCTGCGCGCCTGGTCCAATCACCCGGACGCCGACGCGGTGATCGCCGATTTGGAGGAGCACGGGTCGTTGACACCCGGCCTCAACTGGTACCGGGCCAATGTCCCTCCTGACGCCTTCGTCGACGCGCCATTCGAGCTCCCGGCCATCCAGGCACCCACGATGGGGGTCTGGAGCACCGGAGACTTTGCCCTCACCGAGCACCAGATGACCGCATCAGCTGGCCATGTTGTCGGGCCCTGGCGCTACGAGCGGCTCGAGGGACCCGGGCACTGGATGCCCATCGAGGCCCCGGTCGAGGTCAATCGACTGCTGCTCGACTTCCTGCCGGCGTAGGACCAACTCGGGGCATGGACGGCGAGCTGTCAGGGCGTGTCGGTGAGTCGGCGTGTGGGTGAGTCGGCGTGTCGGTGACGCCGGCATGCCCGCCTCTCCTCTGGAGCCGGCCGGTAGCCTTGCCGGGATGACTGCTGGCCCGGCCGCGAGCGCCCGTTCCCTCATGACCAAAGTCGACGGTCCCGTCCACTATCTCGACATGGGTGGGCCGGCGGACGGGCCTCTGCTGATCGGGGTGCACGGCCTGGGCGGGTCCCATCTGAACTGGTCGGCGGTCGGCCCGCTCCTCAGCGTCCACTCGCGGGTGCTGGCCCTTGACCTGGTGGGGCACGGACTGACCCCCACGGGCACCCGGACGGCCGACATCGAGGGCCACCGTCGCCTCCTGAGCGGATTTCTCGGGGCCCTGGGCGGCACACCGGCAATTCTGATCGGCAACTCTATGGGCGGACTGGTGGCTGCACTTCAGGCCGCAAAGGAGCCCGACTCGGTCGCCGGCCTCATCCTCATCGACCCGGCCCTGCCCACCCTTCGGATCGGGCTCGTGCACCCGCGGGCCATCGTCAACTTCCTGGTGTGCGCAGTTCCCGGACTGGGCGAGGGCTATCTCGCCCAGCGCCGCCGGCGCATGACCGCCGAGCAGAGCGTGCGGCGGACTCTCGATGTCTGCTGTGTCGACGCCTCTCGTATCCCCGCCGAGGTCGTCGAGGCCCACCTGGCGTTGGCAGCCCGCCAGGACCGTGTGGAGTCCGAAGCCGCCTACCTACGGTCGGCCCGCTCCCTGTCATCAGTGATGGCCCGACCGGGACGCGCCGCTGACCGGCTCGACCACCTGAGCCAGCCGACATTGCTGTTGCAAGGTGCCCGCGACATCCTCGTCACCCTGGCCGCAGCCCGTCGGCTCAGCCGGGCCCACCCGAGCTGGCGCTTCGAAGTTGCCCCGGACATCGGCCACACACCCATGTTGGAGGCACCGGCGTGGACCGGCGCGATCATCGATGATTGGCTGGCCCACGAGGGAGCGTCGGCGTCGGTCTCCGCCTCGGTCTCGGCTCAGGTCTCGGCTCAGGTCTCGGCGCCAGGTTCGGACTCGGCGTCAGGCTCGGGCTCGGGTGGGAGCCTCGTGCCGGGGTGACGTTGTCCAGAGGCAGGTAGCCGTCAGTTGACCTGGCGGTCGCGTCCCTCCCAGTAGGGGGCTCGCAGCTTGAACTTCTGCAGCTTGCCGGTGGCGGTCCGGGGCAGCGCCTCTCGGAACTCCACCTGTTTGGGACACTTGAATCCGGCCAAGGCGCTGCGGCAGTGATCCGCAACGCCCTGCTCGGTCAGACCGCTCCCCTCGGCCGGAACCACCAGGGCGATCACCATCTCGCCCCAGGTGTCGTCGGGAATGCCGATCACCGCCACCTCCGCCACCCCGCTGAGCGAGAAGATGGCGTCCTCGACCTCGATCGACGAGACGTTCTCGCCCCCTGAGATGATGACGTCCTTCTTGCGGTCGAGGATGCTCAGATGTCCCTCCGCGTCGAGCAGTCCGCCGTCCCCGGTGTGGAACCATCCCTCCGCCAGCGCGGCATCAGTCTCGTCGGGTTGATTCCAGTAGCCATCCATGACGGTATTGCTCCGCGCCAGCACCTCGCCGTCCTCGTCCACCCGGAGCTCAGTGCCCAAGGCGGGAGCCCCGGCCCGCATCAGCTTGCGGGCCCGACCGCCTGTGGAGTGGCCGTCCCACTCCGACCGGTGACGGTTGATGGTGAGCAGCGGGGACGTCTCGGTGAGGCCGTAGATCTGGATGAATTCCCATCCGAGCTCGGATTCGATTCGCTCGATGGTCCGGCTGGGTGGTGGCGCGCCGGCCACGATTACCCGTGTCCGGTTCTCCCCAGGGACGGGCCGGTCCCAGTCGGGGAGGGCGTCGAGAATGGCATTCACCACGGCAGGAGCGGCACACAGCACGCTGACGTCGTGACGCTCGACCCGTCGCAGGATTTCGGCGCCGTCGACCTTCCGCAGCGCCACCTGTGTGCAGCCCATGGCCGTGGTCGACCACGGCATGCCCCATCCATTGGCGTGGAACATGGGAAGTGTGTGGAGGTAGACATCGTGGTCGGAGAGTTGGATGTGCCAGCCGAACACCGTGGCGTTGACCCAGCAGTTCCGGTGCGTGAGCTGGACGCCCTTGGGTCGCGCCGTCGTGCCTGACGTGTAATTGATGGTGGCTGTGGCCTGCTCGTCCGCCTCCCAGTCCAGAGGCCGGGCGTTTGCCGGGAAGAGCAGGCCGTCGGTATCGGCGCCGAGCACGAAGCGGTGGTGGGTCTTTACGCCGGCGAGGTCCGCCTCGAGCTCGGGGTCGACCATCAGGACCGAGGCGCCCGAGTGCTCGACGATGTACTTGACCTCGGAGGGCGCCAGTCGAAAGTTGATGGGGACCAGGATGCGGCCCCACCCGCACACGCCGTAGAACGAGGTCAGCAGTCGCGATGAGTTGTGAGAGACGATGGCCACCCGTTCCCCCGGGTCGATGCCCAGCCGGTCGAGTCCCGCGGCTTGGGCGCGTGCCCGCATGGCCAGCTCGGAGAAGGTGAGTTGTCCCCATCCCTCAGCCGGCTGATTCGGCTCGTCGATCAAACCCACCCGGTCCGGGTATGCGAACTCGGCCCGATCCAAGAAGTCACGGACATTGAACTGAACGATCATCGATCCCCCGATCGGCCGGGATGTCCGGTTGTCCGGATGGCTGGGATGGCTGGGATGGCCCGGCGCTCCCATTGAATCAAATCACGGTTCGGGACGGGGCCGAACCCCGGCCGGTAGGCCCGCGGCCAGACCGCGCCGGGATCCGGGCTCCGCCTGCACCCGGCTCCCGCTGGGCGGGCTTCCGCTGGGTTGAGCGTCGACGGCGCTTGGGTGCCGGGAGTTCGGGAGCGGGATCGAGCCCGTCGATAGAGTGCGAAGAATGTCCGTGCCCCGCATCGCCATCGGCCCCCGCTCCGCGTCGTTCGCCGCCGATGCCGTAGTGGCCGGCGGTGGGTCCGTGGTCGCGGCGGAAGACAGTCCAGACGCCATCGTGTGGCTCGACCCGGCCAATGTCTCCGGTCTTGCCGATCAGCTGGCCGTTTCGCCCGGCATCCGCTGGGTGCAGTTGCCGATGGCCGGTGTTGAGCGGATCGCCGAATTCGGTCTGCTGGATCACGATCGCGTCTGGACGAGCGCCAAGGCCTCCTATGCCGAACCGGTGGCCGAACATGCCTTGGCCCTCGCGTTCGCCGGCCTTCGACATCTGCCCACTCGGGTCACCGCCCGCTCGTGGGGCGCTCCCGCCGGGACCAGCCTGTACGACCAGCGGGTGACCATCCTCGGCGGAGGTGGGATCGCCAGGCTGCTCCTCGAACAGCTTGCGCCCTTTCGGGTCGAAACCACGGTGGTCCGTCGACAGCCCGAGCCTCTGCCCGGCGCATCCCACACGGTGCCGGTGTCGAAGCTCCATGGGGCATTGCCCGGAGCCCTCCTCGTGATCTTGGCTTTGGCCCTCACCCCCGAGACCGTAGGAATCATCGGGGCGCCCGAACTTGCCCTCATGGACGAGAGCGCGTGGCTGATCAATGTGGCCCGTGGCCGACACGTTGACACCGATGCCTTGGTGACAGGCCTGGCCGCCGGATCGATCGCCGGGGCCGCGCTCGATGTCACCGATCCGGAGCCGTTGCCCGATGGCCATCCACTCTGGGACATGCCCAACTGCATCATCACTCCCCACACCGCCGACACCATCGAGATGGTGGTGCCGCTGCTGGCAGAGCGCATCCGCACCAACGTCGGCCGCTTCTCCGCCGGCGAGGCCTTGATAGGCGTGGTGGATCCAGAGGCAGGGTATTAGGGCTGGCATTGCCCATCGCCTAGGGCTTGGATTGCCCTTTCGCCCGTGAGGTGGAGGAGGCACGAGATGCCCTCCACCGGAACCGCCGATCGTTGCTATGACGAGAGAGGGCCGGGTCCGGAGCAGGGCGCGACTTGCGGATGGGGGGTTGCAGGCTCCCTGCTCTACAGACCCGGCCTCTGGCTATCGGCAGGTCTGGGACGGAACTTTAGAAAGAATTCCGGAACAATTCGGGGCGCCGGAGGTCCCTTCCCCTGGCTGGCGTCGTTCGAATCGGCATTGGCCTGAAGAAGCGTCGGGTTGTGGTGTGGGTCGGTCCGCCCGTCACCGCCCATGATGTTCCATCTGTTCTGAGTGGTTGTCACACCTGGCTGGCATCATCGGTCCATGACGTTGG
>JADEYI010000908.1_pt1 | contig 29213 bp, 38 predicted proteins | sample 8542331 | NCBI WGS metagenome assembly JADEYI01 (sample SAMN16510988, study PRJNA670497) | mine drainage metagenome | isolation source: biofilm near Copperflume 1 | place: Germany: Marsberg coppermine Kilianstollen | collected 2018-02 | reverse complement strand
GCTCGAGATAACCAGCCCACAATTGCACTGGCTTGAGCTGCTCAGGTATATCAGAGGAGGAAGGTGCTAGGCTGCTGGCATTGTCGGCCTCAAGTGCCACGTTGGCGGATGCTGACTGCGCACCTCCTCTGAATAGGACGGCCCCTGGAACCCCACCTTTTAATGCCTGCCTGAACAACGCCCCTACAATCATTGGCAAGCACAGATCTCAGGCATGCAATGAGATCCCATACCCACACGCAGTCTCTGCACAAGAGCCTAGGTACCAGACAAAGCTACAGTGGCAGCCCCATCGGCCAGCGGTGGCCGAGCAGCAGGCCCAGACCAGCGCCCACAGTCCCTGCCTCGCCCGAGGCCCGATCTCGGGAGGCCGTCAGCTGCGCAGCATTAGGATCTGATGGGGATGCGTCGTCAGAGGCTCAGAGCAGGCAGGGCGAGCCCAGCAACAGCGGCAGCAGCTACCCATTTCAGGGCAGGCGAGAGCCGGAAGCAGAGCCCCAGGGCGAGCCAGTCCTGGTCAGAGTGCGGCTGAGCGTGCACTACAGGGTGCACAGCCGACAGATGCTGTGCATCGGCGGATCGCGGATCCCTTTTGGGTGGTCCTTCCTGTCCATAGCCAAAGTTCCAATGGTGTGGACAGAGGGTGATCTTTGGACGACAGAGGTGGGGCTTCCACGCACTTGTGCCGTAATGTAATGCATGCAAACTGACCCCCCTTCCTTCAAGACACTTACAATGTTCTGCTTTCCAGGTCGAGCTGCCAGCAAACAGCAAAATGGAGTACAAGTACGTTATTTTGGAAGAACAGGTAAGCTGCTAATGTTTGCTTGCCAGCCTCGTATACTTCATCAGGAATTTGTTCTGGGTAGAATGAAAGCAAGATGGCTTTGCATCGAAGGCTGTACCCCCCTCTGCCCTCAGCACATTATGTAGGGCAGATTAGGGTGGGGTTGCTATGCATTTGTGTTTCTGTTCGATGGAATAAAATGCAATGGAACTCCAATCTCCTGTGCCAGCTCTAAGATATGAGAGCTACAGCTGTCTCCCACTCATTGTGTCTGCCCTGGTAGTGTGACCCTGGCAGCATCAGGCGTGCAGATGTTTATGCCCTTGCATTTGCCCTTTGCAGGACTGGACGAAGCAGGAGAGCGAGGATGCAGAGGGGGTTGTCACGTTCTCATACAGGACACAGCCAGACAATCCGCCAGACGTGCAGACCATCCAGAAGCAGATGGCCATTGTTGCCTGGCAGCCGGGCCCCAACAGGGTCGTGCAGGTCCCCTCTCAGGTCTGTCCATGCACCATATCATAGCCCAGTCACTTCTTCTGCCGCGTTCTGCGGTGTATCTGCCTTGTGCACGTCAAGAATCGCCTTGGCCCATTCCTTGTGCATGTTGAAAGATCATCTCTTGCGTCTGCTTCCTTCTTTTGTGATGGTGACAGCAGAATGCATGGCTTTGATTGAGATTGCACTGGGTGCAGACTATCATTCATTCGTACTGGCTCAAGAGGGAGATATGTATTTGCTGTAAGCGTGCAGCATAACTTGTTGATAAGGTCATCTGACAGGGGGATACGTGCCGCAGGAAGAATTGAGGTCATTGAAGGAGGGTGAGGTGCGCGAGAGGACGCCGGCGCGGCCGCCGCAGCGCAGCTTTGGGCCGCGCAGGTTTGGGCAGGCGCTGTTTGGGCAGCGGGCAGGCGGCAGGGACGGCCCACTGCTGCCCTCCATCCCCCCGCGCTCTTATGGGAAGTTTCCACCCATGCCCTCTGGGCCCCCCGGATCCCCTGGAGGCGCCGGGTCCGTCTTGCAGCAGGTGCTGACCTTCCTCCTTCCACCTGCTTGCTGCCACTTTCCTATTCTGCGCAAAAAGTACTTCAACATGACAGAAGCCGATTGCCTTTCGCTTGCTCTCACAATGAGCGATTATTGCAGCCTCTTCAACAGCCTTCGTGGTCCCATGGAGCACTGTGGAGGCTGGTGTGGAAGCTTCTGCCTGACAAGCTTGATGTCTTGGAAGACCACTTGGATCATAGCTAGTATGGTAAGTATGCAGTGGGCACTTACCCAAATCTCTGTGGTCGCATCAGGGTGCGAACAGGAGGGAGGGGCCGTTCCCTCCGGACGATGAGCTGGCGGGCACATGGGAGGCCTTGTCGCTAGACGAGGGCGGGCAGGCCATACTGGAGCGGCGCGACGTGTGGGGCTTCCCAGACGCGCCTGATCTGGACCCCCCTCGAAACCGGGGGATCCGCTTCGGCTAGAGATCTGGACCCCCCTCGGAACTGGGGGATCCCACTTTGGCTGGGAGTACCTCGCTTGTGATGCTGCAATAAGTCAGGAAAGGGCGGGCGGAATCGGTTTCTCTGCAGAGCCGCCGCTTGCCGCCGTCAGTGCTGCGCAGCAGGAGTGCAGAGGCATGTAGCTACCGGCAGCTGGCACTACAGTCTCAGATTATGCACAGCACCTCATATGCAACAGGGTTGCCGTGCATGTTTGGTGCACAAGCCCACTTTTGCAGCAAGCTTATGGGCGTGAGGCAGATGTCTGCGCAGCAGCAGCAGCAGAGTGGATCAGTGCTCATGGTCACTGAACAAGACCAGAGGGGTTTTGCGTCCCTTTATCTGGCCAAATGATTGTACCTGAGCCAGCTTCATTGCTCCCCACAGTCAATTTTGCCTCAGTCTGGCACCTGAAAGGTGTCTGCATGTCTTCTTGCCTGTCACTGTGGGGTGGAGACTTTCTTTCGCGTGAGAATTGTTGTCTGCTGTGTGAGATTTGCCTCAGATGGGCACAGCCACAATGTGCTGATCTGTGACAGTGCGCATCTGACACCGTCATCTTTCTGTTGCTTGCTAAGGGAGCGAGGATAAGTTGTTGCGTTTGAAGCTAGCTATGGTTTCTCTCCACGGCTGGAATAGATGGTAGCCATGGTTTATCATCATGGCTGAGCAATCTGAGGTTGCAGATAGAAGGCAGCAACATGGCAGGAAGTTTTGTGGCATTAGGCCGGAGGAGCTTTGTGTACCATAATAGGACGCATGACCAACTGCCACAAACGAGGTGACCACTGAAGGGGGCGTACAATGGATTTTGAGCCAACACATAGACATAGCCTTTTGCTTGAGAGTTGATGCTAGTCCGCTCCATGTCCGCCGCGGATCTCTCCTTTAGCCTTCATAGTTGTGTGAGATGAGGTCTGCTTGTTCAAAGAGAGCAGCGACAAGTTTTGGCAGGAGATGTCTTCCATTCCATGGTGTGGTGAGCGCTTTTGCCATGTGCATTCTTCCCAGCAACGTAATAAGAAAGGTGCTCTATTGAGATTGTTGATCTGCAAGCAAACTGATTTTTGTAGCAGACTCCGTCAGCTCACAGTGTTTATGGTCCGCGTTGGCTTCCTGTATTATGTACGAGTCATGTTTTTAGAGCACATAGCTTTGGGTATGCTCGAGATGTCCTATTCTTTGGATTGCTTTGGTGTTGCCTGGCGTGTTTTGAGTGCTTTCTGGGGCCTACAGCACCTCGGGAATGCATTTCCAGGCTACTGGCAGAGTGCAACTCTCACATTTTTTTGTTGGGGTGCATGCTTATATGCCCTGGCTGGGCTTTGTGCATTTCCCATAGCCCATTTTTGCTATACATTTGTGCAGCTCCCAAGTGAGACACTTGATGGTGTCTTGTTGCATCATGCTGTGTGCAGTTGCCTCAATGCTTTTGTAAAGGTGTTCTCTTGGCCAGGCCACTTGGCACGTGCAGGCTTGTAAGGCATTCTTTCCTGCTTCTCCAATCACACTACTCACTTGGGATTCGAGTTCCAAGAATTCTTGCGGTGCTGATGCAGGCATGTCTGTTACCAGAGGTGTTCAATCAGCACGTCAAATGTCGTTATAATTACAGCACAATCGTTTCAATACCAGAGCTGCAAGCAAGACAGGGGTGCCTCAATAAAGCTTCATTCAAACTCGCCTTTTGACACAATATAGGTGCAGCCATGAGCATGCGCCTCAAAAATGGTTTCAGTTTTCTTCTCAAGAAAAGGGACAAAAAAGACACTCTGGACAAGAGATGGCCCCGCTATTGTGCGCTTGGGGATATCTAGTATTCACGTGGCAATACGAGTCACGGGCGGTGGCATAGTGATCCTTGCGTTCCACCATAACGTGCAAGAGCAAGCTTTATACCCGCGGGAATTACATGACAGTAAGTCTGGCAGAAGACCGGCAAGCTGAATGTCAACATTATGTGCAGCTGCCAATCCGCTTGACAACACAGGAGACTGATATATTATCTATGAGGATCTGAACTCCTTGTCTCAGTCATCCAGCGCTGTGAGTTCTGACAAGCTGAAGTTCCTGGGGAGGTCTCTCGGCGCCTGGCTGTGCAGCATACTGTGGTCTGGGTTGGACCCCAAATTGTCAAAATCGCTGAAAGCGCCGAAATTGCTGAAGCTGAGGTTTCTCCCCATGCCTAGATCGCCGCTGCCGCCCGTCCGCAGTGGGCTTGACATTGCCATGGGCGCTAGAAGATCTGCAGCCAAAATACAAAGACCTGGTGAGAGCAAAACACCTTCCAACGGTGTAATCTACAGTAACCAGCAACCGGCACCTTCCTTTCGCATCAGAGACCTGTGTGTCCTCAAAAGGGTGCGCCCTTGTTCATAAACAAAGGTGCTGCTAAGTCGAATCATTGCGCTGTGATGTGAGTGATGTTCTGCATTCCACACAATGGCCACTATTCGTCGGGCACGCAGGATGCCACTACATGTCACGTCAGCATAGAAGAGAGTAGGCCACCTGCAGAAGAGAAGGGATGGCTCTGCGCGGCGCCGTGCAGGCCGTCCATGCCTTGCGCCGGCGGCACAGACAGCCCCGCAATGTCCATGTCTGTGTCGCCCCCCAGCGGCCCGCCATCTGAGCGGCCTGTGCCCTCTGACACGTCCTCCGCCTGCACGGACAATTACTGGTTTATATAAAATGAACAAACACGACAGAAATGTCCAAATAATTGTGAATTTTGTTTAGGCTTATAATGCTCCGGCTTCTTGTGTCAGTACAGCTGGAAGCTTCTTTGACGCACAACCTCATCCAACAAGGCTTTAAGGCTGAGCAACTCCAACGCCATGTCTACTGCTTCTCAGCACAGCGAAGCTCCTCTGCAGACCTAATAGAAATTATATAGCGGTGGGAACGAGATGAGAATTCAAGCTGTAGGCGCCACCTTGACGTTGAGGGGTTGGCCGAGGGACATAGCTGGCAGGCTGACAGGCGCAGACATGGGGTTCTGGTACGGCATCCCCGGCATCATCATCATGGGCCGTGGTGCTAGCATCATGCCTGCACCAGCATCGCAGTGAGTCATATCCCTCTGGCGCCATTGCTACACTCTGACAGCCAAATCCAAGGGGCTGTATCTCCAGAGCAGTACTGAGGCTCCCTGATGCTTGGCGTTAGCATCGCCACTGGTTTGGTAGCAGATAGTTTGCTTGCAAGGCATCCCCTTGCTGCGTAAGGCCCCAAGTCGCACACTATGCTCCTGTCTGAACCCCAATTTGGCACGTGTAATAGAGTGTCATTACTAGAAGGTTTGGTGCAGTGTGTTCTCACCTGAGGGAGCCATCCATTGGCGTTGCATCTTTTGGAACATGGCCACCTGCTGCTCTAGGAGATGGTTGAAGAGCACGATCTGGTCCTTCAACTTGAGCCGCGTGTAGTATGCTCGAAAGAAATCCGGGTTCTGCTCTTCTAATTTCTGCCACACCAGCTGTGTGAAGCCTGGCTCTATCTGGGCCTGCTGCTGTAATGTGAACACCACCTGGGCACCATTCAACGACTAGGTCACACAACAATGCAATCTGGGCCAAATGCACAAGTATGCAGATCCACAAAGAAGTAGAACGAGCTAGAAAAGTAATCGACACATGGTGAGACAGCATGGACGACTGCTAGAGTTGAAAGTGATGAAAAAGAGAACTACAATAGAGGAATCATGATCGGGCAAGCAGAAAGCAAGTCAGCAAGATGCACCACCTCTCGTTGGCTCATGTACATCTGAAGGCATCGTTCTATGAGATTTTGCACAAGCTGTATGTCCTGCGTGCTAACTTTCCGCCCTTGGCTTCCTAGACCTGAGCTGCTTGGTGCATCTGCATTGGCGCCACTGATCTCGGCTGTTTTGTCCCCTGCCCCCGTCTCTGGAAGAGTTGATGCACCCGCTTCGCCGGTTGCGACAGCTGCAACGGCTGAGGACATCGACAAACGCCCGTGCTTGCTATGGGTATCAGAGAGCTTCTCTGAGCTTCTCTGCACAAATCCAGCCAATATCTAGCACGATGCAGCTCCGTTCTTTGCTTATACTTACGTTGTTAGCAATCGCATGTATAAAAAGAGATGTGCATCACATCAATTTCTTGCTGCAGCCAGGTCAGCAATCAAAAAAGATGGTGGGACCAAGCCTTTTATTAGTTTGATGGTAGGACAACGATGCTGTTGCAAGCTTATATATGACACATGAAGACAAATTCCTCTGCACTATATTTTCGTTCACTATTGCGTGGATGAAGGCGTGCTTTCTTCTTTCCTGCTTTATCCTGATCCTCCTTAATTTACACCCTTTCTCCCGCCATTTTTCGGGGTGATATGTATACCCTCATAGGGCTCTCCGAATCTGCTCAGTCTGCCAAGTTATATTAAGGAAGGATTCATCTGTGCTCTGTATGCTGTTTCTCTTGCCTTGTATATAGATCTACTCTCACATGCTGTTTAGTGCACTGGAAAGCATTCGGGGATCGACGCCCTAGGAAATCCATTAGCCTTGTATGACTATTCAGAACCCACAATCAACAGATCATGCAGATATCGTAGCCCCAAGTCTCTTAGAGGTGCCGTAATAAGAATTTGAGGCATGCTCTGGACGAGTGTTGCAGACAAATGCGCTGCTCCCATCGACAGGAGTCCATGCCCTTTGCACGCGCGTCCTCCCCAATGCAGACCATGTGCAGGGCAGAGAAAACTGCGCACAAATGCCGCTTACAGACCGCAGCTATACCATCAGTTCACGCAGCAGCCTGTCTTTCGACAGCGCACATCAATTTTGCTAAGGAGGCAAGGGAAGGACAGGGGAGCGTTGCAGCGCGTTCGATGCGATGGAGAGGGCAGCGATGACGATGAGAAGACGAACAATGGCGGCAGGCCCCCGCCAAAACGGTCAAGGAAGCCACTGGCCTGGCTGAGGGAGGTGCTGGGCTCTGTGCGCAGCCAGAAGTCACTGCGCATCATCTTCAACGTTGCTGGCCTGCTGCTGCTCATGCGCTTCTGGCCACTCAACGGCAGAAACCCCCTGACTGGAGACTCTGCCAACGTTTCAGTGGAGGTGGGTGCCTCAACTCTACGCGCTTGTTATTCCCAGGACTACTGTATGTTAGTCTCTTCCTTTTTGTGCTTGGTCCTGGGGACATTGCGCACACTGTGCTAGCTGGACAGGAGTTCATCCGTATGGAGGCTTGCAGACAGGTTCCTGATCGAGCTTCCTGCTCTGAAATCTCCTGTGTGGCTCAGTCCTGGCCAGGATCCTTGCCACGCAATTGTACCCGGGCAGCAGCTCGGACAGACTCCTTGATTGGAGTACCCATGGCCGACACACAGTTGCAGAGCCTCAAACACGCATGCTCAATGTGAACAGGGCCTGATGCCGGCACATGCCGGCTGCATGCGCGCAGGTGCCATTCTCGACCTTTGTCCAGAACGTGCGCAGCAACGAGGTCCTGGCGGTGGCGGTGGAGGACCGGAGGTTCGCGTACAAGCTGCGGCCGCAGGGCAAGATTATGCGCGGACTGCCTGCCGGGCCCGGTGACGTGGCGCGGAACGCCCACATCGTGTTCCGCACCATCCGGCCAGCCGACTACAGCACGCCCTATGACACCATGCTGAAGAACGGCGTCCAGTTCACCGCCGTGGAGAAGCAGCAGTCTGTACTGCTCACCTTCGCGGTGTGAATGCCCTTCATGTGTCCTCCTTTATGGTGATCTTGTTGTGTATCTTTCTCTTTCTCTCACGGATACTCAATTCAATCTTCCACCGTCCTCGCTCTGCACCGTCCCTGGTAGGCGTCAAAACCAAGAATTGTCAGGGGGAACAACTGCAGATGCTCGGCATGTTGTCGCCTTCGCGGTGACTGCCCTTCCTGTGGCTCTTTGACAGTGTCCTTGATATGTGACACTGTTGCATGCAGACATGGCCTTGTATATACATTGACCTCGCTCTGAACCCTGCATGCTACTACCCATTTATACTGAGTCAGCATCTCAGGAGCAACATTCAAAGGCAATCACCCTAATTTGTGGGATTGCAACGCTGATCACAACAGGGCGTGGGACAGGAAATTCCAGGGCAATGGAAGTGCAGCATTTTGATATCTTTGCCTGGGCCCGCAATAACCGTGAAAGGACCGTGTTCCTGAGTTCGGCTACGCTGATCACTGTGCTCGGTGGGATAGTCCAGCTGAGGTTCCCTGTGCATGGCAGGTGTATGGGCTGTATGTCGGGCTGCTGCTGGGGGCGCTAAATCGGCTGCCCATCAAGCTGCCTAGGAAAGGGGCCGGGCGGCGACACAGCGGCGCCGGCAGCTCCGGCACCTCGCCGCAGCACGTAATCACCTTTAGTGACGTGGCGGGCGTGGACGAAGCCAAGGAGGAGCTGTCAGAGATTGTGGTGCGGGCTCCTGCCCTGCCTCGCTGCCACATGAGAGAGCAACCACTGAGGCTTTTTGCGTAGCACCTAAACTCCGGTTTTCCATCCCTCTCCAGGATGATCTGAGCTTGGCAGAAGGAACTCAAGCGACCAATCTATATAGGTATCCCTTGCATGGGCAGTGGATAGATGTTTCGCTGGAGTACGGCACCAGATACCCGTGTAGTTTCCCACATTTTCAGTGAGCATGGCGGGTGAGTGTGTCGTGGAATTATAAGGTTGTCCGACAGTGAAGCTTGTTGTGCCTGGGGCAGGAGCTGCTGAAGTCTCCGGAGAAGTTTTCAAAGCTGGGCGCGCGAGCACCGTCCGGTGTGCTGCTGATAGGACCGCCTGGGACCGGCAAGACGCTCCTTGGTGAGCACCACCATCTCTCCCCTGTGAAACCTTGTCCTTGGAGGTTTTCAATCAACAGCCTTGCACACTGTTGTGTGCTTGGACTGATCAACTGGGCATGCCTTAAGGTGAATGCGGGCTTCCTGGAGATTTCATCGTTTGAAGTGATCACCTGGGCATGCATCATCGCGGGCCTGTGTAAAATTCTGTCCGTAGCCAAAGCAGTGGCAGGCGCCTCTCATCACACCTTTCTAGGAGAACTCTTCTTGCCTTGCATACTGTTACGTGCATTTCTGGCATTGCACTCTGCGGTGCATGGATATCTGATGTGGGCACGTCATTATTATATGCGCAGCCAAGGCGGTGGCGGGCGAGGCGGATGTTCCCTTCTTCTCCATCAGCGCATCAGAGTTTGTGGAGCTGTACGTGGGGATGGGCGCCATGCGCGTGCGCGAGCTGTTCGCATCCGCGCGCAAGGAGGCCCCCGCCATTGTCTTCATTGATGAAATTGACGCCGTCGCCAAAGGTGCGCACCGGCTCAAATCTGCCTTTAATAGTCTGTAGTCATCCTATGGTTGCCGCACCAAGACTTGCTGCTTCTCTTATAGGGAAGTTCCTCCTATGAAGAAAGCTTGCTTGAATCAGCAGTGCATGCTTGAGGACACCCATTCAGAGAGTGTCGGGCCAACAATATGAGCGTGCAGTCACTGTTCTATTAACTGTTAGGCTGAGGAGGGGCCCCTTTGCGGGAGATCTCTGCTTGTGGGTTCTGTTAGGCTCTTCAGAAGGTGCTCTTCAAGAATAATAGACTCCCCTCCCAGCTGCTGCCTCACCCGAGTTTGTTGTATGCTCTGGTATACGCTCGTATTTTTTCGAAGTGTTCTTTGAAATAGCGCTGATTGGATGTGGGCCCTGTTGTGTGGCACAGGAAGGGACACGCGGCTGCGCAGCGTGGGCAACGATGAGCGGGAGCAGACGCTGAACCAGCTGCTGACAGAGCTGGACGGCTTTGAGAGCGAGAAGGACGCCGGCCCAGTCATCTGCATTGCTGCCACCAATCGCCCAGACGTGAGTGAAGCCCCCTTGAGTGACGCCCTGATATGCTGCAGGTGACATTAGATTTGCGAGCCGTCCTTCTGCCCTTAGTGTTTCTATCCCTTTAGCGGAGGCGCCAATACTCTTACTGATCCTTTCTTCCTCTCCCGCTCTTGTGCCAAACCAGGGTCACCGCATCGATCCTTCTCAAAATATAAGCGACAAAATGCTGGCATTATTGGCGAAAACAAAACGCAATAAAACTGCGATAAAATGCATTAAATGCCATTGTTTTATCATGCAAAACATAGGTGTAGCCAGGTAAAAAGAAGGTTTTCCCTGATAAATCAAAGTGAAATAGCTCTTGGAATGTGTCTTCCATCTCAAACTGAAGTGTGCACAGGCTTTGGGATGGAGGAATTCGTCAAAGGCTCTGTAGGCCTCAAAATAGCAGTTTTCAGTGGATCGCATTCTATCGCATTGTATTGGCCAGAAATAAAATGCTACAAAATGCTCGCATTCTATTATATATCGCATTAATCGCATTGTCGCATGCGGTGACCCTGTACCAAACCATGCACGGCGTCGAGCGAATTTCTTTGAATGTAATTTTAAACGCCTATGCGTTAAATTTCCGTTTCATATATGTTCGCTCAATTCTGTGCTCCACTTGGTGCATAGCGTCTTCTCTTCTTTCATGTGCTGAGGTTGTGGCTTGTACACGGCGGCCAGGTGCTGGACAGCGCTCTGCTGCGGCCGGGGCGTTTCGATCGGCGCGTGTCGGTGGAGCGGCCGGACCGGCTGGGCCGCGAGCAGATTCTGCGCGTCCACATCGAGCGCCGACGGCTGCCGCTGGCCGACGACTTCAGCGTCGCCGACGTGGCCGGCTCCACCGTCGGCTTCACCGGCGCCGACCTCGCCAACCTCGTCAACGAGGCCGCCCTGCTCGCCGGCCGCGAGAGCAAGGGTGCGCGCTCGCTGCTCATACTCTATGTGTGCATACGGGTGCCTCCTGGATGCCTCTGTGTGTGCATTGTCTGTGCTGGGGTGTGACCAGCAGGAACTCAGAAGTTTACATCTGCGCAATGAGACTGGCAGAGACTGGCTTGAAGATTATCTCGTGTGGCTGTGGTGTCTGAGTGACTGCTAGGAGATGCATTGACGCTGGTCTCTTGTCAATGCTTCTGCTATCTAAGTGGTCCCGCTCGGACTCTGGCTGAGAAACTCCGAATCAAGTTCTGTCCAACTTCACCAGAACCACGAAGGAAGTCCGACGTCTACACCACCTCGTCTGGTGCCTTTTGGTGAGGATCTGGTCTTGCGCAGGCGCGGTGGGCAGCGCGGACTTTGACCATGCAATCCTGCGAGCGGTGGCGGGCATCGAGAAGAAGCGCAGCATCCTGGTGGGAGTCGAGAAAGAAGTCGTCGCGCGCCACGAGGCCGGCCACGCTCTCGTTGCCACGGCCGTGCGCATCTTGATCCCCACGTCCGCCGCCGTGGAGAAGCTGTCCATCATCCCTCGCACCGGCGGCGCACTCGGGTGCGCTTGTATTTCCACCCTGAATGTACTTCACTTGCAGTACTCAATGAGAGGTTCTCCAAGGCTGAAGGGCTGGTGCCCCTACCCCGATTGTTGACAGAGCCAGGTGGATCTCCAAATTTCATCTTTCACTTGACAGCGCTGCTAGCCCCTTCGCCTGGAAGTTGGGAGGCTGTGAGATCATGAAGTCGTGGAGCAGGCGCTTCACGGTCCTTACGGCATCGCACTGCAGCAGCAGGAGCTCACTTCTTGAAACCCAATCGGAGTTGACAGAGTTTTGGTTGGAAGGTGATTTACAGGCAGGGCAGACGTGCGCAGCATATATTGGTTTAGATTGTGGGCTGTGCAGTGGGTCATGGCTGTGCGGCTGTGGTGCGCAGGTTCACGTATGTGCCGCCGCGGACGGAGGACAGGGCGTTGCTGTTTGACACGGAGATCCGCGGGCAGTTGGCCATGCTCATGGGCGGCCGCGCTGCAGAGGAGCTCACCTGCGGCCAGGTGACTCATCATCACACATCCCACCAACCACAGCAATGCTCTGAAGGGAAGATGTAAGGACGCTATGGGACATGGCGCCCCGTCACACCCTGCACAATGGGAAATCATGAGAGTGTGACACAAGAATGGTAGCGTGCTGGTCTGGGAGAGCACTTGAAAGCTATGCCCATGAAGAGAGCAGGGTGATCTGGGAGGGTAAGCGAACCTTGCTTGTGTGCAAAGGAGTGCTGACAATAAACTGGGAAGGATGAGTCTTTACGGGGAATGCTGACAATGGTTGTGTTGACTAAACCGCCAGGTGTCGACGGGGGCGGTGGACGACATAAAACGTTGTTCTTCGCTGGCGTACCAGACGGTGTCCGAGTTTGGGCTGAGCGCTGCGGTGGGGCCCCTCAGCGTGGCTTCCCTCACAAACGGCGGCTCTGACGACGCGCCGCTCTTCGGCAGAGACTCAGGTGACACCTGCTCCCTGCCTTGTCATAAGTGGGGATGGAGGATTGATCAAATTGGGACTATCCAGAGGTGTGTATTGTCATAATGGAGACGTGCCACTGAGGAGAAGTAGGAATGTGCCTACTCTTAAATGAAGCTAACCTAGAGCAGTGAAAGGCACAGAGAATACGTGATCTCTAATTCCTCTCCCTCGTTACCTTGACATTCACAGCACTGGTGGTTGAGCAGCCGGGAACAAGCCTCTGATCAGGTCTCCTCAGTGAACTTCAGTTGGCCTCTGCGCTTCTATTTCAGGCTTATCACCATTGATGTAGTTGCCATGGCAAGCCAGCAATGCCTTGGTCACAGGAAGAATGGTCAAAGAGCGTGTCGGCAGTGTGCATTACAGTAGTGTCACAGGTTGACATCAGCGTCATAATGCAGGGCTGGGGCGGCTGGCGGAGGAGGAGGCAAAGAGGCTGGTGGAAGGGGCACTGGCGGCCGCGCGCGACTGCGTGGCGGCAAATCGACGAACGCATGAAGGCCTCAGCGCGGAGCTGCAGGCGAAGGAGCGCCTGGACGGGAACGCCCTCGCTGCCTGGCTTGGCCAGGTCACCGCGCCGGCCTCCCTGCGCGCCTTTGTGCTACAGGGCGCCTTCCCCGCGCTCTCCCGCCGCTGATGTCATGTGTCATGCTCCGGCGCTGATGTCATGTGTGCGCGCTGATGTCATGCGTCAAGGGTGTGCGCGTCTGTCGGTGCCGAAGCTTCAGCGCTGATGCGAGCGTTGAGGGTCAGCGCAATTGAGAGCGTCTGTGTGTCAGCGCTGATATCAGCAGCTCTGGTTCGACTTGACCGCAGCAATTGGAGGCATCCTCGGCCTTTGTGTCAGGTGTTCTTTGGAAGTCCTCCAAGAAAGATCTTATGCAAAATTTCCTTGCGGCATCCATAAGGGCGTTGACTTATGTAGCCAGAATCGCAGTCGTGGCTTGAGAGGAGACTGGAATTGGGCATCTCGTGCCTCAAATGGGTGGTCTAAATGGGCAGCAGGTCTCTGCCTCTCAATGGCCTCCTTGTACGATTCTTGACAGAGGCTTTGCATGGCGTCCGGTTACATTGTGCATCGATCAAGCTGTGTTGCACACTTGTGCTTGTAAGGCGCAGTGTAGAACTTCTTTGGGGCTGCTTAAAGACGTTTCTTTTGGGGGGACATTCATACTCGCGCAGCTGATTCAAATCTATATTTGAACGCATGGCCATGGAGGGTATCAGCGGATCACGGGAGCCTGGCTCCTGTGGCTGCCTCTTGTCACTATTTTTTGCGGTTTATGGCTTGTTTGTATCAACAGTAGACGGGCTTCTAGATCACTGGACAGAAGCAGCACATGGTGTACTCAGCTAGCTTCTGGCCCGCCATATTTTGCTCAATAATTATAATATTGCAAGTGAAATTGGATGTACACTGGTGGCTCTGTGCATGAGTGTGCCACAGCAGTACTGTGCTGTGACAGCACTGTTTGCACAGTGTCTCTTTCCTTTAAGTGTTCCGAATGGCAAGTCACGAGCGGCATGCGTTGCATGAAGCACGCTTGGGGCAAACTTCCCCGGCAGATGGCCAGCTCATGAACACTGCAGACTGTGTCTGACCAGCTGTGCTTCTTTGCTTGAAAGTCAGGGCTTGCCAAACAGTGTTCAACATCATGTCAAAGTTTGCAGAACAAGCCCGGCCTTCAGCCCACTGGCAGTCAAAGTGGGCCTCATTTTCCATATTGTTGCAATACAGATTAGATCTTCAAAAATGCAGCTGCGCCTGCCGCCATTGCCAACCATGCATGGCCAATCAACTGTTCAAACCATCCATCAATAGGGCCAAGAATAGTCAGTGAGATGGTCTGACCCGTTGACGAGATCCATGGCGTCCTGCTGGCGCGCGAAACGTCACTGATCAGATGACCAAATTGGGCGCCAACGTGGAACCCATGTGGCCAAAACATGACGCCGATTGGAGTTCAATCTTCCACACTCTTCCGTCCGTAATAGGAACCTGCAGACTCGTCATCTTGCTCACTGGATTAGGAGGCTGTGAAGGACGGCGGAAACCTGAGCTAGATACTGTGGGAGAGAGCCGATCGGAGAAGGAGTGGCTGGAGGTGATTTGCTGTCTTAGCATATCCACTGGACTGGAATCTTCACAATTAGACTTCAGATGCATATAAAAGACGCTTATAACTGGTTCCGATGCATCAGCCTGACCCAAAAATGCTTTCGCGTTTGTTGTGCCGCTCCGATCGCATCCGTATAGGTAACCTAGGGTTTGAAGTCGGTTGCTTCTGTTAAGAAGCATCACTAGCCAGAAAGAAAAACATTATGTAGCCGAACATGTTGTAAGGCATTGGGGGGCTGTCCTGAGTCGAAACTTGGCCATTTAAGGCTGAGACGGTGAAGATCACAGCAACGCAAGAGTTGTACTACAGATAGCGCAAGAGATATGCAGTGACGCCTTGATAGGAATTTGTGACATGTACAAATGCTGAATTTTGCTAGTATCTTGATCACAGATTGAAGCTTAGAACCACTCATGGCGCTGGGCGAGAAGACCGGCATGGAAGACTCGGCACACGCCAACAAAGTCAACTTTTCGAAAGACCCGGAGGGCCAGATGGAACTCGACGATAAGCAGGCCGTGCCAGAATATGTTGGCAAGGGTGAGTATTCCAACGAGCCATCAGCTCGTCCTTGACGTTGGGAGTCCCGCATGTCGATCGTTGAAGCACGCCCACGAGTTTGTTTCACAAGGCTTCGCCATTGCACGAAGTTCCTTGCAGAATGACCAGCAGAAGATTGCATGATAACTCGCGAGCCGAAAGCAGCCGTGGCCAGCCCACTGCCACCCAGACCGTCAAACGACGCAAAACCCCACTGGCCTTGTGCACGCTGGGTGCCAGCCTGCGTGGGGCCTTGCCAGCGCAGCTGATCGATCTCCGTTTGTGCATAGGCGAGTGGTACCACATCGGCTACCACATGACCGCGGCTGTGGCCTCTGTGCCCACCCTTGGCCTGCCCTTTGCTGTGTCTCTCCTCGGCTGGGGTGGAGGCCTGGTTGCGCTGATTGCTGGGGGCCTGGTGACCATGTTCACCTCCTTCCTGGTCTCTAGCATGCTTGAGTATGGCGGAAAACGCCACATCCGCTTCCGCGACCTGTCTGTTGCTGTCTTTGGTGCGCAAGTTTTTCCCACTCTTATCTTCGATATCTTGTGTGGCTGACACCCCTGATTTGATCCTGTATCGAGTGTCAAGTCCCTTCGAGGACTGATTCTGAGTTGTGCCAATGCCCGCGATACATTCCTGCTCCATTTGCATGCAGAAAACCTGTGCTCCAGATATTTTGCTCCACACCCTGCAGTGTGCATCAATGTCTGCTCCTGCGCTGCTGCTGAACAGTGGAGTGGACCAGATCTAGGAAGCTGCATGTGTTGCATGTGAGCTGGCCCTCTCAACATGCCTGCTGTGCACATGCAGGCAAGTCCGGCTGGTGGGCTGTGACCCCCTTCCAATTCGCGGTTTGCATCGGGACCACCATTGCCAACCACATCGTGGGGGGGCAGGCCATCAAGGTGCGCCCTGTCAATCATTGCATCTTTGCAGAAGCACTTGGAATCTCTTTGACGGGGAGACACTTCCGAGAGATCTCTCCATCCATGCAACTTCTGCAGCCGGCCCGATCCGGTCTAGGAGCAAAGGATTACACCTTTGGGCTCTTGTCCCTATTTATGGCATCTCCCGTGTTTGAGAAGTTGGCAAACGCTGCTGCAAGGGCTCTTGTGAGGCCATGCTGCCTGCTCATGCAGCAATGCTCTGTATGTCCTAGTGCAGACTTCCGGCCACCTCTGGCACCAGTGAGGCAATCATTGCCTTTGGGCTGTGACTGTGCAAACCAATCTCAGGGAAAGAGGAATGCAGACATCAAGGCAAGCGCCAGAAGACAGGAGAAAGGGCTGCCAGTGCACGTCATGCAACAACAAAGATGCCCCGCCCAATGTTTTGCAGACTTCAGAATTTTGAGGTTGTATTTGTGTGTGGCCAGGCCATAGATGTGCTGGCGCGGGGGGAGACACCGGTGACACTGACGCAATACATTTTGGTGTTTGGAGCGGTCAACCTGATCCTTGCCCAGTGCCCCAACTTCCACTCCATCCGCTTTGTCAACCAGACCGCCACTTTCTGCACAATCTCATTCTCAATCATCGCAGTCGCACTCTCTCTGTACTCAGGTGAACCCCTACAAGTATTGTTCCAAAGTATTGAAGTAATGACCCCAAACCCACCAGTGTTGAACCAATGTTTCTTAAGAGATTTCAGCAGAGCGCTTCGCGCACACATAAAACTGTTTCTTATTCTTGCACCATCTCATTCTCAATCATTGCCGTGGCTCTCTCTCTGTGCTGAGGTGAACCCCTGCACCACCCCTTTGTTTTCTCTTTTTGCTTTTTTCCTTTTGTTCTTTCTGCAGAGGCTGATATTTGCTTGGCGTCAGTTTGCACGACCAGATCAAAATTGCCCACGCTTGATGCAGATGCAAGTACGGAGCCTGTCCTATGTGTCCTTGCATTTGGCTTGATTTTGGTGCATGCTTCTCCTGTGTGTTTCCCTCTCACCTGCCTTCCTTGAAGAAAGTTATCATGTGGAGACTCTATGCTTCCACTGCCTATCGTATCAGCTGACCATATGTCAGAACATGTCACATACACAAACATCGTGGGAAGCTGAGTGTCAAAAAGCTGGTTAGGCCTTCCAGGATTTTGAATTTTTTTGGTGGTGGTGCAGGCTTCACAATGGATCTGCAGCCAGACTACACAGTCCCAGGAGAAGGGGTGAACAAGCTCTTCAACATCTTCAATGGCCTGGGTATCATGTGAGGCCCACTCCCCGTGCATTTACATCTTAAAAAAGCCGACGGATGTATAATCTATGTACAGAAAATGTCCTCCTAATGATTTGTGAGGAGGCAGCTTGCACCCTGGACAGTGAGTGAATGAAAGCTGTGCAGTTTCATCATGATTTCATGCATGCAGTTTCCTGTCGTCTAAGTCGCAGGATGTTGAGGTCGCTTGTAGATTGGATGAATGTGCATGCAATGACAGTGTGCTGACAATGTGCTGTGTAATTTGTGCTGCTCAGGGCTTTCGCTTATGGAAACACCGTCATTCCAGGTGGGGAGCCCATTGCCGAGAGACCACTCCCAGTTGACACCCCTCGCTTCGTCACAATGATCGCAAGTATTTGTCCTAAAGTAATGTCGTGATAATTCCTGCAAAGGAGTGCATGTTGGCAGCAACCTCTGTGACTCGAAAGAGAAGGAGCTCTGTTCAAGTCAGTCTTGCTGATTCAGATGATTCATCATTTACTGATATTGATTGCAGAGATCGGTGCGACCGCCAAGGCGCCAGCCATGCGGACAATGAAGGGTGGCATCATTATGGGCTACTGCACCATTGTGTCTGCCTACCTCTGTGTCTCCATTACTGGTGAGGGCCCCCTCCATACAATATCTGAACAGTCTCTTCTTTGCATGTCATGTGACAGGGTGCCCCCCACCTCTAAGAAATAGGATGCAGCACTTAGAGGTCTTCCGAGGCCTTGGGATTTGGTGAGATGAATTGTACCCTGCTTGCTTCTCTTGCTTGCAGTATTGACATGCTGTGGGCATTCCAATGGTTGAAACCGGGGTTGGACTGCTAAGGAAGATGTCTGAATAATATGTCGGCTCATGGGTCCTGCTGTGTGCAGGGTACTGGGCCTTTGGCAACGGCGTCAAGGGACTTGTGCTGGGTAGTCTCACAAACCCGGGCTGGGCTGTCATCATGGCCTGGGCCTTTGCTGCCGTGCAGCTCTTCGGCACGACCCAGGTGATTTTTAATGCCCCTGTCAACAAACGATTTGTGGGGGGATTCAATGCTGGGGTGTAGATAAGCTGGCTGCTCACATCATACATGCTCTGTGGCTTGCTGGGCATCTTTCGTTGACTCATGGCATGGCAAGCAAGACCGCTGCCTGTTACAAGGAAAATTGTGAACTCTTGAGACTTCCATTTGTATCCTGTCAACACATTGGGCTCCTGATGCGAATGGGTAGCTGTCTGTTAGGTACTTCCCACAGGATCTTACACTCCTGGTTACGTACAAGCAGCGCTTTGGGCAGAAAGAATGGGGAAAAGAAAGGAAAGTGTATGACAAAGGTTTTGGGTTGTGAGCAGGTGTACTGCCAGCCTATCTACGAGGCCTGCGACAAGACCTTTGGCAATATCCTGGCGCCCACATGGAACCTTAAGAACACAGTTGTCCGCCTTATCTGCCGCACTGTCTTCATCTGCCTCTGCATCCTGGTGAGTTCCCCAAATGAGCACAGCCTTGTTTGCGCATGGAAATCAAAACCAAGGAACTGTCTTCTGTCTTGTGCCCAGCACTGCAGCGAAGCAGCGACTGTAGCACACCTTTGGCTGTAACAGTAAGCTGCAGGAGAGGGACAATCAATGAGCAGAATTACCTGACTTCCAAAGCCTGTCTCACTGCATTGCTGCTGGATTGCCTTCAAGGGTGGATTATGATAAGCTTGACTGGTAGAGGGTTGAGTGTTTATGTACAGTCTGGGACAGAGTGTGAGATTCTGGGGTGCCTGGCTGCAGGTTGGCGCGATGTTGCCCTTCTTTGTGGACTTCATGAGTCTGATCGGTGCAATTGGCTTCACTCCTATGGACTTTGTGCTGCCCCAATTCCTGTGGATCAAGGCCTACAAGCCAAAGGGATTCTCGTGAGTGCTCTGCCTCTCTCAATACAAGCATTGAACACCAGTGATAGTCCCATCTGAAATTGAACCTCATGGCCGCATGATTTTCTTGTGACAAGAGACTGCACTCCCAGGTTTGCACCTTATAAGCATTTGTGTCTGTTTGTATCCCTGTTGCAGCACTTTATATTCCCCCGTGTGTTGTTATTCAAAGATCCTAATAGTTGCAAACTGCCATGTGGTGTCTGTTTGTGTCCCTGTTGCAGCACTACATACATTCCCGTTCGTTCTGATTCAAAATTCTAAAGACTGCACTGAATAGTAATTAGTGCCTTCTGAGGTGTGTTATTTCGGGGTGGATGGTGAATGTGCTGTGCAATTGCAGAAAGTGGTTCTCCCTCCTGGTCGCTATCATCTACATCATTGTGGGCATCATGGCATGCATCGGTGCTGTCAGGAGCATTGTCCTGAACGCAGTCAACTACAGCCTCTTTGCCAACCTGTGAGCTAGTTTGTATAGGTTCAGAGGTGAGTCACCCTTTGCATGGATTTTGCTGTGCCCTTATGCTCTGCTGTGCATGCGTGGCTGTTTTGCATGCCCATTTTGATAGATTACATTGTCCTTTTCACTTTGTGCAAGGCTTCTTTGTCCTTCGCCAGTGTCTCAGTGACTGAGAGACAGCCATTGCCGTACAATTATTGTAAGCTTGGCCATTGTTACAGCCATTAGCATTCCACTCAGACTTCGTTCCTCGTGTTTGCAGGAGTTGCCGCGCCTCACTTGGAGGGCTCTCATGGATCCTTTGAAAAAAGGAGCGTATTCTTTGGGCTCCAATAATTGCACGAGCCAAGTTTTATTAGGACTTTCCGCCATGCGCACATTACATTGCCCATCAGCCCACATGGTGGCCGCGGCTGTATACTGTACCTATAAAATGAGCGCACTCAGTGCGGGAATGTCCAATGGCTCTCTCACCTGAACATTATCAGTCAAGGGGAGCAGTCTAATTGTTTTGCAAGGTTTAGCATCTGCTGCATGATTGGCAAGGCCTTGCCAACCAATGAAAGTGCAGCTCAATTGGTGTTATATCAACAGGGATTTGAGTCCATGCCCCCTCGCTGTGCACAGCGGCGGCGATGGAATTCATCGGCTGCCATTATGCAGCCCAGAATGATCATTGCATTCATTCGTTAGGCCCTGACAACCTATGACAAATTGTGTCCCATTTTTTTCTTTTTGCGGGTCTTAGTTTCTTCCCTGGCATTTGATGTGCTCCATGGTTGTTGACGAATTAGTACTGGGTTTTGGGGATGGGTCACCGATTGGGTGGCCCTGGAGCGGGGCTAATGAATGTGCCATGCTGGGACCATGGACTGCAGCAGTAATGTTCAGTGCTCAGTGAACACAGACGAGCTGTTTGCAAGATACAGTTTGTACAGTCTGTAAAGTCTGACCAGGACACGGAGATGAGCACATTGCCGTTGAATAGAAAGTCGAGCCATTTTTGCATCCCACACTACTGCCAGTGTCTGCCAGTGTTCCTCGTTACAGATGTCCTTCTGCTACAATGGCTATTCATCATCTCAAGCGTTTCCACTTCTGTTTTAGTCTTAAAATCAAACCAGGGCATACACTGCATATTTTGCGTCACCCCGCAACTTCTGCATGCAAAATGCAACTCGAGATATTGCCGGGATGCTAATAAAACCTCCGGTCAGCTTAAGCTTTCTTTATGACTTTGATGTACTCTCGCCATATTGTCACAAGCAGCACAACAAAAATCATGGCATATGCAACCACAATCATATAGCTGGGGTCCTCCTCTTCAAGATATTTGGTCCCTTCCTGTGCTGCTTCTCAACCTCTGCCGCATCTCTGTTCGGGGTACAATTTTCAAAGACATGCAACCTCCCAAAACAACCCCATTCTGGGCGTGTTCAATCGCTGTAGAGCATTTGTGGCCCCACCATCCTACGATCAATTACCTGCCAGTGCCCAACTGGGTGCTGCTATAGGCAACGCAACATATGACAACATGTAAGCTACCACAGAAAAGGACAAGTCTCAAGTCTGGGCGGCAGAGACCAACTCAATAATTTTATGGCCCCTCCCTGGACCTCACACCAATGCCAGTCAAAGGTTTCTAGTAGACAGACACATGCATCCTGCTTGTCCTGTTTCTGATGGGTACTTCAACACCGGCTGCGCACCCCAATCTCTTGCCTATTGAAAATTGCTCCGCAAACACCTCCTATTGGGACTTCTAAGGGGAGGGCCTGAACCTTTTGATGCCCTAAAATTGGCAGGTTCAGGATTGCATTACACAAAATTGCCCTCAAGGGGCTGCTTGATGAGCTGTGCTGGCTATATCTTGTTTGCTGTGTGCTCCAGAATTTCTATGCTCAGCAAATTCTTTGAGCCCTCGATCAGAGCAGTACTGACTGCCCCCGTTTGCTGTGCAGAAGTTGTAAAACCCTTGTCATACAAGACTAAGGGAAATCGTTTTGCTATGCAGAAGATGTGAACCCATGTCATACAAGACTGAGGGAAATCGTTTTGCTGTGCAGAAGATGTAGAACCCTTGGCATGCAAGACAAGGGGAAATCGATTGCAGGCTGGCTCAGCTGCTGCATTTGCGGCCTCTCAGCCGCACCGGCATAAATCTCATCCCACTTTTGTGCTTTTAATTCTTTCACCATGTGCTGACCGTCATATGATCAAGCGGCTTGTCTTTGCCGCTGCCGGCGCTGCCGCCATGGTGTCTTTGACATGCCATGCTACTTACGCTGTGTGCCGCCGAAGTGCAGCGTGCGCGCCGTGCCGGTGCGACCGACTCAAGCCATAAAGTCTCAGGCAGCGGCCGGCAGCTGCCAAAATGGCAGCAAAAGGAAGGACATAGCCCACCACGCTATGCACGCTGCGCATCGGAGCACAGCGCAGCGTGCACCGTGTCGGCCGTCTCAGTCAATCATGGCGGGCACGGCGGTCGGCAGCTGGGTGGCCTCCACCTCGCAGATGGCCCTCTGCAGCACCGCCTTGAACTCCTGCAGTGTCGGCATCGCGCCTTCGATGGCGCAGGCCGCATCGTGGCCCAGGCCGCTCTGCAGAATGCTGACATACTCCTGTGGCACTCGCGCATCCTGCAGGAAGGGGGCAAAGTCCGCCTGCGCATGCACATCGCTGAGCAGTTAAACTTAATGGGAACGATGCAAGCTCGAGGGCGCGTCAGCTAAGCTGAATGCACCACCGAGTCTACAAGTGACCCCGGCTACAACTGGGCCTGGCTTGCCGTGGACTCAGGGTTGAGAGGCACCTTTGTGCTAAGCATGCAATCTAGAGATCAAGTGTCGTGGACCTGGCATCAGTATGAATCTGCAAGAAGCGAGTGCTGTTAGGATCGTTGATTCCATGGCTATGTAAGGCAGGGGTGAAGGGTGGATGCAAGGAAGAGGTAAAGGGTGCCCACCTCGCAGAGGCCGGTGTGGCGCATCATCTCCGCAAAGGCGACGCGGACGTCTTCGTCTTCATGGTTCGCCGATGGGGCCTCCTTGATCGCGTCGGTGATCGCAGCCTGCCGCGATGGGAACACACAGAAAATTCTCAGCCCTCTTGCCAAGTATGAGATCTTCATCGACAGCAAAAAATGCATGCAATCCAACCCCTGGCATGCCATTCTGCGTAGGCCCCATCAGCAGCCCAGATGGTTCTGGGGAAGCTTGGCACATCAGGAAGATCAATGCAAAGACGCTGCCGAGCAAGATTTTGCATGACATACGCTTGCAAGATGGGACTGCATGAGGTCTGAAATGCACACCCGGATGGCAGGGTCGGCGTTGGCGGCCCGGTAGCGCTGCAGCAGCTTGCTGCAGACGGGATGGCCCCCGTGCAGCATATTGACGCCGACGGTGCACAGGCCGCGAATGTCGTCCTTGGGGCTCATGAAGGACCCGTGCAGCACGTTCGCCGGCTGGTAGGTGCCGATGGTGCCCCTGCAGCAGCCAGAACAGGCACATTCATTAGTCACCGGTCACTCGCTCTAGAAAGCACACGGCAAAATTTCAACGCAGCTTGCCGGCAGCTCCCGGCAGCTGCTGCCTTGCTGCTAACAGTGACACTCAGTGTCTAGAATAGGTAATTTCAGCACCGCAAAGAGCCACCGGCACTCACAGGTTGAGCACCCTGAACTCTGCACAGCTTGGCTGGCAGGCATGCAGCAGGAAGCGCGAGAGCAATGCGGGGTCATGGGCCACTGAAGTGGAACACTTCTTGGCAGGAACAATGTGGGGGATGCTGCGCACCTCCACATCTTGTTCGGCTCAGAGATCATGTAGGACAGGCCCCAGTCGATGAGGATGACACGTCCGTCCGCTGTGAGCATGATGTTGGCGGCCTTCACGTCCGCGTGGACCCACCCCATGCTGTGGGCGTACATCAGCACGTCCACCAACTGCATCATTATCCACAGCTGCATGTAGATGCCGGGGCGCGCGAATGCACTCCTCCCCACTGTGCCCTCCCTGGCGGGCCTGCATGACAAGCACGGTGCGGTCAGCTCAACACAAAAGGAGTCCCGTCAGCATGCCTATTCTGGCAGGGTACGTTCTCACTCAAGCTCACCAGCAGCTCATCTGCCAGTCACCCCCTTCCTCTAAATATTTCCAATAAGAGTAGCCATGTGCAACCTTGGAAGATTGGCTACTATTTTCACACAAAAGATTGAACAACCACTGATAGGTTGATAAGCAGTAAGAAACGCGTCCCCGCCCATCATCGGAATGGCAACAAAGAAGACTGTAGTGAGGTGTGCGGGCGCACCAGATGGCCTCCTCCAGGGAGCCTCCAGAGATGAAGTTCATGCCGATGCCAAAGGAACCGTCCGAGCGCGCCACAAAGCAGAGAAGCTTTGGTATTGACGGGTGGTTCATGGACAACAGCGCGACTGACTCCTTGTTGAGCACCTGCTGGTCCCGCGGTGTGGAAGCCTTCTTCACCGCCATCTGCATCTGGTGCAGGTCGACTGACCCGCAGGCGCCAGAGCCCAGGTGCTTGACCAGGGGGCAATCCGCCTGCAGCAGTGACACGGTGACATTTGGGGCTCCTGCTTGATATGGATGCAAGGCTTCAGGAGACAGACTTGCATGCTAATCGGCACAGAGCTGAAGCTGCGGCGGTTGAGTGCAATGCGAAACAGAGACTGGTAGGCAGTGGCATGGCTGCCATGCTTGCTGATGGTGGGCAGCAGATGTTCAATCACAGAGGGCAATATAATACACAAGACAGCATGTTGTTCACCAGGAGATAATATAGGTGACTGCCAAGGGGACTGCAGCCAGCAGGCAAACGAGCCAGGACCAAAGCAATGAGGAAAAAGGGACGCGCACCTCCGAGACGATTGGGGTGCGGCTTGGGTCTGCCAGCTGCTGCAGCAGGGCCAGCTTCTCTCCATTTGCTTGGTTCCAAGAACCCAGCAGACGCTGGTTGTCCAGGACCTGCACCCATCAGTCATCATCGGTCAACAGCAGTCAGCGGGAAACATCCATGCACCATCCCAAGGCATGCCAATGCAAGATACACTCCTGCGTCGACGCTCTACAGCCCTTGTAGGAAGACAGCATGGACAGCAAGGACAGCAGATGCAGGATGAGGCAACGGATGACTCACCGCGGCGTGCAGCTGCGCGGTGCAAGAGTCCAGCTGCGCCTGGATGTCTTGCAGCTGCGCGGCAGCTCCCAGCATCGCTCGCTCCGTCCCAGCGGCCACAGCGGCAGCGGTCTGGGCCTCACTCTCCTGCAGGTATACATGATTGCTGTCAGCACATGTCCACACGTGATCCATCCCCACTCCTGGGGTCTACATGAATACCAGCAAGCACCTCACAATCGGATCCACCTCTCCACCAGTAAGCTTGGTGACATAACGCTGGGTGGGCCGAGCTTCACTGCGACCTCGGCTCCTTTCAAGGGATCACACATCAAGGAAACCCATGCTCGGCACATGTTGAAAAGTGGACACTGTCTGAGGAGACATCCTCACCTTGATCTGCAGCTGCACCGTCTTTGCGTCCAGCTGCGCCTGCAGCTGCTGCACAAGGGTGCGGCTCTGCACCAGGTCGCGCATAGAGCGCTGCAGGCCTTGCCGGGCCGCCTGCAGGTCTGCATCCCTCTTCTCCGCTGCCTGAGAGGCCTCCAGCGCTGTCTGCTCCAGCTCTGCCTCCCTCCCAGCCAGCGCTGCCCTCAGTGCCTCCAGGAGCCCCTGATCTGCTGCTAAGGCCTCCTCCAATGCCAGGACCTTCTCCAGCAGCGAGGTGATCCTCGCCTTGTCAAGTTCCCGGTTCTCCACCAGTTCTGTCACCTGCAGAAAAGCCCAAGCCTCGTAAGCACCTGCAGGCCCTCAACAACTGACCTGGTTCAGACAAGGCATGCACATTCTAGATTCCGTTCTGTCCTTTTGTTTGTCGAGACGCTCAGCAGATCAGGGTGTGGTACTGCATTGATCAGGGCCTCAAGATGGCTCCTGGGAACCGCTCGTTCTGCTTGAACATGCATGAACCTGTCATATCTGCCAGTCCTAGAAGGTCTCATCGGCGCACAGATTCATTCAAAGATGCACGGAGTAACTGAGACGTCTCCTTGCATCTCGCTGAATAATAAAGCTTCATCTGTGCAAGCGGGACAAGCACCTGCGCTCTGAGAACTTGGCGTGAGGTACTTCTTGCCCGGGCCGGTTTGTTCGCCTTGGTAGTATCGTCCGTATGGACTCGTGTGCCTTGGAAACATTCCGTTACCTGCGTCGCAGACCCTTATCAGGTTAATCTTTACGTGGGATCACTTCCAAAGGCGCCGTCGCCATATTGATCAAGGTGCCAGTACACATTGCAGAGGGTTCGCAGTGGCTCTTATAAGCGTAATGTAACGTACATAGCAGTAACACGACGTCGGGCTGTGACATCTCACGACCAATTAGACAGACTGGCGACCTCAGTTAAAGTGGTTGAGTTACCAGCTGCTTGCTGATGCCAGGTGAAAATGTATGTATTGTGAAGCTTAAAAGAGTTTCTCACCCAGCTGAGGATGTTCTGAGACCTCCTTGATGATGTTGCTTGTGAAACCATGTTGCCAAACCTGGTACGAATCCTTGGCGCTACGGCACGCTTGTACTGCGGGCAAGACTTACAGATGAGGTTGCAATAGACACAATAGTTGCCAGAAGATCTTGTCGGTGTGAATATTTGAGAATTTTTGGTCAGCTGCTTCTGGCTGGGTTTGGGTGCCACCCGCCTGGGCCCAGGGTGCCCAGTTTGGGCAAGGTGGGCAGGTGACTCACTCACACGTGGTCTGAGTCAACGCGCGTCAACGCACGTCACCTGTTGGAAACTTGTGCTCACTGCTTGATGTTCCTGCAAATCTGTTAATAAAAATTGAGTGTGAGAGATGCTTGATCGACGACAATATAGCGTGCTGCCGAGCTGGTGTGTCTCTATGCGAACGTTTTGCCAGACGTCACGTGAAAGATGGATGAACCTTGGACGCCACTTACCTATGGCAGATCTTCGGAAAAGGTCTGACCAAGCTCTGAGTATTTTACGATGGCAATATCGGGTCGTTCACACCGGCATCATCACGGGACACCCCCAACTTGTGTCAGACATTGTGACACCCGAGTACATCGGCACGACGACACCTAGCAATATTCGTGTGAAGGTTGTTTTCGTCCCAATCAATACTTTGAGCTCACATGCCGCTGTACCTAGGCCATGAATTTGCTGGAGATATTGATAGCCATCCCACAAGGTAAACGTACGTCCTCCCAAGATGCATCCAGCAGCATCCAAATGATGCCTCTCCCTGCACTTGTACAGCAAACTGGCATGCACTCGTAGGATGCTCAGCCATAATCAATGTCTGCAGATGCGGACCACATTCACCATCGCAGATGTCCTGGTATACGACGCTGCCTTGTGTGCGTGCTTACAGGGGTGTTGCGACTCTGTACCGCAACACTGTCAGATGGTCGCACGCTCAGATCTCTGTGCAAGGAGATCGGCATCGCATTCCTGGCGTCCCATTACCAGGCCTCCTTGGCAGTCAAATAGCCCATGGCATCCGGCAGCCATGAGCAATATTGCAACTTGCAGAACTGTGCTGAAGTCTGGTGGTCTATCCGCACAGGTGTTCAAGGTCCAATGGAAGGTGAAGGGGGAACATTGAAAATATTGTAGAGATCTTGCAAGAGGTGCAAGGCAGCGTGGATTGCTGAGCCTTGAGGAAGACAGCCGTCAATGTACTGTGCATGTCACAGAAGGATGTGTTTGAGGCGCTGCTGAGATGGCGCTGCTGATCTGCTCCTGCATGGACGGCTGCAAACCCTGCATCTTCGCCTGCGCCCAGACCGGCTCGGGTGCGCAAACTTATCCTCTTAGCCCGATTGTGCAATCAGGATACGGCGCACATGCCTTTCTACATGCCAAGCATTGCATCTGCCACCACTTCATATCTAATTATGCAGAGCTTAGAACCTGCACAATTGCTTTTGCTGCATCCGATGCAGAGTCGGCCCCATGTGTAAGACGGCATTTGCCTGGGTTTCAAATATCTGTTGCCATCTCATGATGAGGGTGCATGCGTACAAACAAAGATGCTGCCTTGAATGAAACAGCACATTCGGCAACATATATATTGGACCGGACACCTGGACAAGAGAAAGGTTTCTTTTTTTGTTTTGTGGTTTCGGCAGGCAAGATGCGCACAGTGCAAGGCCCGCGGCAGGATTTGGGGTGGTGCCAGCGCACACTGAGGCACTCTTCGCGGCCACGGGAGGGAACGCCCCTGACGACGGCGCGGCGTCAGCTGGGGCGCCACATCAGCATCGCCAGCACAGCGCCAGCTTTGGGCCAGCAACATCGCTCCTTGTATGCGGCTCTTTCATGTTTATTCTGTGCAGCCGTCGAGAGATTGCATGCAAACCCGCTTGGCAGGAGCGTCAGTCAGACTTTGTAAGACAAAGTCTGCTGCATGCTGCAAATTGCCTGCTGTCAGTCTGCGCAGGCTGACAGGCTTGCAGGCATGCATGGGTTCCTGTCTTAGCAACGAACTTTGCGGGCAAATTTGTGGCGCCCTGAAACAATCTGACAAAGAGCTTGAGCCACTGCTCGTGTGGGGGTTGCTGAGAGGACCATTTGTGACATAATGCCTCGATCTGTCCTGCTGAACTTGACAGTAATGATGTATCAGCACGCTGCAGCATGATTGCTGCAGCACTCTTGGTTGTTGAACAGCTGTGTTGACAATGAGGCTCTACCATTTGCAGATCCGGATGCATGGTCAGAGCAGATAGACCAGAAATGTGATTTTCCAGGAATGAAGATTTTGGTTCGGCCTCATGTCACCAACTCCGGTCCAGTCTCTTTAGATATGCAAGGAGAGGAAAGAAGGAAGAAGCTCTAGAGATCTCCTTCCTTGATGTCTTAATCTTTTTGAGTGACAGATGGAGCCATGCATGGGTATATGTGCTGGGTGACTGTATTCTTCACAGCAGACCAGTTGTGAGACGAGTGATGCATGACATCATTCATATCTGGGCATAAAGTTTACAATCACAATCACTGGTGGTGGACCATTGGCTGCCCACCAATATTTTATAAATTTGTAAAGAGCGTTCAAAGTTTGAATTTGAAACCGCACAGGTAAGTAGAATACAAGACAAGCATTTGCAACGAAGTTCCCTGGCCGGCTCGCGGCCGAAACTGAAATCGCCATGGATAAATATCACAACTCAACACATTCATTTTTGAATAGTGTGAGCCATCGGGTGCCATGCCCACAACTCAACTAGCTAAGTTTGCAACGTTGA
>JADEYI010000907.1_pt1 | contig 29323 bp, 25 predicted proteins | sample 8542331 | NCBI WGS metagenome assembly JADEYI01 (sample SAMN16510988, study PRJNA670497) | mine drainage metagenome | isolation source: biofilm near Copperflume 1 | place: Germany: Marsberg coppermine Kilianstollen | collected 2018-02 | reverse complement strand
GCTAATCGACAGCAGCTGTAGTCGCATCAGATCCCCAACGACAGCAACGGCCGAGAAACGGACGTCTGCTGCTCGGCTGTTGCGGCCGTTTAAGTCGGAAACGTCGAGCGGCCGGTGTGCACCTGCTTGCTGACGTTGGTTAAGATTTCAATTCGAACGATCGCTTTCTATGGAATGGGAGGACGGCATCCGACCCGGTGCGGACATTCGTTAAGTTCTATCGATTGGCGTTCAGCGGCGAACGTTGCAAGTCCACGGGAACGCTGCTTTAGGCCGCACCGGAATGCGACCGGCAGCCAACTTCTTAGCTTTCAATCCTTGCGCCTTGGGAAGACGTTTTGCGAGCGCCTCCAGCTGCTCGCTCTTGATTCGGCCCAGCCGTCCAATCTCCGCCGCCTTACTCGTGGTTGGATCAGTGGCTCAGCAGATGAGCCTGTTCATGGCGCAAAATGAACCAGGCGGGGTTTAGTTAGTCCACGCACGGGTGGCGGGTGTATTAGTGTGGGCGGCATCGGCCGGTGGTCGCGGCGAGTACTTGGCGGTTGGTAGTACGATTCGGCGTAGCCATGTCGCTCGAAGAGCAGATCGCCCAGACTGTCGACCCGACCGTCTTCACGCGCCTGTGCAACGCTGTCCTCACGGCAGAGCATGGTCTTGCGTACCAGGTCATCGACGGCACGCGCGGCGACAACGGGAACGACGGTTGGCTCGAGTCCGAGAAGCGGATGTTCGCGATCTACTGTCCGGTCAAGCCAGAACGGAGGACGGACGCGGATTACCGGAAGAAGGCACTCGATGACCTTGAGAAGGCCCGTGTCCTTCGCGAACGTGGGAAGTACCTGGTCGAGCGCTGGACGTTTGTCACGCCGCGGAAGCTCGCGAACGAGGTAATAGCCGAGATCCGCGCCGCCGGAGACATGCGCGGCATTGAAGTCAATCACGTTGAAGCGACGTACCTCAGCGGCTTGCTTTTGAGGCACAGTCATCTTTTGAAGGATTTTCCCGACTACCACGTCTCGCTGCTCGACGAATTCATTAAGCAGGCGGTCGAGAGCCCTGAGGCCAAGAAGCCCAAGCCGTCGCGCGTTCCGGAATTCGACATTTTCAGCTACCACGCGGCGAAGAAGGCGGCGATCAAAGACGAATCTCTGAGGGAAGTTATTGCGCTCCGTGATTCGGCAGATCCTGCAGCAGCGAAGCGCGGACTTCGGGCGCTCTACTATCGGTCGACAAATCCGATCGCACAGGTGAACGCAGTCGCCGGGCTGCTGGACCTCTTCAATCCAGTCGAGGATGACCTCGCAGACTTGGCGAGCCTCTGTGAGGCTGCCCGCGGCGCAGCAAAGCGAATAGACTCGAAGTCGGCAGAGGCGTACCTGCTTGCACAGCGCGGGTACTACCAGTCCTTCGAGTTCGGCAAACTCCTCATTGAGCGCTACGGCAAGATGATGACGGAGCAGGCATTCGGCATGTCCTTCGAGAATCCGGCGCGCGTAGCTGAGCGTCAGAAGCGCCTCGAGGAGCTGACGAAAGGGTTCACGGAGGCCTTTAGCGGGGCGCTTGAGCTTGCTCGCGAGTCTCAGTCGGGCCCGGCTATGGCAGCCGTCTTAATCTCCATCGGGAACGCTGCCGGGCAGCGTGCAATCACGCTACGGCAGACCGGGCCGAAGCAGGCCTACGAGCACGAGCGCGGAGCGTGTAAGCGAGCGCTCCTTTCGGCGAAGGACATCTACGCACAGCTCGGCGACGAGTACGACGTAGCGAACACCCTAATGAACCTCGCGAATCAAATCCGCTTCCTTGGCGAGGTGGAGGAGGCGAAGGAACTGGTGAAGGTCGTCATCCCGATCGCCGAGAAGCACGGCGACAAGGACCTTCTTCACAAGGCCAAAGTTCTCGAGGACAGACTTGTGACCGGAAAGATTCCAGATTACTTGGCTGGCGAGAAAAGCGGCCTCTAGTTTGCGTGGCGAAACTAGGAAGAAATGATCCCTGTTGGTGCGGTAGCGGGGTTAAGTTCAAGCGGTGCCACGGCGCCCTAGATGGGGGCAAGCCCCCCGCGCGGCAATTACCCGCGGGCGCGCTGCACGTCTTGGCGAAGTTCGCTCGAGAACGGCTAGAGAGGGAAAAGTTCGCAGAGCGGCATGGCGAAATTATCCGGCCCTCCCATGCTTTCGTGGGAGATAGCAGGTATGTCGTCGCAGGCGGGGCGATCTACAAGCAGGACGGCGCACCGCACCGGAAGTTCGTGAACTTCATCCACGACTACGCGCTCATAACGCTCACCGAGGAGTGGCTGGACGCCGAAGACGCGAAGCCCGAAGACCAGCGACATCAGGTTGTGCGCTGGATGACCACGTTCGTCGAGCACAATAATGGGTGGAAGGCCCGGCTCGGCCCGAACGGAGCGTTCCCGCCGATTGGGGCGGGGCCTGCTTGGTTCCGATTTGCCTACGACTTATACCTAATTCGGAACAACGCCAAGCTGGAGAAGCGTCTCCTCGAGCGCCTTCGTGACAACAAAAGCTTCCAAGGCGCGCGGTACGAACTTGCTGTTGCGGCGACATTCCTATGCGCCGGCTTCGATCTTCGCTTTGAAGATGAGACGGACAATCGAACGCAGCACCCCGAGTTCATCGCAGTCGATCGCAAGACTGGCCTGAGGATCGCAGTAGAAGCGAAGAGTCGCCGTTACCAAGGCGTGTATGACTTTCGAGACGGTCGGCCATGGAGCCCTGAAGACGGCTCGGACGTGCGCGGCGTGTTGGCGCAGGCACTGCGGAAGAGGACCGGCTTGCCGTACTACATTTGCGTCGACGTGAACCTGCCGCCGGCGGGCAAGACGCCGCTCAACGAGACTGGCTGGCCCGCGCAGCTTGGTGCGACTTTCGAGGACATGGAGCGCCACGCCTTTGGACCAGAGAACTTTCCCGCCAACGGCGTGCTATTCACCAACGATCCGTCACACCACATCCTTACAGACCACCTGGATATCCGAGGCGCGGCCTTGTGGCAGCTCTGGCGCTCGGCTGCGAGCCCACGCGTTCCGCACCCCGAGCCGGACGTCTCCGAACGGATTTGCCGGGGTTATTTCCAGCGGTCCACGGTGCCCGAAGAATGGCCGCCGCAGTAGGCGTAGATCGTGGTTTCGGGGGTATCGGGCGGCTGCTCGCGATATGCGCTTCGCCGATTCAACGGCTTAGGTGACGAAGTTGGTGGCGGCGCGCTCAACGGACATTCATCTTTGATCGCAATGTCCGCAAGTGGCCGGGAGTACTCGTTGAGCACAGGGCACCAAAGCGGACCCACTTCAATCCACCTGGCCTTGCCATGGACTGTTTTCAGTGGAGAGGGTGAGCCGCCGCTCTCGGCCAGGAGCGGAGATTCGGCACTTTTGATTGCCGCCGTTCCATTCAGCCAAATTCTGTTGGTGGCTCCGAGCGCCCTGTTTCGTCAGTGGTCACGCTTTCAGAAGGAGGGAGCGGGAAATTGCAGGTAGCGGTCCGACGCGCTAATTGTCAGGGACCGAGTTGCGCGGGAGATGGCAACGTAGAAGAGCTTGGCCTGTGCCTGGCTCTCCCTGCCAAAATGCACCGCATCCGGCACGACTACGTGGTCGAATTCGAGCCCTTTCAGAAGGAGCGGTGTTGAGACCGTCCTTTTGGGGAGTCTGCGGCCAGCCACACTGACGCGAGTTCGAATGTTCGCGACTGCGTCGGTCATCGTCGCAGCGCGGCCAAAGGCTACTTCCGTCGCGGCCCTATCGGCATCGCGCCACAACTCATTTCGATAGAGTTTCCATCGCGGGTGCTTCCGGGATAAGGCAAGCATCTGCTGGGCGGCTTCAATCTCACTGCCCACAGCCACGCCGGCGGTGATGGATTGCAAGGCCTCGTTTATCGCGGCCTCCTCTGGCGCTACTTCCTCGCCTTCGGCGGGGGACCGCATCAGGAAGCATTCATTGAGAAGGGAGGACAGCGCACGCAGCCGAGACTGACTGCCAGTCGCCAGATCCCAATGCCTGGCGAATTGCCGCAGCCGGTTTGCTGCGATTTCCTCGATGGCCTGATAGCCGCCACCAGCAGCCTTCGCGAGCTTGTAGCAAAGGCCCTTGTTGCAGTGGATTGCTGCGAAGGTACCGTGCTTTCCGTCGATACCGTCGAACAGGGTTCCCATGTCGAAGGCATCGTCCGACTCCCGGAAAGCGATTCTCGGATCCATCAGGTCGATCCGTTCGCCACGGATCAGTTTCTCGCGCGTCTCTGCAATCCATTCTCCAAGCGCTGGATTGCTGTCCTTCCAGCGGTGCGGAACCGGCAGAGTTCCCGAGTAGGGGAAGTGGGGATGTATGTCGTCTTCCCATCCAAGAGTTGCGCCCGCAAACTCAAAAATTCCCTGCATGGGATCGCCAAATATCACTGTCGGCATAATTGACGACATGGCCTTGGCGAGATCGTGCTGCAGCCGGCCGCAATCCTGATACTCGTCGATCAGCACCCTGTCATAGGAGGCTTCCACGACCTCGCGAACCGCGCGGACATCCAGCGTCAGAGAGGCGCCCCGGTAGAGCTGATCCCACTGCTGGGCATTTTCGGGAGGATCGGGAGGCGGCTGCGCCGTGCCCGGAAACGAGCGCGAATAACGTGTGGACCATCCCGCGATGGTATCGACGGCTACTGCGGAGTGCTCGATGCCCAGCCGCTTGAGGCGGCTGCGGATCGCGTGGACGCCTGCATGGGTGTGGGTCAGGATCAGCGATCTGCGACCAAATGCAGCGACCTTGGCGATAAGCTCGGTCTTCCCATGCCCAGCAGGAGCAACGATTGCGGCGTTACGGGATGACGCGAGGTCTGATGGTTCAGGCATACAGCCACTGCTCAACGCGCCGCAGTGTATCCGCGAGCTTCGAGCCTGGATACTGTTCACAGATCGACCAGGCAGCAGGGGCCAGTCCGCGCGCGATGCGTTGATCCTTAAACCATTTCTTCCTGTGCGCGACCTCAGCAATAGCTTCTCTGACCGCAACCGGATCAACCTCCTCGACCAGGTCCCAGATTGCGAAATCCGAGCGGAGGGTCCCGATGTCGAATTTCGGAAGTGCAATCTTGAGGTTGTCGTCAACGGCGCCGTCTCCTCGCTCGGCGCGCGCGTGCTGCAGGAGTTTCTGAATGTCCTGATCCGATGCCGCGCCGAAAAGCGCCTGCTCGGTCCTGAGGGCATCGCCGTATTCAAGAATAGACACGCCCGCCGCCTGCAACGCGTTTAGCTGAGTGCCATCCAGTGGCTTGTCAGAGTCGCGAAAGATAGCAATCGTGAATCCGAGCTCGGAGAGTGAAAGTGCCATGCTCGCTGCTTGCTCGCCGTTGCCGTCGGCGATTGCCGCACCGAGCTGCTCTATGGGGATGTTGCCGTGGCGGGACGGCCAACGCTCACGCAGTCCAAGCAGGAGGCCCACCTCGCAATGCCCCTCGCAGACGAGGATGCGACGCGCAAAGAGCGCGCGCGGCGTGAAGCGCAGAAGCGGATTGATCGCTTCCGGCGACTTCGCTTTCCGAACGGAGACCGTTCTGTCGGGGCGCGACACTCGGAGCACGTGCAGGCTGCTACCCCCGGCTTCGGCGATGGCGATGTCCGAGTGGGTAGTCATCATCACCTGACCCATCGGCTTCTTGGTCGCTACCGCATTTGCCTGATCGCCTTTGAGCTGGGCTATCGCCCCGATGATGCGATGTGGCTCCAGGCCAAGTTCCAACTCATCGACGAGAATGATGGCGCCATCGGCGACCGCTGATTTCTGGATGGCAAGCGTGGCCAGTCTCTTGGAGCCGAGCCCCGCAAGACGGAGAGGAACACCATCGTCGTGCAGGGTTATCGCGCCAGCGGAGAGTCCGGCGCGCCCAAGTTCCAGACCTGCTTCATAGCCGCCTTCAACATAGGCGCCAAGACCCTTCGCGTATTTCTCGGCAGCTGAGGCAACCTTCGCCAGTGCTTCGATCTCATTCAGCTTCGCGCTTTCGCGCGCAGCGCGATAGGCCTTGGCCAGGCTTGCCGCTGCTTCATCGTTGTCGTCGGTCAGCCGTGAGAGCACCGAACCTTGACCCCAAGACAGGTGGCGCGCGTCGTCCCCCGCGAGGCGGACCAGGCCGAACAGTGCGCGATCCCGGTTTGAAAGAGTGCGCGGGTCGGGAATGCGATCACAGATGATTTCCCATACTGGCTCAAGCGACGCATCGACAGTCAGTCTTACCGTCAGAACCGGCTCATCACCATCTTCTGGTTCGTCGATCAGCTCACTCGCGGCCGTCCACCCCCGGATGTAGAGTCCGAACTTTTCATCGGATTTCAGCGCGCGCGAAAGCTCGCCGACAGTTGCTTCGATGCTGATCGGGTTGTCCGTGCTGCATCGGAAAAAATCCGATTCGGCAAACGAGAACCACCGCGAGGACAGGGCGGCCTCCATCGCGTCAAGAATGGTGGACTTGCCGGTGTCGCCGGATCCGATCAGGCAGCAGAACGGCTGGCCTGGCTTCCAGTCAAGGACGCCGATTCCTCGGAAGTTGCGCACCTTTAACTGCCGGATCTGCACCTGATCCTGCCCCCTGATTCTTTTCAGCCCCGCTTTGGGTCGAATGCCGTCCGTTCCCAGTGACAAAAGCCGCCATTGGTTCAGCGTACCACGTCAACGTCGGCTACCTGTGCTCAACCGGTCGTTCAACCGAGGCAAGGCCGCCGGCGGCTCAGGCCGAGAAGCAGATGTCCGTACAGTTCACGCGTGTGACGATTCCTGACCGGTTTTCGACAAGGCAGGAAGCGATCCAGAGCGGACACTGCCCGTGGTTTGCATTTGATTTGCGGCAAACTTAAACGAATGCGCACGGCGATACACACTCATGCACTGCCAGCCAGTACCGCGGCGGGCCGGCCTACGCACCGTGGCACGGTACAATTGGTATGGGGAACGTCACGTGGCCGAGCAGGAAAGAAACTACCTGATGCAGTGCCTGAAAAGAGGGGTGTGCCCTGTGTGCCGTCAACTTACAGTTACGAAGTATGGTACTGGGCGCTTCGAGGACGGAGTGTTCTGTTCGTTCGAATGCAGCGTGAAATGGCGTGAGGGTGAGCTAATTCGTAAGCACCAGGAATCGCAATCACGAGGCAAGCGATGAATCACGTTGTCTCCAAGAGTGCACTGCCGAGCGCGCCAGCTCGTGCCGATGAGTTCACCGGGATTCTTCCCAGTCAAGCGATTAGGGAGATGGTGCAGGCCGGCGACATAGTCGGGTCGCTGCTTAAGCCGATCGAACCTGATCAAATTCAACCCGCCAGCATTGATCTCCGGCTTGGGGACTTCGCCTATCCGGTAGATACGAGCTTTCTTCCCGGCAAGGATTTGACCGTACAGGAGAAGTTGAGGCGCTTAGACCCCGATGCGGAATTGTTCAAGCTGGATCTCAGTAAGGGCAACGTACTGGAAAAAGGGAGAATCTACGTAATTCCTCTTCTTGAGACTGTCAATTTGAGGACGAGTGAATTAATGGCGTTTTCCAACCCTAAAAGTTCTACGGGGCGCCTCGACATTCTCACGCGACTCCTTGCGGATAGGGCGACGCACTTTGATCAGCTAGAGGAGCGCTACAGAGGGGGACTTTACCTAGAAGTGGCTCCGCGAAGCTTCAGCGTCGTTGTTCGGACTGGCACACGTCTAAATCAATTGCGATTCAGTCGTACGCGTGGGGAGGGTGCAAAAGCGATCCCGGCGTCGGATTGGAATCAACTGTTGGACGAAGGCCAGATCGTCGACTTTGTGCCGGCTGACCGAAAGCGCGGTGTTTTACCGTTTACGGTGGACCTCGAGGGCTCGCGTACAGAGGGCGAAGTACTCGGCTACCGTGCTAAGAAGTACGCGAAACGGATTGACCTTGATAGGCGGAATTACGATCCATTGGAGTTCTGGGAGCCGATTATGTTTCACAAATCGTCTCCGCTCATTCTTGTCCCGGATGAGTTTTATATTCTGATGACGAAGGAGGCGATTGCCGTACCACCTGACTACGCCGCAGAAATGATGCCCTACGACACTCGAGCGGGGGAATTTAGGGTCCACTACGCAGGCTTCTTTGACCCTGGGTTTGGCTGGGATGTGAACACGAAGCGCGCGGGTAGTAGTCGCGGGGTGTTAGAAGTGCGGTCGCATGAGGTGCCGTTCTTGCTGGAGCACGGTCAGACGGTGGGATGGCTTCGATATGAACGCATGGCGGCGCGCCCTGACATGCTATATGGGGGCGTTGGATCTAACTATCAGGGGCAGGGCCTAAGCCTGTCTAAGCATTTTGCACAATTGCTCTCCAAGCAATTTGCGCAGCAGGGCGTCGCGCGCGAGAGCCAACAAGTGAAGCAGTCGTAGGTAGGTGCGTTCGGGAGGCAGTTGTCCGCCACTGGCTGCTTCCTGCCGCTCAGGTGGACTCGCCACGCGGCGGGCATGCTCTCTTGCCGGAGCACCTTTTTCACCTGGAACGGTTACGAGCGCGAGCACTCCCTCGCAGGTTGTGCCTTCAAGGGTTTGGATGGCTGCGAAGTGGGTTTCTCCGCTTGCGTCATTTCCGCCGCCCGAACCGCACGCCGCCTGAGCTCGCGGCAGCGAAGGAAGGGCGCGCCAAAGGCACGCCCCGGCCGCTCATCCTCTGCGCCGGTACCCGTCCGCGGCTTCCATGAAATGCCTGCGGAGGGTCAGCGGTGCCGAAACGCTGCGGATCGGTTCCTTGGTGGCCCCGGTGCCGACGATAGTCACCGTGCCGTAGTCCAGCACTCGCCCGATGATGCCCTGGTTCACGTTGAGGCTTTCGACCTTGTCGAGAAACATTTCGACCGTGCGTCGGGCGATCAGCCCGGTCTTGGCAATGACACGTTTGTCGGTGAGGGCGAACTCGGTCGTCGCGTAGATCACCCACGCCCACAGGAAAAACACCAGCCCGAGACCGACGGCGGGGATCAGTAGCAGGCCCAGGATGAACAGCGGCGCAAGACCCCAGGGGCTGACCTTCGCGCGGTAGAGCACGGTCTCGCCGTGCATGAGGTTGCGCTCGACGTAAGACGACATTTCTTCCTCCTGTTCGAAGGACGCGGCGAACGGCGGCAGCGATTGCCCGCCGAAGCCTATAGTGTACGCATATCCATGGGTCGTGGCGCGGCGGAAACGTAGAGAGCCATCGCGGCGCGACGCCGGGATCTGCCGGCAATTACCCCTGAATGCCTTGGGGGCTTGCCCGGATGCGCAGGCGAGAAGGCACGGAACGGACCACGTCTTGGTAGACCTTGGTGGACATTAGCGGACACACCAGCACTTCAAGAAGGAGTCCCGCTCGTCATCCTCACGACAGACACCGCGACGGGTGCCGACCGGAGGTCTTGCAGGCGGAGCGGCAGAGCGGTACTGTGTTTTGGTCCGCCCGAGTCTCTTCGAGGTCCTGAAGATGCTGACGCTGATCTGCCCGTTCTGCCGGCACGAGCACGCCGACGACTGGGAATGCCTCGACAGCGGGCGCGCGGACACGATGCGCTGCGAAAATCCAGCCTGCAACAAGCGCTTCGTATACTTGGCGCGCGAGTGCCTCGCCTGCGGCGGGGAGAGCGTGTTTACGTGGGGGGAAATGCCGGCGCCCGAGGCGTTGGCGGCTTTGTTTTGCGAACATTGCGGAGCCCCTCCCGATGGCAAAGCGCAGGAAGCGAAAAGCGAGGGCGCTGCTCAGCGAGTTCAGTAGGACGCTCGGCAGCGAGGTTCTCAAGGTCCGGCTCTATCGCGATCGCGAGGCGTTCGTCTGCGAGCGCGAGCTCGTGGAGCGCGACGGCACGTCGTTCACGATGGTGCTGCCCTTCAGGGACGCGAGGTCCGCGCGCAACCTGCTCACGTCCGACCCCTACTACCCGCGGGTGCGCGGCGAGGTGCGGTGGCTGCTCGGACGCCTGGATAGCTCTCTCGGGGAGCAGGATGGAATCCCGGCCCGCTGAGACGATCGGCTCGCTCGAGGAGGCGAATGATCGCATTTCCTGGCTCGGCGGCTACGAGAGCGAGTCCGAGGTCGAGGCCGCGGCGAGGCAGATCGTCGAGTACTTCGGGCTGCAGTCGTTCGTGTTCGGCGCCCTGTTCCGCAACGGCGAGCGCGAGGACTACCGCTACCTCGTGGGTTGTGAGCCGGAGTGGTGCTTCCTCTACAACGAGCGCAAGTGGTACGCGATCGATCCCTTCATCGATTACGCGCTCCGCAGCACGAGCCCCGTGCTCGCCTCCGACGTCCCGCTGCACACCGCGGGCCAGCAGCGCCTGATGGCGGAGGCGGCCGAACACGGTTTCCGTTCCGGCATCGTCGTTCCCGCGCACAGCGGGAGCGCCATACGCATCGGGATTCTCTACCTGGGGACGAGCGACGGGCCGGAGCGCGCGCGGGACAGCCTGCGCAAGCATCGAAGCCTCATGCGCGCCTTCGCGCTGGAGCTGCTGGAGTGGTGGGACGCCAGGCTGCGCGCCGACGGCCTGGAGGTCCTGGATCTCGACGCACTGGACGTGGACCTGCTGAGAAAGGCGCAGGAGCACGCGACCGCGGAGGAGGCGGCGCGCGAGCTGGGCGTCACGCTCTCGCGCGTGAAAGCGCGCTACGAGCGCATCGAGAGGAAGCTCGAGGTGCCGAACAAGCGCAGCGCGGTGGAGAAGGCGGTGGCGCTGGGTCTCATCCGGGGCGCGCGATGGCCGGAAGCTCGACCCTGAAGCTCGCCGGCCACGCGCTGTGCCTGGGCATTCCGCTGCTCGCGCCCCTTGGGGTGTCGCTGGGCGTTCCCTGGCTCTCGCCGCTCGCGGTGTTCGGCGTCCTTCCGTTTCTGTCGCTTCTCATCGGGGAGGACCGCTCCCTCCCGGTCGCGGGGCTTCGCCGCTCGCCGGCGCTGCTCGCGTACCTGGACTTCCTGCCGCGAATCTACGCCGCGGTCTGGATGGGCACCCTCGCCTGGGCGGCGGCGTACGCCTCAAGGGAGACTCCCGGGACAGCGGGCCTTGCGGCCCTTGCCGTGAGCGTGGGAATCGCAAGCGCGCTCGCGATCTGCACGGCGCACGAGCTGATGCATCGGCGCTCGCCGGCGGACGTGCTGCTCGCGCGCCTGATGGCGTCGGCGTGCCTGTACGGGCACATGCCGGTCGAGCACTTCCACCACCACGCAACCGTCGGCGACGTCGCGGCCGGGGCGACCGCGCCGCGCGGAATGTCGATCTACCGCTTCGCGCCGACCGATTTCCTGCACGGCCTGGGGAACGCCTGGGCGGTCGAACGCGCGCGGCTGCGGCGGACGAGGGCAGGGTGGTGGCGCAACCGGGCGCTGCAGGACCATGCGCTGGGCCTCGGCCTGGCCCTGTCGTTCTTCGCCGGGTTCGGCACCGCGGGGCTCGTCGTCTTTATCGGCCAGGCCGTCTTCGCGGTCTTCTGCTTCGAGGTCATCACCTACGTTCACCACTACGGCCTGGTGCGGGGCGAGAACGAGGAGGCCGGACCGCAGCACGCCTGGGCGCACCATTGCTGGCTGACCAACTGCCTCACCTTCAACAACACCTTCCAGGGCGACCACCACCTGCGGCCGGGCGTCCCGTACTACGAGCTGCACGCGATGTACGGCGCGCCCAGGCTGCCGGCGAGCTACTTGACGATGTTCTGCCTCGCGCTCGTGCCGCCCCTCTGGCGAGCGCTGATGGACCCGCGGCTCGACGCGCTGGCGCAGGCGCGGGCGCGTGGGATGGCGATGGCGAGACAGGAACTGCCGGAGTGGCTGCGGGCAGGGCAGTGTCGATAGGCAGATATGCGCGGAAACGTGACGAGACGCTACCGGTCAGTGCCCCGACCATTCACGATCGGCGGACTAGATCACGGGGCACAAGAAGATACTGGTTGCCAATCAGATCTTGCGGTTTACCGAGGACGAGGCGTACTTTCCGCTGCTCGTAGGTTGGTTCCAAGTCAGCGTTGACGTCGTCCAGAAAATGCCTTCCCTTTGAACTCAAAATCCGAGAGTCCTTCAGGCGGAGCTGTTGAGTTACGAACTACCAGTCGGATGGGCAATTCTGACTCGAAAGCGTCCTCCGTCTTGCCCAATGTACGCAGAAGCGCCGTGCCGGTGTGCCAGCCGATCTCCGCCATCGGGAAATGCACGGTGGTTAGTGGCGGGTTTCCCAGCTCTGCAATCGGCATGTCATCGAACCCAGTTATGGATAGTTCACGAGGAACGGCGATCTTTCGAGCGTGGGCCTCGCGAAGCGCACCTAGCGCCAAAATATCGTTACCGCAGACGATGGCTGTCGGCGGTCGATGTCGTGAAAGAAGCAGTGCAATGCCCTCGGTTCCGCCATCCAGTGAGTATGGGCGTTCAACCACGAGCTCTGGAGAAAGTTTGAGGCCAGCGTTCGCCAGCGCATGACGCACGCCCATCAATCGATCTGCTGCCCGGTCATTGCCTTTCGTAATACCTGCAATCATTCCCACCCGCTGGTGACCTAGGCGAATCAAGTGTTCTGCAATGAGGCGACCCGCGTAACGGTTGTCGAATCCTACTGTCGGTTTACGAGCTTGCGGTCGTGTACTCCAAGTGAGCACGTATGGAACGCGGCTCTCTCGCAGGAGCTGCATCGTTTCGGGAGCGTGCGCTAGTCCTACCAGGACTATGCCGTCGACCCCTCGGCTAATGAATGCGCGCACAGCGCGGATTTCAGCTTGAGAGTTAAATTCGTGGCAAGCGACGAGTAACAGGTAGCCGGCTTGATCGAGACGCCGTTCAAGACTTCCCGTGCTAACCGCATAGATGGCGTTTTCCAATGTCGGGATTACGGCACCTATTGTGTGAGTAGTGCCCGTAGCCAGCGCGCGCGCGACGCCGTGTGAAACGTATCCAAGCTGCTTGGATGCACGAGTAACGCGCTCAAGCGTGGCCTTGCTTAGCTTGTCTGGTCGTGTAAGCGCGCGCGACACCGTTGCCTTACTGACGCCAGCTTTTCGGGCGACGTTGGCAAGCGTGATGATCGCGGGTCTGCTCCTTGGACGCCCCGGGAACATTCGAGGTCTAAGGTAGGGACGCCTGCCGAGCTATCGTGGCCGCTCTCAATAGTCGTGTCCGCTCGGCAACTTCGCCCGGAGCATAGTTGCGCTGCGCGAGCCCAAGCCGAATGAGGGATTGCGCAGTCGCATCGGCCGTTGCGGGATACAAGGAGTCCGAGAGTGGCGTCGGCAGAATATTTTCGGCGTTCAGCGCAGATTCTGGCACATCTTGAGCGATTGCGGCCGCGGCATCCAAGCATGCCTCGCGAGGAATCCGAAGTGCTTTCGTATCAAGAGCGCCACGCATAAGTCCTGGAAAGGCCAATACATTATTGCACTGATTCGGGTAGTCGAAACGTCCTGTCGCGATTACCGCGGCGCCTGCCTCTCTTGCCACTTCCGGCATGATCTCCGGTACGGGATTTGCCATCGCGAACACGATGGGGTGGGGTGCCATCGATCTGATCATACCTCCGCTAACAATTCCGCCCACAGACAGTCCGACGAATGCGTTGGCGCCTTGCATTGCCTCCGCCAACCCTCCACGCAAGCCAGCGCGGTTGGTATTTTCGGCAAGTCGATTCCGGTGGAGATCAGGATAGATTTGATGCCGACCGATGATTCCAGACAGTCCAACTACCGTGATGTCTTGAACACCGAGCCCAAGCAACAAATCGACCGTAGCCGTCCCCGCAGCTCCATCCCCGCAGACCACTACCCGCTCCCGTGAAGGATCCCTCCCAAGAACCTTCCATGCGTTAATAAAACCAGCGGCCACAACGGTAGCGGTTCCGTACTGATCATCGTGAATTATCGGAACGGTAAGGCACCCAGTGGCCTTTTCCATTACGTCGAAGCAGATCGGTGCCGCAACGTCCTCGAGATTGAAGCCACCGAAGCTTGGCTGGACTGCCTGCAGCAGCGCCACAAGTTCATCAGTTCCCTGAGTCGAGACGCACAGGGGTACCGCGTCGATACCCACGAGGAGCTTGAACATGGCAGCTTTGCCTTCCATAACAGGAAGCGCTGCGTAGGGGCCCACATTTCCCAATCCAAGCACGGCAGTACCGTCCGAAACGACGGCAATGGTGTTGTCACGCCCAGTAAGTTCACTGAGAGCTTCGGGTCGCGCAGCAATTTCCTTAACTAGATAGCCAACGCCGGGCGTGTAAAGCGCGGCGATCTCTTCAAGGCTTGCCACCGTAAAACGCGGAAGAACCTCAAGTTTCCCGGCGCCAATGTGCCGCATCAGCCCGAGGGCGGCGGCGCGATCGCGAGCAGCCAGATCCGTGCTATTCAAGGTAGGTACCCGTCATCCAGCACCATGCTGATTCTAGGCTTATAGATGTTGATCAAGGTCACCCGGGATGGAATGGTCGGAATGCTACGCGTATCGGGACTTGCGTACGTCCGCCGTGACCTTGTGAGCGGACATGCCTTCTGCCTCGCAAATCCGGGCCACAACTGGCGCAATATCGCGGCTCGCCTCGCGGCTCAAGCGCTGGTAGGTCACGGTCTTTATAAACTTCCCAACCCATAGGCCGCCCGTGTATCGTCCGGCGCCGCCTGTCGGCAGCGTGTGGTTAGTTCCGACGCCCTTGTCCCCATACGCTACCGTACTTTCCTCGCCCAAGAAAAGACTTCCGTAGTTTCGCAGTCGCGCCAAGTAGTAGTCGTCGCGCCGAGTCTGCACCTCAAGATGCTCCGGGGCATACCGGTCACTAATGAGGATCGCCTCGTCATCGTCCGAGGCAACCACTACCTCACCGTGCACACGCCACGCAGCCTCCGCGAGTGATCGAGTCGGCAGGGTGGGTAGTTGTCGTTCAATTTCGGCCATTGCGGCTTTGCCAAAGGCGCGAGAGGTTGTTACAAGCCAGGCGGGGCTATCGGGTCCGTGCTCGGCTTGTCCGAGCAAATCGGTCGCGACGAGCGATGGATCGGCCGAATCGTCCGCAATAACCAAGATCTCGGTTGGGCCCGCCAATAGGTCGATTCCGACCTGACCAAAGAGTTGTCGCTTTGCCTCAGCGACAAACGCATTGCCGGCTCCAGTAATCATGTCCACGCCGATCATGCCTAGGCAACCGTACGCCATCGACGCAAACGCTTGAACACCACCCAGATGATAGATCTCGTCGGCCCCCGCGGTGTGAAGAGCATATAACGTATGCGGGTACATACCGCTCGAATCCCTGGGTGGAGCGCACGCAATAACGCGTTCGACCCCTGCGACTCGAGCCGTACCTACGCTCATTATCGCTGAGCTAATCAAAGGGTACTTTCCCCCAGGTACATAGCAGCCGACGGCCGATACCGGGATGTGCTTCTGTCCAAGGACAATACCTTTGCCATTTTCGAACTCAAATTCATGCATGCTCTCGAGCTGGCGTTTCGCAAACTCGGTAACTTGATGTCGGCAGAACTCAAAATCTTGCTTGAAGGTTTCTGGTAACCGCCTTGATACCGTTTTGATTTCATCAGGGGTAACGCGAAACTCCTCGCGTTCCCATTTATCGAGATCGCGGGCGTATTTGCGAACTGCTTGATCGCGGTCCTTCTCAATGTTCGCGAGCATTCGTCGGACAGTTTCCTCCAAGCGACTTCGATCTTGGGGAGTCTTTGGTTGAGCGCGCTTCAGATATTCGGCCATCTTGATAACTCCTTATGGTGTTGCGACATGCCGCAACGTCATTCGTCCACAAGCCCGCCCAGATAGGGCTTGGCGATTGCTTTCAACCCGAGATGCTCGGTGACGAAGTCGAGAATGGACTCGGCCACAAACTCGGGTCGCTCGACGCCCGGAAGATGGCCGGCATCCTCGACCAGTTGAACGCGAACGGGTGCATTAACGATGTCGTTCTTCAGTCGGAAGCGCGTTCGCGCATCCAGAAAGATGTCCCGAGACCCCCACACGATCATCGTGGGCGCGACGATTCGAGACAGGTCCAGATTGAGCATCCAATTCGGATCCATGGAAGCCGCACGCTTACACAGTGCGCGCACGGCTTCCAACTTTAGCTGTGCGTATCCGGCATCGCCGTTAATCTGGGAGCCGCCCTTCGCGTAGTCAGTGGTCACGTATGGCTCAATGTACTCACGCTGGTCGAGCGCAGTCAGCTTCCACGGTTTTGAGATCATGGTCCGAAGCGTCTGCGCAATTTTGGATGGGAAGTCGCGCATGGCGGCCAGGAACTCCTCGTCGCTCTCGATGAAATGGGCGCGACCCACCGCTTCAATCTCGGGCACCGGCCAGATGTCATAGCAGACCGGGTCGATCGAGATGCAAAGCTCCGTTCGTTTCGGGTAGAGCGAGGCGAAGACGAGCGCGATGCCACCGCCCCAGTCGTCGCCGCATATGACCATCTTCTCGTAGCCAAGTTGGTCCATCAGCTCCGCCATCATGTGCGCGTCGTTGACGAAGGTGTAATCCCAATTCTTCAGCGGCTTGTCACTCTTACCCATGCCGATCAAGTCGAATGCGTGGGTCTTGAGATAGGGCGATATGAGCTGCTGTACCGGGCGCCAGCGAAAACTGGCCGACGGTGTACCGTGGACGAGCAAGATAGGCATGCCGCCGCCGCCCTCTTGCACGTGGAACAGCCGATGTCCCTTCACTACCGTGTAGCCTTCCTTCATCTTCCGACCCCTTATCCGTGCTCGCTTACTTCATGACCGTGAGCTTGCGGCGATCTTGGCTGATCAGGACAGCTGCGATCACGACTGCGCCCTTGATCACGTTCTGTACGTACTGGTTCACGTCCATCAAGTTCAGACCGTTGTCGAGTAGAGTAATTATGAGCACGCCGATGAGCGTGCGCTGCACGCCGCCGACGCCGCCGGAGAGCGATGTGCCGCCGACAACGATGGCCGCCAGCGTGTTGAGCAGCAGGTCGGTGCCCAGTGTCGGCCCCGCAGCGCCGAGTCGAGCAACTGCCAAGGCGCCCGCAAGTCCGGCCATCGCGCCGGAGAGGATGAAGGCGAAGATCTTGTACCGCCGTACCGGGATACCGGCATTGCGTGCCACCGACTCGCCGCCGCCGATGATATACATGTAGCGACCGAAGCGAGTTTTGAAGCATACAAAGGTCATGAACAACCAGGCGCCGAGTGCGAACAGGGCGATGTTCGGGAAGTAGGGGACCGATTGTCCAATGGCGAGATTCTCGAACGCGGGCGAGTTTAGGCTCAGCGCACGGCCCTGTAGGAGTTGCCATGCTAGGCCGGTGTACATGGACAGGCTGCCGAGCGTGACCACGAACGAGGGAATCGCCCCGAAGGCGAATATCAGGCCATTGACCATTCCAAAGCTCGCCCCGAGCATTATTCCCACCAACAGCGCCGATACGCCAAGGCCGAGTGCCCTTAGGAGCATGACGGTTACGGCCCCGACGAGCAGCGTGATGGCGCCCACGGAGAGGTCTATGCTACCCATCAGGATCACGAAGGTTGCGCCGGTGCTGGCGAGCAGCAGCGTGCTCGCCTGACCGGAGACCGCACTCAGATTTCGCAGCGTTAGAAAGGCGGGTGAACCCATGTGGAAGAAGATCACCAACGCGCATACGACGACCAGCGGCAGCCACATTCCGATGCGCGCGCGAAGCAGAGTCGCTGGCCATAGCTGCGTGGAGGTAGTCGACTTTTTGCTCGTCAATGCAGTGTCCTCCGATTGGGTGACGCCGACACCTCGGTCGTGACGTTGGCCCCAACCATGAGGGCTACGAGATCGCGTTCGGTGGGCTTGGCGCCCGGCGGAGCATCCACCACGGCAGTTACCCGACCGTGCTGCATGATGACGACTCGGTTGGACAGCCCTATGAGCTCAAGCAGATCGTCGGTGATGAGTAGCACGCCCAGCCCCGATCCGGTCAATTCACGGATCAATCTATACAGCTCCTCCTTTGCCCCCGCATCCACGCCGCGCGTCGGATTGTCGAGGATAAGCACCTTAGGCGTGCGGCACAGCCACTTTGCGAGTACCACCTTCTGCTGATTTCCCCCCGACAACGTCGAGCAGACGGTCGCGATATCAGACGCCTTGATGTGCAACAACTCCACGTAATGCTTAGCGACTTCCGCCTCCCGATTGCGGCGCCAGATACCGAAGCGGCTGCTGAACAGGTCGGCGCCGCTCGCGAGCGATATGTTCCAGGCGACGGAAAAGTCGACGATCATTCCCTCGGTATGCCGCTCGGCCGGCACGTAGCCGAGTCCGCGCCGTACGAGGTGCCCGAGATTGGGACTGATCGGTCGGGCGCCCGACACCGCCACCGTGCCAGCATCGGGGGCGACTACGCCCGAAGCACCCTTGCCTAGGGCCGATTTGCCCGAGTCGAGAAGACCGCCGATGCCGAGAACCTCGCCTCGCCGCACCTGCAGCGCGACATCCTGGTACTCGCCCGTTTTGCACAGACCGGCGACGGAGAAGACTGGCGGCGCTTCCGACACGTCCAGCTGTTCCGCCTCGTGATAGTAGTCGGCGTCGCGTTCCCGGCCCACCATCAGTCCGTGCAAGACGTGCTCTGTCGCGTCTGCTGGATCGACGGTCGCGATCAGGTGGCCATCCTTCAGCACGTAGATTATGTCGCTTACGGCCAAGACCTCTGACAGGCGGTGCGAAACGAAGAGAACTGTACCGTGCTGCTTAATCTTTGCGATCAGCCTGAAGAAGGCCTCCTCCTCGCCACGGCCCAAGGCCGAAGTGGGCTCGTCAAGCAGTACGATGGGATACTGGATCCCCAGCAGTTCTTGGGATACCAAGCAGGCGCGCGCAATTTCTATCGCTTGACGGATTGAGAAGGGGTAGTCCGACGTCCGGCGTCGCACGTCGATGTCCAGTCCAAAGGCCGAGACGACGCGCTCGGCGACCTCGACCATACGCCCGATGTCCAGCAGTTGGCCCCAGCGGACGAAGCGGTCTTCGTACGAGAGCACGATGTTCTCGTAGACCGGAATGTTCGGAATCAGGGCTTGCTCTTGGAAGACGCGGGAGATTCCGAGCAGGGTCGCCTCGCGGTAGTTGGCGGGGCGGATTTCGCGCCCGTTGAGCTCGATGCGACCTGTGTCCGGCCGCACGAGACCGGACATGATGTTGAACAGGGTCGACTTTCCAGCCCCGTTCTCGCCGACGATACCAACAACGCTATTGCGCGGAGCCGCCATGCTGATCGACTCTACGGCGAATACGTCGGCGTATCTCTTCGAGACGTTATGCACCGTCAGCACCGCATCGGCGTCAGCCATGCAGAACCGTCGCTGACTTTGCTCGCCGCCACTGCCCTTGTGGCGACGAGCTCCCGGTTGCGCGACCGTAGCGTCCGGCCACATACGCCGCGTGGCTCCGCCGACGAAGCGCCGTCGTCAGTGCCGACACCGTCAAGCCTTCTTCATTGGCGACGGCCCGAAAAATTTGATCTTGTAGTGCGCGGCGTACTCGTCCTTAACGGCCTTCGCCTCGCCGGTATTGCGTGACTTGAGGTAAGCCGGCGGGTACTGCCAGCCGGCTGGCTTGGGGATGCCGCCCCACTCTAGGTCGATATCCATAGGGAACAATTCGGCCTGCGGATCCCAGTCACTGGGATGAAGCACTTTTGACATGCGCCTGTAGTCGAAGGGCTCAACGCCTTTGTTGTTGACGTAGCGGTCCAGGTAGGCTTGAACGTTGGCCTTTGTCATGGTGACCGAGCGCCAGCTCATCATCCGTTCTGCCGCGCGTGGCTTCCAACCGTGTAGGACGTCGTAAAGGCGGGTCGTCAGAAGCGCCCCCATGTACGCGGGCACATTTGCGCTGGTCGCAAGCAACTTGCCGTTCTTGATGGCTTCTGCGCCGCCGGTGGTGCCGTCCGCGCCGGAAAGGAACACGTCCGTACCCGGCTGTATGCTCGCTGCACGCAGCGCTGCCATGCAGCCGTCGGCCACGTCGTCGTTTTGGGCGACTACACCGACGAGTTTTGGGTAGCGCGAGATCAGATCCTCCATCGCTTTCTGCGAGTCTTCCCGGTTCCATCTGCCGGGTAGCTCGCCGGCGAGCTTGATCTTGGGAAAGGACTTGATCGCGTCGTCGCGCCCACGGCTGCGGATCAGATCCGTGGAGTTGCCTTGTACGCCGGTGACGCCGACGACGTTACCACCGCCGAATTTCGCCATAACTGCCTTACAGACCTCTACGGTCACCGCACGCTCAGCCGAGAACTCCTCCGGCACGGCATACATCGTGTAGTAGTCACCGGCGTCGAAGGGCGTGAACCATGGAAGGGTGCCCCAGGTGTTGTCCAGCCACACTTTGTTCTCGTTCGCAAGCTCCGCTATACGCTTGATTGAGCCGCCACCGGGCGCGTGCAGCATCACCGCCTGTACGCCAGCCGCGATCTGCTGCTCCATCTGATTGAGTTGGCGCTCGGAATCGAGTTGGCCGTCGACTGACGTAATGGTCATACCCAGCGCCTTCGCTGCACCGTGGGCGCCGGCGTCCGCGTTTGCGACGTACTCGAGCCGCAGGGTCATCATTAGATGCGCCATTTTGCCGCCTGTATCGGCCACCGCGACCGCCGGGAAGCCCAGACCCGCCGCGCTCACCGCGGCAACCGCGCTGACAGACGCTAGTGCCAGGAACTCACGCCGGGAAACCCCTTGGGTATCCAATCGATTCATGTAGCCGTCGATCACCTTGCGGTTGGTGTAATCGGGGAACCACTTCGGATCGATTTTCTTCCTTGTCATGTTCGCTCTCCTTTGATCTTATCGTTGGATAAAGTGGCGGCAGGCTCAGCGGGTGGCCGCGAACCTGACCTCGCCTTTTTCTTTGATGCGAACCGCCTTGCCCCGCTCTACCAGCCAAATCAGGTGGCACTGAATACATGCCTGCGCATAGGCCCGCCGCTGTCCCTTGCCAGTAGACACGGCATAGTCGAGGTCGGTCTTAATTGGCATGACCTCGTCCAGCAGCGCCGTGATGGTCGTCGGGCGGTCCTCTCGTTGCAGGCAGAAAAGGACCCGGTTTTGCATGCCTTGCTGTTGCGCCTGCATGTGCAGTAATCGACGGCGCGAGCTGGGCTTCGAATACGAGGAAAGTCCGTGCCCTTCCAGCAGAAGCTCCGGCTGTAAATCGAGGCAACGTTGTATGGAGCGGGAATGCGCCTTCGCGTCGCCGATCGGATAGGGCCCCAGCGGAGTCGGATAGTGCATGAGGTCGCCGGGGTACAAGGTGCGGGTATTGGGATTCCATAATCCGACGTGTCCGGGACAGTGCCCGGGCAGGTGCACCACTTCGAGCTTCAAGCCCCCGACGTTGAGGATATCGCCATCGTTGACCTCCTGGTCAACCTCGACCGGGAAGTTCCAGTACTTTCGGATGATCGCCGGGTCGGACAGCCCGAAGCTTTCTCCGGGCGCCAGGTTGAAGTCCTCGACCATTGCTTCCGGCGTGGTTCCGAAGCGGGTGATGTTCTCGGGCCGGGTCACGATCATCGGATCTTCGATGATCGGGCGGTCATGAGGATGACAGACGACCTTCGCACCGTAGCGCTTCTTCAGCGCGGCGGCGTTTCCAACGTGGTCATAGTGAAAGTGCGTGATAAATATGTATTTGAGGTCGTTCTTCTCCTTGTCGAGAAGGTTAATCAGGAAATCGCCCATCCCGTTTGCGTACTCCGGCAATGTCCAATTGCCGGTGTCGACAAGGAGGTTTTCACCTCGGCCGCGGATGAGATACACGCCACTTTGAACGTACCCATCGAGTTCATCTTCCTCGAAGGGCCCATGAATACCGGGTATTCCCCATCCATCTGGTGTCTCCGCCCAAAAAAAGATCATCTCAGCCTCTCTCCATCGGTCATGACGATGAGTCCTCGGAACAGGATAGGTATGCAACCGTTTGCAGATGCTAGTGAGGCTTAGCAAATGCTGTCAATCCTGCACCGCAGCATGTTTCTACGTTGACACCAATGCCGTATCTCATGCATCCTCGTTATGCAAACGATTGCACGCAATGCTTATAAGTCGACTGCAGGTACGTGAAACCGTACGCACTGTCCACCGACACAGTCCAGCAGAGAATCTGATGGCTGGCCTAAGTGGGGCGATCGACTGGAACCATCACTATCGCCAAGTTCTTGTGGGAACCAATTGCATAGAGAGCGAGTTTCGCGTCCTATGGCTGCCGAAGGCCACCGGGAACCGCACTGGAATGTGGTGAAGTACTAGGTGAGCAGTAGGTTGCCCGACACCGCGTGAGGGTAGTCATAGGAGATTTGCGGGACCGAAGCAGCCGAGTGTAAGGAGTGGGTTAAATCGCGTGTCACCAACCAGGGAAAAGAGGAGGCACTTGTGAGCGACGAATGGAGAGCGGGAAGCAAAGGCAGGCGCGAATTTTTGAAAAAAGCAGCGGCTGGCGCTGCGACACTGACTGCGGGATCGGCGCTGGCGCTGGCGCCGGGAATCGCTCGTGCGGAAAAGCTTGGCTTAGCAGATGTTGCTGGAGACGCGGCGTCGGCAGCGAAGAAACTGGCCAACGGGCAAGAGGTGACGCTGACTATTCTCGAACCCTCGGGGTCATTGGGGAACATCAAGCCGGTCGCGGACCGCTGGACGGCCGAGACGGGAATTCAAGTTAAGTACATCGAGGTGCCGCTCGATCAAATCAACCAAAAGGTCCTGTTAGAAGCAGTATCGAAGACGGGCTCATTTGACCTTGCCCTTCCCGCGAGCTTTGGAATTCCGGATCTTGTCGGGGCAGGGGCATTAGTAAATCTAGATCAGCTCGCCGCCAAGTACGAGCCAGATGGCTACCAAGCGGACTATCTGTACAAAATTGCCAATTACTACAAAGGCAGTCTGTATGGATACGAGACTGATGGCGACGCCTATGTCATGTTCTATTTGAAGGATTGGTTAGACGATCCGGCAGAAGACAAGAAGTTCCACGCGAAGCACGGCTATCACCTCAAAGTCCCGGAGACCTGGGAAGAACTCGACGCGATGATGGCCTTCTTCAATCGTCCATCGGAAGGAAAATACGGAGGTGCTCTGTATCGAACGCGCTTCTTCATTGCTTGGGAGTTTTGGGTCCGCTTTCAGGCAAAGGGCTACTATCCCCTCGATAACAACATGAAACCGCAGTTCAATAATGCTGCCGGGGTGAAGGCGCTTGAAGAGCTTATGGCAGCGTCAAAGTCTCAATACCCCGGCGCTCGGTCCAACGGGTTGTTCGAAAACTTTGAGGCGTTTGGCGCAGGCGACAAGTTTTGCGATATCGGTTGGGGCGGAACGCAGAAATTCCTGAACGGTCCGAAATCTAAAGTGAGTGGTCGTCTAGCGTTCGGGCCAATGCCGGGTGGCAAGGTGAAGGGAAAGTTACTGCAAACGCCCTACTTCAATTGGGGTTGGAACTACGTCGTATCTGCCTTCTCAAAGCAGCAGGAAATTGCGTACTTGTTCAGTTTGTACGCATGCAGCCCGAAGATGTCCACCATTGCAGTGCGGGATCCCGACGGTTATTTTGATCCGTTTAGGAAGGTTCATTACCAGGATCCGGCGATCATCAAGCTGTACTCAGAGCCATTTCTAAAGGTTCACGAATTTGCGATGGGACACAGCGTTCCGGACTTGTATCTCCGTGGTCAAGGAGAGTATTTCGACGCCCTCCGAGTGGGTGTACAAGCGGCGGATGTCGGCGAGAAAACGCCGAAAGAGGCGCTGGACGACGTCGCTCATAAATGGGAGCAAATTACGGATCGCATGGGACGGCAAAGCCAGATCGTGCAGTGGCGGTTTCTTAAGGACAATTATCCGCCGGCCATTCGGCATCGGCTGATTTGATCAGAAGCCTTGTGGCGAAAACCGCGGTCTGAGCCATGGCTCGGCCGCGGTTAGCGCGCGTGATGATGTAATCCAGATCAATGGCCGATGAAACCGTGACGGAAGATGTCGACATGAGTAGTCGACGACGTAGGAAGCATTGGATCTCGTTTAACGTCGCTCTTGTACTTCCCGCGCAGTTGACCGTAATGGCGGTGGTTCTGATACCAACGCTAATAATTTTGTGGCTGAGCATTACAGACTGGCAACCGACGCAAGGCATTCCCTGGTTCAAGGCTTATGTTGTTGGCCTGGATAATTTTCGCGAGCTTCTGCACGACCATCGCTTCACGGCAGCCGTCCTACGCACGCTGCTTGTAGTGATTGTGTGTATGGCGGCGGAATTCGTGCTTGCCATGAGTTTAGCGCTGCTCTTCTTAGACGAGTGGCCGTGGCGCAAGCTGGCAGTTAGCGCAATCATCTTACCAATGATGGTTGTACCGGTTGATGCTGCGAACGCCTTCTTCATGCTCTTCGGTGACAGGGGGCCAATCAACTACGTCATATCGCTGGTCATTGGCCGTCCGTTCCAATTCGGATGGCTTGGAAACCCCAATTGGGCAATGCTACCGATCATGTTGGCCGAGATATGGCAATGGACGCCACTAATGTTCCTGTTGATTCTGACTGGTCTCATGAATCTTCCGGAGAACCAGGTGAGAGCTGCTTATGTGCTCGGAGCATCACGAACCAGAATATTCTTCAAAGTCATGCTGCCTCTTTTGATGCCGGTGATCATCATTGCGTTGCTAATTAGAGGAATCGAGACATTCAAGATATTCGATCCCGTCTATATCTTGACTCACGGCGGGCCTGGATCCGCTACGGAGACGATCTCGATGTTTATGTATAACGGTGCATTCGAATTCTTCCGAATGGGCTATGTTGCAGCTGCAGGTCTTCTAGTGTTGGTCGTGGTGGTATCCATATGCGTCGCTCTCGCGCGGCCGCTTAGAGAACATCAGCGTTAGTCGCATATGACATCGAGATTCGCGTTTCTTGGTTTGTGGCTCAAGCGAGCGGCGGTTATCGTTGCGATGCTAATCGGGTTGTTTCCGATTTTCTGGCTCGTGTCGACCTCGTTGAAACCGGTTGACGAATGGCAACAGTGGCCTCCCGTGTGGGTGAGCTCGAACCCGACGCTCCAGAACTACAGAATTGTCTTTGCTCCGCAGTCGGCGCAGGCATTCGCGGCAAAGCAAAAGGGGTCCATCGATTACAAGGTATCGGCAAGTGCCTGGAAGGCATTTCGCGATTCGGCGATCATCTCCGTATGCGCCACGTTGCTTTCCATAATATTTGGCACGCTCGCGGCGTATTCCATCGTTCGATACCGTACTGGCGGAGGTAACTACGCCTTCCAATTTTTGATGGTTAGGATGTTCCCGCCAATTGCAGTGGTCGTGCCTATGTTGGTGTTCTTTTCCTTGCTCCGCCTTATAGACACCTTTCCGGGACTGATTCTCGCCTACACAGCCTTCACGCTTCCGTTCAGCATCTGGATGATAAGAAGCTTCATCGAAGACGTTCCAGAGGAATTGGAAGGCGCGGCAATGATTTACGGAATGAGGCCGCTTCAGGCGTTCCTGCGTGTGACGTTGCCCCTGATCAGGGGCGGAGTGCTTGCGACTGCGCTTTTTGTATTCATTCTCAATTGGTCCGAGTTCTTATTCGCGCTGACGCTCACCACAGGAGGCATTGTTACTGTCACTTTACAAGTGGCGAACTATGTGTCGGCAAGCTCAGGGAAACTCTATGGTGTACAGGCGGCGATGGGGACGATATCAACGATTCCCGTGATTGTTTTTGGGTATCTAATTCAGCGCCACCTCGTACGCGGGCTGACATTTGGCGCGATTAAGCGGTAAGCCAATGGACCCTAAATTAGAGCTCAAAGACCTTACAAAGCGATTCGGCACTGTTGACGCCGTAAGGGGGCTATCTCTTGTAGCCAGAGAGGGCGAGTTTCTCTCACTACTTGGGCCTTCGGGATGCGGCAAGTCGACGACGCTCGCGATGGTCGCGGGGCTACTCCGGGCAGACGGCGGCAATATCGTGATCGATAACCGAGTGGTGAACGACTTGTCTGCCCAACAAAGAGGTGTTGGATTGGTGTTCCAGGATTACGCCGTCTTTACGCGTCTAAGCGTGGAAGCGAATCTCGCGTTCGGACTCGAGGTGAGGGGAGTTAGCCGTGCCGAGCGCAAGGAACGTGTGAAGGCGTTGGCGGAACAGCTCGATCTCACGTCGCTGCTAAAACGGCGAGGGGCGAGCCTCAATATGAGCGAGATGCAACGAGTAGCGCTGGCGCGCGTGCTGATTGTGGAACCCAAGTTGTTGCTGCTAGATGAACCAATGTCGAATCTGGATGCCTCCGTTCGCGCGAGCTTGCGAGGGGAGCTGCGCCAGATTCAGCGTGCTCGGGGTCAGACGGTATTCTATGTGACGCATGATCAGGCAGAGGCGCTAAGTATGTCCGACCGCATAGCAGTCATGCGCGACGGCAATCTGCTACAGATCGGAACTCCGGAAGAGATTTATCAGCGGCCGACTAACCGATTTGTTGCGGAGTTCATCGGAGATCCACCGATTAACGTCTTTGCTTGCGACGTGGACTGTGACGGTGGTTCGATTGTCGTTGACGTACCGAAATTTGGGAGAGTCGCCGAAGGGCGCGGGGTGATCGCTTCGGGTCGTCATATGCTTGGTGTGCGTCCCCACGATGTCATCGTGGACCATGCGGGCACTCCAGGTTCGATTCAGACAACCGTCCGCTTTGTCGAGAATTTTGGAGCTGAACACGTATTGCATCTTGAGTACCTAAACGAGCTCATCCGTGCCACAAGTGTTCCCGGTTTTGCCGATGTTGGTACGAATGTGCATATGAGATTCGATATGACGCACGCGCATCTGATTGAGGCCGGGACAGACCGTATCGTGCCTATAGACTCGTTGGCGGAGCTCGAATGCAAAAAATCGTCGTTGATGCAATAGGAAAGCGCTTCGACGCAGTAACGGCTCTCGACGACGTGTCGTTTGGAGTTGAAACGGGGCAGCTGTTTTGCGTCTTGGGGCCCACCAACGCCGGGAAATCTACCCTTCTTAAGACTATTGCGGGTCTCTATCGGGCGGACAGAGGCGAAATCGTAATTGACGGAGAGGCCGTCAACAACCTTCTGCCGCATGAAAGGCGAGTGAGTCTTTTATTTCAAAATATGGCTCTTTTCCCAACGCTGACGGGATTTCAGAACATTGCATTTCCATTGCGCACGGGTGGCCTAGCAGAGTCCGAGATTAGAGAAAAGGTGAGGGCCATTGCGCGTCTGCTAAAAATTGAACATATCTTGAACCGACGGCCCGCGACGTTCTCTGGCGGTGAGCAGCAGAGGGTCGCGATCGGACGGGCTTTGATTCAACCGGGGCGGGTACTCATGCTGGACGAGCCGCTCACGAACTTGGACGCTCGCCTACGCATTGAACTGCGGATTGAGTTCAAGAAGCTTCATAAAGAACTTGGCCAAACGATCATCTATGTAACGCACGACCAAGTCGAGGCAATGAGTCTTTCCGACAGAATCGCGATATTAGATAGTGGGCGACTTCATCAGGTGGGAACGCCGAACGAGGTGTACCACACTCCCGCGAATCGCTTCGTGGCTGAATTCATTGGTTCTCCGCCGATGAATCTGATGAACGCGGAACTGAGCGAAAAGGATTCCACGCTCTATGCAATTGGAAAGGGCTTTGCGGTGCCGATCTCAAGTGGGCACACCGCGTTGCTCAACGCTTCGCCGCCACGAAAAGGCATTGCAGTAGGCATACGTCCGGAAAATATAGAGGTGGGCGGTGTTGAGTCAACTCGAAATCCAATTGCTGCGAATGTAATGTGGGTGGAGTCTCTCGGTAGCAAATCGATTCTGTCTTTACAGGTCGGTGACGCCCTAGTAAGGGCTGTAGTGAAGCCAACTGATCCGATTCAAAAGGAACGCCGCGCATGGATTGGGTTCCCTCTTCAGGCACAGCACATTCTTGATCGGGGCACGGATTGCTTCGTGCGGTAATGTAAATTTTGAATTTTACGAGCGGAACATCGCCGAGAACATAGGAGGGGCTAGGTCATGGTAAGCAAAGTCAAGCGAAAATCTACGTCGCGGTCTGAGCTACCGGGTAAGTATATTTACTCGGCTTTTTCCAGGGATCTAGATCTTCCTAGTAGCAAGCGGCTACGCGACGTCGTTGACATGACCCCGGAGGAGATGGCGCGCGCGTCCCGGCTAGTTATGGCCGCTTATAACGAGCTACTACAGGTTGCCGCGAGCCTGGAAGATGCCAAGTACAGGCAGCTCATGACGGAGTGCGTCGCAAAGCCGAAAGTTACCTTTCTCGAGATGTATCCGCGGGACCAGGATCGCCGTCGTCTTTTTGACGAAATGGTGAAATTGGGATTTTTCAACAGAGAGGATTCGCCGGAGCACGTGTGGCCTTCCGGACATATGACTCCGCAGACGTATCTGTCGGCACCATCAAGCCATAACGAGTTCTATAACGCGCACCCGGGTGGGTTGGCGCTAACGGTGGCGTACAACATTCGGACGGCAGATGCATACACCACGAATTACCGTCAAATGTTTGGAGTGCCCATTAATCGTGATCTTCCGGCCGCCGCTCTGTGCGTGCATGAATACCCGAAGGTGTGGCTGTACCAGTGGCAACAGGACGGGTCATGGCTGGAGGAGCCGCGAACTGTCTATGACGATACGTGGCATGCGCACTGCATTTACGTGACAGCGGAGTTGATGCATCGGAGATATGATTCACGGATAGTCATGGCGATGGCTGCCGCACATCAGCTTTCGATGCTGGATGCATCGATGGACGGAAGGCGAGTCGTGTGCAAGTGGTGTGGGTTGGACCGAGTTGCGCATTTCATTAAGGCAGCCGCCGTCATGGCCCAGGTCGACCCAGTTGATTATGGACTGCTCGAGCGGAAGGGTGGCGCGTTGGTATTGGCTCCCCAACCAGCTGAACAATGGGTGACACACCTGGCAGATATGAACTGGCCCTACACAATGGGAGCGGCACACCTGTATACATATCCTATGCTCCAGCAAATTGCGCGCGATGATTTCGATATGTCGGCACGGGATCTTAAAGGGCGACCATTTACTCAGCTAAAGAACTATGTTTGGTCCCAACTTGGACAAATTGCGCTTTACGAAATCTTGATTCGCGAAGGATTCAATGCCGCTCGTGATACGGTCAAGCGACTTGTAGCGAAGTAGGCAGACGAGGCGCCGAACTAACGCGATTTTAATCTGACTGACGTGCCCCGAATGTAGTGCGCAGTCGAAGCAGAGGTGGTCCCAAGGATTTGGACAGATTTTCCGGGTTCTTAAGTGGAGTCT
>JADEYI010000906.1_pt1 | contig 29343 bp, 22 predicted proteins | sample 8542331 | NCBI WGS metagenome assembly JADEYI01 (sample SAMN16510988, study PRJNA670497) | mine drainage metagenome | isolation source: biofilm near Copperflume 1 | place: Germany: Marsberg coppermine Kilianstollen | collected 2018-02 | reverse complement strand
GTGCGGGGGCGGGTGGTGGGGATGTTGATATGACCATCTCTGATGATGCCGGGCAGCGCACTACTTCTACGTCTAATCTCTTTGGGAGAGCGGGCGCGGGGTTGCTCTTTCTGGCATGGGCATCGCTCACAACTGCGATTATACTGCGCTGGATAGAGATAGGGCATTATCCCACGGTTACTCTCTACGAGATCGCCACGATGCTCGTTTGGGGCACGACCACGATCTCCCTCATCCTCTTTGAGGGAGCATTGAGGACGCACGCGCCGGGTGCCTTTGTGGCGTTGCTGATATTCTGCTTGCAGTCATACGCTCTCTGGTTCATTCCAGCCGATCTGAAGCGCCCTGTTCCACTTGTACCTGCTCTACGCTCATACTGGTTTGTCATCCACGTTTCGATGGCTATCATCTCGTACAGCGCCTTTGCTACGGCTGCCGGGGCGGGCTTAACCCTGCTCGGCAAGCAATATCTCAAAGGCAGGGTCTCCTCTGCCCTGCCTTCTTCTGCGGCAATCGAGGAGTTCATGTTCCGAGCTGTGGCTGTAGGCTTTCCATTTATGACCCTTGTGTTGATAACCGGGGCGATCTGGGCTAATGAAGCATGGACAAAAGCGTGGAGTTGGGACCCCAAGGAGGTGTGGGCACTGGTAACGTGGCTCACTTATGCTGCCTACTTGCATGTGCGTGTGCAGCGCGGCGTGCGTGGCATTACAATGGCCTGGCTTTCGCTCTTCGGTTTCGTGGTGGTGCTCATCACCTTCATGGGCGTCAACTACCTTGTTGAGTGGTTCGGCGGCACCTCCATGCACACCTACGCCGTTGATAACAACAATGGCGCGCCTCCGGGCATCGGAGTGGCTGGGGTAGGTGTGGTCCTCTTCCTTTGCGCCATGCTGGGCCTGGCTTTGTTCAGCTGGCTACGGATAAAGTTCCCTGGCTCAAAATCGCGCAGGAAAGTCAGGCGCTAGGGACCAGGGGAGCAGGTCGTGCCCAGCATCATTTGATAGTAGAGTCGCTATTGTTTTGTACTGATAAGCGTGATGCTTACCTGGGGAGTAGCTAATCGGTTTGGAGTTCACAGGAACATCAACTCGCGAGGGGCTACGTCCGCATTTCTGGGCGGGCGTGCTTCTACTCATTACAGGCCACATTCTGATTTTCGCCCGCACGCCTACGGGCGGCTTTGTGCGGCCATTTTCGGACTACTGGTTCGCGGCAGTCTGGTTCGGCTATATCTTCACGCTGGATGCGCTGCTTTACAGGCGCGACGGGCGCTCGTTGTTTGTCAGCAAGCGCCGCGTCTTTCTCGCCATGCTTCCCCTCTCGGCGGCGATGTGGTGGGGCTTTGAATGGGTGAACGGCTTTGTGCAGAACTGGCACTACCTCCGCCCTTATGACATCCCGGACTGGTATGCTAATCTTATCTCATACCTCTTTTTCAGCACAGTTATACCTGCTATCTGGGAAACGGCTGACTGGGTAAGAGGCTGGCGTTTCGTCCGCGATATGCGCCAGCGCCGAACCTTCCCGGTAAGTAAGCCTGTGCTGGTGTGGCTCATCTGCCTGGGCGTGGCTTTCTTCATCCTGCCTGTGGTTGCCCCCAGCTATTTCTTTCCTTTGATCTGGGGATTCCTCGCTCTTATTCTGGACTCGATTAACTGCTGGCGAGGGATGCCCTCGATAGTTGGCTATTTGTCAAAGGGCGACTGGCGCGTGCCTGTTTCCTTCTATATAGGCGGAGAGATATGCGGGTTGCTCTGGGAGTTCTGGAACTACTGGGCATTTCCCAAGTGGTATTACACTGTGCCTTATGTCGGCTTCTTTAAGGTCTTTGAAATGCCCCTGCTGGGGTATCTGGGCTACGGGCCGTTCGCCTGGGAGATATTCGCCCTCTTCTGGTTTGTGGTTGGTCTTGTGCCAAACCGTCGTGGCATGGCGGTCAAGGTTTACGAAGCCTAGCCGGGCGTTGCTGCAATCTTATCTACTACAAACTGCGCATAAAAAGGCTTACCTGTTATGGTAAGCCTTTCTTCTACCAGTTGTCTTCGGCCTGGCGCGGGATTCAGTGCCTGGCAATATCCTCAGCAGCTACGCGGCTACGTGCCACTTCAGCTTGGTCTTTCGACGTATATCTTTCAGCGCATGATTGTTCCGGTAGATTGTGATGATCGTATCGTCGTTCGACATGATCAACACAACACCTTGTAACATCGGCAGGCGAGGCTCCACGCGGCGAAAACGCTCCACATCTCGTTTGCGAACGAAGTAAAAGAGGACACCTGTGCGGTGCTCGAGGACACCGTACCGGCGAACTAGCTCCAGATCGCCCGCAGACAAATTGCTTTGCGCACTCCTTCGTTTCGCATGTCTGCTTAGTTTCGCGCAGGTTGATAAGGCCATTGCCAGCTCCTTTCGCTTGCGAGGTGCGCACTCCTCGTTTGCCTCCCGTCCCGGTAACGGCATTTGGAGCAACCGGACTGGTGCAAATATATCGCGCTGAGGCGGCACTGTCAATTTGTGGAAAGAATGTGGAAAGGGGCTCGTGAAACGTGAAACGTGATGAGTATTGCGTACTGTGTACTGCGTAAGAGTTGAGGGTAAAGATAGGCTATCCGTAATCCCGCACGTTTCACGTTTCACGTCTCACGCTTCTTTGCAATATCAACAGTCTGCGATACGTTTGTGCCGCGTACAAGCTCATCGCGAATGAGAGCGCAAGGCCGAGCGGTCCATCTTTATATCCCTTGTAGTCAATGTAGCGGCGCTTGAACTCTCGAAGCGGCTGGCCGATCAGAGTGCGAAGGCGCGCCTCTCTCCCCGAGTCAAAGAGGGCGCGGGCGTCCAGCACGGAATACGCATGCTGCTTCGCCAAGAACTGCGCCCAGTTATCATAGTTGAAATGGATCAAGGGCGAGTGGAGTGTGCCGATGGGACCGTCTACTTCGGGCACCTCGTGTACCTGGCGGGCTTCATCGTAGCGGCAGCGCGCTCGCTGGAGCAGCCTGATCTGGTAGTCAGGGTACCAGCCTGTGTGCCTCACTTCGTGTTTGAAGAAAAAGTTGCGCCTCGGTACTCTGTAGGCCGCACAATTGGGCTGGACCAGCACGGCAGTTATCTCCGCGGCAAGGCGCGGTGTGCAGCGTTCGTCAGCATCTATAAAGAGAACCCACTCGGTGCGTGCCTGGTCTAGGGCATAGTTGCGTTGGGCAGAGAAATTGACGAACTCATGTGTCACTACCTTCTCGGCTACGCTTTTAGCAACGCTGGCAGTTTCCTCATCGGCTTCAGCGTCCAGCACGATCAGAGTTCGAGCGTTAGTGGCCCCGATGAGAGGCGCAAGGCTACGAAAGCAGGGCGCGAGGTGGGCGGCTTCGTGCCACGCAAGAGCTACGATTGTAAGTGTATGGTCATTCATTCTGATTGGTCACCTGTGGAATACCAGCCTCAGCACGGCTCGTGCGCGGCGCGTGCGTTTTCTGGCTTCCAGGGGAGAAATACGCGCGCGCCTGCTTGCGAGCCACGTCACCGTCAGATCGCGTAACTGGGCAACTGTAAGCAACGCTGAGAGAGCAAGCCAGGCGGCGGGGGCATAATATTTTCTGTAGATGTAGAGACGCGAGCGCCACAACTCTACGAACATCCTGTCGGGCGCTTGCTGCGTGCTTTGGCCCCCGAGGTGAATCACGCGTGCGGCGGGCACCTGCCAGCACTCCCAGCCCGCACTTGCATAGCGCATCGCCAGGTCTATTTCTTCCGCATACATAAATAGATCTTCGTTGAAGCCTCCAACTTGCTCATATGCAGTGCGGTTCAGCAGCATGCAGGCTCCGAGGGGATGGTCAATCTTGAACGGCGCATCTGCTGCTCGCTCCTGCGAGTATCTGCCATTTAGCCTTGAGCGGGTTATCCTTGCACGTATACGGCCCGGCACGATTCTCGGCAGAGGAAAGAGGTCAAGGGCGGCCATCGCCAGCGTTGGGAAGCGGAAGGCGGCTTCTTGTATTGTGCCGTCGGCGTTGAGCAGCCTGGGCGCAGCTATGCCCGCATGGGGGTGGCTGTCCGCGAAGCAGACCAGCGTTTCCAGGCAGCCGGGCTGCGGAATCGTATCAGGATTCAAGACCAGCAGATGTTTGCCCTGTGCCGCTTTCAGGCCAATGTTGTTGGCGCGGCCATACCCGAGGTTCGCCTTCATCTCTATAAGCCTCACGCCTGGAAAGCTGCGGGCGACCTGTGTGCTCGTATCACGAGAGGCATTATCCACGACTATAACCTCGATTCGTAGTCTGCCGCTAACCGGGGGTGAGAGCAGGGCTTGCAGGCACCGGCGCAGCAGCTTGCTCACATTCCAACTGACAATCACCACCGTGAGGTCTGGCAGGAGCTCTTCTTCTTGAAGAGGGGACGCGCTTGTGTTAGACTGAATCACAGCCTAGTTTAGCATGGCGCCAATAGCGCATCAAGCAAGTAACCGCCTGTAGAGTGATTTAGCCGCTACAGGCGCGGCTTCGCGGCGCGCTATGCTGATCTTCAGTGAAAGGAATATACCCCCTACGCATGAATGTCGTTACGCATGAAGAATATTGGAAAACGCTGGTCAAGAAAGCCTCACGCACTCAGCGGATAGGGATGATTTGCATACTTGTATCGTTCCTGATCTCGCTCGTAGGGAGCTTTACCTCCGCGTACTTTCTTGTCTATCTTGCGTATCCATTTCTGATAATAGGGTTGCCGTTCTGGGCGATGGGCCGCAACAACCAGAAGCGCATGGCGAACACCCCGCGGGCTGACCTTCAACTAAACACCGAGTTGAAAGGTCTCAACAACAAATACAGCCTTCACCACTTCGCCAGGCATGGTGAGCAGATTATCGAGCACATGCTCATCACGCCCTCCGGCGTAATCGTTATACAGACGAGCGATGTGCTGGGACCTGTAAGCTGCACAAGCTCGGAAAAAGGCGACCGCTGGAAGAGCCAGAGCAGCCTGATTGATAAGGTTACTGGTATAAAGCCCTCAATTGGCAACCCAACCGCTAGCCTGAGCGCATCTGTGCAGGCGGTGCAGCAGCTACTTAGCGCGAATGGCAAGCCCAATGTGCCTGTCAAAGGTATGATCGTCTTCATGCGCAACCCTGAGCTTGAGATTCAGAGTTGCTCCTTCCCGGCGATACCGCTAAACGAAACCAGGGAAACAGTGAAGGAGTTGCAGTACGATATGGACGCTGGTCGCGAATCCGGCGTTGATATAAGCAGCATCCTCACCAGCGAAGACCGCCGCAAGTTAAACACGGCCCTTGGGCCTCAGCCCTCTGCTGTTACACCAAAGGCAGCCCCGGCGCGGCGCTAACCTTTACCAGTTATGCTACCTCCCGCTTTACATAATTTGCAGGCAGAGCCATCCGGCTGGCCGATCATTGGCCACGATCGCGCTATTCACATGTTGCGTAGCTCTTTGCGCACCGGTAGGCTTTCTCATGCCTTTCTTTTCACGGGGCCGGAGGGCATCGGCAAGAGAACGCTGGCGATGGCCTTTGCTATGACCCTCAATTGCCAGTCTGAACCGCCCGCCGGACAAACCTGGCCTTCAGCGCCGTGCGGCCTTTGCTCGTCTTGCAGCCGTATTGCTCATGGCACCCACCCCGACATTGTCGAGGTTAACCTGGAGAGCCAGGCGCGTGCTATTAGTGAGAGCGGCAAGGGTAAAGCAGTGCCTGCTAAAGAGCTAAAGATTGACATAATACGCGAGATGCAGCAAAACGTGGGCCTCAGCCCACACTCAGGCAGGTGGAAGGTGTATATCATCGGGGATGCCGACCGCATGAACGAAGAGGCGTCGAACGCCTTACTCAAGCCCCTCGAAGAGCCACCGGGCCATAGCATCTTGATATTGCTGGCGAGCGATGAAGGCTCGGTGTTGCCGACAATTTCCTCGCGCTGCATGCAAGTGCCCCTCAGAGGGTTGTCGAGGTCTCTGCTGGCGTCGAGACTGGTGGAAGATTGGGGAGTCGACAGCGAGCAGGCGGTAACGTTGGCTGCCTTGTCGGGGGGGCGGCTTGGCTACGCCGTTGGGCTGCACTCGGAACGAGATGCGTTTGCAAAGCGGCGAGGGCACCTGGAAGAGATGGCGCTTTTGTCCGGCGCGCCGATTGTTGACAGGATCAATGCCGCGACCCGTTATGCCAAGCTCTTTACAGATGCGCGTTCCGACCTGTATGCCATGCTCGACACGTGGGAGAACTGGTGGCGCGATGTGATGGTCGTGAAAGCCGCCGCGCCGGAGCTTGCTACAAGCATAGATCAGCTAACAACGCTGCAATCCCTTGCGGGCAAAGTGACGCTCAAACAAGCGTCTGAGGCGATTGCGCTAATCCAGCGGGCGCGCCAGCAGTTACTCGATAATGTCAACCCCCGGCTTGCCCTGGAGTCACTGGCGCTGAACCTTCCATGAGCTTATTCTTTCTGGCCTTTCAGCTTGGAGAGGAAGCGTTCGATGCGGTTGAGCGCTTCCTCTATATTGGGGAGCGATGTGGCATAGGAGGCGCGCACGTGGCGTGCGCCCGACTCGCCGAAGGCTGAGCCTGGCACCACCGCTACTTTCTCCTCCGCCAGCAAGCGCTCGCAGAACTCTTCATCCGAAAGGCCGGTGGATTCTATTGATGGAAAAGCGTAGAAAGCGCCCCTCGGCTCGAAGCAGTGCAGCCCTAGCCTGTTGAAGCCGTCCACTATAGTGCGCCGGCGGCGGTCATATTCTTCTCGCATCGCCTCGACATACGGCTCGCCCGACTTCAACGCCTCGATTGCCGCTTCCTGTCCCGTCGTGGGGGCCGACATGATCATGTACTGGTGGATTTTCCTCATCGCAGCGAGTATGGCAGGAGGCGCTGCCGCATAGCCGATGCGCCACCCAGTCATCGCATAGGACTTGGAGAAGCCTCCGAGCAAAATAGTTCGATCCTTCATGCCTGGGAGCGACGCAAAGCAAGTGTGCTCGATGCCGTAGACCAGCCGGTCGTAGATTTCGTCCGAAATGACCACAAGGTTGTGCGCTGCTGCCCATTCGGCTATCTCAGCAAGCCTGGAACGCTCCAGGACAGCGCCTGTAGGGTTATTAGGATACCCAAGCAGCACGGCCCTGGTGTGGCGCGTACGAGCCTTCTCAAGGTCGTCTACTGTGACCTGGAAGCTCTGTGTAACGTAAGTGGGCACTGCGACCGGCGTGCCACCCGCGAAAATAACCGACGGCTGGTAGGCTACGAAGCAAGGCTCAGGTACAATCACTTCGTCGCCAGGCTCCAGGATTGCCATGAGCGCTAGCCCCAACGCCTCGCTTACGCCGACGGTCACCAGCAGTTCATTTTCCGCGCTGTAACTGACGTTGTACAGTTTCTCTATCTGGTGAGATAATAGCTGGCGCAACTCCAGGATGCCGGAGTTAGAAGTATAGCTTGTGTGCCCGGCCTCCAGCGACTTTACACCTGCTCGCACAATTGGCTCCGGAGTCACAAAGTCAGGCTCGCCTATGCCCAGGGAGATAACGTCCTTCATGGTGGCAACAATATCGAAGAACTTGCGTATGCCCGATGGCGACACCGCCTTTATCCGCTCAGAGACGAACTCCTCTCCCGTTGAGGGCTCTGCTGAAGCTGCCACGTCAGTGGACATTATCTTTGCTCCTTATTGTGCTGCCGGTCCTTATGTGTATTGCGAACGCGCTCACACGCGGGTTTATAATGAGGATTGAGTGCTTAGATAGCGACCTCACAATACTGCTTTCAGCGGGATGCGCCACTCGCTCCCCACCTTCTTGCCCGATATTTTGCCCTGGCCCAGGAGCCTGCGAACTTCTTTGGGCTTGTATCCCAACAGTTTGGAGGCTTGCGAGACAGAGAGCAGGGGCCTGTAGAGGTCTATAACCTCTGTTTCGGGGAAGGCCGCCAGCACCGGGTCGAGTGTATTATACCTCTCTGCTGCGTTAGCAATGGCGATAGGGTCACGCACCGCCAACGCCTCATAGCGCTCGCGGTCCAGCATCGAGCGAATATCTGCTGCGCTCATATGGTTGGTACGTAGGCTCAACCAGGTCAATCCTCTCATTGCGCCTACTTAAGACCTATGGCGCTGAATCTCAGTCAATTATATCATGCACTAAGCTCATAATCCAGTGGAACGAGCGATTGGGAATCAGGAACCAACCCCTGGTCCCCAATCGCTCGTTCCTGGCTTTTGTGATATAAAGGGTTGGGAGAAGGAGATGCCAACAGCAGATAAAGGCCCCTCAACAGAGACAATCTCTTATCCGATGGGTATGCTCAACCTGGAGTACACGCTTACCAACGGCCAGATGTTCAGGTGGCGAAAGACCCCTGGCGACTGGTGGGACGCGGTTGACGGCTCCACGATGCTTCGCATAAGGCAGCTTGAAAGCGACGATTCCGACCTTGATAGCTTTGAGTTTTTGACCTACCCTGAGGCTCAAGGAGACAGTTTCATCAGGCGCTTCTTTCGCCTTGAGGTGGAGTTGCCGCCTATATATGCATCCTGGTCGGCCTCTGATCCATATCTGGGAGGGCTGGCTACACGCTTCTCCGGGTTGCGGATTGTCTTGCAAGACCCGGAAGAATCCCTGCTATCCTTTGTTTGCTCCACTGCCAACTTCATACCGCGCATAATGAAGGCCATCGCGATAATCTCCAACAGCTGGGGCGAGCCAATCGTGGCCGCAGACGGCAGTGTGCTCACGCATGCGTTTCCGAAGGCGCAAGTCATAGCCGAATTGGACCCTTATGAAATAGACAGCAAAACGGGCCTTGAATGGCGAGCGAGCAATCTTGTGAAGGTGGCGAAGCAGGTGGCGCAGAAGCCCAGCAGCTGGCTAGAGGAAGTAAGCAAGCTCGACTACGCCACCGCACGTGATGAATTGATGCGCCTTGAGGGTGTTGGCCCGAAGATAGCCGACTGTGTTTGTCTCTTTGCTATGGCTAAGGACCAGGCGGTGCCGGTAGATACACATGTGTGGCAATTGACACGAGACCGCTATTTGCCCTCCCTCAAGGGGAGGTCGTTGAGCGCGGCGGGCTACGCGCAGGTGCTAAACTTCTTTCATTCGCGCTTCGAAAAGGCAGGTTGGGCGCAGCAATATCTATTTTACGATCATCTGCTGGAGAGTCGCGCCGGGCGCGGCAGGCGAGAGTAGGAAGCCAGGGCAATCATGCTGGCAGCAGAACGTGAGACCAATAGCTCCCTTGTTTCCGACCTGTGGGCACAGGTGCGAGAGGTAGCGAGTGCCCGCGACCTCGATCTCAACGTGAATTTGCAAGGCAAACCGCAGAGGATTGCATCACAGGCTCGCTCTGTCCTCAGGCGAGTAGTAGACACGGGCGTAGCATCGGTGCGCGCATCCCAGGAGCTGCACCACCTCGCCGTTGAAGTAGCTTACCTTGCTGACGGTCTCCACGTGCGTTTTGAGCACGACGGCGCTTTTGAAGCCGGAGTAAAGGCGGATGTGGAAGCAGCGATAGTGGGTGAGTATGATCGGGTTGGAGACCTTGGTGGAAGTTTGTCACTTTCATCTGGGCGTGGCTTTGGGCTGCGCCTGGAAGTAGCGCTTCCCTATAGCGATATCTCCGGCGTGCCAGGGTCTGCCGTGCCAGGGTCTGCGCGGCACATAGATGAAGTTGAGAACGCCCGCTACATCGCACCCTTTAACGGTGCTGTAGCAACCTTCATAGAAAAGCTAACGCCTCAGGAGGAAGTTTGCTTGAGCCTGTTGGCTGCCGGTTATTCAAACAAAGAAATAGCCACACAAATGCACCTCGGAGTGGGAACGGTAAAGTACCACCTTGCGCAGATATACCAGAAGTTAGATGTGCAGGGTCGTGGCCGGGGCGCTGCCGTAGCTCGCGCCCGTGAACTGGGCCTGATCTTCGATTAGGGGTCCAGTGGTCGGTGGTCAGTAACTTGCCACCGACCACTGACCACTTGATAGAAGCTCTACCGTCCTCTTGGCAGAAGGCAGGCACCTCTTTTTGGGGCACAATAGCTTCAGTCGGTTCGGGGGGCGTTGGGGATTTGCGCCCCGCCGGACCGGAGATCTGGCTTTAGCGAATCAGGAGGGTACTACGATGGCCTGGGAATATAGAGTAGCTTACGTTGACTTTCGTGGACGCGTTTCAATCGAGGGACAAGAAATCTTTATGGAGCGCGGCGAGCGTCGTTCGGCCTTTGTGCGCACTGTCCTCAACCACCTCGGCAAAGATGGCTGGGAGTTGGCCGGAGTACATCCCCTTTGGCCTGCCGAAACCAGCTATATGATCTTCAAGCGCGAGGGCACAGGTGACGATCAAGGTGTACGCAACGCGCCTGCCGCTGCGGCTGAGCATGCGCCGCAATCGGCTGAGGCACAATCAAGCGACGCTCAATCGGGCGCGCCGACAACAGCAATAAGCGGAGATGAGATTAAGCTTTAGCTTGGAGCCGGTGGTTGGTAGCTCGCTCGCTTCTAGACTATCTACAGGTGTCAAAGTACTGGCAACTGACAACCGACTACCCGGTCATGAATGGAGATAAGAGTGGACACTACGAATAACACAGATTTATTGAGTGCGTTTTCTAACGGCCTGGCCGATGCGGTGGAGCGTGTGGCTAATGCGGTTGTGCTGGTTGATAGCAGGCCGCGCCAGGGGGCGAGCGGCCTCGTCTACAAAGAGGACCTTGTGCTGGTAGCGGATCATGTGCTGGAGCGCGAAGACAACCTGACCGTGACCACACACGATAGGCGCACCGTGCCCGCGACCCTGGCGGGCCGCGACGGTTCTAATGGGCTGGCTCTGCTGAAAGCGCCCGGCCTCAATCTAGCGCCCGCCACCGCCGCTGCCGGGGAAGCGCGTGTAGGACAGATGGTCCTTGCTGTCGGCAGGCCAGGTGAGAGCGGTCCGATGGCTAGCTCAGGCATTGTGAGCAGCATCGGTGGGCCTGTGCGCACTCGCCGCGGCTCTATGCTTGAGCGCTTTATAACCACAGACGCCATACCCTACCCTGGATTTTCCGGGGGGCCGCTGATTGATGCGCAAGGCGCTGTCCTCGGCATTATCACCACCGGACTGATGCGCGACACTACTCTCGCTATCCCGACAGAAGTGGCCTGGCGCGTGGGCGATAGCCTTGCGCAACATGGCTCCATAAAGCGCGGCTACCTGGGCATAAGCAGCCAACTGGTAGAAATACCGGTGTCGCAGCGGGCCGGCAAGGAGCAGGAGCGTGGGTTGCTGATAATACGCGTGGAGAATGGCAGCTCGTCTGAGAAGGGCGGCCTTCTCCTGGGCGACATCCTCGTTTCAGTTGACGGCCAGCAGGTGAACGACATCGAGAACTTGCATCTTATTATGAGCGGCGACCGAGTCGGCAAGGCTGTGCCCGTAGAAGTTGTGCGCGGCGCCACACTCAAGACCCTCCAGATTACTGTCGGAGAGCGAAGCTAGTAGCGAGCAATGAGCGCTAAGGAGTGAGGGCTGAGTGGATTACCACCTTCTCACTCCTCAGCGCTCATTGCTCGTAGAGATTGGGGTATATAAATGGGGATTCCCGCAATAAAAGGAAATAACGAGCCTGCTCTGCCGCAGGCAACTGGTCTGATCGGCGCGCTGTCGGAAGCTATCATCGAGATGGTCGGGCGCGTGGGGCCGAGCATCGTACAGGTACAACATGGCGGACATGGCGGTGGCGCAGGTGTAATCTGGCGCTCAGATGGCGGTATTGTTACTAATCACCACGTGGTAGCTGGGGATCGCGGGCCTCTCAGTGTTGTCCTCAGAGATGGACGCTCGCTCTCTGCCCGTGTACAAAACTCCAACGCCGAACTTGATCTTGCGCTCCTTAAGGTAGAGGCAACTGATCTTGCCGCAGCACCGGTCGCCGATTCCAAGGAGCTGCGGATCGGTGAGTTGGTCTTCGCAGTCGGCCACCCCTGGGGGCAGCGCGACGTAGTGACGGCAGGCATCGTCAGCGCGTTGGGAGATGTGCCTGTAGGACGCTCAGGCAAGAGCGCGCAGTATATTCGCTCAGATGTGCGGCTTGCCCCCGGCAACTCAGGCGGGCCGCTCATCAACGCCCAGGGCGCAGTCGTGGGAATAAACGCCATGATCTTCGGCGGTGACCTCGGCGTGGCTATTCCAAGCCACGTAGCCGCTACGTGGGTAGCAGGCGTACCCAGCAGACGTGTCTATCTGGGCGTGGGCCTTCAGCCTGTGGAGATACCGGCCAGCTACGGCGAGCCGAATAGAGGCGGTGCTCAAGCCTTGATGATCTCGGCGGTAGAGCCGGATGGCCCAGCTGCCCGTGCCGGTCTGCTTGTTGGTGATGTATTGCTGGACGTATCGGGCAAAAAGGTCCCTGATGCAGATAGCCTTTTTACCGCGCTCGGCCCGAAGAAAGGGGGCGATAAAGTGCGTCTGCGTGTGCTCCGCGCTCAGTCACCCCGTACCATAGATGTGAAGTTAGGGTCGTTGGAGGCGTAGCTCCTGAAGCGTGAAGCGTGAGGAGTATTGCGCATTGCGTAAGAAGTTGAGGGTAAAGATACTCTCTCCACAATTCCTCACGCTTCACGTTTCACTCTATACCCGCTACATGGATCTGGCCCCGGCCCGCGGGCGCTTGCTCTAGCTCTCGTCTGGTAAGCTCCATACCCAGGCGTCCTACGCGAGCGTTGATGAAGCTCCCGGCGATTTTCCTTACTGATCGCTTGTTCGTTTTCATCATCTTGTCGAGGGCAACTTCGTTCACCATCCAGCGAGTGGCGAAGGAGTAGAAGCGCTTCGAGTGCCGGCCCGCGACTGTGAGGTCGCGGTCTGTACGCTCGCCCCATGGCATCTTTTCAATCACCTTGCTTTCGATCTCGTTGTAATACGGTGTGCCTTTGATCGGGTAGGCAACGGTAGTGAGGAAGATGTTGGGGTTCGACCTTTTGAGGTGTTCGACACTGGCCTCCAGGTCGGGGATCTCCTCGCCTTCATACCCGAGCATGATGAACATTCCTGTTTCGATGCCCGCCGCCTTGAGCATAGTTGCTTTGGCCTGAACATCCTCGATCCTGGCGCGACGGTCCATAGCGTCAAGCACCTTCTGGCTGCCGCTCTCAGAGCCTATCCACAGGCGGTAGCAACCCATCCCTGCCAGTGCCGCTATTACCTCAGCATCAAGGCGGTCGGCACGCGATATGCACTCAAAGGGCTTGATGATAGCTCGCGCCTTGAGGAGTGCGGCGTATTTCAGGGTCCAGCTTCTGTGGATCGTGAATACGTCGTCGGCGTACCAGACTTGATCGGGGTTGTAGCTCTCTATAATCTGTTCCACTTCAGCTAAAACGTTCTCTGGGGACCGCCTGCGGTGAGTGTTGCCGTAAACGGCGTGGCTGCACCACTTGCAGGTGTATGGGCACCCACGTGCCGTGATAAGCGACACCGAGCCACGCCCGTGATACTCTTGCCATGTATCAATGTATCGCTGTAGGTCAATAGCCTCGCGATCTGGGAATGGTTGGTCGTCCAGCTTCTTTAACTGGGCGCGAGCGGGGTTCCTGATTGTCTTCCCTTCTTCGTCTCTGAATATGACCCCATCAACCCCGTGCAGCTTATGCGCGCCGTTGCCACGCAGCGCGGGTATTAGCGCCTCTAAAGTTGCCTCGCCCTCGCCGATGACCACTGCGTCAGCGCCTGCATCCAGGAACTCCTCGGCATAGTGCGCAGGTTCGGGTCCGCCCAACAGCACCTGTGCGTTTACAGCCTTGCACCAGTGGATTGCAGGGAGGATATTCAGCTTGGTCATCATGTTGGTGTAGATGCCAACGATAGGCGGGCGTTGCTCTTCTATGTATCGTTTGAGCTGGGCTTTCGTTGAAAAGGTTGTGTCGAAGAGCGCTACATCAAAGCCTTTCTGTTTGAGGTGAGCCGAAAGGTAGAGTATCCCCAGCGGCGGGTAAGGCTTCATCACCTTCTGCTCGTGTGGGTCTTCGGCTATGAAGTAGCCATGTGTGAGTAGGATATCCATGCGAGTCCCTTATTCTGCTTGTGTTGAAGGCATGCGGGCGGCTTCGGGTGCCATGATCGGCGGTAGTGCGCCGAGTCCTCCCTCTGAAAGACGCGCCAGAGTGTCGAGCCGCCTACGCTCCAGGGGCAGGGTTGCCTTGTTGTAAAGTATAGAGGCGACCGAATGTAGCTTTCGCCGGGGCGAGAGCCGCTCGCCACCTGATAGCTCGCGCCACGCCTTGCTTGATCTGAACTCCTTATGGAGAACGCTGTGGAGCTTGCGGTAAAAGTCAGTGGAGTAAGGGCCGCGGTACATCATCGCCAGGTCTGCGCTGTTGAGCCAATTTCGTTTTTCGCCAAGTTGTACCTTTACATTCTCATAGAACTTCGTGCCGGGAAGTGGATAGGAGACTGACATTCCTATGTCGTCGGGAAGACAATCGCGTACCATGCGTAGCGTCGCCTCGATGTCGGCTCGCTCCTCACCGGGGTAGCCAAACTGCAAGAAGAAGCCGATCTTGACGCTTTGGGCGTGCAGGTTGCGTGCCGCCTCGTAAATCTGTTCCACCCGCGTCCCTTTGTCCATTGCATCAAGGATTTTCTGCGAGCCAGACTCCGCGCCAACCCAGACGATGTCGCAGCCTGCTCTCTTTAGTGCAGCCGGGATGCCGGGCTTGATCAGGTCAGCGCGCAACAGACACTTGAAAGGGGTAACAGCGCCAAGCCTCTCCACTTCTGAAGCGAATCGCTCGATCCAACCCGGCTTCAGGCCAAAGATGTCGTCTGCGAACCAGATATGGTCCGGGGCGAGGTGCGCTTTGAGCCACTTTAACTCGGCGGCTACGTTCTCAGGCGAGCGGGTGTTGTATCTTTGACCGTAGATTGGCTTGGCGCACCAGTTACAGTGATAGGGGCAGCCACGGGTAGTGGACATGTTCATGGAGTAGTAGCCGTGGCGCTCGACCCAAATCTTCCTGTAGCGCTCAATATCTACAAGGTCCCAGGCAGGGAAGGGCAGTTTGTCAAGCTCTTTGATAAAGCCACGGGGCGCAAGACCCGAACTATCAGGCCACACCACCCCCTTGATACTCCTCCTGTCGGCCTCTGTGCGCCCAGTAAGGACGTCCAATGTCTCAGCCAGGGTAACTTCCCCTTCTCCCACAATAATGGCGTCTACGTGGTGGGAGAAATATTTATCTTTGTGGTCGGTGGCATCAGAGCTAGAGACGATCACGGTGCAGCCGCGCTCTTTGGCCGCGTGCGCCATTGCGAAAGCAGCCTCCCGCATACGGGTGAGGCACATCTTCGAGAGATAGTTGAAGCTGTCTTCGTAGATTACCGCGAAATCAGGCTTATTCAGGTCGAGAGCCTGCGCCCATTCCGCTTCTGATGCTGCCAGCATGGCGTCGAAGAAGCTCACCTGGTAGCCGCGCTCTCGCAGATATGATGCGGCGTACAGGGTGCCGAGTGGTGGGTAGGGTTTCATGCCAGCCCACTCTTTGGGATCAAAGCGTAGATAGTAGGACTGTCCGAAGAGAACTTTAGTCATAAATCGTCATGCCTTCGCCTCATGTGGTGCGATGTGCGGCCAAGCATCCTCCAAAATTAGTACGCCGGTGGTTACAACGAGATAGGGCAAAGAGGCCCTTACTGCCTGGTGAGATTTCCCAGCAGCGCAAGCAGCCTCGATACCTGCGTCTGCAAGTTGTATTCTGTGGCAACGTGGAAGCGAGCATTAGCTCCCATAGCTAACCTCTCCTGTTCTGTGGCATTGACGATCTGTAGCATCGCCGCTGCAAGTGAAGCAGAAGTGCGCTCGCGAACACTAATACCTGACTGCCCATATTGTTGGGTACCAGCATGGAGGCCGGCAAGCGCACCCACTGGCGGGCCGATCCAGGGCAGGGCGCATGATGATGCTTCGAGGGCCGCCATGCATTGCGCCTCATGTCGAGAGGTTAGCACGAAGGCGTTTGCGTCGCGATAAAGGGAGGGAAGCTTATCGTGAGCCGCCTCGCCAACGAAGTCTACATATCGCATTAGATGCAACGCGGAGACCTCTGCCCTGAGCCGCCGTTCGAGTGGCCCTGAGCCTACAATACGTAACCGCACCTTCCTATCCGGCGCAAGGCGATGTAGCTCACATAGCCCACGCAAAAGCCATGCATGATCTTTGACGTCAATAAGAGAGCCTACGGTGATGAATGTGAAAGGCTTATTGTTTGGCTTGCGGCAATCAGAGGGGACAAACCGGGTGGTATCTACGCCTAAAGCCCATCTTGCCGCCTTGTGATCCGGAAGATGAGCCTTCTGGGTGGCTGCATGGTACACAGGCTCGGATGGCAGGGTGATTAGATCAGCGTTTCGCAACGTGGAGGAGACAAGGCAGCCCGCGAGGCCATGACGCCAGTTTCCATAGCCTATCGCCGGTATCCTGGTAAGTTCTCCGCCCGCGATATGCGCAAGGCAAGGCAACCTCATCAGCTTTGCCGCTCTGGTGGCAACCCAGCCCGACTCGGTGGCCCAGATGCCAATTATCGCGCTGAACGGACTCTTCTCATGCTCGGCTCTGATAGCCCGCAGCGTATCAACCCAGAGCTTGAAGAGACTGGCTCCATAGAGGCGTTTTCCGGCTATGGCTCCGCCGCCGACGGCATGCACCTGAACGCTCCCGATAGCGTAATTAGCGCGCATGCATGGATAGCGTAGAGCAAAGATATGCGTCTCCACGCTGCGGGCAAGCTCGGCGGCGAGGTTGGTGAAGGCAGGTATGCACCAATCATCTTCGCTTGCCCGAAAGCCAGGAATAACTATCGCCAGTTTCATATCTGGGCCATCACAAACCGGCTTGTTCGGGCTGTGTGTAGGAGATGTACTTGAAGATCGCCCGTAGCTCGAAAGGGTGCTTGTAGAGCTTTGCGCTGTAGCGCAAACTTGCGACAGATTGCAATACTTTTCGGTGCCAGGGCCTGATCTTGAGGTCTGACACAGTAGGATAACGAGCGTTGAGCACAGTCTCGAAGTTGTTGAGCCGCTCGATGTGCTCCCGGCTGATCCAGGGTGTGTGCGGGTTACGGCGGCGTGAGAAACTGGCCCATTCCGGCGAAATCCAGCCATCCAGTGTATCTGGGTACTTGAAGCCGCGTCGCTCTGCTTCCTCGTACATCGCGCCGCCGGGCGTGGGTGTGTAGAGGTAAAGGATGATCTCGCTCGTGGGGTTTATCTCCTTTATCTTATAGATGAACTCTATATTCTCTTCTATGTCGGCGGCGGGGTCTGGGGGGTTGCCCAGGACGAATGAGAACTCAGGTATGATGTTGTATCTGGCAGCCTTTTCTGCCATGGCGAGGGTGGTTTCCGGCAGCAGTGGCCCTTTGTTCATAAAGCTGAGGGTAGTGGCCGAGGCATTCTCCGCGCCCATAAAAATCATCTTGCAGCCGCCATCGCGCATCAGCTCCCAGGTGTGGTCGCTGTAGCGCATGATGGTGTCAATGGTGCCCTCGCCCCACCAGCCGATCCCCAACCCCATTATCCCCTGGGCGAAGGCAGCAACGCGCTTCTCGTGGGTGAAGAAGTTGCTATCGTGAAACTCGATGCCGTTGACCCCATATGTGTCATGCAGCCAACGTACCGTATCAACAGTGCGCTCCGCTGTTTCGGCAAGCCAACGCCCAGCGTAGTTCTTGGTGACGGCGCAAAAGGAGCAGGTGAATGGGCACCCCAGGCTGGAGTGATAGGAAGTGGTTTTGTCGCCCAGAATGGTCTTCTTCAGATACTGCGGCACGTTGGCCTTTTCGTAGGGGAGCACCGGAAAAAGATTGGGGCTGGCGGTTTTGCGTGCCCTGTTGTGTCTGATCTCGCCGCCTTCTCTGTATGACAGACCGTCAATCGCCGCTGGTGGCCCGCCGTGTTCGAGAAGGTCGAGAAGCTCCATGATTGTTTCTTCGCCCTGCGACCGCACCACGTAATCTACTGCCGGATCGGAGAGCACGACATCGGGGTGCGAGGAAGGAAAATAACCGCCCCAGACAGTGCTGATGTGGGGGAACCGCGCTTTGACCTCTCGTGTATGTGGCACGGCGCGCAAGAGTTGTGGTCCGGGCATGCAGGTGACAAGAAGATATTTTATGCCAGGATCGCGCTCAATTGTGTTGAGCAACGTGGTTCCTGCGTTGGCATCCACGTTGCCATCAACTATCTGCCAGTCGTACTTGCCCTCGAAGACCGCCGCCAGCGACAGCACTGACAACGGCAGCCTGTATTTGAACTCTGTTGCGCGTGGATTATAAAGTAGAATCATATTAGCGTCTTGCCTATGTTCTTATCTCTATCCTCAATGCAATGCTTGCCTCACCCTGTAGAATACGAAGCTGTGTTACGCAGCGCGTGAACCGAGAAGGGGTAAGGGTAATGCGCAATGCGTGAGGAGTTGAAGATAAAGATAGTAAATCCGTGATCCATAACGTTTCACGATTGTGGATATGTTTTATACGTCTATTACCCTCTGCTAGAATGCAGGGTACTTCATCGTGCATTTTGGGCGGGGAGAAGTGTGGGAGTTGGGACCTAACTTGCCGGTAGTTAAAGGCAATAGAGAATTGCAGGCTCAATGAGTGATAGTATCGGGAGTTGATGGCGTGCCGGTGCGCCAGAATATCTGGTATCGCCTACATCTTGGCGCGCTACCGGCCCACCTGGTTCTCACCACTCTATTTACATGGCCGCTTCTGCTCGATTTGCTCCCCGGCTCAGGCTCTGTTACTCCTGGCACTATCGTGGAGGATCGCGACCAGAACCTCTGGAACCTTTGGTGGGTAAGCAATGCGCTCTTTCGGGGCCGCAATCCATACATTACCGACATGATTTACTATCCGACGCCTATCAGCCTTTACTATCACACGCTCAATCCTTTTAATGGACTGCTGGCTGCGCCGCTGCTGCCTCTATTTTCTCTCACTACTGTTTACAACTTGATTGTGCTCTTCTCCTTTGTAGTGGGCGGTTATGGCGCTTTCTTGCTGGTGCATTACCTTTGTGGCAATCGTTGGGCGGCTCTAATAGGCAGTGTAGTCTTCGCTTATTCGGCTTACCATATAGCAACTATGCGCGGCTTACTGCAACTTGTTTCGCTGGAGTGGGTGCCTTTCTTCGTGTTGTTTCTGTTGCAGGCCGTTTACGCGGCGCAGTGGCGCTCTCTCAGTGCCTTTGGCAATTGGCTCTGGAGGCGTGCCGCCCCTGCCGGGGTCAGCCTCCTCCTGATTGCGCTGGTTGACTGGTATTACACGATGTACGCGCTCATGCTGGCGGCGCTGCTTACTTTGTACTCGCTGATCCGCTATTTTTCCGATAGCCGACAGGGTGGGAACAAGGCTGCCCTGTGGCGCATCGTCAGCGGCCAATGGCTTCGGATTGCCATTTGCGTGGCTATCTTTGCTCTGCTCGTTAGCCCCATACTCGTCCCGACGATACGCGAGCTTGGGCTGACCAGCTATATGCTGCCTGCCCCAGGCGCTGCATTGAGCAACTCGGCTGACCTGCTTGCTTTCTTTGAGCCTGTGCGCGCCCAAAAGTTGTGGGGTGGGCTGTCGGCAAATAGAGGAGGGTGGCCTTTTGGCGCGAACCGCTATGAGGTTTACGCCACCTATACCGCGCTGGCGCTGGGCGCTATAGCTCTGCTTGGGACCAGGAAGGTACGCCCGCAGATGAGGCGCGCTGGTGGAGTGGAAGCTGATATCTCGCCTGCACTGCCTGGGAAGTGGTTCTGGGCGGCTTGCGTGCTGGTTTTCTTCGGATTGGCACTGGGGCCTGTGTTGCAGGTTAACGGCAAACAGGTGGCATGGCTCTTCTCGCCCAGCTTCCGGCTCCTTATGCCCTACAATATTATTGAGCAGTTGCCAGCGCTTAATGTCAGCCGTAGCCCTGACCGCTTCGATATGCCTATGACCCTTTGCCTCGGCGTGCTGGCGGGTTACGGCGCTAATGTGGCTGCGAACCGGATGTTTGCTCTGCTTTCACCCGCGAGGAGCGGCGCTTTCCTTTCTGTGGGAGCAGTTGGACTTATCTTCATCGAGCTTTTTCAGTACCCGTACCCTCAGCGTTCAGCCGATATTCCTGCGTGGTACAAGGAAGTTGGGCAGGAGCAAGGCGACTTCTCGATCCTCGAGCTTCCTCCACAGGATGATTACTGGCACGGCTCCTATCGCATGCTCTTTCAGACCGCGCACGGTAAAGCGATCTTCGGCGGGTATATATCTCGTGAGTTTCCGCACCCCTTCCTTGAAAGCACACCGGGCTATCTGGAGCTCGTCTCAAAGGGTGGAGAGGGCGACATGCTCGGCGATGGCCCTGCGGAGCAGCTTTCGGCGATGGCTCTTTACAAGACGCGCTACGTCGTGTTGCAGAAGCGTCCTCTGCCCGACCGGGTAGATCGCCCGGTGGACGTTTCACCCTGGCGAGATGCCATCGCAAAGGTGCTTGGCAGTTCGGCGAAACCTTTCTACTCCGATGCTGACCTTGAGGTCTATCGTGTGCCTGCGCCCGCCAGCCTGCTGCCTCTATTAAGCATAGGCGACGGTTGGCAGCCGCGAGAGACAGGACCGAACGGCGCTTTTCGCTGGATGGGGCAGTCGGCTACGTTGCGAATTGATGCGCCCCAGGCGGAGAATGCTTTGCTGGCGTTTACCGCGACGAGCCTCGGCCCGCCGCGCCGTTTGCAGATTCTTCAGGGCGATCATCTGGTCTTTGATGGGCAGGTTGGCGCGCTTGGACCTCAGAAGACAGGCCCACTTGAGCTTCCTGGGGGGGCGAGTACGTTGACTTTCCTCAGCCCTGACGGCACTACCAGCCCCTCCGCGTTAGGCATGGGCGGCGATCTGCGTGAGTTGAGTTTTGCGGTGTTGAACGCCAGGCTGGAGCCTGTAAACTAAGTGGTCACTGATCATTAAACTAAAGGAGGCGATATGCAAAGGTCTGACAATTACAGGCGCTTCCTTGGTGAGCTAGCTTCTCTTGCGAAGCAGGTACGTGACCTGACCGAGAGATACAAGCAACTTGCCTCCACCGTTCTGTCGAGCGCCGATGCGCTACAGAAGAGCCAGCCGGTGCAGGTAGCATCCCGCTCGCAAGCGGCTCGTGGCGAAGCCCCTTCGAGGCGCTATGTTGGCAGATCAGCTAATGCAGCCGGGCCGGCCATTGGAGCACCTAAACCGAGCGCGAGGAGTACGGGCGGCGCAGCCAGGCAGCCTGGGGGCGTGGCAAAAGTACCTGTTGCCGGCGTAAAAACACGTGTGGCTCCCTGGTCGCTGCGGCTGATGGTGGTAGTAGCTCTTGTGAGCGGTCTGGCCCTGGGTTGGAGGTTGCTTGGCCTTACCACGTCTACCGTTGATGCGCCGGTGGGCACGGAGGCTACGAATGCAGCTTTTGCGCATCTACTGTCAGGTCAGGTGAGTGGCGGCCTGGATACAGCACGCTTCTTCGCGCCGCCCGCTCCCTGGCACGGCTATGCGCCTGTCAATCCTGTCGCGGGTTTGCCCTTGTTCGGGTGGCTTGCGGCTATCGGCGAGCAATATCTTGAAGTGGGCGATTGGTTCGGCAGGAGTGTGGCTATCCTCTTCAGCCTTATAGCCGGACTGCTCCTGTTCGGCCTGGTGCGCCGTACGGCGGGCACGCGTGCGGCTTTCTACGCGCTGCTTTTCTTCAGCATTGCACCCCTCAGCGTGGTGGCGGGGCAGCAGTTCTCTCCGGCTTCTTCATTGTTGGCTGCTCAAGCTTTCGGGGCGCTGGCGTTGGTGCGCTGGAGAGAGTCGGTTTCTGCTGCTTGTCCTGGTGGCTCAGGGCGCGCCTTCGGTGTGGCTTTGTTGTCAGGCATAGTGGCCGCTCTTCTTGATTCGGGCAGCATTTTCCTGCTTCTGCCCGCAGCCTACCTGATGATCGCTCCACAGAGAGCGCCTGCTGAGGGATCCCGCTCCTGGCCTACACTTGCTCGCGCCCGACAGGTCGCTGTGCTCGGTTGGCGCGAGGCCTGGGAGCAATCGCCAAATCGTGGGCGCGTCATCAGCTATGGGTGTGCTCTTGCAGGCGCTTCTATCCTGTGGTGGCTGCTGTCGTCGGGCGCACGTGACGCGCTCTCCTTGACGGTGGGCGATGGCGGGGGCGGTATCGCTGCGGTGTTGGCTTCGGTCCTCAGTGGTGGTACTTATGTGCAGATTGTCGGCCTGCTCATCGAGCGCGTGCTTACCCTTGTGGGTGCGGTTCTGCTAATAGCAGGAGCGCTGCACGGCGCACGGCCAGCCTGGCAGTCGCTTTTTCACGTATGGCTCCTCGGTGGATTGTTGCATGTCATCATTGATAGCAGCAGGCTTGCCAGGCACGATGATGTATTATTACCACTCCTTCTGCCCCTGTGTGCACTCATTGGTATAGGAGCCGCCTGGGCAGGGTCGCTGCCCGCACGCATATGGCTAGCTATTCACGAACAGCGCCACGAGCCTGACGCTGAGTACGAAGTATCACCTCATACAGCATGGCTTTTGGACCTGCCCGAGGAGCGAGTGGTTGGTACTTTGCCTCCGCGACCCCAGGCCCAACCCGCGCTCGGTAAAAGCGTCGCGCAACGTGCTCAAAGCGCCGGCGCACGGGCACGACGTGCCTGGTTTATGGGCATAGGCCACCTCGTAGTGCTCTCCGGCTTCGCGCTCATCGCGTTGGGTGGCTGGAACACCAGCTTTGTGCGCTTGCAGCCCAGCGCCCCAGCTATAGACCTGCTGGCTATTGGCCGAGATGTGGCGGCGGCGACCCCCGCCGGGTCGCGGTTGATCGTTGCCGGTCCATCGGCGCCGGAGCTTTTTAACTCTTCTCAGCGGACGGGGTGGGCGCTTACCCCAGATGAATTTAATATAGCCACCGTGCAGACTTTGCAGCAACAGGGCGCGGCTTTCCTTTTGAGCGCGGACCAGAATTGGCTTGGTCGTCACCCGGATTACGTGGGGCTGCTGGCTAACTACAAGGTCGCCAAGCTCTCGAATAACTATATCCTCTTTGATCTGAATACCAAGCCTGATGCTAACGACCGCAGCTATTTCCTACAGAGCGGCCACACACTGGGTGGCGATTTTCGAGTTTTCTGGCAGCAGCATGGCGGTGTAGACAAGCTTGGCTACCCGATCTCTGAGGAGATGCAGCAGGTGAATCCCCTGGACGGGCAGATGCGCACTGTGCAATACTTCGAGCGTGCGGTGCTCGAATATCACCCTGAGTTCGCGGGCACTCCCAATGTGGTTATGCTGGCATCTGTAGGGTTGTGGATCACGAAAGACTGGAACCTCCCCAGGGTACAGCCTTTTGCTAACACGCCTGACAATGCCTACTTTCCGCAGACGGGGCACGGAGTCAAGGAAGCGTTCTTGCGCTACTGGCAGCAGCAAGGAGGGGTCGCGCTCTTCGGCTACCCTATATCAGAAGAGATGCCTGAGATTAGCCCCGCCGATGGCAAGGTCTACACGGTCCAATACTTTGAGCGCGCGCGCTTCGAATGGCACCCCACCGACGCGGGCACCCCACAGGAGGTGCAACTCGGGCTGATAGGTAAACAGGCTCTTGAGATGGCAAAATAGGGGCCAGGGGCGCATTACAGTGTGATCGAATACATCTGCAATAGCCTACCCTAACTTCTAACCCCCTATTCCGATGTGTAACCCTTTCAGGTAGTTATATTTAGCTACGGGATTTACCTGTGAGAAGGGTGGTTTCTTGAGTCTTGCAATCCACAAGAGAATCGGCGCTGAGAGAATTAGCTTTGTTGACGCCAGACGATCTGCTTTGCGCCGGTCTGTGCTGGCCGCGCTCACATACGCGGGTCTTTTCCAGTACCCGCTGACCGTCGAAGAGCTTGCAAGGTATCAGGTGGGAAGCTATTTCACCCTGGAGGAGATTACCGAGGCTTTGGAATGCGACCCGGCATTGACTTGCGAGGTATCCTGCTCGGACGAATATTATTGCCTGGCCGGTCACGAAGCCTACTTTGCTCAACGGGCTGAGCGACAGGTTATGTCTCGCTTGTTGTGGCGTAAAGCACGCCACTATGTGGGTTGGCTGTCCCGGTTGCCCTTCGTTAGGATGGTGGCTGTCACAGGCGCTCTCGCTGTGAACAATGTCGCTGTCAGGCCCGACATTGACTTGCTGGTTGCTGTTGAGCCGGGGCGTGTCTGGGTCTGTCGCAGAGTGCTTATTACAGCGGTGCGTTTCGCTCGACTGTTGGGCGATGAGCTTTGTCCCAACTATATACTCTCCGAGGGGCAACTTGCCCTTGAGCAGCGCGACTTCTTCACGGCGCACGAGCTAGCCCAAATGGCTCCCCTCAGTGGATCTGCTGTATATGCCCGCATGCTTGCGAACAATGTGTGGGCGCATGGCTTTCTACCTGGCGCGTTCGGTGCGCCAGCAAAGCTCACTCCCAATCCTTGCAACGCAGGGTCAAACGGCACCAAGCTTGTGGAAGGGTTTCTTGCCGCTCGCCTGTTTGACAGGTGGGAGCGATGGGAGATGCGCCGCCTCCAGACAAAGTTGCGTCCCGTGGTTGGAGAGGCGGCGGAAGTTGTTTGCTCACCTGTACAGTGCAAAGGGCACACCAGCTTACACAGGCAATCAACAATGTTTCGGTTTCGAGAAGAACTCTACAGGTTGGGCTTGCTTCAGGACTTCGCGTACCTCTTTGAGGTAGACGCGTGAGGCGCGGGATAGAGACATTCCACCCATAAGCCTCTGCGTAATACGCACTAAACACTACGCGTCCCCTGCGCACCCGTGATACCGCGCATCGGCAACGCTCTTTCAACTGTGCAGGGTATCTATGTTGGAGGGCAAAAGAAAGAAGGCACTTAGCTTAGCTAAGTGCCCCTTTGTACGGTTGGTGCCTCCGAAATGGTCCTAAAACCTCTTCGGAGGCCCTATCGATCCACCTGGAATCGAACGTACAGTACGTGAGTTTTCGTCTTGGTCATAATAACCTCCTCTTCATCTCACGACATACGGCGATCGGGACAGGCCCTGATCGTCACCGACGCAACCATTTTAACAATCCTGGCGAGGGATGTCAAGTTTTGTGGAAAAGTGCTCGCAATGCGTAATACACGTCGCGTTAGGGATTATGAATAACGTATCTACTTACGCAACTTACGCAATAGAGGGTACGGAATATGAGTTCACTTTTGCCACAAACAGACGGTTGACGTTGGCACGTGGGTTAGATATACTTCTAACATGATGCGACCGTTGAACGAAATATCTTCCTTACCGGTGGCCTGTAGTCGAGTTACTCCCGGATACCTGTGGATGCAAAAGCGCCGACCGCTGAATACCGATTATTAGATGAGAAACTTTAATAAGAAGCTGGCTGCTACAGAAGCGGTCAGCTATCGAGCTACTACGCTGGCCGCAAACAATGCGTCTGTATCAGACGTTGAGACGATGGTATCGCCTCCTGGTATGCCCGCAGTTGAGGCGGGCGTGATGCCGCGCCCATTTATACCTATCTTCGCCTGGCAGGTGCCTTTACCGCCTTCCCTGCGCGCCCTGCGCCACCGAAACTTCCGCCTCTACTGGACGGGGCAACTGGTCTCGCTGGTCGGCACCTGGATGCAAACCATCGCTAGAAGCTGGCTCGTTTGGGACCTCACCCACTCAGCGTTCTGGCTAGGTATGGTTGGCTTTGCCAGTTCATTCCCTGTGCTACTCCTCGCGCTCTGGGGTGGCGTATTGGCCGATAAGATATCCAAGCGCACGCTCGTGATTTGGACACAAACTACTATGATGCTTACTGCCTTCGTGCTTGCCGCCCTCACGTGGACAGGGGTGGTGCAGGTTTGGCACGTGATTGCTATTTCACTCATTTCCGGCATGGTCTTTGCCTTTGATGCTCCTGCCCGGCAAGCCTTTACCGTTGAGATGGTAAATGGCAAAGAGGACTTGATGAACGCCGTTGCCCTCAACTCGGCTATCTTCAACGGCGCACGCGTGCTGGGTCCGGCGGTGGGTGCAATCGCCCTGGCTGTGGCAGGCCCGGCAATGGCCTTCTTCCTCAATGGTGTGAGCTATCTCGCAGTAATAGCGGGCCTCGCTATGATGAAGCTACCGCCCTTCACCAGGAAGGTGGATACGGCAGGCACAAAAGAGCGCATCCTGGAAGGTATTCGGTATGTGCGGTATAACGACACCATTAGAACGCTGATGCTCCTTGTGGCAGTTTCCAGCGTCTTTGCATTCCCTTATACCGTGCTGATGCCTATCTTTGCCGATCTCTTGCGCGTGGGGCAGGACGGCTATGGTGTGTTGATGGCCCTTTCAGGCGTCGGCTCACTGGTGGGTGCGATCAGCCTGGCTGTTCAGAGTGGGCGTGAAAGCACCCGGCGGGGGCGCACAATCTTTTTCGGCTCTGTGGGGTTGCCTCTTTTCCTGGGCATCTTTGCCCTCTCTCGGAGCTACCTCCTCTCACTTGCTCTTCTCGTAGGCGTGGGTTATACGATGATTTCGGTCAACTCGACCATCAACACTGTAATCCAGACGAACGTACCCGACGAGCTACGGGGTAGGGTAAATGGCGTTTACTCTCTTCTCTTTATCGGCGTAGCGCCACTGGGCAGCCTTCAGGCGGGCCTTCTAGCTGATCACTTCGGCGCTCCCGCCGCGCTCTTCACCGGTGCGCTTGTATGCGCTCTCTCGGCAGCCTACATATTGCTTCGCAAGCGCCATATCGCGAGTATGGCTTAGCTTTCTCTCATCCGCGTGGGCGCAGCTACTTCAGGTAGTCCGGGGAGGAGAGGCGCCCTTGCAGTGCGCGCTTCACCGCGTCCGCCTGGCTTTGCATCCGTTGGGCCGCGTCTGCTTTGTTGGCAGAGGCGTAGAGCTGCGCCAGTTGGTTATACGCATAGTAGTAGGCAGTTGCATTCAGCCCTGCGAAGTCATCAAGCGGAACGTAATCGCTCGTGATCCCCCTCAGGTCGTACTTTGGCTCTGTGGGTAGCGGGGGTTGCTGCGCTGTAGCTGTCCCTTGTGTCCCCTGCCACAATCTGTAGACCAGTCCTATCGGCTGCCTCTGGAAGGCAGGAGCGGCGCTGTTGGCTTCGCACTGATCCAGTGGCACCCCCGGCGGGCAGAGTATATAGGCAGGGCGATCAGCGTAGTTCCTCTGCACAAATGATGTGAGTAGATCAGCGTAAGATTTGGCGAGAAGCTGGGCGTCATACGGCTGGCCGCTGACCCATTTCAACTGTTCGGCGCGAAATGTTGCCACTATGTCTTTTGACTTCTCGATGAGCCAGGGGTACATCTGCGTCAACTGCTCTGTGTACCAGGGGTACTTCACCAACGATATATCTACTATTGCAAGGTCAGGGCGCACTTTCTTCACATCTTGCAGGTAATAAGTAGGGGCATAGAAGTCCCAGTAGTTGGTCAGGAGTATGCTGTTCGGCTCAAGGCTGTTGTAAACATTCATAGCGTACTGTTCAGCAAGGTAATCGTTGCTGAGGTTCTGGCGCGGGTATTGGAGGACCACGATTATAGCCACCACTGCCAGGGCGATCGCTGCTGCCAGCCGCCTTGTGTGCAGAGGCGCTTCACTTTTCTGACGGACAAAGAAGTAGACCGGAGCAGCTACGAGCCAGAGCATCAACATCATGTAAAAAGGCACGATATATGGCTCGATCTCCGAGATGCCGTAGGCTACTGTGAAGAAGAGAGTTATCAATATCGTCAGTAGTGTGGCTACGAACAGGGCGGGCTTCAGTTTTGCCAGCAGAGAGCCGGAAAAGATAGAGCCCAGCATAATAAGCGCGCTGAACCATGCCCACTGGCTGCTTGCGTATCTCCAGAGCGCATTCAGGCTGTCTCCCACGCCGCCGAAGAGATATACTCTGTATTGCCAGCCGCCCACGTGGCGCCAGAAATCGCCCCATGTATCGGGCGAACCCCAGTCCATCAAAGGGTTCTGGCTGGCGCGCAACGGCAAATAGAGATAGAGGAGCAAGGGTAACAGGAGAGCGGGAAGAGCAACGCGCCACGAAGATAGAATAGTATGCAGCCGCATCTTCCAGTCGCGCCCGTAGAGGACCAACACCAGTAGACCGGGAATAAGCAAGTTGGTCATAAGGTGATTGGTGAGCGAGATGCCGAGAGCAAGCGCAACGGCTACCAGCCAGCGTTTTGCCTGCTTCGCCTCACTACGCTCGTAAGCCCAGCGTAGCTCAAGAGCGATCAGGAAGAGAAGCGCCACGAAGAAATAGTGGAGGCTGTACATCTTGGCTTGTGCGGTCCTGCTCCAGAAAGTGGCTGACGCTCCTAGCAGGGAAGCGCCTGCCACGGCGACCGCCACAAAGAGACGGCTTACAGTCTCCAGAGGCGGAGAGCTAACCGCCGGACGCGGATTATTCGCGCTTGGTGCGGGTGTAGCGTCTTTGGCGCGCCTACGCTTCCCTTTGCCTCCATTGTGCCCTGGGCGAGCAGCAGATTGGCGGGGCGGTATCCACCTCAAATAGCGAGTTACTTCATAGAGTAATAAGAAGAGAACGCCCACCGCCGCTGCGCCCCAGAAGGCTGAGAGCAGATTGACCCGCCAGGCGACCTCGCCACCCAGCAAGTGGGAGGCTACATACCCCATCAGCACGTAAAGCGGGTAGCCTGGTGGGTGTGCGATGCCGAGCGTATACGCGCTGGTGATCAGCTCACCGCTATCTATAAAGTTGACCGTAGGGGAAGCCGTAGAGATATAGATACCGAGCCAGACAAGGCTCAGTAACGCCCCCACCAACCATACAAGGCGGGAGGAGCCTGCCTGAAAAGCGCGCAGCATAATTACTCCTGACTATTGTCAGAAATAAATATACAAAACAAGGTTAAAGAAATCCAGGCCCCATTACAGAGGCCCGGATTCTAGGAAGGAGTAGAGAGCTATGAGATGGAGTCGCATAGTCTCCTGCTAATAATACGTTCGAGGGTTGCGTTTTCTTACGGTGTTGCTCGATGGGCCCAAGTAATGGACTCGCGAGACGTGAGGATTTGCGAGCAAAGATATAGCAGCCATAATCCCTTACGTTTCACGTTTCACGTGAGTGTTTAGAGTTGGGGTGCAGGGGATACTCCCCTGACGGGGTATTAGGGGTGTCCCCTAATCTCTCCTGAAGAGTTCCCCTCCCACGTGTGGGAGGGGGTTAGGGGGTGGGCCTTGCCTATGTACAATGCTGGTGCCCTGCTTTGCTCTACCCCTACTCTGAACATTTACCGTTTCACGCAAGGTGGAAGCAGTGCGCTGGATATGTTATAGTTTCTTCTGCGAT
>JADEYI010000905.1_pt1 | contig 29357 bp, 39 predicted proteins | sample 8542331 | NCBI WGS metagenome assembly JADEYI01 (sample SAMN16510988, study PRJNA670497) | mine drainage metagenome | isolation source: biofilm near Copperflume 1 | place: Germany: Marsberg coppermine Kilianstollen | collected 2018-02 | reverse complement strand
TCCCCTCCCCGGCTGCCGATGGGTGTTCAAAAACCGGGTTTTTCCCAAGTGGGGCATTCCCCTTGGGCCGTTTTGGGCGCGCCAGGCTGGGGGTTTTTGGCCTCCCTTTTTCTTTTTGGTCGGGGGGGGGGGGGGGGGGTGACTGGGAGGGAAAGCTGAGCGTGAATGTCTGGTGGGAGCAGGAGGTGACGATCCAGTACAACCTGTGCAACGAGCCCTGGCTCAAGTACAGCATGGCGGCGGTGGCGGACAGGGGCCTCAAGCCCAGCCAGTGGACGAGCGCGCGCCTGCACAAGGAGGTCCTCTTCCTGGAGACCCTCAGAGAGCGCTACGAGCTGTCCCGCGTCGACACCCCGGCCGCAGCGGCCCCAGCCGACCCCCCTCCGGTGCGCGTTGGTGCCCGCCAAGAAGTCCATCAGCAGTTACTCAACTCTGTGCAAATATCATCGTACGCATTGGTGACCGGGACTCGATGCTTTCACTGCTTATTCCTGATGTATGCTGGCTGGCAGCCTTTGAGGTTGCACTGTGTCGTGTCCATTGTGAGGGAATGGGGGTATTTAAGCAAGAAATATTGACAGCTCTGAAATATGTATACTGGATGACAGGGGGAGGTGTTCCGATGGGCGCGGTGCCGGCGGATACTGACGCAGGCGCACATGCGGCGCGTGGGCATGCCGCTCCCTGAAGCCCACCTGGATGTCCTGGAGCCTGCCCTAGCCTGGGAAGACCTGCAGGTATGCTGCTCTGATCCTGCACACTGATCCTGCTTACACCAGAGCTTCTCTTGACTCCTCCCCTGTGCTCCTCTCATGATCAATCAGATGAAAACTTACATGTGGGGGGTGCTGATGCATAGGTTGCACCAATCTTTTGAGACCTGGAAGAAGCAAGAAGCCTTGTAGATGCAGACAGAGGCGCTGACTTGTTGGTTGTGTGGCTGTGCGCAGTGGAGCCCTACGGGAGTGGCAGTGAAGGGGAAGTCGTATCAGATAGTGCGCTTGCATTTCTCTCAACAGCCGCGGCTGAATGGCGCTACAGAGCTTGCAGTGCTTGACACAGCAACGCCCATGGAGTCGTGAGCATGCAGCTTGAAAGGAGTAGCCGCTCCTGCTGTGCACTGGGCCGCACTGGGTCCAGCCAGTCGGCTGGCCCTTAGAAACAAACGGTACGGGTTGAGTTTGGTCAAAGGGGCGAGTGTTTTGTGACCCATTATGCTCACAAGAGAGCATGCGCAGCATTAAGCACGGTCCCACACATATGTATGGAGTGCACCAGATAGGGACAAGGCTCCTTGAAGCAGGCATATGTGGAGACATTGGGTCAACTGTCACACTTCAAGCTCAACGCTAGCGCTTTTTGCCTTGGCTGAACAATAATTTAGTCACAACCCGAAAGAGATGTTTTTAGAACCTCAAGTGGTGCAGGTGTAGCCACAAGTTGGTATGTCATCTTGGCAGTGCTGGCACGTTGGCTGTTCTTCAATTGTGCAGGCAAACTTGAAGTGAACCCTCGGGTCCGGAAGAATAAGAGGTCATGTGCACATGTACATGTGTGACGCTGTCTGGCAGAGCGTGACAGGCTGCCACTTTCTGGACAGTTTGCTTCCTGAATCGGCCATCTGGCATCGACATTTGTTGCAACTGGATCCAAATTCTGGAATCCTGAATATGCTGACGGCATGGTCACCGGTGAATGCGTGGCCTAGGCCTCAAGCTTCAAGGTAGTGAGTACTACTAATACTGTTAGTAATATCATGACCGATCAGCGTTGATGCCGTTATGGTGCGGCACGGCACGGTGCCTGTGGGCATGTTGACGTACGTTGACGAGTTGATGTACGTTGACGTTGATGCATGTTGACGACTCGGAGTCGAATCAAGTCGGGTTGCGGCAGCCTGCCTGGCAGGCCTGGCTCCTAGGCTAGGGCGCCCTAGGAGCACTCCGGGAGTGCTGAGCTGAGCTTAAGCTTCAAACAAGTTGGTAGTGACCAACTGCAATCCAGATATGCAACAAATTGGACTGAATCCTCCCCTGTACTTACTTAAAGTCCATTCAAGCACATGCACCTGCCTGCAGGGCACCAACTTCAACCTGCCATGATGGTGATCCTGCACAGCCTGTTTAGGCGACCTGCTGGTTCGCGAATTGCTTTCGGACAGCTGTACCCTTGGTGCCAGCACGCCATGCAAAACTGGTCCTGGCGATTGCTGTTCAGGGCATTTATACATGGTTTGCATTCGATACGAAGAGCAGACATGTTTTGGTCACGCTGACAACATTTGCTGCTAAAATTCGCAACGGTCGAATAGTATCCGTTACATCAGAATGAAGTTGGGAGCTCTCCAGGCGCTCATCCTCTGCCGAAATGGACTCACTAGATGTAGTACTAAATGCTAACGTGAGTGAGGTTCATTACTTCTTTCGATCAATGCTTAATTCCCAATTTGGTCCACTGTAAGCCCTAGACAGATCTAGCAGGATGAGCATTTTCTCCAGTCGCCATGAAGGCGCCTCAATCTGAACAGAAGCTGCGTATCCTGGGTTTCAATCTCGGATGCTAAGAAGTGACCTAAACAAATTGGAATGACTTGTCTTTTAGGTGTGCATTGAATACCAAAGCTTGGCAGGAGCAACCCAGAGACAAGCAAGGGGCAGAGGGATCAACATTGAGCTCAAATGTGGGGACAGTGGCAGCCTGGCCTACTTAAAAGTCGGCTTCTCACCCAAAGAGGTGAGCGAATAATCTGACTCAGACGGGGACAGAGGGCCCCTGTGTTCATCAAGATGGTCAATTTTCTTCCAGCCCCTCATCGTAAGCGAATTTGCTGTGCAGGGAAGCTTTCTACTAAAGCCGCCTCTTTCAATGATATCCTCTCGCATACCAGAGGGGCTTCTCACCATAAAAGTGGACAGAGTGCTTGTCCACACAGGCGCTCCACCTTACAGGATCCAGGTGAAACATCCTTGATACCAATACCTGGTGTCCTCGATATCATTTGAAACTGTAAATCGCAGCAGTTCCCAAGGGCATCTTCTGCCATAGAATGCTTCGGGCTGAGGGTCTGCTCCAATTGGCGGCGCAGGTCATGATTTCTGGAGGTGAACCCACGAGCCTTGCAGCGCTGAGAGATGCCCTGCACAGGATCATGATGGGGGCCAGGGGCCAGCCTCTGAGGCCCCTGCACCCCAACATCATGCAGGTCTGCCTCAGGTGTCATTGATTCAGTGTATCCTCCCTAGGCTTGGGCACAGAAATCCTGAGGCATTGTGTGTTGGGTGCACCAGGCGAGGCAGGTGCTGGGCAAGAGGAAGGCTCCTGACTCAGGTGGCCCCTCTATGTCTGGCATTAGCCACAGGAGCTGCCACAGCGAGAGTGCCACGGCAACGTCAGGCAGGTCTGTAGACAAGGCGCAGGTGAGCACATGCAACGCCCCTGGAACCCTGACATTCCCATTTGCATCTTTCATGCACCAGCAAATGCTTTATCTCAGCCTTCTGCATCACCTTTGTGCGGGAGCTAGCGAGCTGAAGCCAGGTGGTTCCTGCGCAGGACTCTGAGCCTCTGCCACCACTGTCCCCAGAGCAGCAGCGAGTGGTTGACCTGGTCCTGTCCGGCAAGAGTGTCTTCTTCACCGGTTGTGCTGGTGCGACACTACAGCTTTCCTCTCTGCCTCACTCGTACAGAGATTGCCGTGGTTGAGCTTGTGCGACACACTGAACACATGTACACACAGCTTAAAGCAGGCAAGGATAGCTAGGCCTTGGTGCTCGCAGGGTAGCATGCTGGCGGTGATTTTTTCTAATTCAGAGTTCACTTGCTTCAAATAGGGAAAGAGTAAGGACCCTGTCAGACCAGCATGTCATGGCCAGGGCATGGCTTGACTGTGGAATGTTTGCACCCAGGCACTGGGAAGTCGCTGGTGATCAAGCACATGCTGAGGGCGCTGCCAGCGGCCACCACATATCTCACGGCCTCCACAGGGCTGGCAGCGTCTGCACTGGGAGGCACCACCCTCAATGCATTCGCCGGCATTGGCAGGGCTGAAGGCGGCCTCCAGGCGCGACCCTGCGCCTTCTCACATCTTTGAATCACTTGACTTCAGCAAAATCTGGGCATGGAATGCAACCACGGACAGCAGGGCGCACAAGCTGGGCCGGTGCAGTGCGCCTTAGTGTGCTTTTTGTACTGAAAGAAATATTTGGCATGCACAGGGCATGCTGAAGATGGCGTCCCGGCCGGATACTGCAAAGAGGTGGCGGATGGCCACCACCCTCATCATCGACGAGGTGACTCCCCAGCCCCTTTTCTGCTCCTTTAACCCTTCATCTCCTGGCTGCATGGCTTCACCGTCGACAAAGGCCCGTATAACAAGAAGCAAAAAGGCTTGGCTGATGCAGCTCAGTCTTTGGGTTTTGCGCATGTAGTGAGCACGCCACTCAGCCGTGACAAGAGCCAACAGCACCTCTATACACTGAACTTTGAACCAGCTCGAGTTCTTAGTCTGGGCGTGCATGCGCAAGCGCAGATTTCTATGGTGGATGGGCGCATGCTGGATGATTTGGAGGAGGTGGCCAGGAGTGTGCGGCGCTGCAAGCACCCCTTTGGCGGCCTGCAACTCGTCCTCACCGGCGACTTCCACCAGCTTCCTCCCGTCGCCAAGGGCCGCCAGGCCACGGCAGGTGCACTGAACGACTCAGTCATTCTGGTCTCCTTCTTTGATGCTGCCTTCTTGCTGCATGATCCAAGCTGCAACGCCTTGTCCTCTTCAGTGGGTGCGCATTGTGGTTCAATGGTGCAGATTTTCTCAACAGTTGCCGCCATGCAGAGCGGAGGTTTGCATTTGAGGCAGACTGCTGGGATACCTGCATCAGCACCTGCCTGCTGCTCACCAAGGTCTACAGACAGGTGCGGATGCTCTTTAGTCCACCCAATCTAGAGTAGCACCTGAGAAAGGTGGGACAGTCGTGTCATGGCCTGCCCAAATGTAAATCGATCTGCAAAAATGAGGGCCGGGAAGCTCGAAAGAATGGCAAATTCACAGATAGATGAGATACTAGGAATTATTCAAGCAAGTGCCTACGTGCGGACCACTCCAGTTCTGCCTCTGCATCTTGGTGCTAAGTGGGTTGTGTCTGAGGTCCAGACAGTGTGTACAGCAGTCTGACAACTGTGGGGCTGCAGGCGGACAGGGAGTTTGTGGACATCTTGAGCGCGGTGCGGAGCGGCCGGTGCGGCGCGTCTGTGCTGGGCAAACTGAAGGCACACTGCGGAAGGCCTCTGGGCGAGGTTGACAGCATTCTGGCAACAAAGGTGGGCCTCCATTATAAGTGAAAGAGGGCTCCTCAACGTTGTGGCCGCTTACATTCATCTCAGGCACAGCAAGAGGGACTTGATATGCATTCCTCTGGTTATCAGTAATCATATGACCACTACATAGGGCTTCCAAACGCAGCATGCATAGCAGGGATGCCAAAAGGGCAGGCCCGGCTCGGGCAGAGGGGCACTCAGACACTTGATACGTTGATGGGAGATTGATAATGAAATTTGGTGTGTCTGGCTGCGCAGCTGTACACGCACACGGATGACGTGGACGCGATAAACAGCTGCCACCTGGCAGAGCTGAGCGGCGAGGCGGTGCGCTTTGTGGCGCAGGACACCGGCAACCCCGACGCCCTCAAATCCGCATGCCACGTGCGCCTCGTTACCAGCTCCAATGCAGTCCAAGCAACACCTCGGCATAAAGGATAAGAACTGCTTGTCATGCAAGGCTCGTTGAAACTGCTGGGATGGCCCATCCGTGGTGTGATGATCAGACAATCCAGCGTGCGGGCGTCTCAAAGTACCACCTAGAGGTTTTGCACGACCTTCAGCATGCAGTGGGTACTACAACTATCGTGCTTTGTTACGTACTGTATATGTCCTCAGGTTCAGTGGATTACATGGCATACTCAAAAGACTAGATATGTTTATTACCCCCGCAGCATGCAGCCACAGGGTGAGTGGACTGCTCAGTGAGGCTAAATCCGGCTGTGCAGGCCAAGCCGGTGGTGGAGCTGAAGGCGGGCGCGCAGGTGATGCTGACGCGCAATGTGAGCGCAAAGAGGGGCCTCGTGAACGGCGCGCGGGGTGTCATCGAGCGCTTTGTCGGCAACTCCATCCGCCTTCCTGTCGTCCGATTCGCCAGCGTGAGCGCCCCTGCATGTTGCACACTTGAAACTCGGATGAGTGATCGCTTGTATTCTGCCTGATGCAGGGGTTTCTGTGGCCTTGATGTGTGTGGGATACGCCCCAAGGCCGACCAGGGGAGTTTGGTTCAGGTCGCCAATACATTGAGCCTGATTTATTCATGTGGCTGAGCGAGAGCAGCATGCATGCGCTCGGTCTTGACTGAAGAGCAGCCCTGAGTCAGGCGGCTCTGATGGATGCGCGGCTGCATGCATGCAGGGATTGGAAGTCACCGTGGGCAAGGAGCGATGGACTGTCAAGTCTGGCAACCGAGTCCTTGCCACTAGGACACAGGTATGGGGTCTTCACAGATGTCAGTATCATGATTGCCATTGCAGCTCTCCTTATGGATTGACGGGGAAATCGGGAATGTGCAATTGAGCATGTGGGGTCCTGTGGGTGCAGATTCCCTTGGCCTGCGCATGGGCCCTTAGTGTGCACAAGTCACAGGGGATGACCCTCGACAGAGTGGAGGTGAACCTGGCAAGGGCCTTTGAGGCTGGCATGGCCTATGTTGCACTCAGGTGAGGGCCCGCATGCATGCCATCTTCCCATTGCTGACTTGGATGGAAATTATCACATCTGCCGCATGCAACCATGAGCCCTAGGCCCAGTAATCATTACAAGACTGTTTGTGTGGCTGCAGTCGTGCCAGGTCGCTGGAGGGGCTGCATGTGAGTGGGGACATTCACCCTCAAGCGCTGCAGGCCGACCCAAGGGTCACAGCCTTCTACGCAGCAATGGCGAATCGATGAAGTCAGCCAGGAATAGCCATTGCCAGAGGAATACTTCCCAATTGATTTTTCACTTGTGAGAGCTGCGGCACATTGCTGCATGGCAGGTTTGATCAGTGCTTGTTGAGAGAAGTGAGAAGTGAGAACTGACAAGTAACCATGAGGTACAACATGTTGCAATATTGCTAATCCCAGTGCCTTTTGTATGGAGTCCTCACTCAGCTCAGCTGAGCTCTTACTGTGGTACCATTGTATTTACAATTGGATGTTAACATTGAATACCACGTTATTGGCGAAGCAGTTTGCAGGAGCTCGTAATTAAAATCAGCATCGTATCTGGTGCTCCTCTTCTTGTCACTTGCCAAAATGTTGAGGACTATGGAGACATTTAATGAATTGCTTGCAAGAGCAGGCCAGCAAAAATGAAATCTTAGCGCAGCCACTTATGTCAAGTTGCAAAGTTGGCAAATGCACAATGTTGCAGGTTTGCCCGGCTGCGAATCTGCCACACCAAGCCTTACGACTCGGCGAGTATGATCTTTGAGCAGCTATAAAGAAACCTAACAGAAATGATTCTTCTCCACAAGTAAAACCAAATGCAAAACCTTCAGCAGCTAATCTTTCATAATCTCCTCAAGGGCGGGTCCCTTGCTACACCAAGCAGCTGTCCTACTTAGCTAGTATGAGGCCTCTGCGCGCCTGCAGCTTGCTAAATTAGCTAATACACCGATTCTCCTCTCAGGCCTGATCTACTGGAGTGGACGGGATCAGGTGTTGCTTGTCCGGCGACGGCTTGCAGCTCTTCCCTTGCCAAGGCACTTCTCCAAGTGCGGAGCAAACCTGGGCACAGCAGTGAGATGCACGACATCGATTTAGTTACAGACCGGGGATGATCAGCCAGACATCGATCACACACCCAAGATGAGACAGGACAGATGCAACACAGCAGGTGCATATAGCTTTGAACTGTTGTATTCTTTGTTTGATTGTGAGATGCTCAAGCTGACCTGGATGCAGCGATGCGCCGGCCACATTGTATACATGTCACCTCGTCTCGAGGCTGCTGTGTGAGCACTTGTCCAAAAACATCCACCAGCACAAGCTTGGCACCTTTCACCTGCATTACATGCACGATTGTCAGTGGGACTGTCCAGCTGCGCTCCCTGCACCCTGGACAATTATTGAGACTCTTGAAGTATTGCTCACCGGTGGCGCTAAGACCTTCTGCTCTGTGCTGGCGGCCGGTTTGCTGGGTGGCAAGCTCTCCCTTGAAATCTGCCACGCGCACCAAAGCACTGGTCAGCTGACATGAAAATATGCGAGGGATACTGCCTTTCAGGGTTCCTTAGGCATTCAGCATACAGCTTGTCTCGCACCGTGCCAGTTTTGATGCTCCTGTGAGTTTGGACTGCAATATCCGTCAAGATTTCTGCATGCAATAGGCCCACGATGTCAGTCAGACTCGCAGTCAGGAGATTCTTGTGTATTCCTGCATTGAAGCAAGGCAGCACTTGGAAGTCAGGAGCTCAGATCACCTTCTAGTAGGTCACTGTAGGCCGCAATGGTCTGAGCCGTTGCGCAGCTGTTGGTATTCAGGTCAGTCTTTAGCTTTTTCACATACTCAATGCGCTTGGACAGCAGAGCTTCCACGTACTGGGTATCTCGTTTAGGTCCAGTGGCCATCAAACCACTGACGCTCTTCTGTGCTCTCTCATACACGTCCTCCCCCTTTCTGACATAGATTGGGATAGCCAAGCAGTATACTAAGAAAAAAAAATGTTCAAGTGTGCAAATCCAGTCAGAGTCGAGGTGCACCCTCCACCAATACTAGATCATGCGCACCCAGAAATCGACATTTTGCGATCGCGTACACCATCATCGAAGAAATCAGCTTTCCTGGATTCCTGGATTTCTCCCTTTCAGTTTGACTGTTCAAATACTCGTTTTGTACTGACGGAAGTAGAAGCCTTTCAATTGTTTCACTTGGATCCTGCCATCATGGCCTTAAAATAGCCATGCCCCTTGAGAAATTTGCTTGGATCTGCACTCGATTTACACCCATATTGGGGTTGAGTAGTGGAACAGTCGACATCACTCACCCTCCCAGCAATCGGACAATTGTCCTATCGTCCACAGGAAGGTGTGTGATGAACAGCACCACGGGCCCCGGGCCAGGGGCGAGCGGAAAATGTGCGGGGATGCATCAGGAAGGCGGCACCATGCATGCAGCACCATAACCTGTTGTAGCTTTAGGCAGGCAATCGCAGGGAGGAAGGTGCCACCTTCAGCATTACACACTAAGGACAACACTGTGAACCAACATTGGCCGCACCATGTGTGACACGTGAGATACATTTGAGATTTCCGCAGCTGCCCGCAATTACTGGGTGTTGCCAATTGGCAAATCAGCTCCTGCCAGAATACATATTGAGTGGATATATTGCCACATTTGTGGCAGCACCATGGCAGCCTCAAAGAGGTGCAAGCATGCAGGATGATGCCGCATCACGGCCAAGCTCAACACCCGCAACTATAAGAGGGCTATCTTAGAAGTCGGACTGCGTTCGCATGCAATTGCAAATGCCCAAGACCAATACTGCAACCATGATCAAGTGTAGAGGCATCTAATAGGCTGCCTGTAAAGCCAGCTCAGCTCAGGACTCCTTCAAAATTCTTATGATTGGATTCACTTCCGCTGCATGCATTCTCACCGCCTTTTCCCGATATACCTGCCCACTAGGAACCCCACTAGGCCACAGGCTGCACTGCTGGCCAACACTGTCAACGCCACATTCCGCCTGACCTGCTCGTACTCAGCTTGAAAAGGCTCTGTCAACCCCTGTGAGGCCAGAATAGCAGTCATCAAGCAACCACCAAAGCCGCAATTACGCAAATGGCATGGAGGCAAAGTCAGCAGAAGTACTGCATGCAGCAATGCTGCCTCTTGCGTAGATAAAATGAGAGCCTACCGCTACAAAGGGGTCCAGCACAGGAAGGAGGAGTGGGTCAACATCGCCCAAGCGATCAGACTTTAGCTGATCTCCATCATCATCATCCTCAAAAGTGACACTTCCTGCCCCAATGGTGTGAGAAACAATCACATGCAGGCGATACACCCAGCTCTTCTTAGTTCAAGAACATAGGGATCTGCCCACCTGGAGATTCGCTGGGGACTAGAAAGGCAGTAAGCAGCTGCTGTCCAACCCTGTGATGAAGAATCTTCTCGGCATAGTGCAATAAGAATGCCTCCTAATAAATGAGATGTGCGACAGATTGAGCTTGCGTGGTAACATGGATTGCGTACAGGTGTACCTACCTTCTGCCTCGTTGATGCAAGTATGGGGCTATGTCTGCGCACTGTACACAGTACTCTGCATAGAGCCGGTCTCGTATTTGTGTGTCAATCGCGGACAGCTGGTCTGTAGCATCAGCCAAACGCAGGCTTGCCAGGTAGGACCAAGCTGACATGCTGCTGTCATCCTGCTCCTGCTCACATGCGGACGTCACTTCTTGCACAGGACACCTCTCCAAACCTTGTCTTCAGGACGTGCCAAGCCAAAAACAGGACGTGGAGCAAAACAATACAGTGGCTTGCAAAGAGAGCATGAGAGGGAGATCGCACTGGTGAAGCAGGACTGCTGGAGGCATGGACGATGGGCATGCGAAGTCTCTGAAGCACGAAAGATGGACAGGAAGCAGCTGACTGGCGGGCAGTCCACCCCCCAGTATCCTGACTGAACATATTTGGTCTCACTCACAACGTGGAGGGTTGGCCATGCAGGCTGTAACACTCCATTTAAATAAACTAGTGAAGATAGATGCAATCGGTCAACTCGAGTTCATATATCTCGCATAGGCTAGTACGGTATGCCTAGCTAAGTGACTGCCAGATCGTGCAAAAGTTGGACACTGCGGATCTCTGGACTTCGATTTTCAGCAATGCCTTGGAATTCGTGGTGCTGAACACCAAGTAATTTGCATCAGGAGAGTTGAGCTAGAACATTGTAATGCAGCCCAGCTCGGTAGCTGCTTCTCAGCTACTGGTATGACTCATCACCTCAATCCTGTCATGCTTCGATCTCCTCAGGATGGATGGAAGGAAGGAAGGAAGTGCTCATCGCGTTCTGTTTGTCCTATTCAGCACATTTTCAGCGAGAAAAGAATGTGATGCACTGGGAGTAGGTATTTGTTCGTGTAAACAATGAGGCTGCCATGTTGATGGCCTCACATACTTGGAGGTCCTACCAACAATGAGCGACTTGTTCGATGCCTGCCTTGACTTGGAATCAACTCATATTGAAGAAGGCTACGAAGAGGGCAAGAAGTAATTATTGACTTGCAGATCAAAGTGTGAGATCTAAGGGCCTCATTTCCATGATGTCGCTTCAACCACAGGCATCAGGTCTCAAAACTTTATTTATGGTCTCAGGGATGGGAGAGCGGCAGGACTCAAGGAGGGAAGAGAGTTAGGCGAGCTGAAGGGCTGTGAAATTGGCTCAGAAGTGGGCTTCTATGCGGGATTCTGTGAGGTGAATTCAATCCCAACCTGCTCCACACATCTCAGCAGAGAGTTCAGTTGTCATCTCAACGGCCAAAGATAATTATCTGTCCAGCAAGAGATGGCTGTGCAGGCATTGAGGGAACTCCACACAGAGCAGCCAGCTCTACTAGACAAGGCGGAGAAGCAGGTGGCGAGTATGGAGGAATTGACCAAGAACTTTCCCTTGAATGATCCCAAGGTGAGGCGGCCTAGCGAGATGCATTGCACATGTCTTGTGCACAAAATTCAGATCCCGTAATTTTTTTTGAGAGCTCCTCTGCTTCCAGGATCCGTCGCCGAGATGGCTGTGTGACTTCTTGGTGCAGGATGAGAAAATGCAGGACATGATGATTGAGCTCAGAGGAAAATTCAAAACAGTCTGCGCCAAACTCGGATTGTCAGAAAAATTGCAGTTTGCGCAAGCCCCCGAGCAGACCACCATAAAGCCCTCCCTAGACTTCTAGGAGCGAAGTTTTTGCGATTGAGAAGTTCCTTATATAAGGAGGATTTTACACAATCTGTCTGCTGTAAACACTACTGATGGACGCCCCAGATACAATAGCAGGGCCCTTCCTGCAAGAATCCACAAATTACAACTCCAACTGCAAAAGATAGTCTACACAAGTGTGACAGACCTGCTCTGCATGCCTGCACGCGCCATATTCATTTCACCCAGCGCCTGTCTATGCAAATATATATGTACAAGGGCACATCAGGCCTGGTATTCAGGCTCACAAAACAAAGTACAACTTCGATTGCACAGCAGAAACAGAGCAACATCTGAGGATTCCCTAGAGGGGCGCTTTCCCTGTACTTCAAGCTGCAGTAACAGGCTCCTCGCTGAGATCAAACTCCTCCTCAGCAGCATCCTCCAGTGCAACTGCCTCCTTGCCTTTCTCATACATCTCGTTGATGTCAATCTCTCCAGTGAGCTTGGCGCGAGTCTTCGCCTCAATCTCCCTGCCACAGCCGGAGGCTACCGTGAGTCACTTCAGTTCACACAATTGCTCACAACCCCGACAAAATCACAATGCTCGCCTGTCACACATTCAGCATAATCCCATAAGGAGTTTTGTGCAGGGCTTGTGAGGGGCGCACAGTGCGACGGATGCTTTCTCTGTGAGTTCGGCCAGGGTCTTATCGCGGCCCTGTGCCAGCTTCTCCTCCCCGTAGTAGTACCAGGACCCCTTCTTGGTCACGATGCCCACCGCCTCTGCTGCATCCAGCAGGCAGCCCAGCCCAGAGATCCCAGTGCCAAACATGATGTCAAACTCAGCAATCTTGTAGGGAGGAGCCACCTTGTTCTTCACCACCTGCATTGCAAACATTACATCAAATCCCTAAATCCTGACCACCCCAGAACATTGCAAATAGATCGAACACTGTGCTGCAAATATTGGGCACAGATGCTCACCTTGGCCTTCACACGGATGCCTGAGCTCTCTCCCTTTGAGTTCTCGTGCGTCATCTTTCGCCTGACTTCCAAGCGCACAGATGCGTAGAACTTGAGCGCATTGCCGCCAGATGTCACCTCTGGGTTTCCATAGATGACTCCGATCTGCAAACGCCAAATTACTCAAGTTGGCAGAATCAAAATGAAAAACCACAACAAGATTTGCAGCAAATGGCAATCTGTTGAGTTACCAGCTGATCTAAAATACCTTGTGCCGCAGCTGATTGAGGAAGATGACCGTGCAGTTGCACTTTGACGCATTCCCAGCAATCTTTCTGAGTGCCTGGCTCATCAATCTTGCCTGTGCGCCAACTGCACTGGCACAGATAGAGCCGTCAGAGGACAAGCCTTTTTACTAGCAGGGCCACTGGAGTACAAATTGGTCTGTAGAGGATTGGCAAGGATTCCCCACGCACCTTGAACAGCGCCAATCTCGCCTTCAATCTCTGCGCGGGGCACCAATGCTGCGACAGAGTCTATCGCAATGATGTCCACAGCGTTCGAGCGCACCAGCTGATCCACCACTTCCAAGGCCATCTCACCATTGTCAGGTTGACAGAGCAGGATCTTCTCGACATCCAGGCCCATGTTCTGCAATGATCAGCACACAACAGGAACCCTTGATAATTCATGTCCTGAGATAATTTGACAGAATAGCTTTCCTGCAGGCAAAGCTCACCTTGGAATATGTAGAATCAAACGCGTGCTCCGCGTCGATGAGTGCTGCTGTGCCACCAGCCTTCTGAACCTCCGCCATGGCATGCAGGGCCAGGGTGGTCTTCCCGCTGCTCTCTGGTCCGTACACCTGTGAGTGTAGGACATGCGTTGTAGAAAATTGTGCTAGCAGCATAATCTGGAGCACTTTGCACACGAGAATGCAGCAAAACGATCACCTCGATGATCCTTCCCTTCGGGAATCCACCGCCGAGGGCAATGTCCAAGGTTAAAGCACCACTGGGAATGGTTTCCCTGCGGCAGATAATCATGCCTTAGAAATACAGGTAAGCAATTCCGGAAATGCTTCCTTTGATCCATGTGGTAATCATATGGTCTAAGAGCAGCGACCCGATAGGAGTCGCTTACACTTTTTGTGCAGTGCCGCCCAGCTTCATGATGCTCCCTTTGCCAAAGCGTTGGTTGACCTCCTTGAGAACCGAATCCAGGGCTTTTGCCTGTAAGCAGAATATTCTACTGATGGACATCTCGAAGAAATTTCAGTGCAAAGAAGCTATGGGAAACTGGGCAATTTTGCTCGGGGAGGCGATCATGAGCTGCAAAGTATGCAAAAGAATTTGATCACCTTTGCGGCAACATCATTGTCGACTGTATCTGCTTTGGATGCTGCTGCCCGAACCATCATCATCGCTCTTCCAGAGGTGGAGCAGGGCACGACAGGTTGTCTCTGAGAAAGCAAGATCCTACCCAAGCAGCTGCATGATCGCCTAAGACTCATGTTTGCAGATATCAACCCTGAACGCCCTGAAGCGTTTATACTGCAGCTAGGCAACTGCGCTGCAGAATGGACAAGCATGTCAGATCAGCACGCCACAAAATTGATCTATCACGCGGCAGTAGTTTGCGACTTGACAGAAAATGTGGCGATTACTGTCGTCGTATACTACGCAAAGATAAAAACAATTGAGTTGGGAGCCGGCGCTGTCGAGCTTTTCAAGCCTCGGCAAATCTTGCGTAGCATATGCACGCCATGAAAGTCGACGGCGTTGGCTGGCTTTTTGTTTTGTTAGATCTGTGGGATTTCATTCCAAAAATCAATCCAAGAGAGTGCAAGAAGCCGTTCATTGAGACATTTGAGGTTGCTTAATCCCATAGAAGCGTTGTCCTGAGCTTGAAGTCAAGGTATCTAAACTGCTGTGTGCTTTTCACAAGGGGCGATCGAGAACACTGAACAAGCTGATTTCTACGAATCTCAATTTCCACATGCAAGCTGTCTAAAAAGTATCCTGACTCAGTGCATAAGTCTTCCCGCTAGGCAGCACTATGGCAGGCAGCAGCCCTGCGCAGAAGCGATGGGAATTGGAGAATAGCATCCAGAATATTGAGGGATCCGATGCATATTACGTGTACGATGGTGCAGAGCAGCAGGCACTGCAACATCAGAAACCTTGGACGAAAGATCCACACTACTTCAAGCAGTGCGTCTCAGATCACAGATGCTGCTGGCAAATTCTTGCAGCATCATCGCAAATGAATGCGTCTCTGTACATGCTTCACTTCTCTAGCATGCTTCTGTGTATTTTGGCAACAGCCTTTTCGTTTGCCTGCAGTGTTCGGATATCTGCACTAGCACTGCTGAAAATGGCCATGCACGCCAAGTCTGGCGGAAACCTGGAGATCATGGGCATGCTGTATGGCAAAATCCAGGACGATGCTTTCATCGTGGTCGACGCGTTTGCATTGCCAGTGGAAGGCACAGAGACCCGAGTGAACGCTCAGGCTGAAGCCTATGAGTTCATGGTGGATTTCAATGAGAGCACTAAGGTGTGCCCTCCTGCATCGCCATTCCAACCCATTGTAGCATCATACATCAAGCTGGACATATTGCCCTCGACCAACGCCATTGTGCAAAACATCGGAGTGTTCTGTGCCAGATTCCTTGATCATGTGGTCACATGCAGATGACTCAACATCCATGGCTTTGCAGGTGGTGGGGCGCTTGGAGAACATGGTGGGCTGGTATCACAGCCACCCGGGGTACGGCTGCTGGCTGTCCGGCATAGATGTGTCCACCCAGTCAATCCAGCAGCAGTACCAGGAGCCCTTCCTGGCCATCGTCGTCGACCCTCACCGCACCATCGCAGCTGGCAAGGTCGAGATCGGCGCGTTCCGCACATACCCAGAGGTGCGCTTCACAATGGTTGTGCCAGGCTGTACACTGCTGTGCCTCAGTTGATGCAAGCATGATGCATGCCTGCAAGCCTGGCTTGCTTCAAATGAGGCCTGCTGCTGCAGACACACTGCATGCTGTGACTGCTTTCTTGCAGATGCAGCTGTGCACTTGTCATGATGAAGGTTGTTGAAGCTTATCTGTTGGGCGTCAACATCATGCAAATTTACTTGAGAGAGAGTGCTCACAGCATTTTTCAATGGTGCAGCACTACAAGCCGCCGGATGAGCCGCCGTCAGAGTACCAGACGATCCCGCTGAGCAAGATCGAGGACTTTGGCGTGCACTGCAAGTCCTACTACAGCCTCGACATCACGTTCTTCAAGTCCAGCATTGACGCCGGCCTGCTCGACCTGCTCTGGGCCAAGTACTGGGTCAACACTCTGGCATCCTCCCCGCTCTTGTCCACCCGCGACCTCACCGCTGGCCAGATCAAGGACATTGGTGAGCTACAGATATCCCCTGGTCATGGAGACTACTAGTTCTAGGGGACAAGGGACTGGTGCTTGCTGACAGTGACACCAGCCAGTCAGCCCAGTAGCAGGTTCCGGGGTATTGTCTTGCGTGTGGTGTGCAGAGATGTTTGCAGCTATGAAAGTTGAGGGTTAAATTTGAGACGTGACAGAGGGTGCTGCACGGTGCAGCGGAGAAGCTGGAAGCGTGTGAGGGCCAGGTGGCACAAGGTGGCGCAAGGTCGCGCTTCTCTGGCACGAGCGACAAGAAGCAGACGGCGGCTGACCAGCAGCTGCACAAGATCTGCTGCGACGCGAACAAGCTTGCCCTGGAGCACATCAAGGGTGTCAGCGCACAGGCACGCACTGGAACCCTGCTTAGCACTTCCTTAGATTGCCGCAATTGCCATGATAAATCTGGGATGCCCGTTTTTGGGTGAGCTGCGATGCATGAATATGTAATGACGCTGGCTGATTGATGACCTCATTGTATGTTGACCGGCAGGTTGTCAAGGACATCCTGTTCAACCGCATTATCACGCCGAGCACGCAACCCACACAACAAGCTACCCCCATGGAGTCCTAGCTCGAGCCCAATTCAGCCTGGCAGGCAGGCTGATGTACAAAATGCTGTACAAAATGCCATTTCCTTGAACTCAATCGAAAGCTTCACAATCCGAAAGGTTCCTTTATGCGGCTGATGTAGAGAATTTGCATTGTGCACAAGCATATACAGCTGCTCCTCTGCCAGCCACAGGAAAGGGGTGTCATATGAAGTGCCATGCAGTGTCCAGTGTGTGCCACGCAAGGGATCCTGCTTGCCAGGTTTGAGATGAACTGCAAGCTTACAGTAATGTACTATGAATGCTCGTCTGTATGTTTCGGCAACGAAAGGCTCTTTGTTAACATACTTGCCAGTTGCTGCTCCGTTGCGTGCAGAGCACTCTCGAGAACGCTTGATATCCTTTGCTCAAACCAATCAAGCTTCTCCTCGAGGACCTTTGTCACCGCTGCATCAAGGGACTTAAGGTCCAGATATTCTCCTGCAGCAGTGCTTCTGCTCCCAGTCGGGATATCCGGTCTCTGCCTGTCGTCCCGGTGGGATGGACCACCCTGAATGCACGACTCGTTTGTTTCAGAATACTTGTGTATGGTCGCAAGCCATATCTGAAGGCTGGTTCAGGAGCAGGGACACACCTGAAGGGCTGCTTGTGCAATGGAGGAAAAGAACTTCCTGCGAGGATCGCTGTCTGCAGGGCCACCATCAGCTGTATACGAGCGCAGAAGCTCGTGCACTTCTTCCATCTGGGTGGATGGCATAGCACCCGTGTCACTGCGCCCTGGGCTGCCTGTGTCTGCTAATGGAAGCAGGGACAACCCATACAGATGAAACTCATCCTTCGGCTTCAAGGAGAACATGCCCAGCCTCATCGCTGTCTGTCCTCCCTATGGGCAACAGTATGCGCAATGAATTCAGAAGTTGCCCATAAGCATGAATGCATGCAAAGACACCTTGATGGATATATTTCTCACCAACGTCTTCAGGGACAGAATATAGCGGTCTCCAGATCCACGTCCTGTCACTGATGAACAGTAGGTTGCCTTGCCACTTTCACTAATTGTGAAGAGCTCGCAGCTGCGTGCGTTGCTGATAATCTGGATCTCATCCACGGCTTGCTGCAGCTGCAGGGTGAGCTTGCATCTCTGCCCTTGGTCATTCTTTGGTTGCAAATATATGGCAGGACTGGTGGATGCTGAAAGGTCAACAGGCTTTCTCGTGACCAAAGACGTGAGATCTACTGACCCTTCCTGCTCCCAATTGATTTCTAGGGCATCAGATGACATACAGGCGGTGTAAACTATCTCTCCTCGACAGTCCTTACTCTGTAGATCACTTGAGCAGGTTTCTTGAGGTCTACACCCAATGGTGAAAAGTCTGCTCGTACGACATCAATTATGTGCGAGAAATTATGTGTAGAGATTTACAGGCAAACGATTACTCACATGTCATGTCTTGGTCAAGGATGGACAGGGCGTGATGACAAAGCGTGACGAGGACGACCGAGGCTTGCTCCAAGGAAGGCTTCACACTCCTAAGTGTTTCAATCGTCAGTTCATCACAAACGGGCTGCTAAATGCATCTCAACTAATAAGCCGAATGATCACAAGACTTTCACTTGCAATGGGTCTCGGACCGTGTAGCCAGCAAGCACGCTTTGGATTCCTGACGTGTTCGAGTGCAATTCGCCCTCACACCTGCCTCAAGATGCATCGCATGAAAAGCTTGTCAATCAGGCATCTCGCTGCGCCCCACAATGTACGATGCATGGCCTCGTCGAGGAACAACGAGGAGAAGAGCTGGTCAGAGATTGCAAGTAAGTTGACTTGGTCTGTGAACAATAATAAATGTGTTGCTTCATCAGAAAATATTATATAAATATTTTCAATTTACATTGAAGTGTGATATGAGTGAGTCCATTCCAGCGTCTAGGCAGAACATCCTCAATTACTATGATTACTAGTACACCTGCATCATCTAGAAGCGGAGTATCCTTCAGAAGTCAGGCACAAGCAATTGAGACGCATTTGGCTACTTTGACAGTATCCATCTGGGGTCTTCCAAGATGTGTTTGGCCAACAAGAGGCTAATGCCTTACTTATTGGTTGTGCAGAGGACGCAGCGGAGCTGGCCGCATCTGCAGTAAGCAAAGTGGGCAAGTCCGTCAGCAGTGCAGTGCGATCCCTTGTGCCGCAGGAGCAGCAACAAAAGCAGCAGCCATTGCGGCCCCAGCGCAGCTACGGTCGCTCAGAGGGTGACTATGGCAAGCTCAATCCATGGTGAGTATCTGCATTTCCATCAGATGTGCCCCTTGCTATTCTTTGGTCCGCCGGACTCCGTCCAATCTAGAGGAGCGCCAGAGGAAATGTGTCCCATGCTTGTTATGGCCTCCCCAGATGCAAATCGAGCCGCAAAAACAAGGGCTGGGGCTCCGAAACAACAGCAAATGCACAGATAGATGAAGAGTAGAGACTTGAAAATATTTCAGCAAGTGTCTGTGTGTGGGCCACTCTAATTCGTCAGACTTGGCGCCAGTGATGGTGAGTATTTGGCAGGGAAAGGGAGCGAGGCAGCCTTGGCATGGGGGACGGCCTGGTCGGTGGTCTGCTGGGCCGCGCCGCAGGGGCCATGCTTGGTGGCGCCATGCGGCAGCTGCAGAACCAACAGGAGCAGGTGTGCACTTATTTTGGTTCCTCAAGGGGCCCCCCCTGTTGCTAAACACACCACAGGCCTCCTCTGTCCTCCCGCCAGGATCATGGCAGAGACGTCTTGCAAGTATGATTATGGAAGCAACCTGCCTGGCGCGGGTGCATGTGTGGGCTGTCACTCTGGGAATGGCATTGTGGGGCTTGACCAGGGATGGACTGACAGCATGTTGCATGTCTGCTTGCAGGCAGAAGCCCTGCGTGAGCACGCATTGAGGGTGATGCAGTCCGACAGCCGGCTGAGGTCGCGCCTGGGTGGCAGCATATCGACAGCACCTGGCGGGTGACCATCCCCCCTCACAGCGGGGTTCTTTTGCGCCTTATCATATTTTTTCATTGTATCTCTTCTGTCGCGTTTATGCGTCACCACAGCCAAAAGTGGCTGGTGCTTGTGCTAAGATTGACCTGCTGTGTTGCAGATCATCAACATCGACGTCTTCGCAATATATTAACGGCCGGTCCACAACCACGACTACGTTGCAATTCTTTGTCAGGAGTTCATCTGGTCAACAGGGCCTTGCCAGCGTGCAGCAGGCCGTGGGCGACACCGGCTCAGATGTTATTATCAAGGTAACACAATAAACTCACCTACTGCCACTTGCTGGATGATTAACGCTTGACCGTTTTCGTGATTTTCTCCTGTTTTGAAGCTTCGAGCTGGTTGCATGATGTGCACTCGCGAGGCAGCCTTTTCTCCTATCTTCTGCTGCTCGAAAGTTTGCATTCTCCTTTCTCTAATATCATATTGTCAAATGACCTCCCTATGTGCCTGTGCAGGTCCAATTGCCCAATGGCCAAGTCATTCAAGTGGATGGGAGCGGCAGCGATGGGGTGGTGGGTGGCGATGTCATTGATGTTGAGGTCAGGGACGTGCGATGATTTCAAGGCTGCCTTCACAGAGGCGGGCTTTGAAGCATGTTTTCATCCGTGTTGACACCATGATGGCAGGCAGAATATTCATGAGCTGGTAGTCAAAGTCACTCTCAAATTCTCAAACTCACTGTCAGGGTAGGATCAAAGTTATATCAAAGTCATAGGACTTGTCCTTCTAAGCCGCTTGGGCTGCCTAATCTGACAGCCTAGTTTGACAATCATATGACATGCATCATGCTGGCTCATCAAGCCTGGAAAATCGGCGGTGGCGACATTTCAGGTTGTAGGTCCCACCTGTGCAAATTCTCAGCGCTATCATATATATAGGAGCTCTCATAAGGGCGGTTGAAGTCTCAAGTCGGTCATTCATCAGTCTCAATGCCACCACATGATGCCGCATATGCATACTGTGTACTATAGTCACTACGGTACTACTATAGTATACATGCGGCATCATGCAGTGCAGCTACCCTGGTCCAGCTGGGCCATTTGTGGGGAGACAATGTGAAGTACCTTGTTCAGGTTGCCACAGGTGCATGTTCTTCTCACACGCAAAAGCAAGGAATGTCCTTCGAGACCGTCAGTGACTGGGATAGCTGTTCAGCTTGTCCTGACTAGGCAACCTTGGCCTCCTTCCACTCATGTGATGTCAACATGCTCCTCCTCATCATGAAGTCACATTTGCCGTTTCGTCCCGATTCCCTATTTCTCTTTGATGGTACCAGTTTGTAAAATATTTGGCAGCTTCCGTCTGCAGATCGAAAGGGGATCTGGTCTGCTGAGCTCGTGCCCTTTGCAGAATTCTCATATTTATAATTCTGCAAATACGCGTCAGCGCTCGTCCTTACAGGAGACGAAGTTAATCGTGAAGGCTAGCAACGTTGACGGAACGGAAAGCAGCGCTACGGCATCTGCCAACACCGTAAGCAGCCTGATGAAGAACCAGCCTGATGCCACTGTGGACATCAATATTGCCAAGGCTCTGCTAGATTACATAAATGCATCCTGGACGCCATATCATGCAGTAGGTGCGATATATGACAATATTTCTACATCCTCAAATGGATCGTGTCGGTCTCAATGCTTCAATTTGGGGCATACTGGTTGGATGTTCCAACCTTTGCACTAGATCCCCAATGTGATCAGCTCTTCTTATTTGTTTCTATTCCTATGCCAGGTGACAATGAATGGGAACATAACACGTGATAGAAGCCAATCACAAGGATTTTTTGCTCCGTGGTAGCTCCAAGCCCTCAGCTGTTCAAGGTAGATATATTTGTGGTTCTTCAGCTCAATCTGATTTGGGGAACAGAGGAAGCCAGTCGGCGCCTGCACGCGGCCGGATTTGAGAAACTGTCTGAGCGCCAGCCCTGGCACGGCCTGAAAAAGGGCGGCCGCTACTACTTCACGCGCAATGCATCAACAGTTGTCGCCTTTGCAGTGGGGGGCAAGTATGAGGCTGGCAACGGCTTCCATATGGTTGGCGCGCACACAGACAGGTGCAGCCCTCACTCCTGGTGACCCAATGAAGCGATGTCACTGACATGCACATGCATGTCTGTCTGAGCGCATGCCCAAACAAGCTGCATACCTCATGTATTTGGCTTCGAGATGACCTACTTTTAAATTTGTGTGGCTTGCAGCCCGTGCCTGAAGCTCAAACCCCACTCCAAGGGAGTCAAGGCTGGGTTCCTGACGGTGAACGTGGAGCCGTATGGAGGCGGCTTGTGGCACACGTGGTTCGACCGCGACCTGTCTGTCGCCGGCCGCGTCCTTGTCCGCGAGCAGGACCGCCTGGTGCAGAAACTGGTGGGACATACAACACCTTGGGCTGCAATTACTTGCAAAAATCCCTCCGTCATTTTTTGAAGTGAAGAGAGCATGCGCTGTTATTGATTGCTCCGGTGCAAAATTGTGGCAATCCCTCTCTGATGGAAGCACTGCATCCCTCCGTCTGACTCTCATATGCAGGGAGCGCCCAATAATTCACATGCTCTGTGCAGGCTTTGAACTCCTGAAAAGGTGAAGCTACAACTTGACATTGCTCATGTGTGCTATGGTGCAGGTCAAGGTTGCAAGACCCATCATGCGCATTCCGATGTTGGCCATCCATCTGTACCGCGAGATTGGCGAGCAGGGGTTCAAGCCGAACAAGCAGAACCATGTCGTGCCAGTGCTCGCCACCGCTGTCAAAGCCGCTGCCACCGGTTTTGTCAAGGACATCCCAGGTGCAACCAAGGACGAGGCAGCCGAAGCCAGTGAGACCAATGCAGAGGCGGATGCAACAAAAGCTCAGGTGTGCGGAGTGCTGCACTTGTGCTGCCTTCCTGTGAACGGGCCTGCAGGACATCAAGTTGCATGATGTCTTGAGCTGCTGCAGGAGAAGAAGAGCAGTGAGCCACACCACCCTGCGCTCCTGCGCTTACTGGCCAATGAGCTCAAATGCAGCACCAGCGACATTGTGGATTTTGAGCTCAACGTCTGCGACACACAGCCTGGCGTCATCGGCGGTGAGCCCTGCATCCTTCCGCAATCATAACCCATTCTCAGACTTCACCTTCCAGACTTTACCTTTGTTTGATCTGTGCTTTTTGGTCACATCCCCTTCTCCCCGGTGTACGCTCTTCCCTGTGTCTGCTAGTGATGTGCGATGTCTATGCGCATGTCAAGTTTCTATATTGCTTGTAGGGCTGGAGGATGAGTTCCTGTTTGTGGGCCGGCTGGACAATCTGGCCATGAGCTACCTGAGCCTGCGCGCGCTAATTGACAGCACCTTTGGTGCCGATGCACTGGCCGAAGAGACAGCGATCAAGGCAGTTGCTCTGTTTGACCACGAGGAGGTCGGCTCCGCATCTGCACAAGGTCTGCGCCTGGCTCTTTGTGGCATCCTCAAACATGCGCCTCCTGTTGAGGCAAGGCAGGAACTTTGAGATTTCCAACGTGCACGAAGGCAATTTTGTACCCTGCATGGTAACAACGTTTAGAAGACTTGACAATGCCTAGCACATGAGTTGCTGCTATTGATCTCCTTCTAAGGATCTGTTACCAACCTGCTACGAGAATATACTGCATGGCTGGAGAAATGTATTCGTCTGGTCATTAGTGATCAGATGACCTCTACGTGGGGCACCCTATCAGAGCATGCACAGCAAAGATGTGTAAAAGACAGGCAAAAGTGGCACACTACAGCTGGGAAAATGCTTGCTTGAATTTAATGCGAAATGCTTATGCGAGCTGTCACTTGCAGGTGCTGGTGGGCCAGTGATGCGTGACACCATCACGAGGGTGTCTCAGGCTTTCTCGGAGGGGGCGGTTGATGCGCCAGTGCGCGCCATCCAGAACTCCTTCTTAGTCAGCGCTGACATGGCGCATGCGCTGCACCCCAACTACGGTGAGCACCCTCCTTGGACAAAGCAGATGGCTGTGAGCTCAATTGATGACTCTGGGGCGAGCAGGGTGATCATCATGGCTTACCTGGGTTTGGTGTGGGGGCAGCGAGGCCCCACTCCTGTGCTGTATTGAGTAATTGTTTATAAGATGACACTGTGGCTGTATGTGGGTGACTCTGCAGCGGACAAGCACGAGCCGTATCACAAGCCGCAGTTCCACAAGGGCTTGGTCCTCAAGCACAACGTGAACCAGCGATATGCGACCAACGCTGTGTCTGCCACCCTCTTCAGGTGCCCCTCATCCTCTCTTGCGTGCTTCCTCCAGCAATGGCATGATAATTGTCAGACGTCCATGCACCTCTTCACCTAGCAGGAGACTCCAGTTTTACTGTCAATTCAGAGTCCCCTGCAAGAGGATATAGCAGTGTGGCAGGAGAGAACGAGCTGGTGTTGTGTGTGTGTGTGCAGGGAGCTGGCAAAGCGGCGGGGCATTCCCACGCAGGAGTTCTGTGTGCGCTCTGACATGGCGTGCGGGTCCACCATCGGGCCCATCCTGGCCTCTGGCCTCGGCTGTCGCACTGTCGATGTCGGCGCACCCCAGGTGAGTCACTTGACTCCTCCCAGCACCACAGCAGGGACACCGCGGCTTCTCGATGCATGACTTTCTCTATCAGCAGCTGGACATGTCTACTGTTTAAATGTTTTCCAGTCCTTAAGGACTAGTACGTCAAGCAACGTCTGAAATATTGCTTTCCAAAAAATCAACGCATGCAATTGTGATGCCCATGCAAGCCCTTTCTTCCTGGGCATGCTATGCTTGTGGGATGTTCTGGACAAATGCCTTATAATATGTCCAGCACAAGAGCTGTTAAAGGGGTTTTCTGCCGTTCCTGCCAAGTGGCTATTGCACAGATGTGGGTTTGCTGCCGTGCAGCTTTCCATGCACAGCATCCGGGAGATGTGTGCAGTGGACGACATGTCCCACACATACAACCACTTCTGCGCATTCTTCAAGGACTTCTCTGCCCTGGATGCCAGCATCGATGTGGATGACCTGCCGCTCCCAAACATCGAGGGCACAATCACAGATGTGCCCTGTAACCATATGCACTGAGATGTAGCTCAAATTCTTGCAAGTTTTTCAGTTGCCTTGCGGAGATGTAGCTCAATGGCATGCTGATGTGAAGTAACTTTACAATGCCTGGTCTTGACACCCAGATGCTTGCCATGTAGAGTATGTATCATTGCGACTTAAGTTGGATCAAGCTTGGATCAAATGCTGAGCAACTATCGCTCCGTGTGTTTGCTATCTTCAAAGCCCAGCACTGCAGCGGTGTATACATTGGGAGTTCCTTACACGACCCAGCCGTACTGTTGACATCATCATATCATCCATGGTAGTCTGGACAGACTAGTTGACTAGCATTGTAGTTTCCTGAGAGTCTTGGACTGTACAGGTTCTAGACCAGGGTACACAGTATACTGTACGTACCATACAGTGTAGAGTGACTATACATGTGCCAAAGCCTGCTCTTAAATATAGAGCTGAAAATTCTGCTGAAACTCTCAAAGACCGTCAAACACAATTGCAGTAAATTAGCATAAAATCTCAGGGACACCCCCCATGACATTCTTGAAAATTGAGGGCCCTGAGGACGAAAAGCAATCGACTAAAACCTAGCTGAAAATTTGGTGGGCTTCTAACATTTCCCCGCCTGGATGTTCTGTACAGAACAGTACCCTTGTACAACATATCCCCGGGGCAATTTCATCTATTGATCTTTCCAACACACAGCACAGATGCAACAGGTTCATTGAGCTTGTTGGACAACAAGACAATTGCAGATCTGATCGGTGCTGCAACTCAGACCTGCAGCGCTGCCAGCACAGCGACAAAATCATCAAGGACAGAGGCTTTCATATGTTCAGATGTTGTCTCGATTCACGCTGTCTCAATGCTGTCTTTCTCAAGTGGGAGCAGGCGCTGTTGAGGTTGCCGCTGAGCTGCTCATAAGCTCCACTTGAGGAGCAGCACATGGCGCTTTTGGCCCAACTGTCAAATTGGAGGGTGCGTTCAGCACATACTTTGGTAGCTCATACTTTCCTCCTGCATGCACAAGCCAGCTAAGCAATACCTTCTTGGTAGACTTCTCTTGATCAGGAAGCCATCTCACTGTCACTGTTTCAGTACAATATGGACCGGAGAGGCTCTCATTTCAGCACCTCTTTCGTCATAGCACACTGACATGTCATCCGAGGCAACCACAACTCCAGCACTATCGAGAATCAATTTGGCTGTCTGCAGGTCTGACTCGCACGCCGCCTTCAGCGCATCCCATATCACTGCAACAGGAAGGATAAAGCAGGAGCAGTGACAAGAATACTTTTAGCGCTTTTGGATGTAATACACTAGACTTAGATGGCACAAAGCATCATGCAAGCTGTATTGCTGGAGCAAATAGATCAGGGGATGTGCAGGATTCACAGACCTCGATCGCCTCCATAGTGAGGCTGGGTATCCCAGAACTCCTCACGCTTAGCCTTCAACAGACAGTCTCAGTATCATGACAAAGCCACTGTCTGGCAGCAAGATGGAAGAATTCTACTAATGTGCTAAAGGGCGCTTGGAGATTATTGACCACCAACAGGCTAGTAGTACAGGGTTTAGTATTGTTGAGCTAGACCTCAGTGATATAGTCATACCTGTAAGTCAGACTCTGTACAAGGCTCCTCTGACTTCCAAACAGGCCTTTTGAATTTCTTGCTTTTCCCAACATGTTCTGGCAGGTCATCAAATAGTTTCGAGCAGAAACAACCCATCAAGAACTTGTGCACTCAAAGCAGCACCCGACAACATACAAGGGCCTCATCGAGAGCAGAAATGCTTGAGCACAACTTATCAAGCCTTTGCTTGTTTACAGCATTTCCAGCAATCTGCAGGAGACGAGCACAGGCCCAAAACGTTCACAGAAAGTGTGCACGTGACAGGTGAAAGGCATTTTGACTCGAGCAGTTGTTGTTCCAGATTTTGCAGATCAATTGGTCAGTTCTTTTGCTTGAGGTTTGTTCATCTGCAACCTATTTTTACGATCCATCGATGTGATACTCCAAGAACGCAGCCGAGTTTTTGGTGCAGGGCTTTATCGTGACTGGTGACACGGCACGTTCGGCTGTGCTGGTGCTAGAATTAATACTTTTGAGTCGTTGATTTTCAAGGAGAGATCATCAAGGCCTGGCATCATTCTTGGATGCGAGCGTGAGCAGAATTTTACCAAGCTGCACAATCTTGTGTTATACTTTCCTGCTCGAGGCTCGCAAAATGATCTGCGTCTTTGAGTGAACTGATGGGTGCGGCAAATAGCAACCTTACGAGATGTCTGGAAGATGAGTATCACCGCTTGGTGAAGCAAGGGCGCGATTACCTTGTCCTGGATGAGGTCCTGGCCCTGCGCCTCCCACCCTCCTCATGGGCTGTGGATCCGTCTCATCTCGGCGTACTATTTGCGCTAGACAGGTGACCGAAGCAGCAGAATCTCCCAGGCCAGCTCGCTTTCGAAATTCTTACCACCATTATTTCAAGTGCCCACAAGCCTTGAGTGTGCCTGTGCAGCAATCATGATGGCCGCTTCACACTGGAAGAGCTGCTGAGCTTCGTGGACCTTGCGCGACAGCGCTCGCGGTGCTACCAGCCCTATGAGTTCCAGGCGCAGATGCAGGGCTACTGCACGCTCCAGCTCTGGAAAGGCACCTCCCTCGCAGGGGGCCCTGCAGAGTTTGTGGACTGGTGCAAATCCTCCTGCAATCCCATCGCTGCGGGCATCCACTGACATGTCTTTTCTGGGGTACACATGTATTGGGAGAGACCTCAAGAGGGCTCTGTTGCCACCTGCACATTGAGTCACATGTATCAGAGAAGACCTGAAGAGGGCGATGTTGCAGCCGTCGGTGCCACATGGAAAGCAACGCATGGTCATGTGCCTGCAGGGTGAGCCGGCTTCTCATGGAGAACATGCCGACCAGGCGTTTTGCGCAGTGTCCTGGGCAGGTGTACCTCAATCGTGACACCATCGAGACTCTCTACCACCTGCTCAGCGTCCAGGTCTGCATGCCACTTGCCCGAGACCTGATTCTGCATGTCAGCCATGCTGTACTTGCCAAGGGTGCACCACCATGCTGCTGCTGCCATGCCATGTTTAAAAAGAACATGTGCAATCATGCAGCAGACTGATCTTTCAAGCCTGGCGCTGAGCAATCAGTCTGGTAATGTGCAGGAGACGCAGGGCATGGATTTCCAGAGCTTTTTGGACCTGCTGCAGAGAGTGGGCGAGGAGCACGGCAGCATGGAGTTGGGCAGTGAGGAGCTGGATGACTGGCTGCCTCTGGCTGTCGTGCGCGACTTCATTGCAAGCCTCAACGCCGGCATGCTCAAAGTCATGGCAGACATCTACCCAGCCCACGAGCTGGCGGAGGTCCAGCTCTGACATGTAAAGGTCTCTCTTGTCACATGGTTTAGCGGTGAGCTCTAGTGTGCTGCAGTGCACCGCACTGAAATGAGTGTGAGTGGCAACTGTTCTGCAAGGAGTTTGAAAACCACCTAGGGAATCTGTCTCACTGGATGCCAGCCGGCCAACTTGTTACATCAGACAAGCTTCAAAAGTGTTGCCCTAGAAGCCACAATATTGCAACCGGGGTAGAGATACCAATGTCCTTCTTTTATCAACTTTCCTAAATGTATTTGTGAATAATCTGCGTTGCTTTGCGCTCATCATGACACCAGAAATGCGTTTGATCTCCGGTAGAAAGTTGATTCAATGACAGGACGATGCCCATGCTGCGGAGGGTGGACTGCTTGGGGAGCAGCGTATGAAAGCTGAGAGGCCGTGTTGTAAGTGCCGAACTGTCGATTGTGTGACAGAGCTGTTGGATTGCACGTGTCCTTCTTCAGCTTGCTGGACATTGCATTGTTGCGGTTCAAGTCATCAAAGAAAACCTGATGCACAAAATCAGCACATCAGAAGAATGTTGTTCAGTGGCTCAGCTCCGGTCTTGCACACATCTTGGCTCACATATGAGCGCATTGTTTCTACAATGCGAGTGCGACTCAATGCAAATGCAACTGCACATCTGTGAATGCCAAGGATATAGGCAAGTATCCTCTGCTGGCTGGAGAATGCTGTACTCGATGGACAGTCTTGTGCAAGCAGGTATCAACTCGGAAGGCACATGAACTTGTATATTGCCCTCCTGATGTGCAGGATGCTCAATTGAAGAGATTGGGTTGGAGGTAGTATTTACCAAATCAAACTGGAAGACCTCTCTTTGTGCCGGGCGCAGACCTTCTGTTTGTCCCACATCGCTCTCATGATTCATGTGATTCTGAAACCCCCCTCTCGCATGCCTTTCTTCTTGCTGCATATTCATATAGCGATAGAACAGTTAGGCCCCGGCTGGCGGGGGGCGGTATGAATACTAAGCACCGTGCCCACGGTTGATTGGGTCTTGCTTGGATCTGGCGAGTCC
>JADEYI010000904.1_pt1 | contig 29367 bp, 24 predicted proteins | sample 8542331 | NCBI WGS metagenome assembly JADEYI01 (sample SAMN16510988, study PRJNA670497) | mine drainage metagenome | isolation source: biofilm near Copperflume 1 | place: Germany: Marsberg coppermine Kilianstollen | collected 2018-02 | reverse complement strand
GGAAGAAAGCCCCCTCTCCCCTTGTGGGAGAGGGGGCATGGGGTGAGGGCGGGTGATGGCGCGCGTCCCCGCACAGTTACCTCTTTCTTGAACTTTGTTCCGCCTCAACTCTGAACGTTTATGTTAGTGCACCTATTGACAATTCCTGAGAAATCGATTACACTGTGGTCACTTCTACTCCAACTTCCAAATAGAGGTAGCCCCCGAGTAATTTTCAGAGCTTACATAGCTCTAACGTCGCGTAATCGTTTTCTCCGAGTAATCGATTACCGAGCGAGGTGGCGATGAAATCACCTACGATGAAAGAAGTCGCTCAGCACGCTGGTGTCTCAGTGGCTACAGTGTCGCGTGTGCTCAACGGCAGTACCGCCGTTGATGGCGAGCTGCATCAACGAGTAATGAGCGTAGTAGAAGAGCTGCGCTATCGCCCCAACCGGCTCGCCCGAAACTTGCGAACCAATTCCACAAAGACCATAGCCATTGTAGTGCCGGATATCGAGAACCCTTTCTTCGTCTCTGTAGTACGGGGCCTGGAAGACGCGGCTTTCCGTGCAGGTTATACAGTGCTGGTCTGCAACACTGATGATGACCTGGAGCGTGAAAGCAGTTATCTGCAAGTGCTTGGCGATGAGTTTGTAGCGGGTATTGTGGTTTGCGCAACCGATGAGCGATACAGCGCCTCTCAAGTGCGTAAGATCCTCGAAAAAGGGGTGGCCGTAGTCTCCCTTGACCGTCGCCTTGAAGACGTACCGGTAGACGGTGTGCTCTCTGACAACTTTGGCGGCACACGCAACGCAGTCTCATACCTGGTTGAGCAAGGGCACCGCCGCATCGGGCTGATAGCTGGGCCTGCCAAGTACGCGCCGGCGCGCGAACGTCGCGCAGGATACGAGCAAGGACTCGCTGACCACGGGTTGGCCGTCGATCCTGACCTGATCAAGGTCACCAACTTCAAAAGTTCGGAAGCTGAAACCGCCACCAAAGAACTGCTCGATTCTGTGCGCCGTCCCACTGCGCTCTTCCTGAGCAGCGGCAATGTAGCTATCGGTAGCCTGCGCGCTATTCACCACCTGGGGCTGGATATCCCCTCTGATCTCTCATTGATCGTCTTTGACGACCTGGACTGGGCGCCCGCCTACAACCCACCCCTCACGGTTGTCGCACAAAACACACGCCAACTTGGCGGTCTGGCGGGCGACCTGATGCTGCGGCGTATCCGTGGGAGCAGTGAGCCGCCGCATGAGCGCCACCTGCCCACGCAGCTTATAGTTCGCGGCTCTGTTGGTCTGCCGCCCCAATAAAGTAACAGTGCAACTAGCCTTTGCTAGCTAGCGCCTGCAAGGAGAGAAAGATATGCTGCGGCATCTCGCTTTATTACTTGGGCTGACCTTACTCCTGGCCGGTTGCGGTGGCCCCCAGTCTTACCCCGCCGTGACGGTAGATAATGCCCCCAGCGTGACTCGCATCAACATTCTCAGCGGGCATTCCGGGGGTGTGAACGCCGTCGCCTGGTCGCATGACGGTAAGATGCTGGCCTCGGCGGGCGACGACCGTACTATATTTCTCTGGAACCCTGAGAGCGGCAAAGAGATACGCCGCTGGCCCGCGCACACACTCCCCATCACATCGCTGGCCTTCTCGCCCGATGACAAGATACTGGCGAGCGGTGGGCGCGATAAAGCTGTCTTCCTCTGGGATCCGACCAACGGGCAGCAGCTACGCACCTTCTCGGAGAGCGATCAAGTGCTGACGCTGGCCTTCTCGCCCGACGGCAAGCTGCTGGCGAGCGGTGGGCGCAGCAAGAGCGTTATTTTCTCCGACCCTGCCACTCTAAAACAGGTAAGCACAATCACAGGCTTTGGGGATCGTGTGAACGCTCTGGCCTTCTCACCCGATGGCAAAACACTGGCTACTGCTGACAACGACAACAAAGTACAGACCTGGAACGTCGCTACCGGCTCGAAGGCGCTGGAGATCACCGACCAGAAGGCGGGCGCTATGTCGGTCACATTTTCGCCCGACGGCCGGCTGCTAGCCACAGGCGCTGGAGACACCAAAATCCGCATCTTCGACTCCATCTCAGGTAAGCTGCTGACCACCTTTAATGGCCTCATAGGCAAAGTCACCGACGTAGCGTTCTCACCCGACGGCAAAGTGCTGGCTTCGTCCAGCAGCGATCATGGAGTAGCAATCTGGGATGCAGCTACGGGCGCACGCCTGGGGCCAGGGCGCACACCTGCTGATCAGGCGGCGGTTGGCCACGGCAGCGAGGTCAACACTTTGGCCTGGCGACCGGATGGCACTATCCTGGCCACTGGAAGTTACGACCAGCGTGTATTCTTGTGGGCCGTTGTGCAGCAATAAGCGCTCAGCAATTAAGAAGGAGGTGTCACTATAGCCAATAGATCACTCGAAATAAACTCAATCGTCTTGCTAACAGTTTAGCTCAAAGGAGGAACATTCGTATGTTACGCAAATTAAGCCCCCGATTGGCGCTGCTAATAGCGATCTCTTTGCTGCTGGCAGCCTGCGGCGGGACATCAGCGCCGAACACCTCCATTCCAACCGACACCGTGCCACCGGTCGCACCGGAAGCTACCGGGACCACCGCAACCACCGAAATTACCGCCACCACTGCTCCTACAGTCGCAGCTATGGCTAATACCCCCGTGATCGGCACAGTGACAGTTGGCCCGACCCCCGTAGTGCCCGCAGGGGTGACGACGATCAAGGTCGTGGACTGGGTGCCTGAGAACACTTCGTCCTGGGCCAACCGATGGTACAAACCCTTTGAAGACGCAAACCCTGACATCAAGATCGTGCATGAGCAGATCACCGGCAACTATATTGAAACGGTGCTGACCCGCCTGACGGGCAGCAATGACATCGACCTGATCTTTGTCGCCCCCGACAGCGTGGGCAGCTTCCTGCGGGCAGGCGCCGCGCTCGATCTGTCGCCCAATATCGCAAAGGACAAGGCCACACTCCAGCTCGACAAGTTCCCACAATGGACCCTCGATGATTACACCACCGTCCGCTATCCTGAGCTAAAGGTCGGCCCCGGCCAGTATGGGCTGCCGGTAGTCGAATTCGTCTGGGAGATGTGGCATAACGCGGATATGGAGAAGGCCGCGGGCATTAGCACCCCACAGCGCGGCTGGACCTGGGACGACTTTGTTAGCATGAGCAAAAAGCTGACCGACCCCTCGAAGCGCCAGTACGGCTATCAGAACCAGGCATGGCTGTTGCCGCTCTGGACCTGGGTCTGGCAGAACGGTGGCGACGCCATGACACCCGACGCCAAGACTTTAACCTTTGGTGAGCAGCCTTCTGTGGACGCGTTCACCTTCCTGCAAAACCTGCAAGTCAATGATAAAGTCTTTGTGCCGATTGATCAGACAACAGGCGCGAACCCTATCGGCTTCGACAGCGGCGCCGCAGGCATGATCACTCGCGGCAACTGGAATCTCGACCTGAGCCGCGACTGGAAGTTCAAGTGGGATCTCTCCTACCCGCCCAAGAACAAAGCGGAAGGGACATTGGGCGAAGAGCTGGGCATGATCATCAACAAGAACAGCCCAAAGAAAGACGCCGCCTGGAGAGTCCTTAGCTGGGTAGCCGGACCCGATGGACAGCGCGCGCTCGCTCCCACCGACGTGGTGCCTAATACAGCAGTGATGCGAGAGGTTGGCCTGCAAGCTGTGCCTGAGAACGTGCGCAACCTGGTTGTGCCCCTCTCCGGTGACCCGATGGTTCACTCATCGCCGCAATGGTTCCGGCCAAAGTATACCTCGAACGACCTGAACGACAGGCTCGCTGTGCTCTGGACCGGCGAGAAAAAGGCCGCCGATCTCCTTCCGGCGTTAGAGAAGGAATTCAACGACGCCCTGGCGAAACCGCTGCCCTAACCAGGAAGAAGCGCTGAGGACTGAGCAACCGGTAAGAGATAAATCGCTCAGTCCTCACTCTTCCTTTGCTCGCATGACGGAGGAAATATGGCAAAAATGGGTCGATTGGAGCGGCAGAGGGCGATACAAGGATGGCTTTTCGTCTCGCCTTTCGTCGTAGGATTTCTGCTCTTTTTCGCGGGGCCGATGTTGTTCGCCGCTTTCATCAGCCTCAACCAGTGGCCCGTGCTGGGGGACCCCACCTTCGTGGGTACTCTCAACTTCCAGAATATGCTCAGTGACAACCTCTTCTGGAAATCGCTCAAAATTACCACCATCTACACACTCTTCAGCGTGCCGCTCGGCATGATCGCGGGCCTCGCGCTGGCTATGCTGCTCAACCAGAAGATCCGCGGCATGGCCCTCTTTCGCACGCTCTACTACGTGCCAGCAGTGATCACAGGGGTGGCCCTGGCGCTACTCTGGTGGATGATGTTCAACACCGAGTACGGGCTGATCAACGGCGCACTCCGACTCTTCGGAGTGGATGCCATACCATGGCTCACGACGACCAACTGGGTCTTGCCCGCCCTCATAATTATGAGCCTCTGGCAGGTTGGAGGGGGCGTGGTGATCTACCTGGCGGGGCTGCAAGGCATACCGAGTGAACTGTACGAGGCCGCCAGCATCGACGGCGCGACCGGTTGGTCTCGTTTCTGGCATATTACTATTCCTATGCTCTCGCCTGTACTCCTCTTCAACCTGGTGCTGGGGGTGATCGGCTCTTTCCAGAGCTTCACCAATGCCCTCATCATGACCAACGGCGGGCCGAGCCAGGCAAGCCTCTTCTTCGTCCTATATATCTACCGTAGCGCCTGGTTATACAATCAAATGGGCTATGCAGCTGCCTTGTCCTGGGCTTTGTTCGCTGTGATCCTGATAATGGTCATCGTTATCTTCCGTGTAACCTCCGCCCGTGTCTTCTACGCAGGCGGCAGCACCAGGGGCGGATTCTAGAAAGGAACCGTAATGGCCAGCAGTGAAGTACAAAAGCAGGTCGGTGACGCACCTTTACCCGGCAACGGAATGACGAATGCGAGTCCTGCAACCCGGACCGCCGCTTTCTTCTCCGACACGAGGGTCCTCGGCATCCTGCAGAAAATCGCCGTCTACATTATCCTGATCGGCGGGCTTGCCGTAGTGCTCTTTCCCCTCGCCTGGATGCTCTCTGCATCAATAAAGCCAAAAAGTGAGATATTCAGCTACCCGATGACCTGGATACCGTCCACGCCGCTTTTCTCCAACTACCCTAAGGGGTTGGCGGTGATGCAGTTTGGCCGCGCGCTGACCAATACCCTGCTGATAGCTATTCCATCTGTGCTCGGGCAGGCGGTCTCCTGTGCCCTGGTTGGCTATGGGCTGGCGCGGTTCCGCTTCCCGGGCCGCGACGCGCTCTTCATACTCGTCCTGGCAACTATGATGCTGCCCAGCCAGGTTACACTTATCCCAACCTACGTGATCTTTAGCCGCCTCGGCTTGGTCGACACCTTTTGGCCCTTCTGGCTCCCCGCCTGGCTCGCTACCTCAGGCTTCAATATCTTTCTCTTTCGCCAGTTCTTCATGACTATCTCGCCGGAGCTTGAAGACGCGGCGCGCATTGACGGCGCGGGCGTCTTTGATATCTTCTGGCGCATATTCCTACCTCTCTCTAAGCCGGTTATCGCCACTGTGGTGCTCTTTTCCTTTGTCTTTTATTGGAATGACTTTTTTGGGCCGCTTATCTACCTCCCGTCTACGCAAAACAAAACCTTGCAGCTGATGTTGATGAACTTCCAGCAATTCTATACCACCGACTGGGGGCCGATGATGGCAGCGATGGTAGTTATTATCATACCCCCCTTGCTCATCTTCTTCTTCGCGCAACGCCTATTCATTCAAGGCGTAGTCTTCACAGGGGTCAAGGAGTGAGCACGATGAGTATGACTACAGCAATCAGCACCGCAGGATTGACAAGGCGCTACGGCGCTTACACGGCGGTGGACAATGTCAACCTGCAAGTTGAACAGGGCGAGATCTTCGGCTTCCTGGGGCCAAACGGCGCGGGCAAAACTACCACAATTATGATGCTGCTCGGTATTTTGCCGCCCACCGGTGGCAGTGTACAGGTATTGGGGCATGAGATGAGCGCGGGCGCTCTTGAACTGAAAACCCGAGTGGGCGTAGTTTCCGAACACCAATCGCTCTATGGGGAGATGACAGCCGAGCAGTATCTGGGCTTCTTCGCCGATATGTATGTGGTGCCCGACGCCACCCGACGCATCAGCGAATTGTTGGCCGCGCTCGACCTGGAGGCGCGGCGGCATAGCAGGATCAAAGAGTTTAGCCGGGGCATGCAGCAAAAGCTGGCGCTCGCCAGGGCGCTGCTGCACTCGCCTGATTTGCTCATCATGGACGAGCCGGCCTCCGGGTTGGACCCCTATGGCATCAGCCAGGTGCGCCAGTTGATCTACGCCCAGAAGCGGGCAGGCAAGACGATCTTCCTCTCCTCGCACATCCTATCAGAGATTGAGCAAACGGCTGACCGGGTAGCGATCATCGCTCGCGGCAGTATCGTCGCACAGGGTACAGTGGCCGAGGTGCGCGGCAAGCTAGCGCCAGACGAGAGGTACACTCTGGAATATCAAGGCAACGAACACGTGATCCGGCAGGCGCTGGCAGATGTAGCCATCGTGCGTGAGGTTCAATCCAGGGGTGGAAAGCTGATCCTGCACGTTACGGCTGCCGGAGGCCAGGACGCCCGGGCCGACATCAGCATGGCGGTCGCGGCGGCTGGCGGTGTTGTGCTCAGCGTCAACCGGCTGGAGGTCAGCCTTGAAGAGGCGTTCCTGACGGCGACCGAGGGTAAGATCAAGCGAACAGCAGTCCGCAGGTAAGTAAAGGAAAGGTTGGCCTAATGGAGACATTGCTCGAGTCCAAGCCCCACGACACCGTGCGCCCGCGAACTCTGCTACGGCGAGATGTAAACGAGCGACTGCGCATCCGCTCGGCCCTGCGCCTTGCTCATAGAGAGCTACTCGCTGCGCTACATGGTCCAAGCTTGTACGTGATGGTGACGGTGGCCTGCCTGGTGGCGGCAGTGCTAATCAAGAGCTATCTTGACTACGTGGACAATAACGGCACGCTGGTTATGTCCGATCCTCTGAAGACTCCATTGCTCTTCGCGGTGGTGGCGATGACCGGCTACCTGGGTCTGGCGGCTGCGGCGGGTCTGGCAGGCGAGCGCGAGCACGGCACGCTGGAAGTGTTGTTCTACGGGCCGGTGGACGCTCCCACCTATATCGCAGGCAAGATAGTGGGCCATCTTGCGACTTATCTCCTTGCGATAGTGGCGCTAAGTGGGTTTCTAGGGCTTTCTTCGCTGATGACCGGCATGCCGCTGGATGGCGCGACCCTCACATTGTTGACCGCCTCGGTGCTGCCTGCCGCATGTATGATAGCCCTCGGCTTGCTGCTGGCCGCCCTCGTTGGGCGAGCCCGGCCAGCGCTGGCGTTGACCGCGCTGGCGCTCGCGCTCTTGCTCCTTATAGACGCAGGCAATCAGATCGCTGCGGCGCAGCCGGGCGATAGCTTGCTTGGCTCGGCGGCTGGCTTGCTATCTGCGGCCTCAGCGCTCACAAGCTGGCTCTCCCCGTTCGGCTACTTCTGGCGAGCCTCGGACGGTTTCGGTATAGGCAGCGTGGGAGACGTACTGGTGGACCTGGGATTAGCTTTACTTTACAGCGTGTTGCTGACGCTACTGGCTATCATGGCATTGCGCTGGCGGGGGGTGCAACGATGGCGCGAATGAAGCTTATTTTGCTGCTACTGGCTCTGCTCAGCCTGCCGCTCCTGATGATCTTACCTTCCTACGCACAAAGTGACAAACAGAGAGAGACGGTATACAACGGAGAGGTATTTGACGGCCAGGGCTACTCGGGGCAATTCTATCCTGAGAACGAGCGCACCATCTACGTGCTGGCGAACGTGCAGAATCTCTTTGTGCCAAAAGCCACCAACGTCTACTGGTGGCCGATCACGCATGAATACAAGGCCGATTGGGAGAGCCTCAACCAGCCTCTAACGGGCACCCTGGAGATCGACAATCTGACCTTTCCGATGACCTCCTACAGCCTGCGCTATGATGGCGGCTATGATAGTGCCAAAACCAGCCTACTCACGGGTGACGCCGCGGCGCAAGGCTATGCAGCTTATCAGAAGGCGATGGCCGATTACCAGGCGGCGTCAAGCGCATACGCGGACCAGTGGAACACCTTCCAGACCCGGCTTGAGCAGTGGGGCCAACTGGCGGACGCCCTGCGCGCTCAGGGGCTTTCCACCAGTGGCCTTAAGGTGCCACAACAGCCAATACCGCCTCAGCAAGTAAGCGTGACAGTCGCCGCGCCGGAGCAGGGCATCCCCTTCAGATTGCCTGTAGGTGAGTACCAGATGCGGCTGCGCGGCACCGATGGCAAGATAGTGGCGGGCAGCGAGCGCACGATAGTGGCTTTTGGGCCGCGCCGTGATGGTATTGCCTACAAGGTTATCGCCGCCAGCAAGTGGACCCTCCCCGACGCCAGCACCGGCCCGAACGACACAATCTTCGTCAGCGGCGAGAAGGCGCTATATGTCCAGCCCACCGAGGAGCGCGAATACGACGCCTTTTACGCCGCAGCGCTATTGAACCCGCAGCAGAGAGCAGCGCAAGACCGCCGGGGTATATGGTCGTGGCTGCCCGCGGGCAGCTTCTCCGGTTCGGCGCTCTCTGTAACGGCGAATGGCGCTGCGACACAGACGATCCGCAAGGCCACTTACTACGTCAAACAGACCCCGGGAGCCGCGTTGGGCTACACTATTCTCCCCTACGACGCAAGCGCGGGTGAGGGGGTTTCTACCTTTGAAGCCTTTGAGTTGCAACCGCAAAGCGGCGTCACGACCATTTCGACGTCGGGCAAAGCGGGCAGCAGCCGCGAGATCCGCGTGGTCAATCCCGGCATGGGCGGCGCGCTCCTCGGCCTGGCCTTCGCTCCACTCATAGGCGGTCTCTCCTGGCTGCTGTACCGCCGCCGGAGAACGCGATGAGCTATTTGGTTTCAAGCCGCTCGCTAAACGTTGAGATCGACCCGAGTAGCGGGCGCCTGGTGCGCATTCGCAACCTGGCTCGCGATCTCGACCTGATCGCCGCACCCTGGGCGAACGCACCCTTTCGCCTGGAGCTGGCAAGGCTCGGTGTGGTTGAGGGCTTCAGCGACTTCCTGTGCGCGCCGCTGGCGAATGGCTTGCGGCTTATCTGGCGCGCGCCGCACGACATCACCCTGAGGGGCGATATTCTCGTGCGCGGCGAAGATATTCTCTTTACGATATCCGCTGCCAACGCAGGCAAGGCAACCATCGATAGAATCGAGTACCCCATCATCAGTGGTATCCAGCGCCTGGGTGGGCCAGGGCAGGATGACCTGGCTCATAGCCATGCCACCGGTATGCTCTTCCACGACCCGCTTGATCTCTTCGAGCCAGACCCGCATAACCAGCGTCGCCTGCGCTTCTCGCCCTATCCCGAAGGCTTTGCCGGCTCAACCATGCAGTTCCTCGCCTACTATGCCCGCAATCGCGGCGGTTTCTTCATCGGCACCGAGGATGGGGAGAAGAGCCTGAAGTGGTACAACTTCTATAAGGAAGCTGATTCGGGCGATAGCCTCTGCTGTAGCATAATGCACAAAGCCTCTGTGTTGGAGCCGGGCCGCTCGTTCACTCCACCTTATCCGGTAGCCCTCGCCGCGTTGGTCGAGGGCACGTGGCACGAAGCTGCGGACCGCTATCGCTCCTGGGCCTTCAAGCAAGGGTGGGCGCAGCCGGGGCCGCGCAGTCGCTGGCTGCGCGAAGAAGTTGGCATCTGCACCTTTGGTATCAATTCCCGCTACGACCGTTCGGCATGGCTTCACGAGATACACCGCATGGCAGGCACGCACGTCTTCCACGTGCTCGGTCCTAACTGGGCCAGCTTCGGGCACGACTACCGCAACAACCTGCCGCGCTGCCGCGACGACTGGTTCCCTGCGACTTTTCACCCCGCCAACCTGGGGGCGATCAGCCTCAACTGCGACTACTGGGCGCCCTTCGAGTTCGATCTCCTCTCTAACTACTCAGCCGACTCCACCGACCCGGTGATGGAGTCGCGTATGGTGCAAAATGACGCCGAGATGGGATTGAGCGACCCGGGTCTTGTTGGCTTCCCCTTCATGTGCGCGGGCACCGATTACTGGCATGATTTCCATCTGCTGCGCGATGAGCGCCTGGTGGCCGAATATGGGCCGGACGCGCTCTACTACGACATCTCGGTGAGCAATTTACTGCTGCAATGCCTGGCAGCAAACCACAACCATCTGCCGGGCGCGGGCAACGCCATAGCTGAGGCTTTTACCGGTATGTACCGCGACACCAGCGCGGCCATGTCAAAAGCAAAGGGCGCCTACGTACCTGCGGGCACCGAGGTGATCAGTGAGATTTTCCTTAGTCTCTTCGACTATTACCAGGCGCGGGCCGAGGCCGGACCATATGCACCGTTCGAGGTGAATGCTTTCCGCGATTGGCTGTTGCAAGGGCGGGCCGAGAAGATACCAATGTTCACATACGTCTTTCAAGATCGCGCGCCTTTGCGGATGGACGGCTGGGCCAGGCTCTCACCCGAGTCGGGTGACCTCTTCTACTGGACGGCGGCCCAGGTTCTGTTGAACGGTGGGCTGTTGCAACTCAACTATGAATTCAGCGCGCTGGAAGACTTGAACGGCAACTTTGACGACCCCGCCGAGCACTACTACAGCTTCGATGAGCGCCACCACGCCATCGACCCGCAAAAGGCGGCTTTTGTCGGCGAGGTAGCTCGCACCCGGACCGGACAGGCCAATCGCTTCCTGGCCTACGGCCAGCTGTTGCCCGCACCCGCAGTCGATGCCCCGCCCGTAAAGTTGAACTACCTCACTTACAACGTCGCAAAGGATGACCCGATTTACGGCGACCGGGGCCAGATGACTGTTTCCAGCGTCCTGGCTAGCGCCTGGCAGCATGACGGAAAAACGATCTGGCTCGTCGCAAACCTGTTGTCCGCAGAGCAAGAGGTCCGCGTCGATGGTAAGAACCTCGCTTTACCACCACGAAAGGTGCGTATTATCGAGTTCTGAGGACCGAGGGCTGACCGATTGGCCCTCCAATTTGAGAAAGGAAAATCATCATAGTGGACAACCTTAACGTACTCGCGGGGAGCCCTCTCGCCGGCCTACCTATGCTGCGTGATGCGACTTCTCGGCGCGCATCAAGCTGGGATCGTAGCGGCGGCAACGACGACCGGCTGCATATTCGGCCCGGCGAAGAAGTGGTACTTGCTGACATTCAGGGTGCGGGCTGCGTCCGGCACATCTGGGTCACGATAGCCTGCGACGAGCCGGACTATCTGCGCAAGATCGTGCTACAGGCCTGGTGGGACGGCGAGGAGACCCCAAGCATCAAGGTTCCTATTGGCGATTTCTTCGGCATGGGGCATGCCCAGAGCCACAATTTCAGCGCGTTACCTTTGCAAATGAGTCCGCAAGACGGCAAGGGCTTCAACTGCTGGTTCCCAATGCCTTTCGCTCGTTCGGCGCGCATCACCGCGACAAGCGAGTGCAGCACAGAGGTGCTTTTCTATTATTATGTAGACTACCAACAATACGACTCGCTTCCCGATGGGCTTGGCTATTTTCACGCGCAGTGGCGGCGTCAGAACCCCACCGATGGCGTCTCTGAAGAAGGCATGACCAACGAGGAGTTCCTGTTGCAGGGCCGTAACACCAGCGGTGACGGCAATTATGTCATCCTTGAAGCTCGCGGGCGCGGCCACTATGTCGGCTGTAACCTGAACGTCCATAATCTGCGAATCACCGAGCAATGGAACTGGTACGGCGAGGGCGATGACATGATCTTCGTGGACGGCGAGGCCTTCCCGCCAAGCCTGCACGGCACAGGCACCGAGGACTACTTCAACACTGCCTGGTGCCCGGCAGAGGAGTATTCGTCTCCCTATCACGGCATCACCATGGCGGGCGGGCCGAACTGGTCGGGCAAGATCTCGCTCTATCGCTTCCACATCGAGGACCCGATCTGCTTCCGCGAATCGCTGCTCGTGACTATCGAGCACGGCCACAACAACCAGCGCTCCGACGACGTATCGAGCACCGCCTACTGGTACCAAACCGAGCCGCACCTGCCGTTCAGCCTGCTGCCTGGGGAGGCGCGTCTCCCCAGGCCGGACGACCCTGCTGAGTGGTGAATTCGAGGCATACAACATGCGACCGAGCAACGGCGTTCGCACCTTCAGCGCGCAAGATACCCAGGTGGCTTTTCCGCTTGGCGGCATAGGCACCGGCAACGTCTCTGTGGGCGCACGCGGCGACCTGCGCGACTGGGAGATCTTCAACCGCCCCGGCAAAGGCGCTATGCTGCCCAATACCTTCTTCGCGCTCCGCACCAAGATAGGTAATAATCTCGCCGTTGCGCGAGTGCTGGAAGGGCCGGTGCAGCCGCCGCATAACCTATCGCACGGCTACCACCCATGGACCGCTATGGGCTTGCCGCGCTTCGCCGAGGCGACTTTTAGAGGCGAATACCCTTTTGCACGCGTTGACTTCGCAGATGATGCGCTGCCTGTGCATGTGCAGCTTGAGGCATTTACGCCCTTCGTGCCGCTCGACCCTGATAAATCGGGCTTGCCCTGCGCTATATTCACCTACACACTGGTCAACCTGAGCAGCGAAGTCGTTCAATTGACCATCGCCGGCTCGCTCTTCAACGCTGTGGGCGGGGTGGCCTTCGATGCTTTCGGCAATATCGCTGCGGGTGGACTTGGCCTGAATATCAACGATTTGCGTGAGGAAGCTGATTTGCGCGGGCTGCACCTGCGCTCAGAGCAGTATGCGCCTGGTAGCCTGCTCTATGGCGATATGAGCCTGGCGACTACCCACCCCAACGTGACCGTCAAGCAGGCCTGGCTGCGTGGGGCCTGGTATGACTTCCTTCAGGAGTTCTGGGACGACTTCAGCGCCGACGGTCTGCTCACCGACCTGGGATACAGCTCCCCCTCAGATATAGGCAAGTCCGATACCTGCACCCTGGGGCTGGTGGATACTCTCGCCCCCGGCGAGCAGAAAGCGTACCCCTTCCTGCTCACCTGGTTTTTTCCGAACCGTACTAATAGCTGGGACAACAACCCCGGCGCACCGCTCGTGCGTAATCACTATGCCGGGCAATTCAGCAGCTCGTGGGACATAGCTCGTTATTTGGTCGGGCATTTGCCGAGCCTCGAAGCGGACACACGGCGCTTTCATGCCGCACTCTTTGGGAGCACCCTGCCGGACTATGTGCTCGACGCGCTATCAGCGAATATCGTGCCTGTACGTAGCACAACCTGCTTCTGGCTGGAGGACGGGCGTTTTTTCGGCTTTGAGGGCTGCTTCGATAAGGCGGGGTGTTGTGAAGGTAATTGTACCCACGTCTGGAGCTACGCCCAAACGCTGGCCTACCTCTTCCCAAGCCTCGAACGCGAGATGCGCCGTATCGAGTTCATCGTGGAGACAGAGCCGAGCGGCTACATGTACTTCCGCACGCATCAGACCTTCGGCAGCCGCTTCGTCTGGGGCTGGGGCGACCGGGAGCCGGAAGCGGCAGTAGATGGACAGATGGGCAGCATCCTGCGCGTCTACCGCGAGTGGCTACTGAGCGGCGACCGCGCCTGGTTGGAAGCGGTCTGGCCCGGTGTCAAGCGGGCTATCGCATACGCCGCCACCCGCTGGGACACGGACCGCGACAACGTGCTCGACGGCAGGCAGCACAACACCTATGACATCGACTTTTATGGGCCTAACCCGCTTTGCACTGTCTACTATCTCGCTGCGCTTCGTGCAGTTGAAGAGCTGGCCCACATAATGAGCGAGCCGGAGCTTGCGCAGCGCGCTCGTGCGGCATTCGACGCAGGCAGTCGCCGCGCCGACGAGCTACTTTGGAACGGCGAGTATTTCGTCCAGCGCCTCGACGATGTGAACGCCTATAAATACCAGCACGGAGACGGCTGCCTCTCCGACCAACTACTTGGCCAGCTATACGCCCGCCTCCTCGGCCTGGGCGACCTGTTGCCGGAGGAGCATGTGCGTTCGGCTGTAGGATCGGTCTTCGCCCACAACTTCAAGCGCGACTTCCGGGACCACGTCAACTGCCAGCGCACCTATGTCTTGAACGACGAGGCGGGGCTGTTGCTCTGCACATGGCCGCGTGGCGGTCGTCCCAGCCTGCCTTTCGTCTACTCCGACGAGGTGTGGACCGGCATCGAGTACCAGGTCGCGGCACACCTGATCTACGAGGGGCTAATGGAAGAAGGACTTCAGATTGTAAAGGCGGTGCGCGACAGGCACGACGGCGTGCGCCGCAACCCCTGGGATGAAGTGGAGTGCGGGCATCACTACGCCCGCAGTATGTCCAGCTGGGCACTGCTCCTGGCCCTCAGCGGCTTTCATTACGATGCGGCGCTCGGCTCAATAGCCTTCGCCCCCGCAGTTCAGAAAGATGCTTTCCGGTGCTTCTTCAGCGCGGGTACAGGCTGGGGCAGCTTCGGGCAGCAGAGTGAGCAGGATATGCTTTCGGCCAGCCTGACGCTTGGCTACGGACACCTTGAGTTGCAGCGGTTCGGCTTGCAGCCTGCCTGGGTTGCGCGTACAGTCCGAGCTAATATCAACGGTAAGCCGCTACCCGCCCGCCTGGAACACTCTGATGGCGGAGCACAAATCGGGTTTGAACAACCCCTCAAGTTGATAGCAGGCGACAGGTTGGAGGTCGCGCTAACGAGATTGAGCACCAACGAGAGCTAAGAGCCACTTTGGAAGCTGGAAAAGGAGCTTACCATGAACGCCAATGAAGCTACACAGGAAGTCGTGCTGGTTGCCAGCGGCGACTTGCGCCAATCGGCCAACAAAGTGTGCTGGCCCGCCCAACGCGCTATGGAAGAAAAGCTGGGGGCAGCCCTGGCCGAGGAAGGCGTAACCGTGCGGCGCGGCCACCCTTATGACCCACAGCTGGAGCACGGCTTTATCTGGAACCAGCGCATGGGTATGGATGTCTTCAAGAACATTGATCCCGACGCCCCCCTCATCGTCGCGGAGGCGGTCTGGCAGTACAGCCACAACGTGCTGGCGGGGCTGCGCGACCATCGCGGGCCGATCCTCACAGTCGCCAACTGGAGCGGGCAGTGGCCTGGCCTGGTGGGCATGCTCAATCTGAACGGCTCGTTGACCAAGATGGGGGTTCCATATTCCACCATCTGGAGCGAGAACTTTGACGATGACTTTTTCCGCCAGGGCATCCGCCAGTGGCTCCACGAGCACAAGATCACCCACGATACCAGCCATGTGCGCGATCTCGACCTGGCCCGGCTGCCGGAGTCCGAGAGGCATCTAGGCCAGGCGTTGGCCCGACAGCTCAAGCATGAGAAGGCGATCATAGGGGTTTTCGATGAAGGCTGCATGGGTATGTACAACGCAATTATTGACGATGAGATGCTCAACCCCTGCGGCGTCTACAAAGAGAGGCTGAGCCAGTCGGCGCTGGTGGCGGCCATGAGGCAGGTGAGCGACGAAGAGGCTAATAAGGCAAGAGCATGGCTTGAGGCGCGCGGCATGACGTTTCACACCGGGTCAAACGAGGCCACCGACCTCACCAACGCGCAGATACATGAGCAGCTTAAGATGTACATAGCCGCCGTGCGTATGGCGCACGACTTTGGCTGCGCCGCCATCGGCATCCAGTACCAGCAAGGTCTGAAGGACTTGGAGCCGGCTTCCGACCTGGTGGAAGGGCTGCTCAACAACGTCGAGAGGCCGCCCGTGTACCACGCCGAGACGGGCGAAGAACTGTACCCAGGCCGCGCCATCCCGCATTTCAACGAAGTGGACGAAGGGGCCGCGATTGACAGCCTGACCACCAACCGCGTTTGGACGGCAATGGGCCTCGACCCGGCCACCACGCTGCATGACTTGCGCTGGGGGCAGCACTTTACCGGCGATGGCATAGACGATTTCGTGTGGGTCTTTCTTATCTCAGGCTCGGTTCCAGCCTCGCACCTGCCGGAAGGCTATGCAAGCGCCGTCGGTGTACGCCAGCCGCCGATGTATTTCCGGCTGGGCGGCAGCACGCTCAAAGGGGCTAGCAAAGCGGGGGAGATCGTTTGGAGCCGCATCTTCGTCATGGGCGGCAAGCTGCATGCGGACGTAGGGCGGGCCAGCGCCGTTGAGTTGCCGCCGGAGGAGCTAGAGCGACGCTGGCAGGAGACTACTCCTCAGTGGCCTATCATGAACGCCGTGTTGCACGACGTGACCCGCGACCAGATGATGGCCCGCCACAAGGCCAACCACCTCAACGTGGTATACGCACCCAACGCGGAGACAGCCGACCGTGCGCTGGCCGCCAAAGCCGCTATACTCGATGAGATGGGCATCGTCGTGCATCTGTGCGGCTATATTAGCTGGTAGGATATAGGAGGCACAAATGAATAAAGACAGCATGAAACAAGATAGCATGATCGTTGACCTGTTCCGGCACAACACATGGGCCAATCTGAGGCTGCTGGAAGTCTGCGAAGGGCTGAGCGATGAGCAACTGGATGCTACCGTTGCGGGCACTTATGGCTCGATACGCGATACGCTGCGGCACATAATAGGCGCGGAGATGAGCTACGTGGAGCGCGCCACAGGACATCTGCCGGACGAACAGCTCAAGCGCGAGGAGTTTCCAGGCTTCGACGTGCTGAAGCGTATCGCCGGCTGGAGTGGCGAAGAGCTTCTGGCGCTGGCTTTGGCTGCAAGCTCTACCGATATGGTGGAAGAACGGTCAGAAGAATTTCCCGGAGAGACGGTGCTCTACAATCTTACGGGTCTCCTGACGCAGGTCATCAACCACGCCACCGAGCACAGGACGCAAGCGGCTACTATCCTCACCCAGCGAGGCGTCCAGCCGCCTGAGATGGATGGTTGGGCATATATGGAGGCGATGGGAGAGTTCAAGGTAGTGAAAGAATAGGCATCATGGAGGAGAGGGGCACCATATGAGCCAATTCAACGGCCTGGGTATGGGGCTGGGCAATCTCTCGAGGCTGTCGGGGGCGCAGACGCGCTCGATCAGTGCGGAGAACTTCAGCGGCGAAAAGGGGAGGGGCGGGATGGCTACTGAAGGCACCGGCGCGGAGGCTGCGCGGGACCTGGGCCGTGGCTGGAAGGTCTCCCCAAGCATCAAGATTGCCCCCGGCGAGGTGACGACGCTGGCCGACATAACTGGTTCGGGGGCGATACAGCACATCTGGCTTACCACGCACAGGAGCAAGTGGCGCCAACTGCTCCTGTGCTTCTATTGGGACGGCGACCCGCAGCCTGCCGTCGAGGTGCCGGTGGGCGATTTCTTCTGCAACGGCTGGTGTGAATACAGCCACGTCAGTTCCCTGCCTGTGGCCGTGAACCCCAATGGCGGCTTCAACAGCTACTGGGAGATGCCCTTCCGCAAGGGAGCCAAAATCACAGTCGAAAGCCTGGCGACCGAGGAGGTAACGCTATACTATCAGGTTGACTACACGCTGACCGAGGTGGACACCGAGGCAGCCTACTTCCACGCGCAATGGCGGCGCAGTAACACCCTGCCTTACGGCCAGACGCACACGATCTTGGACGGTGTCAAAGGTGAAGGCCATTATGTAGGTACATACATTGCCTGGGGCGTGAACAACTCGGGCTGGTGGGGAGAGGGCGAGCTTAAGTTTTATATGGACGGTGACAAAGAGTATCCCACGATCTGCGGCACCGGCACGGAAGATTATTTTGGCGGCGCGTGGAACTTCGACGTTCCAGACCAGGGTTACACTGCTTTTACCACGCCCTTCCTCGGCCTGAACCAGGTGTTGAGGCCGGATGGCCTCTACCGCAGCCAGCAGCGTTTCGGCATGTATCGCTGGCATATCATGGACCCCATCCGCTTTGGCTCCGACCTGCGCGTCACTATCCAGGCGCTGGGCTGGCGTGCCGATAGACGCTATCTGCCTCTGCAAGACGACATAGCCTCCACAGCCTTCTGGTACCAGAAAGAAAGCTCGTCGGCACGTCCGCCCGCGCCGAGTGCCGATCAACTTGAAGTGGTATGACGTTGAAGTAGGTGCAGGGGTTCTCCCCTGGCCCCTTCCGCAGAGTAATCCCCTATTAGATGGAGATAAAAGTTGAGCGATCTTTTGCTGGGGATAGATATAGGCACTTCCAGTTCCAAGGGGGTGCTGGCCCGCCCGAACGGTGAGGTCGTAGCTACTTCCACGCGGGCGCACGACCTCTCACTGCCCCGACCAGGCTGGGCAGAGCACGACGCCGAGGCTGTGTGGTGGGCCGATTTCACAGCTATTTGCGCTGATCTCCTGCGCCACGCAGACGGACCGGTAGCCGCAGTGTGCGTTAGCGGTATAGGGCCATGCCTGCTCCCTGCTGATGGTGCGGGCCGTCCACTGCGCCCGGCGATACTCTATGGCATCGACACCAGGGCAATCCGCGAGATAGCAGAGTTGACCGAGCGGTACGGGGCCGAGCGTATACTCTCGCGCTGCGGCTCGCTCCTTACGAGTCAGGCTGTCGGTCCAAAGCTGGCCTGGCTGCGCCGCAACGAGCCGGAGGTGTGGGTGCGCACTCGCCACATGTTCATGGCAAGCTCCTTTATCGTCTATCGCCTGACGGGAGAATATGTGCTCGATCACCACTCGGCGAGCCAGTGCGACCCGCTCTACGACTTGCAAGAGAATCGCTGGATTGAAGAATGGGCGGCGGAGATAGCACCCGGCCTGTCGTTGCCGAGGCTGCTGTGGCCTGCCGAGGTGGCAGGTGCAGTTACACCCGACGCGGCGAAAGCTACCGGCATCACGGTTGGGACGCCTGTGGTCGCAGGCACGATAGACGCCTGGGCTGAGGCCGCAAGCGTGGGGGTGCGGGAGCCAGGCGATCTGATGCTGATGTATGGGACCACCATGTTCCTGGTTGAGGTGGTAGCAGCGCCAAAGCCGCACCCCGGCCTGTGGAGTACAGCGGGCATATTTCCGGGCACCTACAGCCTGGCTGCGGGCATGGCTACTTCGGGCGCGCTCACGGCATGGCTGAGAGATATAGCGGGTGGCTTGCCATATGAAGAACTGGTGGGCGAGGCGGCGCAGGTCGCTCCCGGCTCTGATGGGTTGGTGGCGCTGCCCTACTTCGCCGGAGAGCGCACTCCCCTCTTTGATCCGCGTGCCAGGGGGGTGATCTGTGGGCTGACGCTGAGTCATAGTCGCGGGCATCTTTACAGGGCGCTGCTCGAAGCCACAGGCTATGGCACCCGCCATATCTTCGAAGTTATGCGTGAAGCCGGGGGCGGCGGCAAGCGACTTGTAGCCGTCGGCGGCGGCACGAAAGGTGGCTTGTGGGCGCAGATAGTGTCGGACGTGACAGGCCGCGAACAGGTGTTACCCAGGCAGACAATAGGCGCAAGCTACGGTGACGCGCTGCTGGCGGGGATGGGAAGCGGCCTGGTCAAGCAAGCTGTCGAGTGGAACCCGCCTGCCGCCGTTGTCGTGCCGGAGCCGCACACACGCCAACTTTATGACACGCTCTACCTTGTCTACCGAGAACTTTACCCCGCCACGCGCCCGGCGGCGCACGCGCTGGCCGACTTGCAAATGGGGAAGGCCTAAAAAGCCATAAGGAGAGGGAATGAACAAATACAAAGCTTTGCTCGTGGGCGCAGGCCCGATGGGCAGGGTCTGGGGAGAAACCCTGCGCGATAATCCGAATGTGGAGCTGGTCGGTTGGGTTGACATACAGCAGGGTGTAGCTGCGCGAGCCGCCACTGACCTGGGCCTGGGCAACGTCTATATCGGTGGTGACCTGGGCGAAGCGTTGCGCCGGGTTATGCCCGATTTTGTGGTCGATGTGACGGCTATCCCTGTGCATCACTCGGTAGCGATGCAGGCGCTCAGTTTCGGCGTGCCGGTGTTGGGCGAGAAGCCGATGGCCGACAGCATGGAGCACGCCCGTGAGGTGGTCGCCACCTCGGAGCGCACCGGCAAGCTGTACATGATCAGCCAGAGTCGACGTTACGACCGCCGCCTCCATGCTTATCGTCGCCTGATTGAGGAGCAGTTGGGTTCGTTGAGCATTGTCTACGCCAACTACTTTATGGACCTCTATGTGGGCGGTTACCGGCTGGGGCTTGCGAACCCGTTGCTGCTCGATATGGCTGTCCATACGCTCGATGCCGTCCGCTTCCTCTGTCGCTGCGACGCGGTAAATGTCTATTGCGACGCCTTCAACCCTGGCTGGAGCTGGCAGCCCGGCAACACTACCGCCACCGCGATCTACGAAATGGAGAACGGAGTGCATTTCACCTACTGCGGCTGCTGGGTGAGCGCGGGCTTTCCCACCACCTGGGACTCGGAGTGGCGGGCTATCGGCTCAAACGGCTCGGCCATCTGGGACGGGGCTGACAGGGTGGCCGCCGAGGTGATAGCAGGCCCACGTGAAAACGGGGTCAGGCCCACCGAGGCGCGCACTGTAGAGATAGACAAAAGGATGCCGATAGGCATCGAAGGCTCGCTACGTGAGTTCCTCGATGCGCTGGAAAGAGGCGCGACCCCCACAGGAGAGTGTCACGATAATCTCAAAACTATGGCGATGGTCTTTGGCGCAGCCCAGTCGGCTGCAACCGGGCGGCGGGTTGACCTGGCACTTTGAAAGAAAACAAATAAAGTAGAAGGCGAGCGATATGATAAATGTAACAGTCTGGAACGAGAACCGGCACGAGCGAAACCCCGACCACGTGGCGAGCAAAATATATCCGCACGGCATTCACGGCGCTATAGCCGACTATCTGTGCGAGCAGCCGGGCATCGAGGCCCGCACTGCCACACTGGATGAGCCAGAACACGGATTGACGCAAGAGATGTTGGACGCGACCGAGGTGCTGGTCTGGTGGGGGCATCTGGCGCACGGCGAAGTCTCTGACGAAGTCGCCGCCCGCGTTCAACAGCGTGTGCTCGATGGCATGGGGCTGATTGTGCTCCACTCGGCCTGCATGTCGAAGATATTCCAGCGTCTGATGGGCACGAGCGGCAACGCCCAATGGCGGGAGGGCAACGACCACGAGCGCATCTGGCTGATAGAGCCGGGCCACCCCATCGCGGAGGGCCTGGGGCTAATGATAGAGTTGGAGCATGAGGAGATGTACGGCGAATACTTCGACATTCCCGCGCCTGAGACGCTGGTCTTCATCAGCTGGTTCAGCGGCGGCGAAGTGTTACGCAGCGGCTGCTGCTTCACCAGGGGCAAAGGCCGCATCTTCTACTTCCGGCCCGGCCATGAAGCCTACCCAACCTACCACAATCCACAAATACAGCGCGTGCTAGCCAATGCAGTGCGCTGGGCCGCGCCCACAGGGGGCCCTCATGCTGAGTTCGGCAACGTCAAGCCGAGAGAGATTATCCAATCAAGGTCAATATATGAATCCGAACAGAGTTAGAAAGCTCCTGCTGGTTTCCGCCTTTGTAGTGGTCGTTGGTGGGGTCGTGGTTGTAGCCACCCTACGTAATCAATCCGGCCTTGCGGGTATTGGCGTCGTACCACCGCAGAGCACCTTTTTCTCGACCGTTTATGTTGAGGAAAGCTCCACCTATAACACAGACAGCGATGGCGACCTGTGGCCCATAGCGTGGTCCGATGATGATTACCTCTATGGGGCGAACGGGGATGGCAAAGGCTTTGATCTGGGGGCGCAGATGGCTGATATTGTCGTCAACCGGATTGATGGAAGCCCCGATACCCGAAACATAACGGGCATTAGGTTGGCGAGCGGCGATCAGGTGGGTCAGGTTTGGAGCGATCCGGCCAAATACAATCGCAAACCGACCGGTATGGTCTCTGTCGGGGGCGTCCTCTATCTTGCCGTTCAGGACCTCCACAGCGGCTCTAGCGCCGCCACATTCAACGATGTGCCTGCCGCCACTATAGCCAAATCGACCGACAAAGGCAAGAACTGGAGCTGGGACAAGGCGAAGCCGATGTTTGATCAATATTTGTTTACGACCATCATCTTCCTCGACTATGGCAAGGATAGCGCGAACAATACTTTCGATGGCTACGTCTACGCTTATGGCCTGGATAATAACTGGCGCGACTCCTTCTCGGATACGGTTCCCGATCCCACGAAGCTTTATCTGGCGCGTGTGCCCAGGAGTAGCATCCAAGATCGGCAGCGCTGGGAGTTCTACTCGGGTGATCTCAACGGCAAGGCAAATTGGACTACGGACATCAAGGCCAAGCAGCCTGTGCTGCGAGACGACAGGCGCGTATACAGCAAGGTGCTGGCGGGCGTATCTCCGAATAACATGTCAGTGATTTCTCAAGGAAGCATTGTCTATAACAAGCCTCTGAACCGCTATATCTATAGCTCCTGGACAGAGTATACCTTCGAGTTCTACGAAGCCCCCGCACCGTGGGGACCCTGGCGGCGCTTTCTCTCCAAAGACTTCGGGAGCTATCCCTGGTTACAGAGTGTGCATGGCGGCTATGCCACCGTGATTCCGTCCAAGTTCATCAGCACGGATGGGCGTGAAATGTGGTTGAACTCAAATACCTTTGTGGGCGGCATCAAGAACTATAGCCTATCGTTCCGTAAGCTGCGTGTTACGCCCTATGTTGCGACCACGCCTGTTAACAAGCCGAGCGCCGACAACCTGGCGCTGCCTGGCCGCTCGCAAGATGTCACTCCGATTTCAAGAGCGAGATTTCGCTTCGGCAAGGATGCATCTTTGAACAACGGCGACCTGAAGGAAAGTGTGGATAGCAAGAACGGCGAGGCCAAGAGTGAGGACTTCTGGGGCTATACCTGGTCGCGGAGCTACAATATGAATAAAGTAGTATACACGACGGGCGATATAGACGCGACAGATGGCGGCTGGTTTGACGATATTCGCGTGCAGGTCAGGCGCAACTTCAGGTGGATAGACGTCACCTCCCTGGCAGTCACTCCGCGATACCCGAATAACGCGAGCGCAGGTCCAAAGACCACGTACACCTTCAATTTCGCGGATACGTGGGGCGATGGGGTGAGGCTTATTGGAACTCCAGGCGGCTCCTCCCAATTCACCTCATTTGCTGAGTTGGCGGTCTATTACAGCCGCTAGCCGAAGAGGTGCCGAGCAGGTAAGGAGAGAGATTGGGCATCTTTGCTGCGGTTACGCTCTGCTCGTGCCTGTTCGGTTCTGTTTCGGCATGCGGTTCAACTCTTGTCGCGTCTTGTCGCGTAGAGGTCGCTGCCCAGGATGGTGTCTTGGGCGGGCAATGCCGCGCCTTCCCCCCGCCGCCATGTCAGCATCTTCAGCCATTCCGCCTCCCGTGAGGGGTGCTGCACTATCTCCATCAGGGCGAAACCGGTGGCGATAGCCGAAAAAAAGGCGGTAAGCAGCGTTGTGTAATCACGGATTGTGTTTTGAGCCTCGATGAAGAGGGTCATGCCGATGACCAGGCTTGTCACAACCGGCCCTATTGTGCTCACAATTACCCACAGGCCGGAGCGGTGAGCGCGTCTTTTGAAAACCTGGCTTTGCGGGTAGCCGAGGGCGACGCCACTCAGTAGGCCAATTACAGCCAGGAGGAGAAAGAGGAGCAGCACACCGGGCACATCCTTGTCAAAGGTCAAGTTAATCGTCTCAATGCCTGTGAGATATATGACAATCCACTGGACGGTGCGCCCCATGACGGTAGCCGCCAGCCACTCTACAGCGCCCGCTTTTTTCAGGAGTGGGAGGAGAAGTAAGGCCTGTGCAACCCCAAGAACCGCACCCTGGATCAGCCCGATCAGTAGAGCAACGGCGTACCCGATAGCGCCTGCTGCCTGCACGTTGCCTTCAATCGAGAGGACGCGCCTTGCCGTCGTGTCGCCCAGGATGCCTGCCGCTGCGCCCTCTGAAAGCCACTGTCCGATCAGGTAGCCCGCGACGGTGATAATCACCCACCCCAACCAGAGGAGTATAAAGAACCAGATCGGAGCGTTTTGCTGGGTCTCCATGTACTCGCCTTGTTGGTCCATGTACAGCCCCCTTGGGAAGTTACGAGTTATGGACTGCTACGCGCCTGCGGCGGGAAGCAACGCTATCAACTTATAGCCTCACCGGATTATAGTGAAATCCTTGATTTGCACATCTTTTACGTTTGTACGCCAGGTAATCTCTTGCGCGCTCAGCGTCGTACGGATGCCTTCCATAAAGCGTACAGGGTAGCCACGATTGGGGTCGAATTGGACCTCATAGTCGCGGAAGTTGGTGGTGGAGTCGGCGGAGCTGGCGGAGTTGGTACTGCTATTCCCCACAGATGCGCCGGTTAGAGCGTCGCCGATGGCGTCATACAGAGCGTCTATCGTGTACGGCTTGAATACTGCGGCAGTCACGCCGGAGATAGGCATGTTGAGGCCATCTACACTCTCCGGTTCACCTCTGGCTGTGACCTGGAGAAGGAAGATGTCGCCCGTTGCGCGGTCTACTCGCATCCTGGCTCTCAGCAGAGGGTCACTGGCCGTTATTTCGTAGACGCTAACATTCTGGCTCTCCCACTTTGCCCTTTCCTGTGCGTAGTTCCTTTGGGTGATGTTGGTGGTGTCATGCTCGACCTGCTGGGGCACGGCACTCTTGTACAGACGTATTGCGCCGATAGAGCCCAATGTGAGAAGCAGTATGACGATGCTGCCCCGGAGACCTGTGATGAGGGAGTTTTTCATGAATAGGCTTGCCTTCGGTGGAGTTACCAGTTGGCAATAAGCTGTGAGGTGGGATGTGGGATGTGGGATGTGGGATAGCAGCTAACTCGCAACCCCGATCCGAGCATCTACTAGCTGTGCTGCTATATTGTAACAGCTACAATAAGTACCAACCTTACGGCAATTAACACCGCATTGTGAAGCAAAAGGTTCAAAGCGACTGCTCAGAAGTAGCACAGGAGGCTGTATAGAGTGTGCGCAAGCAACGCGCTGTAGGGGCTGCGGCTGGTCAACTCATCGTCTACCCCTTGATCGCCAGCATACGGTCTATGGCAAGACGGGCCTTTGCCGCGATTCCCGGGTCTACCTCCACCTGCGGTGTCATGTCGCGCAGGCAGTCTCGCAGCTTCTCCAGGGTAATCTGCTTCATATAGCGGCAGACCGCCCCCTCGTCGGCGGCCACGAAGGTCTTGCCGGGGTTCTCTTTGCGCAGACGGTGGAGCAGCCCTGTCTCGGTTGCCACCAGGTGTGTGCTTATCGGAGACTTCTGTGCGTGCCTCACCATTCCCTCGGTTGACAGCACGTGTGTGCTCTCTGCGGGAAGCGCGCCTCGGTCACGTGCCCAGAGATAGCGGCTGGTGCAACCACACTCAGGGTGGATCAGCAAGTCGGCGTCGGGGTACGCCGCCATGTTGGCCGCGATTTCGTCGGGCCTTATAGCTGCGTGTACGTGGCACTCGCCCATCCATATCTCCATATTGTCCCTGCCAAGCGATTTTTTGAGCCATGTGCCGAGGAAAACATCGGGGAGGAAGAGAATTGTCTTCTCCTCCGGTATAGCGCGGATCACAGCTTGTGCGTTGCCGCTGGTTACGCAGTAGTCCGACTCGGCTTTGATATCGGCTGTCGTGTTTACATAACTGACGACAACAGCGCCTGGGTGCTGCGCCTTCCACTCACGCAGTTGCTCCACAGTGATCGAATCTGCCAGCGAGCAGCCCGCCGTCACATCAGGTATGAGCACCGTGCGCCGTGGGTTGAGTATCTTTGCGGTTTCAGCCATGAAATAGACGCCGCAGAGGGCGATCACCGGAGCCTCGGTGCCCGCCGCCTCGATTGCCAGCCCCAGCGAATCGCCCACGAAATCGGCCACGTCCTGCACCTCAGCCACCTGGTAGTTGTGCGCCAGGATTACGGCATTGCGCTCGTAAGCCCACTGCCGCACCTCCTCCTGCAAAGCAGCGACCACAGCCGGGTCTTGCTCGACAAAGCGGAGCAGCGCCGGGTGCATGGGACGTGTAACTGTATCAGGGATTGCCATTAGAGTACCTCCAGAGAAAAGTCAATTGATGGAGCCGAGTGAGTGAGAGCGCCAAGCGAGATATAGTTGACGCCTGTGCTCGCCACTTCGGCCAAGTTTTTCAGGGTGACTCCGCCGCTTGCTTCCAGTTGTGCACGCCCCGCCGTATGCGCGACGGCAACCCGCAGCGCATCAGGCGTATGGTTGTCGAGCAAAATCAACTCCGCACCCGCCGCCAACGCTTCGTCCAATTCGGAAGTGTTGGTTACTTCCACCTCTATGCGTTGTGTGGGGCTTACACGAAGACGAGCGGCGATAATTGCAGGGCCGATGCCGCGGGCGGCGCGGATATGGTTCTCTTTTATCAGCACGGCATCGTCCAGCCCGGCGCGGTGGTTGCGGCAACCCCCCACGCGCACTGCATATTTCTCCAGCACGCGGTGGCCAGGGGTGGTTTTACGCGTGTCGAGCACGGTAGCGCCTGTGCCCTCTACCGCTTGCCTTGCCCGGCGACTCATCGTAGCTACACCCGATAGCCGTTGCAGGAAGTTGAGGGCCGTGCGCTCGCCAGTCAGGATCGAGCGCGCTGGGCCTGTTACCCTTGCCACCTCACGTCTGTCGCCGTAAGAGCCTTCTTCGGCCAGCGCTTCCACGCTCACTCGTAAGTCGAGGGCTGCAAAGACAGCCTCTACCACCGGCAGGCCGCAAAGCACTCCTTCCTCTTTCTGCACGATAACGGCGCTCGCCTGTGCGCCCGCAGGAACCGTGGCTTCTGTCGTCATGTCGCCTCGCCCTATATCTTCGTCCAGCGCGAGCTTTACTATCGCTTCTACGTTGGTGTTATACCCAAGCTCAGCGCCAGGGTGAACGCTATCAGCTATCAACGAGAAACCTCCTCGAATTGGGGCGACATGGCCCCACAGCTATCGCGCCGCCAGAGAATGCGCCCCTGCCAGACCAGGGATAGCACGCTGTGGTCCATTCGGTAGTGAGCGCCACGGCTCTCCTCGCGGAGCAACGCCGAGCGCGCCGCCAGGCTCGCGATTACATGGTCTGGTGGGGCTGCGGACGCCGAAGGGCACGGCAAGCTTGCTACAAGCTCCTCCAGCTTGTCCCGATCTCGCAGCACACCCAGGTCGCGATCGAGCCGCGCTCCCAGCCCTCCCGGCGTGTAATGGCCCTGCCTGACCCTGCTGGCCTCCGTTCTGATACCGGCATCAGGCAGGGCTTGCGTGCTCCACTCCGCTTTCGCGCTACTCTTATCGGCGAGGGCGGCATTGGCTGCTCGCCTCCCGAAGACGAGGCATTCAAGTAGCGAATTAGAGGCAAGCCTGTTGGCGCCTTGCGCCCCTGTGCAGGCCACTTCCCCCGCAGCATACAGCCCGGGGACGTCGGTGCGGCCCTCTGTATCTGTGCGCACTCCGCCCATGCAGTAGTGCGCTGCGGGCGCTATAGGCAGCAGATCGCGCGCCAAATCAAGGCCCCATTGCTGCAACTGCCCGGCTATAGCGCTGAACTCTCTGCGGATAACCGATGGGTCGAGATGGCGAAGGGAGAGATAGACAGGCCCCATGTTGCTCAGGTGGCAGGCTATAGCACGCGCAACTATATCACGCGACAATAGAGGGTTTACTATCTCCGCTTCATTACTATCAACCAGTAAGGCACCTTCGCCACGTAGCGCTTCGCTGAGCAAATACGCGGGCACGCCGGGGTAGTCGAGGGCAGTGGGGTGAAACTGCACAAACTCCAGGTCCGCCAGGCTCGCGCCTGCTTGCCACGCCAAATAGAGGCCAGAGCCCACATTGCTTGCGGGGTTAGTCGAGCGCCCCCAGAGCTTTGCGTAGCCTCCAGTAGCCAGTATCACTGCTCGCCCTCGGAAGGTGCTATCTCCGCTGACGACTCCACTTACCCGACCTCCTGAAGTGAGCAGTTTGCTCACCGGTGTGTCGGGCAGCAGAGTGATTCGCGCATTGCGAGAGGCCTGCGCGAGGAGCGTCTCCGAGAGCATAGCGCCTGTTGCCCCGCCACGAGCATGCAGCACGCGCCTGCGGCTGTGCCCGGCTTCTAATCCGAGGTCCGGGCCTTCTGCATTTCCTTCAAAAGGAACGCCGCTTTTGACAAGCTTCAGCACCGCGCCCCGGCCTTCGCGCACAAGTAGATCTACAGCCTCGCGGTCGTTTAGCCCACCACCCACCGCAACAGTATCAGCAGCGTGCAGAATGGGGCTGTCGCCCTCGCCTACAGCAGCGGCGATGCCCCCTTGTGCCCACCGGCTCGACCCTGAAAGGAGTGGGCCTGCGGTCAATACGAGCGTGTCTGCGCCGCGCTCAGCGGCTGCGAGCGCAGCGGTTAGCCCGGCCACGCCTGAGCCGACGATTATCAGATCGCTCTCATTGCTCATTAACATAGCTCCTTTCATGCCAGGGGAGTTCCCGCTCCCAGGTGCCAACGAGCGGGCCTGAGAAGGCGTAAAGGTCTGCGGGCCGCCCGACTCGCCCAGCCTCTGCACGTTGTCCAACAGGCATAAGCGCGCCGGAAGCAAATAGAGCGCCAAAGGCTTTCTTGAAGTTACTTGTATTCAGGCGCGAGATCGCGGGGTCGAGGATCGCTGCGTAAACTGCGCGCAGCTCGGGTAGGGTGAAATGCTCAGGTAGGAGTTGGAAGGCCACCCACGAGTAGCGGAGCTTTGACTGGATGCGGTTGATGCCCGCCTGCAAAATAGTAGCGTGATCGAAAGCGAGCTTGCTGATGGGTACATGGCGCACAGGCACCCACTCAGCGCGCAGCACGCCTCCGCCAGGAGCAAGCAGTAGCTCGTCGCTCCGCTCCAGGGCCACGTGAGCCACCGATACAACGCGCCCTCTGGTGTCGCGGCCAGGGTCGCCGAAAGTGCCAATCTGGTCGAGGTACCACTCCTGGGCGTCTAGCCCCGCCTTGGTGCTCAGAGCGCGGCGTGCGGCAGCGTCGAAAGTCTCATCAGCGTGTACCAGCACGCCGGGGAGCGCCCATTTTCCCGCGAAAGCAGGGTCATCCGTCTGCACGAGGAGCACCTGCCACGCCTCTTCAGTGTGTGGCGCATCGCGCAACGTAAAGAGGACAACATCTACAGCTATGACCGCGTTTGCCTTTAAAGCAAGGCGCTCATTGTTCGTTTGGGTTCGCATTTTACAATCGACCATTTGACTATCGCAGATTTTAATCAGTTGTAGTTTATTCTAGCACTATTTGAAGGCGTTGTCAAGGGCAAGATTGCTGGTAAGTGTTCAGATTTAGGGTGGAGCAATCTTCTTGGGGTATCTGTGCGGGCGGCCCGCTACCCGCCCTTAC
>JADEYI010000903.1_pt1 | contig 29393 bp, 21 predicted proteins | sample 8542331 | NCBI WGS metagenome assembly JADEYI01 (sample SAMN16510988, study PRJNA670497) | mine drainage metagenome | isolation source: biofilm near Copperflume 1 | place: Germany: Marsberg coppermine Kilianstollen | collected 2018-02 | reverse complement strand
GGGTGAGCCGCCAAGGACTTGAACCTTGAACCCACTGATTAAGAGTCAGTTGCTCTGCCATTGAGCTAGCGGCCCACATCGTGGGCTTTCCACACCTCGTTTTACGTACACACAAACCAATTTACCGTTGGCTGGGCCGTATACTGATAGTATACGGCCTGTGCAGTGTACGCAGTGCACATAGTATAACTCTAAGCGCGCCTGCTTGTCAACGTTTACACTGCCGGGTTACTGTCCCACAGACGGTTGGCGAGTTCCCCACCAGAGGGGTAAAACAAAGGGCAAATGGGGGCAAGTTGTCCCACCACCGGTCTGATTTCAGCCCAAAATCGAAGTAGTTGCGCCACACTTATGTCAACCCACCGCCTGTGGGACAGTTACACTGCCGGTAAGCGTTTAGTGTTGGGGGTGGGGAGTATATCTCCCATGAAGGGAGAGGGGGCTAAGGCTAGCTCCCTCTCCCACCACCCTATATCTGAACAGTTACCACTGCCGAGCACCAGGGCGATTGCATCTAAATTGGATTCGACCAGGTATGGCCCAAACTACCTTACCCACAGCAAACAGTACACCCACAGTAGGCTCTGATATTGGCTCTCGGGCCCGTTGCAGCGGTATCCTGGGGCATCTTGAGACTGGCTTTTCGGCCTTAAGACATCTCTTGGAGACCGTGCAGCCCTCAGCATCTGACTACTCGGCCCAAAACCAATTTAGATGCAATCGCCCTGTGCCGAGCACTGCTGAGAGCTTTTGCAAGCTCTGAGTGTAAGGTGACAGATGGTTGCCCCAATGGTCTACTGCTCACGAGGCACTGCTCACGTATGACACCCCTTCTAATCGCTCTCCCTTACAGGTGCATAGGCCTGAAGTGAGCCTCGACTACGGTGCTCCCGTCCCTCCGGGCGATGTGCTCCCTTCCTGGCGGTTGTAGTGATATACCCTCAGGCGGTTGGATTGTTCGTAGAAGTGGTATGTGAGCTTATCCCGGCCTCAATCTCCTACCTTGATTGCCCCAAGATCTAATGTGGGCTGATCGGCGGTAGACGAGGTGGTAACAGGTAAAGCTGGGCCGGTAGGGGCGTCGTAGAGAGATACAGTCAAGTGGTAGCTGCCAGGCGCCAGGCTCGGAGGTAAGGCCACGTTGTAGGTGCCGTCCAGAAACTCGCCTTTGTACCACTCACTTACCGGACGCGAGCGTCCATGGCTGAATGGCACCACGTCTACCTGGGCTACAACCGCACCTTTGGCGTCGGAAAGATGAACAGCCACCGTCCAGTTGCGGTTATCCCCCTTGCCATCTTTGAGCGAGCGCCAGTAAAGGTTCAGACCGACCGCCTGACCCGCTTTGTAGCGAGCGGTTGCGGGCGTGGGAGGCTCGGTGGCCGGATCGTAGTAGTCGGTGGCTTTGGCAAGTGGGGCAAGAGTATAGCCATACAGCTCGGCTATATCGCCGTAGCGCGCCTGCACGGGCGTGACGTTTCGCATCGAGGCCAACGGGTCAGGCGTGGTACGCAGCACAAAGACCGGCGGGCCTTTGCCCCCATCATCGTCGCCCGGGAAGTAGCGCACCAGCGGCAGCGCCATATAAGTTGCCAGCGCCGCAGCTGGGCGTATTCCGCTCACATCTTCTTGCTCCAGGACAGCTTTCTCTTTGCCGACGAGCACTACGTAATCATACCCGCGCTCGGCATACCACTGCGGAGGGCGGTTGGTTAGCTGCTGTAAAGGCGCATAGATATCGGGCGAGGCGCAACTCCACGGCTCAGGCGCGCAAACGAGCCAGGGGTGCAGCTCCACAGCCGCGCGGTGCCCTTGCCGCAACTCCTGCTGAAGCCACGAGAAGGCGGCGTTGCGGCTGTCGGTCATATTCATGTAGACATCGAAGTTGACCACCTCTCTGGCAGGCTCAGCCGCCAAAAGCAGAGCCACCAGCCCCGCCAACGCCAGCTGGTTACGCAACAGTGGCAGCAGTGGTCCTTTCAGCGCCACGCGGCTTGCTATAACCTCAGCCACCTTGCTTGCTCCATAACCGGCAATCAGGGATAAGAAGGGCACGATTACTACCATGTTGCGCTCACGCACCTGCTCGTAGCGGCTCATCAACAGCGTATAAGCTAACGGAAAGAGAAGCAAAAGCCAGGCGGCGCGAACGAGCTTGCTATCCTCTTTGCCTCGCCTGTTGCCGCGCGCAATTGCTGCTAGCAATATCACGGCGGATAAAGCCGAAGCTACAACCACTATTCCCTCAGTAGCCCAGAAGCCTGCAACATAAGTGGTGAACGCCACCCACATCGCCCCAAGCGAAGTCACCGGCTGATAATCGTTCACTTCAAACAGGAAGCCCCTGGTCCAATCTCTCCAGTTGAGGAGCACGAAGGGATTCGAGCCCAAAAAGCCCGCCAGCGAGCTAGCTGCCATAGCTACGGCCACAGCCAGCCACTGAACGAAACGGCGACTGCGCAAGGTGGGTGGCTCTCCTTTGCCTTGCCATAGCTTCCACCCAAGGAGCCAGGCGACAGCAGGCACGATGGCGACATAGGCGCCGTTGTATTTTGCCCCCGCGCATAACCCAACGAGTAGCCCGGCAACAAGAGCAATGCGCACGCCCGGAGAAGTCGCCAGCTTCCATGATGCAGCCAGCGCCGCCACTCCGAGAGCAGCCATCGGCACATCCGTCATCAGGTAATGAGAGTGCTCGATGTGCAAAGGCGACATGAGGAGCAACAGAGCTGCGGCTAGCCCGGCGGCCCGCCCGAAAATGGAGCGCCCAAGCCAGTATAACCCCGCCACAGTCGCCGCCCCAACAAGCGCGTTGAAAGTGCGGCCCCATAGATAAAGCTCAGGCGCGAGGGCAAGTATGTGATTCTGGTCGGGTATAGATTGCGGGCCGACATAGTAGCCGCGCCAGGTGCCCCAGATAAGATTGAGCTTATAGACAGCCGCTTGCAGGTACATGGTAAGCGACGGGTAGACATACCAGTGAGGGTCCAGGTCGCCTGTTTTGACGATTCGCGCCCCTACATCCACAATACGCGACTCGTCGGCGTGTATCACATAAGGCAGCGACCAATGTACACCCCAGACGCGCAGCGCCGCCGCCAGTAGGAATAAGGCAAGCGTCACAGCCCAGTCGAGAGGAATACGGCCAAAAAGAAGATGTCGGTCCGTAGGTGCGTCAGCGCCCATGTTGTAATTATACAGGGATCAGAGATCAGGGATCAGGGTCAGCTACTGATCCCTGAGCCTCTTTATGGTATACTTACACTGTCGCTTTGTGCGTTGTGCATGGAGCCATACAAATCTTTCAGCCGCCCCGGTTCAACAATGGGGCTTGTTATGGTGGATAGTACAAATGCAGCGCAATGACATCAGAAACATAGCAATCATCGCCCACGTTGACCATGGCAAGACCACCCTGGTTGATGCTATGCTCAAGCAGAGCCATATTTTCCGCGATAACCAACAAGTGGCTGACCGGGTTATGGACTCCAATGCCCTTGAGCGCGAGCGTGGTATTACTATTATGGCGAAGAATACCGCCGTTGTATATAAAGGTATAAAGATCAACATCGTGGATACGCCGGGCCATGCCGATTTCGGCGGAGAAGTCGAGCGCGTGATGAACATGGTGGACGGCGTGCTACTGCTTGTAGATGCTGTGGAAGGCCCTATGCCTCAGACCAAGTTTGTGCTGCGCCAGGCGTTGCAGCGCGGCCATAGAGCCATCCTGGTCATCAACAAGATCGATCGCGCTAACGCTCGACCCAACCACGTGCTCAACGAGACTTTCGACCTCTTCCTTGATCTGGGTGCGACAGAAGTTCAGGCCGAGTTTCCTACCATTTATACGAACGCCCTCACGGGCGAGTCGGGCACAGACCATAACCACATGGGTCCGACCCTTGAGCCGCTCTTTGAAGCTATCGTCGAGCATATAAGCCCTCCTGAGGTGAACCCTGACGAGCCTACACAACTGCTCGTCACTAACATCACCTATGACGAATACAAGGGCAAGATCGTGCTTGGCCGCCTGCACAGCGGCACTCTACGCAAGGCGCAGCAAGTGGCTCGCATAAATCACGGCGGCCAGATCGTACCGGGCAAAGTTACTCAGCTATTTACTTTCCAGGGGCTAGCACGCACAGAAGTAGATGAGGTTGAGGCGGGCGACATCGTGGCCGTAGCCGGCATCGCCGACGTAAATATAGGTGACACTATAGCTGATGCAGCCGACCCGCGCCCGCTCCCGCCTATTATGGTCGAGGAGCCAACGGTGCGGATGACCTTCGGCGTAAATACCAGCCCATTCGCGGGGCGCGAAGGCACATATGTCACCAGCCGCAAGCTGCGCGACCGCCTTTTCAGCGAGCTGGACCGCGATGTGGCCTTGCGCGTCGAGGCCACCGATAGCTCCGACACCTATCTGGTGAGCGGGCGCGGTGAGCTGCATCTCGCTATCCTTATAGAGACGATGCGGCGCGAAGGCTATGAGTTCGAGGTCTCCAAGCCAGAGGTAATTTACAAAGAAGAAGATGGGCATAAGCTTGAGCCATACGAGCAGGTGGAGATCGAAGTAGCCAAAGAAGCGGCAGGTGTGGTGGTGGAGATGATGGGCCAGCGGCGCGGCGCGCTGATAGACATGAAGTACCGCGACGATGGCAGCGTACACTATGTCTTCAAAGTGCCGACGCGTGGGCTGCTCGGCTTCCGCCAGGCGTTCCTCACCAACACGCGTGGGCAGGGTATTGTCAACACCCTCTTTGCAGGGTACAGTACGCTCGCTGGACCTATAGCTACACGCGAGTTCGGCTCACTCGTTGCCTGGGAGAATGGGGCAACGACCAGCTTTGGCCTTAATGGTGCGCAGGAGCGCGGGCAGCTATTCATAGGCGCGGGCGTTGACATATACGAAGGGCAGGTGGTGGGTGAGCATATACGCGAGAAGGACCTGGAGGTCAACGTCTGTAAGAAGAAGCATCTGACCAACATGCGTAACAGCACCGCCGACGAAGGGATCCGGCTTACACCGGTTCGCAATCTCTCTCTAGATGATGCTATCGAGTTCCTGGCGGATGACGAGCTACTGGAAATAACCCCTAGGGCCTTTCGCCTCCGCAAGCGCCTCCTCTCCAAGCATGACCGTGACCGCGCCGTGAACCAGCAAAAGCGCGCCTAAAGAGCTCGCTAGGACCGAGGGCAGTCTCCTTCCCCTTACGCGAATGTGAGGAACACTGTACAATAAGAGGGTAATCTTTATTTACCCCAAAGGCGGGCCTCACCTTTTATGTTCTTGCCACAGCAACGCTCTACCCGCAGGCAGCGCAGCCTAAGCCGTGCGCTCTTTGTCCTGGTAATTATCCTCCTGGTGGCGGGTGCACTTTATCTGCTGGCTGTGAATTATGGCCGGCCAACCGGTAGAGGCGCAAATGCCTCGCTTCCTCCTCCTACTTTTACCCCCACTGCCGCGATAGCTGCTATTACCCCGCAGAGGTCAGGTGGCCTCAACGAACCTCTACCCCCTACTCTTTCGCCCACCGCTACGCAAGCTCCCGCCCCTACTTCTACCCTTGTGCCCTCCTCTACAACCACACCCACGCCTGCCGCAACCTCAACGCCTACTGCGACCCCCCTGCCGCCCGCCGAGGCGTCGCTGAAAACATTGGATCAGGCAAAGGTTCCGCTCCGCGACCTCTACTCGATAGCTGCTCGGATCAAGCTGAAAACCACTCAACCCCTGGCGCGCACCACTGAGCGCCCGGCTGGCAACTACCAGGTGGGCCGCTCGGATGTCTTTTACATGAGCGACATAACCGCCAAGCGTTACTACACAGTCACCGCTACGGTTCGCCAGGTCACGGATCACGTCTACTGGTATGTGCAGAATGGGCGGCCTATTGATACGGCGGCCCTGAAGCGCGCCGCCAGCGTCTTCGAGAGCACGATTTACCCAACCGACCGCAGGCTCTTCGGCTCTGAGTGGAGCCCCGGCGTAGATAACGACCCGCGCATTACCGTTCTTTTCGGCTCGATATCGGGCGCGGGCGGCTACTATGCCTCAGCCGATGAGTACACACGCGCGATTAACCCCTTCAGCAACGAGCGTGAGATAATATACATCAATACTAGTGGCGGCTGGGGTGGCATCGAGAGCACGCTGGCGCATGAGTTTCAGCACATGATACATTGGAATACACAGCCCGGCCATGATGTCTGGCTCAACGAAGGCTCCTCGGTGCTCGCCTCCGATCTCAATGGTTACGACGTGCTTGGCGTAGATGGCGACTTTATGCGCGGGCCTGATGTGCAGCTCAATGCCTGGCAAGCCAACCCTGATACTGCGCGGGCAAACTACGGAGCGGCTTTCCTCTTTCTCGACTATCTGCGTGCCCACTACGGCGGCGACACCATGATTCGCGCCGTCGTCGCTGCCAACGGTCAGGGCACTGACGCTATAGACAATGCGCTCGCCGCCGGAGGCTACAGCGACCGCTTTACCGACGTCTTCAAGAGATGGACCCTCGCCAACCTGGTAGATGGGGTGACAGGAGACAAGAAGGCGGGCCTCGACTACCCTGACCGGGCGGTTAGCGTTTCTCCACAGGTGGTGATGGAGCAATATCCCAGGGTATATAAAGGGCAACTCTCCCAATTCGGCACTGACTACGTAGAGCTATCTCCACAAAGCGGCTCCAGGAGCTTGCAGGTAAACTTCGCGGGCCAGCCAACTACACCTGTAATAGCCGCGCCTGCTCACAGTGGCACAGGCATCTGGTGGAGCAATCGGGGCGACCTCGCTGATACGAGCATGACCCGCGCTTTCGACCTGAGCAATCTCTCTACAGCCACTCTGAACTTTTCTCTCTGGTTCGACGTTGAGGAAGGCTTCGATTATGGCTACGCCGAGGTCTCTATGGATGGCGGAGCCACCTGGGATACGCTCAAGGGGAAGTACACCACCGCTACCAACCCGAATGGCACTAACTACGGCAATGGCTACACCGGCAAGAGCAGCGCAAAGGCAGCTATTGAGCAAAGCGGCTGGCTTGATGAGAAAATAGACCTGACGCGGTATGCGGGCAAGCAGATAATGGTACGCTTCGAGTACATAACCGACGATGGCTATAACGCAGGCGGCATGGCTGTAGACGACATTTCGATACCCGAGCTGGCTTTTGCCGACAGCGCCGAGGCTAATAATGGCTGGCAGAGCGCGGGCTTCGTTCGCGTCGCCAACGCTTTGCCGCAGAGCTATTATCTGGCGGTTGTGAAGTTCAAGGCAGGCGGTTTCGACGTTCAGCCGGTAGAAGTCGCACCCTCAGGCAAAGCCAGCTTCGACATAACAGGTCTGAGCGCCGTAGGGCCTTACAGCAAAGCAGTGCTCGTGATAGCAGGCACAACCCCGCACATCATAGGCAAGGCAACTTACAACCTGGACGTAGAACCTGGCAAGTAGCCGGCGCTTGGCAACGATAGTCAAACTCCGCAACGCAATCCTCCGCAATCCTATCTCCAGGCCCGGTTGTCAGATCACTTCTGAGCGCCAACAGCAACTGCACAAGCGTAGAGCACAGCGCACAGCGCCACAACTCTACTCCTTGCCGAACAACCCTCCCAGAGACCACTTGCGTGGGGCAACACGTTCAGGCTCAGCCGCGAGGTGAGAATCGTCGAGGATATGTGCAGGGTTGTCTACAACCAGCTTACGCGCTGCTTCGGCTCCTAACATCTCCTCAGCAATCTGAAAGGCTTTGTTGAGCAGAGGCAGACGTCGATGTGTGCCGTGAGCATCGGATGCCAGGAATTGCGCCAGGCCGTGGCGCAGCAATGTCTCTGCGCTCTTTTTGGCGTTACGCCCTTGTTCGCCCAGCAGCGCCCCCGCCGTCACCTGCCCCAGCACGCTCCTCTCGGCGAGTGCGTACATACGGTTTGGGTCGGCCTGTATAGCTGCGTAGCGTTCCGGGTGGGCCAGGATAGGTACAAAGCCTGCCACTTGAAGCTCGAAGAGCGTTGCCTCGGCGTAGAGAGGCCAGGGCTGATAAGGCAGCTCCACAAGCACGTACCGGCTGCCCGCTAACGTCCATGTGTGACGCGCCTTCAAGTGGCCGACGGTGCCGGGTTGCAGAAAGATCTCAACCCCAAGCTCCAGCCTGATTTGCAGACCGGCCGCTCTCCATGCAGAGCGTACCTCGTTCAATCGGGCCTGCATGCCTTCATAGCCAACAGCCTTAGCTTCTTCGCTGTGCGAGGTAGAGATAATGGCCGTAGTTCCCTCGCCCGCAGCAAGACGGCCCATAGCGACAGAAATCTCCATGTCGCCTGGGCCGTCGTCAAGGTCGGGGATGATGTGAGTGTGGATGTCTATCATTTGCGAATTATGAATTGACAGTAGGTTAGCCTGCGTCTAATCCAACGCTACCTGATTCATCATTCCGCGAAGCGGGAAGTGATTGCCTTCAGCCGTAGTATTCATAGGCGCTTTTGTCTATCCTGGCGTTGTTCAGCACTACACCCAGAATGTGCGCGTTTACTTGCTGAAGCATATCGCGGGCTTTTATGGCGAGGTCGCGCTTGGTTTTGCCTGCGTTCACCACGAGAAGCACGCCGTCAACACGCGAGGCAAGCACTGCGGCGTCTGTTACGGCAATGATAGGCGGGGTGTCTATGAGCACATACTCAGCGCCGTTGCGCAGGAGGGCCAGTATATGAGCCATCCGCTGTGATGACAATATTTCCGCAGGGTTCGGAGGCACAGGGCCGCTCGTCAGCACGCGCAAGTTCGCCACCTCTGTCTCTTGGAGCGGCAGGTTATAGGCCGCCTGGTCTTTAGAGCGTGCCATTTCGCTCACAAGGGTGGTCAAACCGGCATCATTGGGCAGGCCAAAGATCGTGTGCAGATGGGGGCGGCGCAGGTCGGCGTCCACCAGCACAGTGGCCGAACCCGCCTGGGCAAAGGTGATCGCCAGGTTAGCTATGGTGGTAGACTTGCCGTCATCTGGGCTGGTGGAAGTCGCAAGCAGGGTGTGTACAGGCTTATCGGGGCTTGAGAACTGTATATTGGTCCTGAGTTGCCTGTACGCCTCCGCCACCGCCGACTTCGGTTCAGTGAGCGCTACAAGTCCAGCGCCCACGCTCTCTGTAGTCGTTTTTACTTTGTTCACTAACTATTCTCCCCCCTTTGAGGATTTATGAATTAGCAATTGTGTGCCAACAGCAGGCTCTCAGAAGTCAAAGTACAGCCTCTGCCGCCTACCATATCACCTTACCCGAAAATTCATAATTCATAATTTTCGTTAGCTCTTCTTCACTGCCCTGGGTATGACTCCGAGCGTGTTGAGCCTTACATATTGCGTAACTTCAGCCGCGCTTTTTAGCGTTGTATCGAGCAACTCAAGCCCTATCGCCAGCAGCAGGCCCAATATCAGCCCAAACAGCCCTGCTGCGGCGGCAGTAAGCAAAGGTCGCGGTTGGTAGGGCTGAGATGGCACGTCCGCCGGCTGGGCTATCGTCCATACTACTGTGCTGCCACTTGCGGCTACGCTCTGGCTAAGGGCGTTCTGGTTGAGGACAAAAGCATTGGATATACGGTCGGCCAGAGTAGCGGCTGTGAGAGCGCGTGGGTTGTCTACAGTCATAATTATGCCGTTCTGGTCGGGGTTGGGCTGTATCTTGATCTGGCCCGGAAGCGCACCCAGATCCACGTCCTGTATCTGGTTGTTATCAACTACTTGCCGCCAGAAGTCGGGGCTGCCCAGCTCCTGTGCGTAAGTGGGCATTGTCTTCTTGATAGCCTCTATTTGCCCATTATCCAGGGGCACAGGCTGAGCTACCATGACCACCTTCGACTGGTAGATAGGCGTTTGCGTCTTTGTGTAAAGGTAAGCTACAGCCGCCGCAGTCAGCAAAACAAGCAGCGGGATCCACCATCGCTTAAGCAAACCATTCACTATTTGTCGCGGGTCAAGTTGCATCGTGAAGGATCAGGAACCAGGGATTAGGTGTGCGGTATCGCTCCTATGACCGGCAGGTCCAGCACCTTTTCGGCGTCGCGCTCATCTCTGATGCTGCTGTCGAGGTATTCCAGGAGGAAAACGAGGGCTAGAGCAGCCACCAGGCCTATTATCACGCGCACAATGGCGTTGATAAGGTCTTTGCCCTTACTTGATTTTGCCGCGTCAGGCGTGGCCTGGTCTATCTGGGTAAAGACCGCCCGGTCATCCACCATTGGCGAATTGTTGAGAGGCTTCAGCCTGGCATCTACAAGTACTGTTGACGCCGCCTTAGCCAGCGCCACAGACTCATCTCTGGATGCTCCTGTCACTATTATGCGGAGTATGCGCTGCTTGCGGTCAGCCTGTAACGCATTTTTGATGTCGTCCAACGTTAGCTGCCCTTGCCCTTTGCCTAGCGTCAGCGTCCCTGACATGATTGACATCACGCTTTGAGCAAACGCATCACTCCCCACTATCTCGGTGTAGTCATCAACCAGAAACTCTGAGCCAAACCAGTTGTAATAACGGTCAAAGGTAAAAACCATGCTTCCTGGGCTGCCCGGGTTGGATGGATTATCCGGGCTGGGGCTTTGCCGTGTGATAAATCTCACCTCTGACTGGTAGGTGGTGTTCGTTCTCAGGAAGATAAGTGCACTCGCTACCGCTACAAGCCCAACAATGACAGCCACCAGCCACCATCTCTTCCGTATAACGTTCCAGTATTGCCTGAGTTCCATTTAGCTCCCTGTTAGCTCTTTTGCCGGCGAATAGTAGCTGCTCCCCAACTTCAACGAACAGCCCCGGCTGTGGTCTTGTCCAACAGGAGTTGCGCGTTGAAGGCGGAGAGCCGCTCGTCTATAAAATCAACTATTCGACACTTGAATACTTCTATGTCGAAGGTCTCAGCATGGAGACGTACTTCCCTGGGGTCGTAATCTCTCTCATTGAAGCTACTTACCACATCAGCCAATGCTTCTCCACTCTGCTCCATAAAGAACTCACCGGTGACGCCTGGCACCACTGTCTCCAGCGCGCCGCCCGCACCGTAAGCTATCACAGGGCGGCCTGATGCCTGGGCTTCGAGGGGTGTGATGCCAAAGTCCTCGTTTCCAGGGAAAATAAGAGCTTTGCACCTGGCATACAGCTCTTTCAGTCTGGCATCCGACACCGGCCCCACAAACTCTATGTTCGGTTTCGCCAGCGCCTTCAGTACAGGCTCTTGCCTGCCGCGGCCAACCACCTTGAGAGGCAGGTTGAGCTTATTGAAAGCTTCTACGGCGATGTCTACCCTCTTATATGGGATCATGCGTGACACTATAAGGAAGTAGTCATCTGGCGCTTGACTGTAACGTGGTTTGTACAGCTTTGTGTCAACCGGAGGGTTAATCACGGTGGCGGTGCGGCGGTATCGCTTCTGTATGCGCCGCGCAACGACACGAGAGTTAGCTATATAGGCGTCTACTCGCCCGGCCGAGCTTTCGTCCCAGAGTCTAACATAGTTGAGCACCAGCGGCAAGAGTTTGGACGCCCTGCCCGCCAGCTTTTCACCCTCCATATAGGTGTGGTAGTTCCAGGCGAAGCGCATGGGAGCGTGGCAGTAGCATATATGCAGGGTATCGGCCTCGGTTATCACCCCTTTAGCGAAGGCGCTGCTGCTGCTCAGTACTAGGTCGTAGCTGGACAGGTTGAACTTCTCGAAGGCTACAGGATAGAGCGGCATGTAAAGCTGGTGGTGCTTGCTGATACCGGGCAGACCCTGCATGAATGAGGTGCGAATATCCCATTTCCGGTAGGCCGCAGGCACCGCTTCGGGCGCATAAATCGAAGTGTAGACGGGCGCTGCGGGGTATATATCGTGCAGCGCCTCAAGTACGCGTTCAGCGCCGCCATACTGGTTCAGATAGTCATGTACTAACGCTGTTTTCATCAGGCGGTAAATAAAACAGTTAAAGCTGTGTAAAGTATTGAAAAAAGAGGCAAGAGGGTGTATAATTACAGTGGAACAGAAACGCGGTCGGCCTGGCAATTATACACTATATAAGTTTACAAGGTTGAGTGTATCTGGGCACGCACCGCTTACGATCACCAAGGAGAGAAGATTATGGTCGCAGAAACTCCATCAACCCATGTGCAGTTGGGTAGCGATGATTATCGCTACGGCTTCAGTGTACCCGAAAATTATGTCTTCAAATCACGTAAGGGCATAGATGAGAAGATCGTGCGCGAGATTTCCGCCATGAAGGGCGAGCCGGAGTGGATGACCAAGTTCCGCCTGCGCTCACTCAAGCAGTTTGAAGCCAAGCCGATGCCGCAGTGGGGCGGCTGGTTGAACGACATTGACTTCAGCGATATATATTATTATGTAAAGGCCTCGGACACCAATAGCAAAAGCTGGGACGACGTGCCCTCCGAAGTGCGCGACACCTTTGATAGGCTTGGCATCCCCGAAGCCGAGAAGAAGTATCTGGCGGGTGTGGGCGCGCAGTATGAGTCTGAGGTCATCTATCACTCGTTGCGTGAAGACCTTGAGAAGCTGGGCGTGATCTTCACCGACATGGACACGGCAGTGCGCGACTACCCGGAGATCGTGAAGCGGTACTTCTCCACCATTATACCATCGGGCGATAACAAGTTTGCATCGCTCAACTCGGCTGTCTGGTCAGGTGGGTCGTTCGTCTATGTGCCGGCAGGGGTCAAGGTTGATGTGCCGCTACAGGCATACTTCCGCATCAACGCCGAGAACATGGGCCAGTTTGAGCGTACCCTTATCATCGCGGAGCCTGGCTCTTATGTGCATTATGTAGAAGGCTGTACAGCACCTACATATACCACCAACTCTCTCCACTCGGCTGTGGTAGAGATCGTGGTGCTCGAAGGCGCTCGCGTTCGCTACACCACGATCCAAAACTGGTCGCACAACGTCTACAACCTGGTCACCAAGCGCGCAGCAGCCTACAAGGATGCTACGATGGAATGGGTAGACGGTAATCTGGGCAGCCAGCTCACTATGAAGTATCCTGCGGTCTGGATGATGGAGCCAGGGGCACGCGGCGATGTGCTTTCGGTAGCCTTCGCGGGCAACAAGCAGCACCAGGACGCAGGCGCGAAGATGGTACACAAGGCTCCCTACACCACCTCTAACGTGGTGTCGAAGAGTATATCAAAGGGTACAGGACGAGCCACCTACCGTGGCTTGCTTGAGGTGGCGGAAAACGCTCACCACTGCAAGGCGAATGTCAAATGCGATGCGCTCCTCATCGGCCAGGATGCCCGCTCCGACACCTACCCGACTATCAACGTAGCCAACAACTCGTCCACAATTCAGCACGAGGCGACAGTCTCTAAAGTCGGAGAGGATCAGCTATTCTACCTGATGTCACGTGGCATCTCCGAGAACGAAGCCACCTCAATGGTAGTAAATGGCTTCATAGAGCCGATCACCAAGGAGATTCCGCTAGAGTACGCAATAGAGCTAAACCGCCTGATTGAGCTTCAGATGGAAGGCTCCATCGGGTAACCGGTAGCGCCAAGCTAATAGGAACAGAGGCAGTCCGCGAGGGCTGCCTTTTTCTTTGTGCTATACGAGGCAGCATTAGCTTTACTCACCTATAGTAGCATTCTGCTTGTGCAAGTATCATGGGCTACCTAAATGTAAAGCCTGTCACAAAAGCTGGCTTTGCGGTGTTTAATGAGTAGATTGGGCCTGATCAAACCACGTGGGATTGGAAAATAGTGACTGAGCACGACGATCTACTTCTACAGAAGCTGGCAAAGGGAGATAACAGCGCCTTCGAAGGTCTCTTTTTGAGGCATTACAGCCAGGTATACCGTGTGCTGTTTGGCCTGATGGGGAGGCATGAAGGGGCAGAGGATCTGGCACAGGAGACTTTCCTGGAGCTACTGAAGCGCTCGCCGCAGATAGCTCAAGGCTCGACGCTAGCAGCCTGGCTCTGCCGGGTGGCACTGAACAAAGGCTACAACGCTCTTCGCAGCGAGCGCCGAGCAACAGAGCGAGCAGAGCAAATGGAGCCGCCCGATCACAGCGTAGACCCCTTCGCGGTGCTGCTGCGGGCCGAGGAAAACGCCCGTGTGCGGCAGGTGCTGGCTCATCTTTCGGAACGCCAGAGCAAGCTCTTGTTGTTGCGCTACGCCGGGCTATCTTATAACGAACTCGCCTCTGCCCTGGAAATTGCCCCCACGTCGGTGGGCACTTTGCTGGCGCGGGCTGAAAAGGCGTTCCTGGATACTTACAAGCTCATGGAGCCACTCGAGTTTATAGATTCGCTGGAAAAGAGGAAACGATGACCGAATGTTGTGATACAGGGCTGTTGCGAGCCTACCTCGATGGAGCGCTCTCTGCTCAGGAGCGCGGCGAGGCCGAGGCGCACCTTGCCAGATGCGGCGAGTGCCGGGAGCGCCTGGACGAGCTTGGCGCTATGTCGATGCAGGTGGCGGCGCTCATCCCTGTGAGCAGACAGGTGCCCGATGCCCTAGCCGCACTGGCGCGGCTCCAACACCAACGTCCTGAGCTAAAAGGGCAACCAACTCAACAAGCAAGAGGTGGCCGTGAGGTCGCCCTGACTAACCAGCCTGAAAATAGGAGAAGAATTATGCAAACTATTAGTGATTACTCAGCACGACGGCGTAGAATAGCCTTCGCCGCTCTTGCCGCGACCCTTGTCGCGAGCATGGTAGCTTTCCCATCGGTGCGCGCCGCCGCCGACCAGTTTTTGCAGACTTTCAGGGCACAGTCGGTGGTCTTTGTGCCTGTGGACGGCAGCAAAATAAGCCAGCTTCAATCGCTGAACTTCGATCCGACCGAGCTCTTTGTAACCGAACCTACAATTACAGGCGGGGTTCAATCTCCGCGCACCGTTGCCTCCTTTGAAGAGGCCGCCACAGCAGCAGGCTTCACTCCTGGGCGGCTGTCCAGCTTCCCTGGCAAGTACACAGGCAGGCAGATAGAGGTCGTGGATACAACTAATATCCAGTTCCAGGTGAACGTGGAGAAGCTGCGCCAGGCGCTGATTTTACTCAATGTGCAGGGCGTTAACCTCCCTGATGCGCTCGGCGCGGCTCCTATCCGTGCCGATATCCCGCCTTCTGTAGCGGTGAAATACGAAGGCGACGGCTACAACATGACGCTGCTGCAAGGGCACACCCCGACCGTCACTGTGCCAGGCGGCGTGGATCTGTCGCAGCTTGGCAAAGCCGCTCTACTCGCGATGGGTATGCCCATCGACCAGGCCGATGCCCTCAGCAAGCAGATTGATTGGGCCACCACACTGGTAGTACCCTTCCCGAAGGACCTGAGCAATGTTCACCCTGTGCAGATTGGTAATGCTCAAGGCATGCTGGTGGACGCGCAAGCAGGTGAGTTACCAGGGGTGGCGGGGCGTTCCCTGCCGGGCGGCTATTCGGCGCTCTACTGGCAGCTCGGCGACCAGTTCTATGTGCTGGAAGGCCGTGGCACAGCAGCGCAGCAAGACAAGATGATAGCGGCTGCGGTGTCGGTCCGCTAGGGCTGCGGATTGCGCGGCGGCGAACGCCTCTCTTTTCAGATGTCGCTCGCCGCCCGTTGCCAATTTCAGATGAGTGAGGGCTGCTGATGGATAAGCTGGTGATAGAAGCGCGGGGGCTGCGTAAGGCTTACGGGCATAAAGTAGCTGTGGCTGACCTGACGCTGGAAGTGCCGAAAGGTGAAGTCTTCGGCTTCCTGGGTCCGAATGGCGCGGGCAAAAGCACAGCTGTCAAGATGCTGCTGGGACTCGTCAAACCCGACGGCGGCACAGCTACTGTGCTGGGCAACCCCCCCGGCCACACAGTGACGATGGCTCGTATCGGCTTTTTGCCTGAGCACTTTCGCTTTCACGAATGGCTGTCGGCTTACGAGCTACTTGATGTGTATGGCCGCCTTTACGGGATGAGCGTTGCGTCTCGCCGCAAACGAATACCACAGGCGCTTGATCTGGTGGGGCTTTCGGAGCAATCGCGCCGCCCTATTTCCGGCTTCTCCAAGGGTATGCTCCAGAGAATCGGGCTGGCTCAGGCGCTGCTAAACCAACCTGAGCTTGTTTTTCTTGACGAGCCTACCTCTGCTCTTGATCCTTTTGGGCGGATGCTCGTGCGGAGCGTGATCCGCGACCTTAAGGCGCAAGGCACAACTGTCTTCCTCAACTCCCACCTGCTGGGCGAAGTTGAAGCTACTTGTGACCGCGTATCGTTTATACGCGAAGGGGTCGTGTTGCGTACCATATCGCTACACTCGCTGGCAACGGGGGAGGTGCAAGTAGAGCTACGGGTGGATACGGTCACACCTGCGCTTCTGGCGGCGCTGGACGACATGGTTATCAACTGGCGTTTCCTGGACGTGGAGTTGCCAGGCTCGCACCCGCAACTAATGCCGTTGACGGTGAGTGAGCAGAGCACAGCTACAGCCGTAGCAAGCGCGGCGATCACCGCAATCGAGCTGACAGTAGCCAGGGAAGATATGATACCCCGTGTTGCGGAGCGTGTAGTAGAGAGCGGTGCGAGGCTCTATGCGCTGACGCCACACAAAGCCTCATTGGAAGAGCTTTTCCTTGAGATAGTGGGAATGGAGGATAGCGGGCAATGAACAACGTAGTTACCCTTACATGGCTCACCTTCCACGAAGCACGCCGCAGGCGCATGGTGCTTGCCGCGCTCGTGCTCGGAGTAGCCTTCGTGCTGCTTTACGTTACAGGCTTTCTCTTTATCGTGAGCCAGGCAACAGATATATCAGGGGTGAACGGTGGTACGGCTGAAGAAATTGGGTTTCAGTTTCTGACGATGGCCGGGCTATATGTAGTCCACTTCCTCACAATCATGCTCGCTATCTTCGCCTCGGTAGACACGATTTCTGGAGAGATAACATCACACACCATCCAGGCGATAGCCACCAAGCCTGTACGCCGCTGGGAAATAGTGCTGGGCAAGTGGATCGGCTACTCGATCATGCTTGTGCCATACCTGGTCTTTCTGAGCTGCGGGATTATCTTCTCTGTCTACTTCATCTCAGGCTATTTAGCACCTAACATCCCTCAGGTGATCGGGCTGATAGCTTTACAGTCGCTGGCGCTGCTTTCACTGTCGCTGCTTGGGGGCACCCGCTTTTCTACCCTGACCAATGGTGTGGTGCTTTTCATGCTCTATGGGCTGGCCTTTATCGGCTCGTGGATCGAGCAAATCGGCGGCTTGCTTAATGCGCGAGCGGCTGTGAATATGGGCATAGTAACCAGCCTGCTGATGCCTGTTGAGGCTCTCTGGCGCATGTCAGCCAACCTGCTTGCTCCGGCCTCCAACATGCTGTATGGCGTTGGTAAGGCTCCGGCCATCCTCTTTGGGGCAGGCTCCGTACCAAGTAACGCCATGGTCGTCTACACTGTCGTCTACACTGTCGTAGTGCTCGGCCTGGCTATGCGCCACTTCAGTAAGCGGGACCTGTAGGGCGGCGGGATCGGGGTTAGTGGCTGTCCCTCAGCACGCGTCAGCCGCAACCTGCGATGGGCGCTTTACGTAACTTCGAGGTAAAGAGTACCGACCTGCCGGGCAAATTTGCTTAATGCTGCCTGTGTAGCGTCGCGCCTTCTTGCGTGTAGAATTTTGGCATCAATACAGCGGGTCCGCTTCTCGCTGAAACGATAGAAGATCAGGAGTAAAACTAACGATGGCAAACAATAATGGTACTATACAGGCAAATGGGCCTGTATCACTGGTAAAACCGGCCTCAGCGATAGGAGCCGGGCAGCAGCCCGCAGTCGAAGCGGAGAAGCTTACACGCGTTTTGCCACTCGGTGAGCAACAGGTACATATACTCAATAGTGTATCTTTCGCCATAGCTCCTGGAGAGTGGATAGCCCTGACTGGCGCTTCAGGGTCGGGCAAGTCTACGCTGCTGGGAGTCATTGCCGGGCTGGATACACCCTCGAGTGGTAGCATCTCTATAGATGGTGTTGACATCACCCACATGAGCGGGACCGCCCTTGCGGGATTACGCAACCGCAAGATTGGCATCGTTTTCCAGTCTTTCAACCTGATATCCGCGCTTACAGCACAGGAGAATGTTGAAGTGCCTCTTTACGTGAGGGGAGGCCACCACAATGCCCCTGATAAGGCCCGACAAATGCTCGAAGTTGTGGGCTTGCGCGAGCGCCGAGGACATCGCCCGAACCAGCTTTCGGGAGGCGAACAGCAACGGACGGCTATAGCCCGCGCCCTGGTGACGCAGCCTACCATCCTTGTGGCTGATGAGCCTACAGGCAACCTTGATAGCACTACGGGCGCACAGGTGCTTGATCTTTTTGCCCGCTTGCACCGTGAACTGAACCTTACCCTTATCATTGCTACACATGACCCGGCAGTGGCCGCGCGCGCTACCAGGGTGCTGCACATGGTGGACGGCAGGCTGGATACACCAACTGAAGCGTTGGCAGCCTCAGGAGGTGTGCTGTGAATCTGGCATTCTATACCCGGTATGCGTTTCGTGCCCTGCTACGCGACGGGCAGCGCACTTTGCTGGCAATCTTATGTATAGCCTTTGGCGTGATGTCGCTTGTCGCGCTGCAACTCCTCTCTAAAATGATTCATGATTCAGTAGTCACCGATCCTCGCGCCAGCCTGGGTGGTGACTTGCTTTTCGGTATGGAGCGCGAAGGCAGACTTCCCCTCACATCTCAGCAGCTATCCGACGTTGAAAATATGAAGGCTACAGGTGTGTTCAAGGCTTATACACTGGAAGCGCGAGGTATGGGCCGCTATTTGAAAATGCCCGGCACAGGTCGTATTGACATACTGACAGGTGGAAGCCTCGGCGTCGATCCCTCTACTTACCCACTGGTAGGTCAGATACACTTGCGGGAGCCTGCTGGTGGGCGTTTCAGCGACATTATCAGCCAGCCTCTCGACACCGTGATTACAAGCGACGTTGCCGACAAGTACAACTTGAAGATTGGCAGCACCTTTCTGCTCCTTGGCGACCCATCAAGCTCACCCAAAGAGCTGCGCGTCGGCGGTATAGCAGACCAGGTGCCCGGCTCTGGAGGAGATACAATTTACTACAGCTTGCAGACCGCGAGTCAGCTCAACGGGCTGCCCGCGCCTGCCAACTTCGTGGCCGCTACCCTCGTCCAGGGGACCACGGGCGGGCGTACAAGAGTTGCAGAGCAGCTATCTTCGTCGGGTTGGAGTGTAATCACCGCAGACGACGTGGCGAAGGATGGCGCGGATGTTGCCAATCTCTTCGGCTTCATGCTGAAGGGCGCGGGAATACTTGGCCTCTTTGTGGGTGGAATAGGCGTGGCGAATACCCTTCAGGTGCTGCTGGCGCGCCGAACGCTTGAGATCGCCACCCTCAAAACCCTCGGCTATAAGCGGCGGGACCTGCTATTCTTGTTCGGCATCGAAACGGCGCTGCTGGGGATTGTCGGCGGCTTTATCGGTGTGCTCGTGGCCCTGGGGCTTTCTTTCGGCTTAATGACGCTTTTCAGCCGTATTGGCGCTACCCTTCTCACCTATAATGCCGACCCGCTTATCATCGTCGAGGGTGTGCTGATAGGGGTGGTAACAGCTGTGATCTTCGGCCTGTATACCATTGTGCGCGCAAGCTCGGTGCGTCCCGCCACCCTGCTGCGTGACCTTCCTGCAACCCGTAGCTGGAGCGTACGCGTGTCGAGCTTTGCGCTCCTGTTGGTGCTGCTGGTCGTCGTCACAGCTATCAGCGTACTGATTATGGGGTCGGTGGCTGATGGGGTATATGTTATCGCCGGCGCGTTGGGAGGGTTGCTGGCGCTCACGCTCGCCTTTGGCGGCACACTACTAGCCGCGCTGAGCATACCAACGCGGGGCTTCGCCCTGGTGACGATGGCGCGGCGTAACCTCAAGCGCCAGCCAATGCGCGCGATATTTGCTCTCATAGCCTTGTTCGCGGGGGTGCTCGCGATAGGCCTTGCCTCCTCGGTTATCCTTAACGCAAAAGACCGCCTGGCGAGCCGTTTCACTTCTGCTGATGGCTATAATGTAACGATCTACGGTGTGCAGGCTGATACACGGGCCATTGAAACTCAACTCAAAGCGCAGGGTATCAGCGACTTTCACAGCAGTGTGCGTCTACCTGTCCAGGTGCAGACAGCAGCAGGTGCTCCCATACCTGGGCTGAGCTACCTGGACGGCCGCGCTCCCGCAGATGCTGCCTGGGATAACAAAGTGACCAGTGGCAGCTTTGACGCAGCCGCCGGTAGCGCGCTTTTGCCGTCTAGGGTCCTAGAACAGGACCCTAAAGGAGATGCGCCTCCCATAGCCTTGAAGATAGGCGATCTGCTGACGGCAACAACGGCAACTGGCGCAAAGAGCACCTTGCGTATCAGCGGCTTCTACCAGGCGCAGGAAAGCGCTAAGGATAATCCACCACAGGGTATAATAGTTGGACGCGATACAGTGGCGGCTCTTGGCAGTGCGGGTACCTACGTTATGTATGTTGGGCACCTTCCCATCGGCAATCTCGACTCGGGCACAGCGGCGCTGGGGCAGGCTTTACCTCAAACAAGCGTAGTCAGTCAGAACGATCTGAACAACGCCCGCAACAAGATCTTCGAAGGCTTGTTCACTTTTGCCATAGGAATGGCGAGCCTTGCTCTGCTGGCAGGGGCGATCTTGATCGCTAATGCTGTGGGCCTGGCGATGGTGGAGCGCAGGCGCGAGATGGGTATTCTTAAGGCGGTAGGCTTTACGGGCGCTCGTGTGCTGGGCACACTGCTGATCGAGAATGCGTTGCTCGGATTTATCGGTGGAGTGCTAGGCATGATAGGCGTTGGTGTTGCTATAATAGTTATCAATAAGCTGGCTCCGCAGGTGATGCTCTCGCTAGACCCGGTGCTGGCGGTTGTGATGATTGCTGTGGCGATAGCTCTTGCGCTGATCAGCACAACGCTAGTAGCATGGCAGCCAACCAGGGTTCGCCCGCTCGAAGTGCTGAGGAATGAGTGAGGGGGCCAGGACTTGGGTCTATGGCGGCCTTCACTCGCGGACCACGACCTGGGAGGGTGATAGCTCTCTCTACCTGACGTGATCAGCGGCATTCCCTTTCCTATAATGGCACGGTTCTGGCTACTTACTACTCTTTACAAAGAGATTTGCGTACGGTAGTGAGCAGCCGACAGTAGTCTACAGGATAGCGCTATGACGGGCAAAGAGCCTTTTGGCACGGTATTCCTTCTCGATGTGGATAACACCCTCCTCGACAACGACCGGGCAAAGGCCGATATGCAGGCCTCCCTGCTTCGCATCCTCGGTGAAGACGGCGCGAGCCGCTTCTGGGAGCTTTACGAGCAGGTGCGTAACGAGCTTGATGTGGTTGACTATCCCCAGACGCTCAAGCGTTTTGCCGCAGGCTGGCAGGACAAGGAGATCGCCGCAAAAGCCGCAAGCTTGATAAATGACTGGCCTTATGCCGATTACGTCTATCCCGGCGCTTTTGATGCGCTTGAGTATTTGCGTAACTTTGGTGAAGTGGCTATTCTCTCGGACGGCGATGAAGACTACCAGCCGCGCAAAATCGCCGCCGCCGGGCTGACTGAAGCCGTGGGCGGTCCCGCCGATGTGCTCATCTACACTCATAAAGAGACGTGCTTTGAGGACGTAATGCGCCGTATGCCTGCCGAGCATTACGTGTTGGTAGACGACAAAGAGAAGATTCTATCTGGTGCCAAGAAGTTTATGGGCAACCGCCTCACCACGGTGTGGGTGAAGCAGGGGCACTACGCGCAAGACCCCGCGCAGTACACACCTCCCGAACCCGATATCGTGCTGGCGATGATCGCTGACATCTGCAATCTCGATAAAGGGGCGTTCATGCACCAGAGATTGCAGGTTAGAGGGTAGAGGTCAACTGCTAATCCCTAGCCCTTGAGCCCTCATCTGTAGGACTACAACTAATACACCTGTAGACCGATGTTCGCTCGCGCAGAGCTATGATAACATTGGCCCTATTCGGCATGGCCTCCGTGCAACGCGGCTGTGCCACTTTGTACGAAAGGAGGGGCTGAGTGATGAAGATATCTGTTGCTACCCCGTGTAGATGGGGAATCTGGAAATCAGCAACTAAAAGCCGGAGCGGTGGAGGGCAATAAGCCTGTTGCGCCTCCTTTCAACTTCCGGCCCCCAACTTAGAAAAGGAAAAAGCAATGTCTATAGATCTAACCCAAAACAAGCAAGTCTCTGTTGCGGAGGCACCCTCCATTTCCGGCCTCTCCTTTCGCCATTATGAGGGCGAAGCCGACATCCCAAAGATCGTGGCTGTGCTCGAAAGAAGTAAAACGGCCGATGGTATAGAGAAGGTAGATACCATCGAGAATATGACCCTCTACTACTCTAACCCGAAGAATTGCGACCCCTACAAGGATGTGCTGATTGCTGAGATAGAGGGCAAGGCGGTCGGGTACAGTCGTGTCACCTGGTGGCTCGAGAAGACCGGCAGCTATATCTATAGCTATATCGGCTTCGTGGTACCCGAATGGCGCGGTAAGGGCATCGAGCGCGCTATGCTGCTGCATGGTGAGGCGCAGCTGCGCGAGAAAGCTGCCGAGCACGAGCACGCAGCCACTCCGTTCTTTGACACTTTCGCGATGGAGAGCCAGGGCTTTGTGAAAGAGCTTCTCACAGGCGAAGGCTACATTATAGTGCGAGAGGGTTACGACATGGTACGCCCCAATCTAGACAACATACCTGAAGTTTCCATGCCTGATGGCCTGGAAGTGCGCCCCGTTCTACCGGGGCATCTGCGCGCCATCTGGGAGGCCGAGATACAGGCTTTTATGGATCACTGGGGTGCTGATGTGCCTGAGGAAGGTGATTTCGAGCGCTGGCAGAGGCGGCCTCTCTTCCAGCCTGAGCTATGGCAGGTGGCCTGGGAGGGCGAGGAGGTAGCCGGGATGATACGCAACTTTATCAACCCTGAAGAGAATGCCAGGTTCAAAAGGAAGCGCGGCTACACCGAGAACATCAGCGTGAGGCGCCCGTGGCGCAGGCGCGGCCTTGCAAGGGCTTTGCTGGCGCGCAGCTTTCAGCTGCATAAAGACCTCGGCATGACGGAGGCGGCCCTTGGCGTGGACACTGAGAACCCCAGCGGCGCGCTGCAACTCTACAGCAGCATGGGATTCGAGGTGGTAAAACGCGAGCTGGTCTATCGCAAGCCGCTTGTGGAGCGCTGACCGGGATATAGACAAGAGGCAGCCTGGTGTTACAGGCTGCCTCTTACTTGGCAGCACAAAGGACTAGCAAGAGAATGCACGAACTTGTGGCAAAGGATTATGGCAAAGTACGCTCACTGTTCACAGGTATCCCGTTTGATCTCCACATGGGAGGAATACTTGCGGGAAATAGCCCGGCCAGGGTATGGGTAGATAATACTGCGAACCCGACGACAGCCTACATCTGGGATAAAGCGCACTGCCATTACGTAGGCGGGTATAGAGGGAACGCCGAAGTGTTGGCGGCACTGCAACAGCTGATGTTTCACGATGTCGCTGCACAGGCGATAGCGAAAGGCTTCGCCACCTTTAAGGTATTCTATACATCGGCTGAATGGGAAAAGTGGCTGGAATATATCCTGGAGAATACGCGCTACGAGCGACGAGAGCGCCTGTTCTACCGTATACAGCAATTAGGAATAAACAATTGGCGTGATAAGGTCCCCACCGAAGTCCATATAGAGGCTATATCCTCAGGTGTGCTACAAGACGCAGAACTTGCAAATGTTGGCAAGCTCACGAGCGAGATAAGCTCATGTTGGAACTCAGTGGAGCGCTTTGTGGAGAATGGCTTTGGCTTTTGCGCTATTGTGAAGGACACGATCGCCTGTTGGTGTACCGCGGAGTACGTTCATAACAAGGAATGTGGCTGCGGAATCGAGACCATCGCTGAATATCAGAACAAAGGGCTGGCGACCCTCACTGCCGCCGTCTTCGCTGACTACTGCCTTGCTAATGCTCTGACAGCGTATTGGGACGTCTGGGCGAAGAACCTGGCGTCAATTATGGTAGCACAAAAGGTGGGCTTCACCAGGATAGCAGATTACAGGGTAATAAACGGTGTATTCGAGCAGGGTAGTTAGGGCCAACAGCAACTCTACCTTCTACTTTGCTGCTAATGATCCGCTCCCACAGGTATGCGGTCAAGGTCCATTTCCACCTGATCTACGTCAAGCTCCAACCGCCTGGGAGGTGCTGGCGGCTTATCCTCGCCTACATACTCCATCGCCAGCTTGTGGTCGGTCGCGAACTCCATTTGCACGGGCACTGGATAGTTGCCTGTGAAGCAGCCTGAGCATAACTGATCCCCGCCCTGACCTACCGCGCTGAAAAGCCCGGGCAGGCTGAGATAGCCCAGCGAGTCGGCTCCTATGTGGCGGGCTATCTCTTCCACGCTCATGCGGTGAGCGATAAGCTCTTCGCGGCGAGCCGTATCTACCCCCAAATAGCAGGGGTGGCTCATCGCGGGCGAGTGAATACGCACATGTACTTCGGTGGCTCCTGATCTTCTCAGCAACTCTACGATCGGCTTGGTAGTGGTGCCGCGCACTATCGAGTCGTCCACAACGATAACGCGCTTGCCACTGAGCACTTCGGGGAGCGGGTTGAACTTGAGGCCGATACCGCGCTCGCGCAGGTGTTGGTCGGGCTGGATAAAGGTCCGGCCTATGTAGCGGTTTTTGATCAACCCTTCTGTATAAGGTATTCCCGATTGCAGCGAGTAACCGATGGCGGCGGGCGTAGCGGAGTCGGGCACGCCGATCACGATGTCGGCCTCCGCCGGATGCTCTCTGGCAAGCTCGCGGCCCATATTCTGGCGGGCCGTGTAGAGCGATACTTTGTTGATCACGCTGTCGGGGCGGGCGAAATAGATATACTCGAAGACACACAGAGCCTGCTCTGCCTTTGGCAAATCGGCGTAAGAGGTAAGGCCCTCAGCCCCTATAATCACGATCTCACCCGCTTCTACTTCGCGGATGAAGTGAGCCCCTACCGTCATGAGCGCGCACGACTCCGAGGAGACGACCCACCCGCCGGAGGGCAGCCTGCCTATGCAGAGGGGGCGTATCGCCATAGGGTCGCGTATAGCCAGCAGGTGAGTGGGTGTGAGCAGAGCTAGCGAGTATGCTCCTGTCAGGCGGGACATGGCGCGGCGGTACTTCGTAACCCAGTTCGCGCCGTGAGATGCGATAGCTAACTTGCCTATCACCTCGCTGTCGGAGGTGGTCTCGAAGTTGACGCCTTCTGCCGCAAGCTCGGCGTGAAGCGGCTCAGCGTTGGTGACGTTGCCGTTGTGGGCAAGCGCCAACCAACCGAGGTTGGGATCGTCAAGGCGCAGGGGTTGAGCGTTGCACAAGCGCGAGGAGCCTGTGGTGGAGTAGCGTGTATGGCCTATGGCAGCGTGACCCTTCAGCCCTGAGAGCGACTCTTCGTCGAAAGCAGTAGAAACGAGGCCCATGCGGGTGCGCAGCATGAGCGTTTCACCATCTGTAGTGGCGATGCCAGCCGACTCCTGGCCCCGGTGCTGCAAGGCGTAAAGGCCGAAATATGTAAGGCGAGCAACATCCTCATCGGGTGCCCACACTCCAAAGACGCCGCACTCTTCATGGAGCTTGTCGTCTATATAGAGAGTTGCTGCGTAGCCTGTCTCGCTGCTCAGGTTATCTAGGGGACGAATGCTATTGTGGGTAGCGCTTGCTGCTCTTTCCATCTTTTTGACCTCCAGCCAGTAGCGTCTCACGGTCCGCTATTTACTAACTTGCCTTCTGTAGAGATCAGGTATTAGTAGATCTAACTAAAGAAGTCCGACACGCCACGCGCCTTCCAACTCTGACAGAGCCGAATCAACAACTGCATGCTCGCCACGCCTGAGTTGAAATCTGTCGCCGCCTGTTGCGCCCAAGTAGTAGAGTCTTACCTCCATCGTGTCGGCAAGCTCCTGTAGTTGTGTCCATTTTTCACCAGGGAGAGCTACAATTATACGGGATGGTTCCTCTGCAAACAAGAGGACATCTGAGCGCAGGCCGGAGTGTGCCTTCTCCACTTCGTCCAGCTGTAGAGAGGCTCCCACGCCCCCGGTGATGCAGCCCTCGGCAAGAGCCACCGCCAGCCCGCCGTCGCTGCAATCATGCGCTACATCGAGCAAACCCTCACCAATAGCGCTCCGCACGACGTATTGCACAGCGCGCTCGGTATGAAAGTCCACAGAAGGCGGCATTCCCACCTTCAGCCCCAGCATGGTTTCCAAGTACTGGCTTGCCCCCAGCAAAGCGACCCCACCGTTATGCGGCTCATCGCCTCGGTGCTTGGCCCAGACGAGGCCAAGAGCAAGGCCATCTCGGAAGGCCATAGATGCTCGCTGCTCTACATTCTGAAGCAGCCCCAGCATCCCTATCACGGGCGTGGGGAGCACCGCTACGCCGTCGCTTTCGTTGTAGAGCGAGACGTTGCCGCTGACTACTGGTAGGCCCAGCGCAGAGCAGGCGTCAGCTATGCCATTTACCGCACTCTCCATCTCATAGAAGATAGCGGGCTTTTCCGGGTTGCCGAAGTTGAGGCAGTCGGTAACGGCAAGAGGTAGGGCGCCCACGCAGGAGAGGTTGCGGGCTGCTTCGGCCACTGCGTGCGCGGCCCCCGCATAGGGATCGAGATAGCAGTAGCGGCCATTACAGTCGGTGGTCAGAGCTATGGCCCTGGTCGTGCCCTTGATGCGCAGCACGGCGGCATCCGCCTGGCCCGGCTGCAGCACAGTGTTGCTTCCGATAGTATGATCATAAGTGTGAAAAACGCGCTCTTTGCTTGCTATATTAGGCGCGGCGAGTATCGCCAGTAAAGCCTCATCGTAACGAATAGCAGGCTCTTCACTGTGGAGTATGGAGGCCCAATCGGGGTGCCGCATCTGCTCCCGGGCGGAGTCGGGGGAGGGGGTGACATAGCGTACAGGCACTTCATCAGCGAGAAGGGTGGCAGGTATTTCGGCGGCGAGGGTTCCGCCATCGAATACGCGCACCATGCCATCGTCAGTGACGCGCCCTATTACGTCGGAGTGTAGGCCCCAGCGGCTAAATACCTCCTGAGCCTGTGGCTGGCTTCCCTCTCGTACTATGATGAGCATCCGCTCTTGCGATTCGGAAAGCATAATCTCATAGGCGTTCATGCCCCGTTCGCGCCGCGCCACACGCGCTATGTCAATCTCGATGCCCGCGCCACCACGGGCCGCGCACTCTACCGCGGAGGAGGTGAGGCCCGCGGCCCCCAGGTCTTGCATGCCCACCACGATACTGAGGTCCAGCACCTCCAGGCAAGCCTCCATGAGGCACTTCTCCAGGAACGGATTGCCGACCTGCACGGCGGGGCGGTCAGCCGATGCGTCCTCTCCCAGGGTATCTGAGGCGAAAGTTGCCCCGTGTATGCCGTCGCGCCCGGTATCAGCGCCTACCAGCAGCACAGGGTTGCCTACCCCTGAGGCGATTGCGCGCATGACGCTGCTCGAAGGGAGAAGGCCAACGCACATGGCATTTACGAGTGGGTTGCCCGAATAGGCGTCGTCAAAGAATATTTCGCCGCCCACCGTAGGCACGCCTATACAGTTGCCGTAGCCGCCGATGCCAGCCACAACGCCGTTGAAAAGGTAACGGTTGCGCGGATTCGAGGGGGGACCGAAGCGCAACGAGTTGAGCAGAGCGACGGGACGTGCGCCCATTGTGAAGATGTCACGTACTATGCCGCCCACTCCTGTAGCCGCTCCCTCTACAGGCTCGACCGCCGAAGGGTGATTGTGTGACTCGATCTTGAGGGCGGCGGCCCAGCCATCACCCAGGTCTATTATCCCTGCGTTTTCACCCGGCCCTTGCAAGACGCGTGCACCCTGCGTGGGGAACTTACGTAGCAGGGGCTTGGAGTGCTTGTAGCCGCAGTGCTCACTCCACATAGCGCCCGCCATACCTAGTTCTACTTTATTTGGCTGTCTGCCGAGGCGTTCAACGAACTGGCGGTACTCGTCGGGGGTCAGCCCTACTTCGGAGAGGAGGTGCGCCAAATCGCCCGCAGGGATGTCGGGCGATATGGGTGCTGTGACGGGGTCACTATACTTTGGGCGGTTGGGGAGCATCGACTCCATGGTGCCTGGGCGATTGAGAGACCGGTTACAAAGGTAATTATAACAGATTGGCGCCGCGCGTACTTTTCCCCACCTTATGCACGCGGGGTGCGCTGAAGGTTATCTCCCTGACGCCCACATTACAGTGGCAAGACCTCTACACCTATGGGAAGAGCAGCACAAAGTCGCAAATGGCCAATGAGCATCGCAGCTTTTAGCGGTTATACAGGCGATACCCTATTCTTCGATGGTATCTTCTGAGGTATCGGCTGGGGCAGTCTCTTCTACGGCATTGGGTGCTTCGAGGGCTGTAGCAGGGATAGCTACAGCGCGGCTATTCTTCCTGGAATCTACACCTGGGCGGAAGCGGCGCTCTTTGATGCGGGCCGCTTTGCCGGTAAGACCACGAAGATAATAGAGTTGCGCCCGGTGTACAACGCCACGACGTGCAACCTCTATCTTGTCAATGCGAGGTGAATGGAGAAGAAAGGTACGCTCGACGCCTATACCGTGGGAGGCTATGCGGCGCACAGTGAAGTTGGCGTTGATGCCACCCTTACGCCGGCGCATCACCACGCCTTCGAACACCTGTATACGCTCGCGGCTGCCCTCAACCACCTTTACGTTGACGCGTACAGTATCGCCGACGTTAAACTCGGGCACCGCTTCCTTGATCATTTGCCCCGTGACCGCTACAATCGCCTGGGTGGGTTTCATCGCTAGGATTTTCTCCTCTTTATTTTATGCGCTGTAATTCAGGCACAAAACTGATTATAACATATAAAGATGCAAACGCCAAGACGTGCCGGGGCTGTAAATGTTCAGAGTAGGGGTAGAACAATCTTCAAGAGGTATCCTGCGCGGGTGCGGTGCGCCGGTGCGCCCTCACCCCATGCCCCTCTCCCATGAAGGGAGAGGGGGCTTGCTTCCTGGTGAGTATCAGGAGATACCCCTGCACCCCAACTCTGAACGTTTACCCGGGGCTGGGGGCAGGGCGATTGCATCTAAATTGATTCACGCTTGTGATTGCTCCACTCTGGGGTCAAGAGAACAGAAACTGTAGTGAGTAGTAAAACACTTACCAGGTTGAGGCCTCTGTGACAGGCACGATCTTGTCTGGTTAAGTCGCTCTATCAATTTAGATGCAATCGCCCTGGGGCTGGGGGCTGGGGGTGCGCGTCATCATTTAGGCGACTTTCTTGAGGCGGGTCTAAGTCCTACAGCCGCAGTTATTCACAAGGCGTAGAGTTGAGCGAGACGACG
>JADEYI010000902.1_pt1 | contig 29416 bp, 49 predicted proteins | sample 8542331 | NCBI WGS metagenome assembly JADEYI01 (sample SAMN16510988, study PRJNA670497) | mine drainage metagenome | isolation source: biofilm near Copperflume 1 | place: Germany: Marsberg coppermine Kilianstollen | collected 2018-02 | reverse complement strand
AAATGCTGGGTTTGTTCTTTGCAAAAGGAGAGGCAGCTTGATTTGGCAGGGAGTGGGGAATGTGCTTTGGAGGGTTGTGTGGCCCTGCAGGGCGGGGAGGTAGCAAATGCTGGGTTTGTTCTTTGCAAAAGGAGAGGCAGCTTGATTTGGCAGGGAGTGAGGACTGTAGCATGAGATGCCATGGACAATTTCGATCATGCGTAGGCAAGGGTATGGCATTGATGGAGGGTGCAGAGACCCATGGTTTTGTTTGACAATCCGCAGCAAACAACTGGGCATCCTTTTGAGGGCGCCGAAGGGAGCATTTCAGCTTGGGTGAGCTGAGTGCACATTGAGGTGACAGGGCCTTTGCATGTGCATTGCCTGAGGCTGGCCGAGTTGTTGGGCCATGAAACAACTACTGAGCCAGGCAATGCATGTGCAGAGGCCCCAGGGCTTGGTGTGTGGGAAGTATCACTGGACAAAGTTGCCTCATCTTCTAAGTACGCCTCTTACGGTGTTCTGCTGCGCTGCTGCTGTTGTTGCCACGTACAGGCAGTTCCCACCATTAGTGTATGCATGCGCGCATGCAGACATGATCGGTCAATCGTACTTTGCCAAACAGAGATTGTCTCTAGGCTTCCTCGACTGGCATCTGCCGCATTTGGCATGTCCTCACGTGCGTGAGCTCAAAGCATTATTATCAGTGTCTTGAGACTCTCGGAGTCACTGTCTTATCGGTATCATGATGATCAGAGTCAATTACTTAGCACGTGCTGCGCACTCAGTGGCAGTGGCACGTTCGTTCATGCTGGTGCAGACACATGCGCTCGCTGAAGAGACACTGGCAATCACGATTGACACGTCCCGAGTGACTAGGGTTGTTGAACAGACAAGCGTATTGTAAGGATTACTTTGGACTTTGTGGAAAGGTCAGCTCCCTTGGTGAAAGGGATAAAGGACATAAAGTCGTAGGGCCATCTGATGGATCATTTCATACCTTCATTGATCAAGGCAACGGCTCCATTGATGCAGCACTAGCCTGTCGTTGAGATTGTGTGCATGGAATAAATTCTCATGCACACACGTATCGTTTGAAGGTTGCATTCCGGGAAGAAACAAAAAGGACAAGTGAACATTCACTGTTGATTTGTGTTCACCTGCCCGTGAATATCTTCGACCTGCTGATTCAATTTACATCAAAGCTTCTGTATCACTGATCAGTGCCCAAAAATGCCTCTTCTGCCGGAAAAGCTGAGCAGTCGAGGGGAGGTCCGAGGAAGCATTGCATCTCAATTCTGGGATCAGCCTGCGCAGTCTGCCAAATCGTTGGACGGTCTGGTCCGTACACTTCCCTGCGAACCGCCCCCTCTTCTACAATGCAGCCCTTCGGGGCTGTCGAGGACACAGCAGCTCGTGGCAGCACAAGCGCTGGATGTCCCCTTCTTTCCATCCTACGTGGCCAGTGAAGGCGGGCTGGTGGGTGGATTTGCTACCATCATGTTACACTTGTGGACCTGCTGTTACTTTCAGATCTTGAGTGTCCTAATACAGGCGGATTTGAACACTCTATATACTCCCATGCCAGTCGATCCTAGTCAGATGTTCTTTGGTGCAGGTATTTGATCGCGCTTATGCTCGCATTGGAGGGAAGAGCTGGTGGACCACTGTTTCAGGCAGAGCTCGGCTGCAGCGCATGCTCAAACACCATAGAGCAGGGGCTGGAGCGGTGAGGGTCATTAACCTGTGGGCGTCCCTGGCAACACTCTGTATGGCAGTGAGATCAAACGAATGTACCTATGCTCCATCAGGCTTATTCGTGGTGTCAAGCTGCTCACGCCTGACCTTGGACAATTGCTTCGCAGAAAGAAATATTCCAGGACCTGAACAATTATGGACTATGCGCGAGGACACACCACAGCCTGGGAAGGCAAGCTCCTTCTTCTGGTTCCTGAAGTTATGAAGTGTTACCTTGCTCTCTCCATTACTTGCATGTATGACGGTCACTGATTGGCTTGCGCATGTGAGCAGGAACACGGCATGGAATGCCATTGTGGAAATGCCAAATGTGGAGAATGCCCGCCCACTCTTTCACCGGCAAGAGCCGCAGCAGCAAAGCACAGAGACAGTGCCAACAGCCATCACTGAGGCTGCACCCAGTGAGCGCATCACTGCAATGCTTACAGCAAGCTCGTCATCAGATAAATTAGCCAAATTGAACCTGCAGCCAGACACAAGCAGCAGCAGCACAGCACTTCAAGGGGGCCAAGGAGAGAGAAAAAGCGACACAGGGACCTCATCTGGCTCCAGTGGGGACATCTCCAAGGCCAGGGCACCTTCTGAGGGAGTGGGGCCACAGCGGCGGGTGCATGCAGGGGGACATGGTCGCCTCCCGGCAGAGCTGTGCCCATCTGGGCCCCCATTGAGGGGGAGGACCTGGCTGAAGCATCAGGTAGCGGGGCACGACATGCTGGCGTCCCTGGCCTGGAATGAGGAGTACCTGGACAGCGCTGCTGCGTACTGCAGAGTGCCGCTGTCCAGCTCCCTGGATGTGGCCAGCCAGGATCGGCAGGACGGCATCCAGTACCGCGTGGGCGTCCACCACGTGAGTCCCCATTTCACCATATAAAATCGCCACCTTGTGCGTGCATTTTGCCATGGCCACACACCAGAGTAACAATTACATTGCTGAGGACTGACGCCATCTGCATGTGAATGCATGAGGGGCTGGTTGAGCCACTGGCCACATTGAGACATTTGGAAGCAAACATCTCAGGATCGGCGGTACTGTCACTGTACTGTCATACAATTCACCTGAGCAGGCAACCCTGATTTCCGTGCAGGTGGCTACGCCGCAGACAGAGTCGGATGACAGCGGCGGCCCGTGGCGCTCATCCCTACACTTCCAGGTGCCATGAGTTCCTTGCAGATTGCGCTTTACTGTGTTGTGCTAGTTATGGGCAACTGTGCACGATCCACCTGGACCTGAGCTTGTGTGTATGTCTCTCTTGTTGACAGGGAGCAGTAGCAGTGGAGGGTGAGGCGCTGGTGTGGAAGCCGGCAAATCAGCAGTCTCTGTGGGACTCCACGCGCCTGCCAGACCAGCTGGACACGCGGCGAGACCTCGATGACCCCTTCCCAAAACCCCCAGCCCCTCAACAGTCCTCGGCCTCCCCTGCCGAGCCAGAGGGCCAATCTGACGAGTCTCTGCCCATCGCTGCCCTTAAGGCGGCGGCCGCCGCCACCGCCGACACCATGGACGCGGCTGAGCAGCCGGCATCTGTGCCCGAGAAGGCAAGCATGGGGCCGAGCGGCGGTGCAGGGGGCGCTGTGTCCATCCCTTATGACTGGGCGGTGTCGATCGGCCCGGACGGCGCTGCGAATCTTGACGGTGGGGCCGGCAGCCTGACGATTCCCGAGTCGGCTGCTGAGAAGCCGGCGCCAACGGGCGCGCAGGCGCCGGGAGCGAACGGCGCAGGCCAGCCTCAGGTGCCTCCTGCATCCAGCAAAGGCGGCAGCAGCGGCGGTAACGGTGCAATTCTCACATGTCTTTCCTCATTTGCAGCGTGCATATTCACATGGAAATCATCTCTGCTGTAATATTACACAGCTTATAGGGAGACGTAGCATCTGTAAGGGAGGTTGCAGAACTGTCTTGTCTATACTTGAGGGATCGCCTCACACATGGACTTGTTTTGAGCAATTCAAGCATTGCTGAGTGATTGCTTTGCAAATGCTGCAGGGCAGCTGCGTGGTGGGCGGACAAGCATGGACGCCAAGAATGCAGAGGTGCTGGCAGCCATCAGGCAGGCCAAGGACATGCTGGGGCAGGGGCCCATGCTGGCTGGCGTCCAAGCCAGCTCCATCAACTCCGGTAACCTCTTTTCCTATACAATCTCGTACAACTGAAGATGGCATGCTGCAGACACATGCTGCGTGGGATGTTCTTTCTTTGTCTCACATTGCTCCTGTAAGTTAGATTACTGCTGTGTCAAAGCCAGGCAGGCACTAGCAGCATTCGGGAAGTTGTACAGTTTCTTCAAATATGACCAGTGCGTTGCTCTTTGTGCAGGCTTGCAGAAGGCGTCAAAGCAGCTGAGCGGGGTGAGCAAGGGGATTGGGGCGCTGACGAGTGACCTGGCGCATGGCGGCCTGGTCAGGCGCTTGAACGGCAACGGCCCCTTGCGCGACAGCGCCCGCCGCACCCCCTACAGCCCCTGGCTTGCCCAGCCCTTCCTCAAGGTTTCCCCTGGCCACTTAATCAGACAGACATAATCAGCTGTAGTATTTCAATGGCAGTCTGGAGCACTGAAGGCTGAAGGGTGCACATGTTCATGGGCCCTGTTGGGTGTCTGTCCCTTTTGTGGTCGTCTGTCCAGGAGGCTCCATTCCACTGGTTGATCTGAAGAGGGTGTCATGCTGCAATTGCTGCGCGGATGGCATGATCTATAAAGCTGATACCTCTTCAACCAGATGCTGAGCTGGTGCCTCGCCGGCACAGGTGAATGCGGCAGTGGGGTGCCTGGCACGCATGCCGCTGCCGCACGGGGGCCTGCGGCCCATCCAGGCCACTCCCAGCACCCCGTCCCGCCCCAGGAGCGCCCGCGGCAACGCCCAACGCCAGAAGAATGCCCTGCCTGCAAGTATGCTGTCCAACACGCCGGACTCCCCACCATCACTTTGTGGATGGGATGCCACACTCAATCTTCTATGATCCGGTTGCCTGACTTTTAAGGCAGACCCTTGCGCCCTGATGCTTGGTCCACCCTGTGTGCCTGTAAATTTGTCCACCTCGGCCACTGAAGCGTGCTTTGTGCAGTGTCAAGCACGCTGATGCTGCAGGTTGGGAAGTTCGAACTTCAGTTAGATTATGGGATATGTTAGTTTTGATCGTGGGCGTGTCCGGATAAAATAGTTTGCTGACAGTGCGCTGTGCACCTGCAGGCGGTGGCAGGGGTCGGCTGGGGCCGGTGTCGGCGGGGCGCGGTCGAGCAGAGTGGCTGCGCAGCTTCGGCCGCGAGGCGTGGGCGCCGTACCTGGCCGACACGCTGCTGCGCGTGTTTGCGTCCGCCAGCGTCTCCGGCCAGCTCGGCCGCTTCACGCGCCCCTTCCTCGACTACACCGCCGGCTCGGTGCGCGCCTCCATCTCTCTATATCCCTCTCCTTTGTTATTTTTTGGGGCACGCACTGCAGGCTGGCAACAATTAGTGGGGATGTGAACTGTGGATGTTTAGCTGATCAGTTAAAGGTACGCTACATGGCCTTGTCTTTCTCATTGAGGGCATCACATGTACAGCTGGCGTCCGAATGGCAAATAAGGGTGGCGATCACACCAGGGAAGAGGTTTGCAAACTTTAATTGCCGGCTTAAAGCTAGTATACATGTGGTGTCCAGGATTTTGGGATCGGATGACTGAGGCACATCTTGCAGTCGTGCGCTGATGAGGCATTGTCACTCACCATTTGAGCTCATGCTCTGGGAGAGTAAAAATAAGGGAAAGCAGCATGTTGAAGCTCTTTGGGGGGTGCCGGCAGGTGCGGGTGGACTTGGGCCTGACCTCACCACAGGCGCAGTGGCTAAGCCGCGGCGGCAGCAGCATGAGCGCTCAGGGCTCTGAAGCCGGCAGCGCAGACCCAGCAGGCCTCGGCCTCCTGGACAGCCCCTTCAAGCACAGGTCTGCATGCCACCCCATTTGAATGGATGCCACCCCATTGCAACCCTCCTGTGGCAAACACCAATCTCAAGGCATCGTTTCCACAAGCTTACCCAGTGCTTGTGTAGTGGAATCAACCTGGAATTCTGGGGTAAAAACTTAGGTTTGGATGTGCGGCAGGGCGTTTGCGCTGGAGGGGAGGGGTATTTGGCATGCGCTGTCGGTGTCGGCGGCGCAGCAGGTGTACGGCCCCGTGCGCGCGCGAGCCGACATGCGATTCGCGCTCGAGTCGCCGCCGGCCGCGCCGTCTGAGGACCCCGGCCGCGCCACCCTGGAGGGCGCATGGAAGGTGTGCTCCCCTTGCATCCCTGTCTTAAACTCCTCTCCTAAAGTTCCTGCACTTTCGGCAATTGTTGAGAAGACCTGGAATAAGGATCTTTAGACTAGATGAGAGGAGCGATTGTGCATGCCTCTGTAGAGCCAGCCTGGGTGTTCCTTGATGACCACCAAAGGTTGCTCGAGGTCCGCAGAAAATTTACAATCTTGAACATTGCCCATCGAAAGACCTCTGCTTGTCCAAGTGGAGGCGCTTACTTGGCGTCGAAGGGGCACGATAGACTGGTTATCTGAACACTCCAAAATTGTGCACTGACATTGGAGACATGTGCATGTGCAGGCCATCTGTACGCTGCGTGCCACGAAGCTGGAGTCTGTGTTTGGGCTGGACTGCGTGGTGCCCGGCAGCCAGGGGGCAGCACGTATCGCTGCCTGGTGGTCGCCCTTGCGCAGGGAAGCCATGATGGAACTGCGCCTGTTTTAGGGCCTAAAAGACATGTTCTTTGCCAACAACGTGTTAGTTTGCGCCTTATGGAACACGGATCATGTATTTTGGAATTCTGTTAACTTGAGAAGTGTCTTATGCCCCGAGCGCTGCATTGGACCTGACTGATAGATGATGCACATGGATGCATTGTGCACTGATTGTTCCGAAGCAGACTCAAAGAGGGCTTTTCCCTGTTGTCAACGGCGAAGACCATATTTCATGCCATGTGACGGATTCTTTGAAAAGAATGTTGTTCGCCTGACCTTTGTCTTGTCTTGAAAACAGGGAACTGTTTGCAAAAGAAGCCCCAGTCATTGGCATTGTAAACACGATGAATACAGTGTTTCTGACATTCAGTAGCCACTGTCGAAACACAGACACCTGCACTGCAGAACACCAATTTCCACCAAAACAGCAGAGGACAATTTCTCTCGATTCCCACAGCTGCACCTCACGCATCCTAGATAAAATTCCTTGTCACAAACAGCACATTGGCTGGACAGACACAGTGCTGCAGTCAGGTGATGACGGTGGGCTTGTCGCGGCCGGTGAGCTCGCGCATCTTTGACAGGGTGAGCGCCACATTAACCAGGGGCTCCAGGGCCTTTGCTGCGTCCGCGTGCAGCTTCTCTGGGCCGGCATCTGGCGCCACATACTGCTCCACGTACATGCGGATGGTCGCCCCCGATGACCCAGTGCCTGCGCGCACGATTTGCCCAGCTCAATTTCCTTTACATTTTCTTTGGTCCTTCACAACCTGTGCCTTGGATGTCAAGCATGGAGCTGCCTCCTGAATTCCTGCTGTTAGAAAAACCTCTGCCTCCAAGGGCAGACATGGCATTCACTCAGCCTTCCAAGCCTGCACGCATGGTATTATGCCCAGGTGTACATACAGAGTGCAGAGGAAGCACCACAAGTTAAGCCCTTTTGGTTTCCTAGGGGAATGCAAGGGGAGCGCACCGGAGAGGCGGAAGATGACGCGTGAGCCGTCGGAGAAAAGGAAGCGGATGCCCTGGTTGGCGCTCACGCTGCCGTCCACCGGATCCGTGTAGCTGAACTCGTCCGACTTGTCAATCACGAAATTGCGCACCTGCAAGCGGCCCCACTCCTTGCCTTAGCACGCGCAAAATACCATATGTGCCACACATTAGCGACCATGCAAGCTGGGCAGAATGCATACTGGGAGCTCCTGGGTACTGCAAATCATTTTCCTGCCTGCAGTTGGCAGAAAGAGGAGCTGTTGCCCTGCAAATGCAGTGTTGAAGCTAGGGAATCACATGATGGACCTCAAAAACACCGTTGCCTGAAGTGAAGGCTTGAGGACTGATCATGGTCAATTCTAGCGCACCTGGGTGATCTCGCCGATCTTGGCCTTGAGAGTGCTGATGACCTTGTCGGCTTTGGCGCTGTCCACGTTTTCGTAGTCGTAGCGCGTATAGAAGTTGCGCCCGTACTTGGCCCAGTGCTCCTTCACAATCTCCTCCACCGTCACCAGCGGCCCGCTGCTGCTGTGCCCCTTCCCGCCCGCATGGAGGCCTGTAATGCAAAATTCAATTAAAAGGCAACAAAACTTTGATCTCGCTTCATGCATGCTGCATTTGCCAAGCTGACATGCCGGCCGTCAACATCTCTTGTGGCAATTCTGGGTCTGCGGACCCACAGTTCACAGATCTCTGCAGCCCAGACTGCATGAAAGCAATTGCTAATCTGATAATCACATGTTCTCGAGCCCCTCAGGACTAGGTAGATCCATGAATGGAATCTCAATCACCAAATTAAGAGAATGGCCTATCAGCAGGTTGATAGTGACGTGGGGGGCTGCCTGGAAATACCTGGTGCAATCTTGGCCAGCTTGTCACCGAGGTTCTCCTTCTTGGCGCCGTTGCGGTAGGCCAGGATGGAAAGCCACGCCAGCACCGCCCATAGCCCATCCTTCTCCCTGTTAGAACACAACAACCACCACAGCTTGACTTCACTGCCGTCCATGCAGGATATGGCCCAAAAAAACGCAGAAAGCACCTTCTGAAATTGCTGGCACACACCCTCAACAGAATTTCTTGTGCAGCTCTAAGAGACATGGAAAAGAGATGACCAAGCGCACAAGTTTCTTGATTGCACTCTCTAAAATTTGCATGCATGTGCACTTTCCCAAGACTCTGAAGTTAAAATTTGTGTTGTCAAGTTATCAGTAAGGAGCGCACCTGACGTGGTCTGAGCCGGTGCCGAAGCTCTCCTCGCCGCAGAGGGAGCAGCGTCCGTCGTCCATGAGGTTGCCAAAGAACTTCCAGCCCGTCGGCACCTCGTAGCACTTGATGCCCTTCGCCTCCGCCACCCTGCACAGACACACCTGGTGTTACGGCTTTGAACCACATGCGAATGTATGCTAGAGTTCCTCTTGAGACGCCTTGCTTTCAGCAATCAACTGCCAGCCAGAGCATGTTTGGCCAGGCCTGCATCAGGACAAGTTGCTCTTGCGAGGCTCTGCCTCCATGATATGGACAAGCTAGGTCATCGTTTTGGGAGTTCATGGAGTTTCCACTATTCTACTGAAAAGGCAATGCTCGTAAGAAGGCAGCTATGGCCAAGAGGGGCGGATGGCGGCACCTGTCGAGGGCGGCTGAGGTGGGCATGGAGCGTGCAACGCCCTTCAGCCCAGAGTGGAAGTAGGGCACAGCCTCCTTGGCGTTGGCCGCAATGATCGCAACGCTGTCGCTGGGCGTCACAAAGAACCGCGCTCCCAGAATCATGTTGCGGTCCGCATCGCCGTCGCACGCAGCCCCGAACGCCGGCACCTCTGCACATGACACATGCGTCAATCCCTCAACTTGTCATGTGCTTGCGTGCATGCATCAGAAGGTCAACATGGAATACACTACGATGATATGTCTCTAGAGTATAGACCTCCAATAACCGTCTCTGCGAGGTGGTTAAGCTTGAGGGCCAATTGCACAAGACATTTTCCCCGGCTCCTGCGCACTTATATGGTTCCATTGAGCGCGCAGGAGCCGAAGAAGCTGCTCTGCACAATAGGTCTTCAAGCTTGTACATACTTCAGTGTCAACAGTCTCTGTGAGACATCATGGGGTTGGAGGTGCAAGTGCAGGCGCACCGGCAGCGGCGGAGGAGTGTTCGCCGAGGCCCATGGTGTCGACGAGGTGGTGGGCGTAGGTCAGGTTGGGGTCCGGGTGGCCTCCGCCAAAGTCCTCCTTGGGGTCGCAGTTCAAGCAGCTCGACTCCGGCGCTCCCAGCTCCTGCAGCATTTCACACGTTTCCCTTTCAGACGATAATTGTAGTACTGCAGGAAGCCTGTTAAGCGCCAACCCTCTGGTGTGTTATTCTTTAGTGTGTCCACCATGGACATGGTTGCAATGGACTCTTCACCTGCATACTGTCTGTGATTCCTCTTTGGACACCTGCTTCAGGATACTCTTGAAGACATGCTGCCTGCTTGTGATGGGGTCGATGCTGAGATTCCCATTCTAAAAATGCAACAAAAGTGCAGAAAGATGAGGTGGAGAGATGACCTGGACAAAGATGCGTTTGGCGTAGGGGCCGGCCACGCCGTGCATGCCATCAAAGGCAAACTTGAAGTCCGGGCGGCGCAGCAGCGCTGACAGCGCGTTGAAGTCATAGATCTTCCTCAGCAGCTTCAGGTAATCCTCCACTTCATCAATCACCTGCCACAGCAGCACAGCTCCCAACGTCACTTTTTCAGCCGATTAGACCTCACGCTTGCAGCATCACTCACAGAGTTCTTACAGTCTCAAGAATGACCTTGTTGCCTTACAAGCCAACATCAGCGCCTGACAAAAAGAATGATCTGCATCAGGTATAGACTAGCGTGAGAGTGATGGATCCACTGCAGGAGGGACTAAACTTCTGCAAGCTGCTTGCGACAGCTTGAGTCTGGAAGGGCTTACCTCGACAGTGAACTCTCCAAACTTGCCAGAGTCCTTGTGCTGGACCAGGAAGGTGGATCTGCCCAGCTTGTCAATGTCCACCTTCAGGGACTCGTCCGCAATGTAGTACTCCGAGATCTTTGTGGTGTTCTGGTAGATCTGATTTGTCAGCTTCTCCGGTGCAGGGCCGCCGTTCTCACAGTTGTACCTGTGACACATTTGTCAACTTAAATCTAATTGGGCAATACGGTGCATTGTGTCCACCACTGTGTACATTTGAGGCGAGCAAGAGGCAAGGATTTGACATGGGGATGGAAGCTGAGACTGACTTGATGCCAAAGTCTTCCTTGGGTCCGCCAGGGTTGTGGCTGGCAGTCAGGATGAAGCCGCCATAGGCCTCTCCCCCGTGGCGGTTGCGGATCACCGCTGAGACTGCCGGGGTGGACATCAGGCCTCCTCTGCCCACCCACACCTGGGAATTACCAGGCACCCCTCCTCACTCGTCATGAATGCTTTGTTGGACTGAGAAATTGCATTCACAGAGTTGAAGCAATCGTAGGGGGTCATACGCAGAGATGTGCAGCGTGAGAGATGCAACGAGGGAACTGTGGATGCTGGTCAATGCTGGCTTGTGTGGCAATGCTCAATGACGCAGAATGACGCAGCTTGAGGTGCATTAAGAGGCACCTTTCCGACCCCATTTGCAGCGGCCATGCGTACAATTGTGGCGACAGAGGGCTTCGTCAGGTAACGCCCATCGCCAGACACCACAAGCGTGCTACCTGCCGTGCAAAAAGGCGCAAGCAATCAGACATGGAATAACGGCATTTTCATTCCTTTGGGGCGTTTCGTGTTCAACATGACTGAAACCGATTACAGACAGCGCTTGGTAGGTGGGAAAAATTGCGCAAAGTCTTCGCCAGATGACATTAGCATGTCAAGTGTCATCTTGACTCACCAGAGAGGCTTTCCGCTGGAAGGGCATCGAAGGTTGACTGCACGAAGTTTTCCAGATAATGCTCCGATTGAAACACAGTTACCTGCGATGTGCAATCAGTAGCATCATCAAATTTAAGTCTTGCAGTAGAACAGGTCAAGTCGCTTATTGCCAATATGTGCTCAGATTGAATGGCAGATCACTTCCCAGATATCCCCTTTTTGAGTCTTTACCAGAGTAAGTCAGGCAGAAATTAGAAGCAATACATCAGAGATAAGTGTTGCATCCCTGCACCTTCTTTCTAAGGCCACTTGTGCCTGGCTTCTGTCCATCAATTGGCTTTGTGGGTACAACTTTCACCGAGATACCAGACTTGTCCGACATGTTGTACACCTCTGCAAGTGAGAGTATCACAGATCAATACATGCCAGACAGAAGGGTACAATGAACGCCAATATCCCCGGAATCTAGATTCTCGAACCTCGAACATTCCGGTCAGCTTCCCGACCCTCCCTTCCCTTTGCCCCTTCTCTATAGCAATGACCTAGAATCCTGGCTTGACGTGCTACACATGAAGGTACACCCAGTGTTTGGCTGCGTCTGCATGCATATGGCAACTCCTGGATGGCCATGGTCTTGCAGCGCCAGCTGCTCTCTGACCGCAGCAGCAGTGTAGCACCGGCCGGGCAGGTGAAATGGGGCCCACTGGCACCGAGTGCAACTAGTTCTCGCAACATTGAATGCATGCATGAGGCTGTCACTGAGACAATATTGTGAAAATTTAAACTGGAGGCAGCAGTACCCATCCTTCTGCAATTTCATTTTTAAGACTCATGGAGCCTTCTAAGCTCATGTATTCCATGCACCATTGCCTTTAAGGTACCAAACTTGCAACTGTCATATGATATCATGATCACCATGCAATGACTGCGTTGCTATTGCCATGTGTGCCAGTGGCAGCCATGCCACGGGTCACAACTGAATGACCTTCTCCAGTCCATATCAGCGTTTGAAAAAATACAATACCACTGTTACCTCCAACGCCATTTTGTAAAGGTGATTAACTCAATCGGCATCTGATGCGCTGGCTGCTTGGAATCAACACCAACTGGAAGCCAGGTGCACTGCATTCAAAATTGGCAATAAATCCATTCGCCTTTCAGGTACCACTGATGCCACTGGGCACTTAAAGATCAGCAAGCAAGAAATTGTGTGCTCCGTCATTGCAATCATATGACATGCCCTGGCCAATCAATCTACAAAAATGTCCAACGCAGCACCCTCACAAGCTTCCTGGCCTGTCAACCTCTGGCTTGCGTGACACCTGGATGACCATCTGCTGACAAGGCCAGTCCCCCACAACCCTGAGCAATGCAACAAAGTTACTCATCAACCAAGAAAGCGCAGTTGCAGCGGGCATGCATGGCAGAAACATTTGCCTGCATTTAAGAAAATGGCATGTGATTTAAGTGTTGAGCCGTACCCGGACCAGTGGCCGGGCGTCTTCTTGGCTGGGCTATTCTTGACATCATCCTGGAAGAGCACATCTCCCGGGCCCATGATCTTCACAGACCCATCTGTAGCTTTCACATACCACTTTCCTGCCACAGCATACACAGATTCACTTGGTGGCCAACGACATTTTTCAAGGATGACATTTGTCAAGCAGACATACTTCAAATTAGTATTGCCAGCAGGAACAGCATACTTTGCTGGCCCCTTTTCAGCATGCGCCATGTCAACATTATGGTTCGTTGCTAAGCAAATGATAGTGTGTTCCCACCTGAGAGAGTCACAACAAATTGGACCTGCACCAGTACATTTTACATCAGCATCCTAAAGAGAATGTAGATTCTGCTTAAGCTGTCCAATTCACAGTGTAATGTAACATGCCTTGTGCAGAGACAAATGGCAGACACACACCTGAGGACAGGGGTGGAAGTCCTGTTCAAGGCCAGCATTCAGCTGTGTGAACACTGTTTTGCTGGGAGAGGGCCCCTCTTTCACATACTGCGGATCCTCAGCATACTTCTTCAGCTCAAACCCACTCATTTTGGCCTCTATGATGTGGGTCTCCCCATCAGCACTGACCCACAGGTGGGTGTAAGGAAAGTCCGGGTCCTTTTCCCCTGCTTTGCTCATGTTAAAGAGGCCTGCAAGTAAATGAAGACGGCTTACAGACAATCAACTGTACCAGGGACACTCTAGCCAGTGATTTGAATTCCCACAACGTTGCACACTTCGATAGCACAACACATGGCTATTAAAAGCCAGAAGCATTGTGCACACCTATCCCAGAAAGACCAGCAACACTGCTGATGAGGTGTCTTCGCAGCAGGCAAAAACCGGGACGCGCTTTCAATTGACTTGAGAGGTGCTTGAATCCGGGGGAAGGTCGAAGAGAAACCTGGCAGGGCTGAATGGCTAGGCACCGTGCACTGCGTGGCCCAGGAGTCATTCACCGTCTTGACAGAGCAATTTCGTTGCCCATAGTATGCCAGTACAAGTATGACCAGCGTCAATGGCAAGGTGTACAGCCACATCGTGCTAATTGGGCGACCTTCACGGGGCATTGGTTTCTAATCACATCGACCTTGAGGCAGGTCAGAAAATATGAGTAAAGCGTGATGCATGGGGCAATCTAGAGATCCCATGCAGTAACAACAAGCAGTACATATAGCAATGGAGAGTTGCTGGTTTCACAACTGGGTGTACTTCCTTAAAAAGCTAACATCGGCATTCACGCATTCAGCAAGCAGGAGCGGGATACCTTACCTGGCCAGGTTGCTTGCTTTGATTGATAAGAATTTCTATATGAGGATGAACAATAATTTCTCAAGTGGATTCAGTACTTTGCGAAGTGACAGAGACAGAGGGCGAATTATCACCGGCATACGCAGCTTCCCGTTCCTCGCTTGTAGCTTCCATCGCTTCCCTCGAGCATGTTTCCTAGCCAGGAATTCAAGGTTGTACATGGGGAGTAGAGGAAAGGAAGGAAGCCACGTATCACGATGGGATGCCAAAGTGCTTGACCTCTAAGCAAATATTACTCTCTTGACTCAAAATTGGTTTGAGCTAGCCTTATAATGGTACCTGGAGGCTAGCACAAAAAGTTAACATTTGTTAACATTAATGCTTGCTCAGTTCTTCCCCATATACCTCATTTGGAGATGCGCATCATGAGATCCTTTACAGCGTCGACTGGATATCGCAGGACTAATTAAAGACAAGCAGATCTGCTGCATAATGTCACTAGTTGGAGACAGGGTCTGGCACGGATGACATGATGGGGATGTAATTCCTTTCTCTCTCCCAGGCCACCTGGGCCAGCATCGTCAGAGTGCTCTGCGCATCCCTCTCATCAGTCACCTCCCGAGCAAACGTCACACGAACGACCTGCACACCACATGCACTTTGCTCCATCAATATCTGATCCCTTCGCAGGTCAAAATTGTCACATCATTTTCTGTAGACAGTACCCAAGGTCGACACAGCCGTGACACTTCATATCCTTCAACCTACTGCAATACAGCATGACGCTTCTGCAAGCTAGAGGGAAGAGCAGCTGCCTACACATATATCAGGGCTCGAAAGCTTGAGGTGCAGGACGCGAAGTTGAGATGAATAATAGCGCCAGGATAGGAATGAGCCAGCATTTGGACTGGACGGGGGCACGCTTCTCACAGATTGAAGCTGAGCTCTCTCTGAAAATTGCTTGATCAAACAGAGTCTCTTGCAGGCGCAGGCAAATCAGCAGCCACAGCAGGAAGCAGTCATTGGGGCTATATATGGCAGGTCTCCCCACCTGTGCGCCGGCGCCGCCGACAGTGGCAGCAAAGAGGTAGATGCCGAGGCGGTCCACCCACAGCAGCTGCGCGCCCTCCAGCTTCTCCAGGGGGACTCCCAGCGCAAAGCTGGCAATGCGCAGTACATCCTCTGTGCGCTCCTTGTTCTGGTAGTCCACCAGCGCTGATGCATGCTCCCTTAACGGATCCGCCTCTGCCGCCTGCGCGCAAGGAAAGCTCGCAGCATCAGCACAGCAGCGTTGTCATCTTGGAGAAAAAGACGCACTGAGAGTTGATCAGTGAGGTCCGGAGCATGATAGTGTTTTCATCAGCAAGCACGTGTGATCACTGCATTGGCGAGGAGGATTGGAGGGGCAATATGCTGCGCAGATTCAGTGCACTCGCTTGCCAATCTTGGCAAGGCATTAATAACAAGATGAACAGAGACGCCTGCTCACCTTGTACTCTTCGGCGCTGAGGTCCTCTGCTTTGCATGCAGAGCCCATGCCGCCCACATAGAAGCAGCGCTCGATGACTAATCGGTAGAACAAGTCAGTCGGCTGGGGTGCATCCACTCCCACGCCACCAAAGTGCAGCTGTGCATGCCTCCTGCATGCCTCCTCAGCAGCGGCCTCTTCCACCTTTTCAACCTGTTTCAAACACACCCCTGAGTATGTGCGTGCTGCACAGTGCGATGGCGCAACAAAGCAACTTTACACTTTATGGACAGGAGCAGTGAAGAGCATCCAGGATTGAGAGAAATAAATACAGGGAGAAGCTTTCATACCCGGCCGATGAGTGTCACTCTGGCTAAGAGCCTGGCAGGCATGTCCTCTGGCTGTACAAAGAGACTGCAGCGGGGATTCCTCAAGATGTTGGCAGTGTGCACAGCCTGCTCTCTCAAGCGCAGGATGGGCTGGCCATCTTGATCTAGCACATAGCTTGCGTAGGTTCCTAGTGGGACATTGTCCTCCCCCACTGTTGCAAGTGTGCCATGTGTCACAAGGTCCACGATGGTCCGAGCACTCTCTGTCGGAGCAGACAACTGCCTTAAATGACTCATCTTCATGAGTAAAAATAGTCAAGAACATCGTCAAGGATGTAGAGCTGACAGTGAGCATGAAATAACACCTGCGGATGTAGGAACCGCTTGTGCTGTAGACGTCTCGGCATCCAAAGTCGTCATAGCCCTAAGCGAAGACTCTAGAGGTCGCTGCATGCTTTTACTCATGTTGTCGGAGCTGAGAAATCCTGAGGAGGACGTCGATGTGGAAATACCGTTCCTGAGGCCCACTGTTGACAGTTTGTGTTGTTGCAATCTCTGGGATGAAATTTGCCTTTTTGGATGGCAAAAATCTGCATCTTTCTTGAGGAAAGAAGACGGTTGCGAAAAGACCTGACTTTGCATCTTGAGATCAGATATACTATACCCTTTTTACTTATTTAGCCAAGAACTGGACGAGAGCTTAAATTCTCGTGTAATTACTTTTGTTTATATTTGAATTTCGCATCAAAGAAATGATCGCAGAGACGACGCAAGATCAGCATGTTGAGCTGTATCTTATCTCGAATATTGCCTAATCTGGCCAAACCCTTGCATGCCATGTTCAGGCTCCTTGAGGAGGAATTTTGTTGCAGCTCTGCACATATCGACACAGGATGGGCATTGCTTGAAGACTGATCAATCCACCATTGGCTGTCACTCATTGGCAATTACAATAATTTCCTCAACAATGCAGGAGGTGCCCGCATTTTCTTCCCCTGGGGAGCTTTTGCAACCTGTTCCACAACTGAAAACACCGATCGTGAGCCACTCCCAGCTCAAGGGCGCAGTCAAAAACCCGGTGGCCCTGGAAGGCCCTGCGCAGCCGTCCCTCAGCCACTCTGCAGCCTCATTCAGCATGTGCACGAGAGGCGCCATTAGCTGTGCCTCCAAGACGAGCTCCTGGCCGCAAGAGCAGCTGCATTGTGCACCACAGACTGCTCAATGAGCAGTGCTCATGAGCTCGTCCCAGTGTGATCACGGTCAGACACTGAAGGCCCTTTGGAATTGCAGACATATAGCAGTCCTCCGCTTGGGTGCATGGACGACTGGAATGCACTTTAAATCATGTGATCTAAAGCACTCCTGCAGTCCCGCACCGATCAAGCTGCGGAGGCTGCTCCTTGGGCCACAGCAGTGAGCCGCCATGCGCGCATCTGATGCACTGGTCCGGCTGCCGCTGCATGCGCTTGACATATCTGTGGAAGGCCAAGTCTGCACTGGCTGCTGACGGCTTCTCATAAGTCTCCCCACCCCAGCCAGCCCCTCCTTGCCCAGAGGACGATGGCTGCTCAACCTGTTCACATGTAATATGGTAATTGGCATGATTGCGTCATGTCACCGTAGTTGGTGGTGCTACAGTGGGACTTGCAAGGAGTCATGATTACCTCATCTTATCACGCTAGCATGAGAATCCAAAATTGAGTTGTGCTTCATCAGGGTGTGGAAGAGTACCTCTGGAGCGCCCTCCTCTCGCTGATACAGTGCAAGCAAGGCCTTGACGTGCTCCTGCTCTGAGCTCTTGAGCTGCCCATCAGCATCCGGCTCTGGCGCAAGCACCAGGTGGAACTCTGGCAGTGCGGGAGCGCCGTCAAAAGCGCGAATGCATCCTTCGGTATCTCTCGACGCGGCATGGCGCTGTTTCTTTTGGGGCGCTTTTCTGGTTGTAGTCGATGCCTGGTGAAAGGGCACAGCCAGGCAGTCAATTGCGACCGCAAGAAGTAATAACTGAACTGTGCCAAAAATGGAATGCTTGTGTACACGCAAGGAAATTTTGAGACTGTACTTTGCGCGTAAAGACACCCGTCAGTGTGATTTTCAGCACCTTGCTTGAAGAGGTTGTCAGTCCTTCCAATGCGGCGCTGAGTTCTTCAAGACTCATTGAAGCACCTTCCTTTGCCGTTGACGTCCCAAGCCTGCCCTGGCTCTGATCAAAACCCCAGTTGTCTGAGCTATCTGCTACCCAAGGCTGCCCCCTTGTGCTGTTCTCCTCCCAACTTTCTTGATGGTCTGGTGCATCCCATTCCAAATGAGTGCCATCACCTTCCGCATTTGAAGCCCCCTCCTTCGGAGTTGCATCAGAGATCGCTTGGAGAGTGGATGATTCTGTGGTCTGGCCACGCATATGATGTGAGAATGCGCGCCAGCTGCCCTCTTCCTGGCCACATCCCTCATGGGTGCACCCAAAAACATATAAAATTCTGTCCCCATCCGAATGCTGTGCTTGAGGGCTCCGCTGTGGAATTTTTACCTGAAAGTACATGCAGTAGTCATCGATCTTGGGCTGTTTCCCTTTGTATAGGGGATCACAAAAGTATGCAGCCCTGGCAATAGTTTCTGGCTTCGAAGGACTAAATGACTGGCAAACCTGCACTACTAGTGAGAGCAGGCCTCTGCACACGCGGCACACGAGATCAGAAGGCTGCAACGGCGGCACGCTGCCCGCAAAGATGGGGCATCCACCCGCTTTGTTGTGCTTCTGAGTCACCTTCTCACTGTCCACAATCAGGTCTCCAGCTAGACCCAGCATAACTTTTATCTTGCCGCTAGATGCCATGTGGAAGGTAAGTTCAAGCTACAAAAACGCTAGTACTATTTATCTCCCGAGAAAAAAACAAGTCTGCCAAGATTGCCGCAGCCAACCCAGGATTTTCTTGACATTTCGCTGGCGATCCCCAGCTGATCACCACCTTAATCATCGTATAGTATTCCAACGTGCACCCTATGTTGAGCAGTAGGATTCAAGATCAGGCAGCAACAGTCAAAATTGCCGTTCCGGAACACAGAGTGCCCAGTGGCAGCGACAACTGCCCAATCCTGGGCAGAATTTCTGACATCAGATTGTAGATTGGCACTGCAGCACATTCGGCTTCTAAGCTGCAGCAAATATGTCCTACAATTGCTTGCTGCTTTGAAAGATTCTACCAGCCTGTAAATGCAGTTACAGTCCGTTGACAAGGACGATTTTCTAAGCACGTAATAAATGGCCACAAAGCTTCTGCGCGTCTGCAACGCGCTAGGAACGCCTTGGAACTATCCTTCTGCGCTTAAGTGCCAGGCAAGCTTTTATGTGAATGTATTGCCTTCTGCGTTATGCCTATTACTCCAAAAAGGTGTCAAGGGTGAGTACCTACTGCAGGAGCACCTGGCCTCCCTTGCTGCACAAGGCGACGCTGCAGACACACTTATAATCTTGGAGGTTTGAACAAAGCTTTCCGATCATTTGTGCGACCCCAAGCATGTGGTGTGTAAAGAGCAATCGCAGTCTGTTCTTCACCTGAGGTCACGCTGTTTGCTTCTTCACAGCATCCATCAACGTATACAGTGGGCAAGCGGGGCACTTTCGCTGACTTCAAAAAGAGCGAGGAGGAGCTTTCAAGGCTTGGTGCAGGAATAGAGCACATCAATCGAGGAGGAGAAACCACTTTTCATGGACCAGGCCAGGTGCAATTCAATGACCATCATCAATCCCTGCCATTGTCCTGACTCAAGCAAATGGCAGTTCGCATTCCATAGCTTCTGAGTTGATTGCTTTGACGAGACAGGTAGTCTTGTATCCCATCATCAATTTGCGTAGACTAAAATGTGGAGCAAGGGCTTATGTGGAGGGATTAGAAGACTCCCTAATCGCCACCCTCTCTACTTACGGTGTGCAAGCAAGGGTGCGTATGAGCAGGCACACATGCAGCGTGCATGCCCCTGTCCATGATTCTTTCTTCCCCATGCACATGCAAAATCTGGAGCTTCTGCAAGTCTTACCTGAGCTATTTGCAGGGGAGAGTCCGATGTAGGACTGGTGTGTGGGTGGAGGACCGCAAAATAGCTGCCATTGGAGTGCAGATATCACATGGTGTCACACGGCATGGCGCTGCCCTGAATGTGACAACGGATCTGTCCTATTTCTCGCACATTGTGCCCTGCGGCATTGCCGACAAGGAGATGACCACCCTCCAGAAGGAATTGGGAGTGCCACATGTCAGCACTGCTGAAGTGGCCTCCAGATTCACCACAGCATTTGCTCAGCAATTTGGATACCATGATTCTGTACAGATCAGCAGGGAGAAGCTTGAAGAACAAGCAACGTGAAGTTTGGGTTGTAAGTCTGAGATATTGCAACTGATCATGATCTAGAGGCCCTAGAGCAAGGCGGCTGCTGCGTCCGACTTGGAGGCTCCGGGCATACCTGGCAGCCTGAGGCACGGGGTCGGACAACTAGCCATGGTCCCTGACCAAATCTTTTGGGGACTATTGCAATTGTAATGCGCATGATGCTGATTGTAAGCTCGGCACTTGATGTTGATCTTGAAGTCCATAGAATCATCATGGCAGCCATGATCATCATCATGATGCAGAAGGAATGATTCCATGCATCATGATCAGTGATCACTCGTGCATGATTCCGATTGAGTCAAATGACTCATCCATGGCCAATCCGATGTAATCCAGTGTCCTGACAGCGCGGATAGGCTGGATCCATCTGCGCAGACCTTGCTTAAAGAAGGTATGGGTGTAGACCTGTAGGCTGCCGCAGCGGCCAGGGTGCGTTTGCGTCGCAAACTTTGCGAGTTGACAAGGCTGCAAGCCTGTGCATATCGGCCCCGGGTTCCGGCTGCAGACGGACCTGTGTATGCCCTATGGCCCTCTGGGCTCTGGGTTCGCCACTCATAAAGCTTGTTATTATTATTATTATTGGTGCACTGTGCTAATAGAGGAGCAGCACGTAGCAATCCGTTTGCAAGAAACCTAGCATGCAACCCTGTGTACCCTTCCCTCTTGACATCGACCCCGTCCCGGCATCTGACAGGTCTCTGTGTTGGAAACTGCCCCGATCTGACACCCAACGTCACATGTCTGATGCTTAGCCCGGGGTTCTCGTTTGCAAAGTGAAGAACCAGTATAGGATTGACCGAGCAAAGAGTGGAGGGCGTAAATCGCGTTTGACCCTGTCAAACAAATCGAGAGAGACATCTGCTCAAACCTTCCACGTGTCTTGAGACTCCCTCACTGATCGAATCATATAATAGAGATGGCTGCACAGCGAAGAAGCCTCTAATTGCAAAGAGGCAAGCGAAGCTTCGTGGAGGAAAATGTATAGTAACTTCAAGGAGAAAGCCATAGGTGAAAGGACCTTCTTGCAGATGACTCTGCGTGCCAGCTGACATGTATCGCAAGATTAACTTGAAAAACAAAGAGGCCTTTCCATGTGCACGGAGGACCACGATCTTCATGGGAGAGTTTTGTACCCTGCTTGTTGTCTGATGCGGACTTTTCTTGCAAAGTGATTGCTGTTTTGATGTGATTGCAGAGTATGTCAAGGAAGCAGTTGCTGAGGACAATGCTGGAAACTACCAAAAGGCTTTTGACCTGTACAAAATAGCTTTGGAATACTTCAGCACTCACCTGAAATATGAGAAGAACCCACGCGCAAAAGAGGCCATCACTGCAAAGGTATGCACACACACCTCTTTTCTTCTTTTTCATGGATTTACAAAGGACACAGCATGTTTCTTGCCTGGACTGCAGATCCTTAGGTGACTCATATTACTCTGCGCTGTCTTGTTGGAATTCTCATGGTGATGTCTCCTGGGGAAGGCAATCTATAACCATTGAGTTTGAGATGGTTGTGGTGGAGTGCAGTTCAAAGAGTATCTTGATCGTGCCGAGTTCATCAAGGGTCTTCTGGATGGGCAGCAGACAGTAGAGCCATCAGCTGCAAACGGGACAGTGGGGCAGAAATCGCGGCCACCAGGGGGCGGCGGAGGCGACAAGGATGTGAGTCACTGCAGTGCATCCAATTGACACCTTGGGCAGGCGCTTGCAGTGGAGAATTTTCTGTAGGCAAGTGCCGAAGCAGACCATATAATATGCTGCAATGGTTGCAATCGCAGGAGTCTGAGAAGGACAAGCTCAGGTCATCCCTAGGCAATGCCATCATGGTGGAGCGACCAAATGTCAAGGTATGTGCAGGTGGAATTAATTGTCCGCCACATCATTACCTACTTCACTCATGCCAGCTCAATGCGATGACCGTTAAAATGCACAATCTTTAGCATTTCTTTGATAATGGTTTGTTGCATGCATGCAGTGGGATGACGTGGCGGGGCTGGAGGGTGCAAAAGACTCCCTGAAGGAAGCTGTCATCCTGCCTGTCAAATTCCCGCAATTCTTCACAGGTACATGCGCATGCACTCACAGCGATCTGTTCCTGCTAACCCTTGCTTCCTGCTGCATTGGCCTGTTTATGATGAGCACATCATGACTGGGCTATTGCATTGACCACGCATGTATGATGTGCAGGCAAGAGGAAGCCTTGGAGCGGCATTCTGCTGTACGGCCCGCCAGGAACGGGAAAGTCATATCTGGCAAAGGCGGTGGCCACAGAGGCGGAGTCCACCTTCTTCAATGTGTCCTCCTCCGATCTGGTCTCCAAGTGGCTGGGAGAGAGCGAGAAGCTTGTCAGCCAGCTGTTCTCACTTGCGCGCGAAAAGGCACCCTCCATCGTCTTCATCGACGAGGTGTGACCCTCTCACCCTGCTCACACCCTTTACGGCCACGTCGGCCCTGCCATTCTCTAATTTGCACGTGTCAAGCTGCACGCCTGAATCGTGGCAGTCTGCGGCAATCAGGGTCCACCCTTGTGTCTCCAGTTCTTGCCATGTGGCTGTCTCGCAAAGTGCTTTGTCCATCAATGTGTGATGCTTAATTTGTTGTTGCTAATGCTTGCTGTATGAGGCGCTATAGGCAATTATAAGGATCTTAAGCATGGCCAGTGTGCGCATTCCACTGTCAACGGCAGGGAGCTGCCTACTTTCCAGAGAGGATTTTGTGGCTGATGCGCGTGTGGCTGTCGGCGTGTGCAGATCGATGCGCTGTGCAGCACGAGGGGCGATGGGGAGAGCGAGGCTTCGCGGCGCATAAAGACGGAGTTCCTGGTGCAGATGCAGGGCGTCAACACCAACGACAGCCGCGTCCTCGTCCTCGGCGCCACCAACCTCCCCTACGCCCTCGACCAGGCCGTCCGCCGCAGATTCGACCGGGTGCGCTCCCTCACTGCAAGCGAATGCTTCTGTGCAATGTAATCTACTATTCTGAGGCCGTCTGCCGCCGCTTTGACCGTGTGCCCTTTCTTATTACAATGAAATGCTTGTGTGCAACACATTGATTGTGCTCCTGGGCCAGAGATGTCTTGTATGGCTGGATGCTGCCGCCAACCATGGCAGTCATCTGCTCGATGTGCCATCATGGCATGCATGCGCTCGCTGCATACAGGCTCAGAGCATTTAGTCCTGGTTAGGACAATCTTAATGTGCAAGATCTCCAAACTTTTTGTGAGACAGTCTGCAATTTTATTTCATGGTGTGGACCAGTGAGTGTTAATAACACAGGACTCGAAATGAAACTGTTCTTGCCTGTGGTTGATAACGTAATTGATGAATCAGGTGTGCGTGCCTGTGTGGTGGATGCTGCTGAGTGTATACTGATGATCATTTGCATGCGTTTGTGCAGAGGGTGTACATTCCGCTGCCGGAGCTGGCGGCGCGCGCGCACATGTTCAAGGTGCACCTGGGGGACACGCCCAACGCGCTGACGCAGGCCGACTTTGAGGCGCTGGCCGCGCACACCGATGGCTTCTCCGGCTCGGATGTCAACGTCGTGGTCAAGGACGTGCTTATGGAGCCCGTGCGCAAGACCCAGGAGGCCACCCACTTCAGGTGTGTGTTCTGCTGCACTGCAAACTATTGGCACCCATGGCAATATGCTTATGGCGTATGTTTGCAAGTTTGTATGTGAACTTTCTCTCCCTCGATGTTGATTTTATGATGCTGCTTTCTCTGCTAGGTGAAACAGCAAGACAGTGCATTTAAACCTGAAGCTCAAATTGCAAATGGCTGGCATGCGAGTTCTGTGTCGCTGTCTGCGACAGGGAGAAGAAGGGGCCTGATGGAAAGTCAATGTTTGAGCCGTGCTCACCAAGCGAGCCGGGTGCAATTGAGACCACCCTGACAGAGCTTGCAGAGAAGGGCCTTGCCCCACAGGTATGCGCGGTATTCTTGTCTGTTTGAAGACATATTGCCTGTGCCAATTTTCAAGCAATTGCCAGCTGAAGTGTGCTGATTCACTGAGCTGCCCGAGTCAAATGGCCAGCCAATGCATATCAATGTCCTGTAAGGTGTGAAGGAATGGTAATTGTGCTGCGCAGGTGCACCCACCGCTGATTTCCATGCGTGACTTTGAGAAGGTGCTGCTCAGAGCGCGGCCGACCGTGTCGCAAAAGGATCTCAAGGTGTTTGAGGACTTCACCGCTGAGTTTGGGGAGGAGGGTGAGCTCCGGGACTCCTCTCCCCATTCCTGCTTACTTTGTTGCAGGGAATATATGTATTCAGCCTTGTGCGCTCTCACACACATCCCTTCTGGACATCCTTTTGGTCACTCCCCGCCGCATGTCATTCTGCTCTTTTGTGCGTATCACATGCAAGTGGAGGTGTGTTTTGCCATCTGCATTTGCAAGGCTGGCTAATGGCCACATTCGATCAAAGAAAGCGTGCAAAGAGCAAGAGCTTCGCACTATGCCAATTTCCAAGCCAAGGAAGGTAGACTCACGGGGTGGGCATGCGCGCAGGCTGAAAGCAAAGGGGAGAGTGTACGGGGTGCATCAGAGGGGCGAGAGGGCATGGAAGGTTACCAAGGGTTAGCTCTTGCAACTCAGAGTTGGGCTCTAACCAGCGATCCTCTATTGTCTTCCGCTGCTGACTGCAGCATTCCTCGAGGGGTAGCATTTCTCTATTAGTGCCATGAGATCCATTTGACACATGCCATGTCTCCTCACTATGATTCTGTGTAATGCTGAGGATTTTCGGACGAAATTATTACACAGCAAGGCATATCGTCAATAGAGACTAGTAATGGAATTTCTCTGGCGTCGTGGTGTAACAAATGCTGATCACTATCTTTCGCACACATGTGTACACATTTGATCTGGGGCAGAATTTTACTCTTGATGTATATCACGTTCTGTATTGTTACCATTGTCTCCCCAAATGTAATCATCTTGTGATTTTTTTAAACAAATTCTGTCCCTGCGACCATGCACATGCCATCATAGCAGCACATCTCATGCAATCTTGATGCTGGAGGCATGCTCAGTCGAGTAGAACTCCCTCGCAGTCGCCATGCGCCGGCCCTGCAGCCCACTGGCCATTTCCGGCGGCTTGCTCCAGCTAGGAGTGGATGCATAGCCCTTCAGACCAGCAGCCTGGACCGCTGCACCGGCCCTTGGGGGCGCCCAGGCATGCACCGGCCCGGTAGCATTGCTGAAGGTGGCTGCCGTCACAGTCCTGACAGGTCCTGTCTCCTGGCTGTGGGAGATGCCTGTGCTGAGAGTCTTAGTGACCTGAGCCTGGAATGACTGCTGCTGCTGGGCTGTGACGGAGCGCGCTGAGTCGTATAGGCCGTCATTCCCGCCCGATCCTGCATTCCAGGCATTGCAGAACATGAGCAGATCTGGTACTGTGCCAGAGATGGAGCTTGGGCATTCATACAGGGTATTTTGTTTTGTATGCACACCCAACCTGCTGGACCCTAAAGCACCGGCTTGACCTTAAGATGCACAGTCTAGTACTGGGCAATTTAAAGCGGGGGTGCAGAGACTCGGCGTATGATGCTGAGCTTGCAGTGCAAAATATGAGCACTGCTGCAGCTGCAAGGCCATGAGTACTTTCCAATCATTCCATGAGTGACAATGAATGCACACACCATGCTTGATGCTCACAGCACACAGCATCAACTCAAGCCAGGATTGAGGCTGAGGCTATGCCATCCCAGTGCGTACCTGGTAAGTGGGCGGAGCCGTTTGAGAGATCGTGGCGGAGGCCGGACCCGCTCTCCTCCATGCGCAGCCGCGCAGTGCGCACGCCCTCATAGACCGGGTTTGGCTCATACTTGACCGGCGACTGAGAAGCCACGGAGCTGTACGGGCGCAGGTCATGCGCATGCGAGCGAGTTGCTTGCTGACTCAGGTTAGTATATGATGGGAGGCTCGCGCTTGTGATGGGCCTGCGAGAAACAGAGGCCTCCTGGGTCTTGTAATTGCCTTCCTCCTGATGGTCGCCTCCCCATTCCCTGTCGTTTGCTGAAGGCCCCTCAGTGCCATCACCCCTGTCATGGCAGTCAAGTCAGCCATTCAGTGCCTCCAAGCGCAATAATTATGGCACTAGTCCTTAGACACACGGCATGTAAATGGGTATGCAATTCTGCCTCCCACTTACTTATGCAAAGTTTGAAATGCATACCATCTACAAATGCTAATACTTTGAAACTTGACAAGATACTTACATACTATGCAACTGGGATGCAAGTGGGTTTGCAATACTGCCTCCTGACTACATATGCAAGTTTCCAAATACACACTACTTACAATGAAAATGGATAGTGACGAAGAATTGTGACACGTGGGCACTGTCTGTGATGGCGGGAGAATCCAGAAAGGAATAGGCATTCACCCGGGAATTTTGGGCACGCGCACAGACACGTTTCGCAGGCGGCTGGTGGTCCTGGCAGCAGCATTCTTGGCGCTGTACTCGGATGTCTGTGATGCCAGGGCCTGTGCCAGGGCCGGGCTGGAGGCTCCCATTGGCGAGTATGCCGCCCCATACCGCATGTCCTGCCAATAGCAAAGCGCCCAGCTCAGGTCAGTCCAACAAGCAGTTTTAAATTTCTGGATGTATTTGCTGCATGCAACCGCAGGCGAAGAGAATAAAAGAATGAGTTGATCTCTGATGCACACTGAGAATGTCCATAGTATTTTTAAGTCGAAATGCTTAGCCTCAGCTTTGGCATGGAGATGTGCAATTTGGCCGAGTGGCCAGCACCTGTTGTGACTTCTGGCGTTGGACGAGCGACTGGAAGGAGGGCAGCTCTCCCTCCGGTGCATCAGCCTCCCTCTCAACCTGCATCCTTGCCTCTTCCTCTTGTTCCTCCTCACCCACTGCCTCGTTGCCATAGTCTTCAGCACTCGCTTTGGCGCCAGACCTCTGCCTTGCATCCTGGCCTGGCGCGTCCTCAAAGATTTCTTCCTCTTCTTCCTCGTCGTCGTAGCGCACCCGGCCCTGCCGGGGGGCGGAGCGGCTGCGGCGCAGGTCGGCATCGCCGTCGTAAGGGCGCCCCTGCGGCATGCTCGAGGCCGCGCGGCGCACTCCGCCGCCGGCGCGCCTGCTGCCCCATTGTCGGCCCGTCTCCTGGAGCGCGCCCTCCGCCGGAAACTCATCCGCTTCTGCCTCAAATCTCCCGGGCCCGCTGGCCGCGCGCGCCGAGAAGGTTCGAGCCGCCTCCAGACCTGCCTTGTAGCCCTCTGTGAAGGACTTCTCGGACCGCAGAACAAACTCTTTCTCCGCGCGGCTGCTCCTGCGCGGCAGCTGCTCGGCGTCGTCCTGGTACTCTTCCCGCTGCGTGCGCACCTCAACTGTTCTTGTCCGCTGCGGCCGGGGGTCATAGGAATAGTCTGCTGCCGTACTGCTTCCGCGCAACGGCGACGTATATCCGGCAGGATCCGCTGCGTATCTGGCGCTGCCGCCGCGGGCCGGTGCGTCGAAGAAATCGTCGGCCGGGCCCGCGGTACGCGCGCGGGCCGGTGCGCGGTGATACAGGGGGGCGTCCGTTACGGCCATTACGGGCACGAAGGCGGCGGCGGCGGCAGTGCGGGCCCGCGGCAGGGGCATGTCATACTGCTCTAGCACGCTGCGCTGGCGGCTGAAGTCGCCGGGCGCGCTGTCAAACTTTGCCAGCCGCGTCGGGGAGCGCCGCGTTACCGCCTCGGCGGACGACGGCCGCGCCGCCGCGCTGGCCGGCACCCACGACTCCCTTGGTGCTGCAATGCAAATTGCTATCCTCAACCGCTTTTTCTGACAACTCTGATATTTTAGATGCATCTCGCACCTGGCGTCTACAGTTATCAATAATATAAATCACATGCCTGCAGTCACCAATGGCGTTGGCTGGCTGGGGGTGTTCAAAGTACTGAGAACTATGCCCATGGTTGACTGGGTATTGCTTGGAGTTAGAGTCCATCAAGGGGTAAGATATGTGGCAGCCTTTTTATTCAGCTTGGTTGCATACGCATCTTGCCTGTGGCAGGAAAAGCATGGGACAAAATTGACAATAATCATCATCATCTCTACAAGTTGAGTGCAGACTGAGAGTGTGCTGACCATCTTGGGCGCTCTTGAAGGTGTATGAGCCGGGTCGGATGGCGGAGCGCAGCGGCGAGTATGCTTCGCCAAAATTTCCTCCCAGGGGCGGCGGGGCGAGCGACTGCGACAGCGTGCGGCCGAAGCGCGTGGTTCCCTCGTCATCGCTGTCAAAGCCCCTCTCCCAGTAGCTGCTGCTGCCCTGCCGCACCGGGCTGCTGGATCGCGCGCGCCGGGCCGCGCCGGTGGACGCCCTCTGTTGCCTGTTCAGGCAGGCAACATGGGTATTTTGATTAAATTTTTTCTACAAGATATCTTTCAAAATGTTCAAAGATGACATTTTACGATAACAATGCTAGGGTGCATCAAATTTCATAATATGCATAGTTGAATAGGCTTCACATGCATGCATGGATCCAGCATGTCAAACTGACTTCCAGTGAGTCATGAAGTAATCTCTTTTAGTCGTCTAGTCAGATGCAGGGATGATCTTATGGTGTACGTAAGGTGGTGGAAGCTTATGGAAGCTGGGGCCATTAAGACGGTGAAAGCTGGTCGAAGCTGGTGCAAAAGTCAAGTTCCTGGCAAGCTCGGGCCGTGTGGGCAGTGTCTACAGTGTGATGCGATGGTGGGAATACTGAGCGCACCTGCCAGTCCAGGTGGCTTGAGGGTCGAGGCTGAGGCGCTGGGAGGCCCTGGTCTGGAGCGTGGCTGGCCCCACAGCACCATCCTCGCGCAGCTGCCCCTTCCTCCTGATCTTGCTGGCCACCTGCAAATGAACAAATCGACGCCACTGAGGTTCTGGTGTGCATCACGCTCCTCTGCTCTGGCTGCACACTGCCTGATTTACCTGCTATCCACCAATATTTGGTGCCCTTGTCCAAGTGTCCTGATGTGAAAGGACTTTGGTGGTTTCTCAATCACACAGTATGCAAGGGGTATGCAACGCTGCCTCCTGCTTACATCTGCAAATCCCCACATACACACCACTTACACAGGTGATACTTGAAATTGACTTACACACTGTGCAAGGGGTATGTAACGCTGCCTCCTACTTACATATGCAAATCTCCACATACATACTACTTACACAGGTGATACTTTGAAATTGACTTA
>JADEYI010000901.1_pt1 | contig 29429 bp, 26 predicted proteins | sample 8542331 | NCBI WGS metagenome assembly JADEYI01 (sample SAMN16510988, study PRJNA670497) | mine drainage metagenome | isolation source: biofilm near Copperflume 1 | place: Germany: Marsberg coppermine Kilianstollen | collected 2018-02 | reverse complement strand
GGCGTGCCGGGATCGTCCATGCAATCCTGGAACACTCTGCCGGGTACTGATTTCCCAGCCGTCGCCGATTACGTCGCGTCGATCGGACAAGGCGGTAACTTGCCCGCAGGTCAGCGATACGCGGCCACCGACGTTTTGCAGAAGGCCGGCGAAAGGGTCTTCGACACGCACTGCGCCCGATGCCACGGGCAGGATGCGGCGGGCGATGGCCCCGAAGCGACGGGCATGTTGCCCCGGCCAGCAAACTTTCATCAGATGATGCCGTCGTATCAGGCGGCTGCGGAGATTCTGCACAACGGCGTGCCGGGCAGCGGCATGCCCGCATGGCCGCTGTTGAATCCCGCGGAAATTCAGGCGGTCACCTACTATATGCGCTCATTTTATTCCGGCGCTGCTGCCACGGTGCACCGGCCACCCGCATCTGCGTCTATGCAGACGGAGGGATCGCAATGACTGCCTACATTCTTGGCGCAGCTACGTTGATTTTGCTGATCCTGATAATCTTCCGGCGTTGTTCGCCGGAATTTCGGCGGCGCAGCGAGCAGCCGAAGTTCCAGTTTCTCGCGAACCTCGGTATTGGCTCGCAAAATCCCTCCGATTCAGAACCGCCAGATGAAGGAATTCAATCTATAGAACGGAAAGAAGCTAATGGAAAACATGAGTCGTAGATCGTTTGTCACTCGCGCAGCTACAGGGATTTCTGCCCTTGGGGCATTCGGAGCCGTTGCTCCTGATGCTCAGGCCCAACTCGTCGACACAACGTCCGATTGGAAACTCACAGACTTCGATAAAATCGTCAAGAACCCTGCACGCACCAAGCAGGTCTACGATGTCATTCTCATCGGCGACGGCAAGTTCCTGAATAACATTAAGAATTCCCTCAACGGGCTGCACTTCGGGTTCGGCATCCCGGTCGATCAGATCAAGATCGTGGCCGCGCTGCACGGGCCGACGAACATGCTCAACTACAACGACTTTATCTGGAACAAGTACAAGATCGGCGCATGGCTGAAAGTCACCGATCCCACTACCGGCCAACCTGCCGTCAAGAATCCGTTTTACGCCAGCAAAGCGGGTCCAGAACTGCATTATTCATCCAAAGATCCCGACAGCCGAGATTCGATCTATCAGGACATGAGCATTCAGGCATTGCAGCATCGCGGAGTCAAGTTCCTAAGCTGCCACACCGCAACCGAGGAGCAGGCGCGGGCTCTTATCCAGCACAATAAGCTGAACGAGCAGCCTGAGCAAATCGTCAACGAGATGTTGGCGCACACGATTCCGGGTGTTCTTGTTGTCGCCGCAATGGTTGCCGCCATCGCTTTGCTGCAGGCGGAAGGTCATTACACCTACATAACTGTATAGGCAGCTTCAAAGAAGGAACGCGAACATGATGAAGTTATGCAAGAGGACCATAATTACCGTGATCGGGGTTGCGGCGATGAGCACCTTGTATGCACAAGACAAAGGTAGGATTGCTCCTCCGTGGAGCAATGGCGCGAATAACCCGGCAGCCGACAAAGGATACGAGTTTCATGTGCCGGACATCGACAATGTCCCCGACTTGCACGGAAATCCGGCAAACGCGAAACTGGTCCTCTTTATCGGAGGCAATCAGTTTTTCGTGCTGCCCAAACTTGTGGCTGGTTTCATCAAGCTGCACCCTGCGCTGTCAGGCCGTATCTTCTACGAGACATTGCCGCCCGGCATTTTGCGCAAGCAGATTGCCGCAAACGGAACGCTCACGCTCGGCAATCTAACACTACAGGTAAAGCCGGATGTCTATGAAGCGGGTGCCCGCGTGCTTCATGAAATGGAAGCGCAGAACCAGGTAAAAGGGGTGACGGAATACGCCACCAATACGCTGGCGATTATGGTCACAGCCGGAAATCCGAAACACATCGCCTCGCTGACAGACTTGGGCCGACAGGATGTCAGGCTCTCCATGCCGAACCCGGAGTGGGAAGGCGTAGCCAACCAGATCGCGAACTCCTTACGCAAGGCCGGAGGGGATGGTCTGTACCAGTCTGTCTATCAGGAGAAGGTCGCGAATGGCACCGCGATGCTCACCGAGGTTCATCATCGGCAGACGCCGATGCGCATCATGCAGGGGCATGCCGATGCCGGCGTGACCTGGGCCTCCGAAGTGCGGTTTCAGGAAAAGATTGGCAATCCGATCAGTGGGGTTGAGATCCCTGCCGCGCAAAATACTACAGCCACCTACGCCGGAGGAGTGCTGACCGGCGCGCCACACCCGGGAGCGGCCGCGCAGTGGCTCGCCTATCTCAAATCTCCCGAAGCTCAGAGTGCATACCGCGAATTTGGCTTTGCTCCCGTGGCAGGTCCGACGAAATAGAAGAGGGCAATATGTATTTTCGCAATCAGAGTAGAGTGGCTCTCTGCCTTTTGCTTTGCGCCATGGGAGCGCTGATCGTAGGCTGCTCCGGCCCCCACCCGGTGGTGGCGCCCGCTCCGAAATCTTCTCCGTTTCAAACGACCAAGCTGTCGCCCGGTGCGCAAAGCGATCTGGTTCGCCAGGGCAAGCTGATCTTCGACCAAACTCCCAAGTACGCGCGTCCGTACGTTGGCAACCGGCTCGCATGTAGTGACTGCCACCTCAAGAGCGGCACCGTCGCGTACTCCGCGCCGATGATCGACATGGCCAATATTTTTCCGCGATTCAACAAGCGTGCAGGCCGTGTCATCTCCATTCAGGAAAGGTTCCAGCAGTGCTTCACTCGCAGCGAAAATGGCCGTCCACTTCCCAACGACAGCCGGGAGATGAAGGCATTGACGGCCTATGTCGACTGGCTTTCTCGCAATGGCGCGAAAGGCCAAGCCTACAAAGGACGCGGGTTCGGAAAGCTTCTCGACCTCACCGGCGACCCGGCAAAGGGTAAGTCAATTTACGCCAGCCAGTGCGCAGCTTGTCATGGCGCCCATGGATCGGGTGTTCCCCCAGTGCTGCCTCCGGTTTGGGGGCCAGACTCATACAACGATGGCGCGGGGATGAACAATCCCAGAAAGATGGCGGGGTTTCTCATCCATAACATGCCGCAGAATCATCCAGGCACACTGACGCCACAGCAGGCTTTCGATGTCTCTTACTTTATCCATGCTATGCCGCGCCCGAAATTCAATCCAGCTTACAAGGGGTATTAGCCGGTACTGTCCAGACCGTCCGTTAGTACGTAAGCCAAGGCTTTCGAAAGATGGCCAGCCGCAAACGCAATCTTAACTCTAGGAGAAATGGAAAATGGAATTAAAATCGTTCGGATTCGGATTTTCAGGAGAACTGGCACTGGATTTCGACCAGGCATTGCAGCGCGCCAAAGAAGTATTGGCGCGACATGGATTTGGCGTGCAGGCCGAGATCCCGATTTCCAACGCACTCAAATCGAAACTCGGAGTGGATATTCCTCGCGAGGTGATTCTTGGCGTTTGCAACCCATCCCTCGCCCACCGAGCTATCCAGATCGAGCCCGAAATTACCGTTCTGCTTCCATGCAACGTGACCGTACGAGAAGCGGGCAAAAAGACGCGAATTGCAGCGGGCGATGCCCAAAGCTTGGTCAGCTTGACCAACAACCCGCGCCTGAAGGAGATCGCTTTGGAAGCGGAAAAGCAGCTGATGGCAGCTCTGGCGGAACTCTGAGCATGATTGCCACTCGATTGCAAAGCAGTCATGTGTTTGAAACTGTCTTAAGACATGTCGGGTTCATACGCTGTCTATTCTGATGGCGAAGTTCTGGTGGGCATTCCTGAGGAAGGTTGGCGCAGCCCTTACAGAGTTGCACCATACTTATGGATAGTCTCTAAGCGTTGCGATTTCATATATATAGGCACGTCGAGCACCTGTAGAGTACTCGGTGGCACCTACCGAAGGCTTTTACAAGCCGCATATTCTTCATTCCTGTTCAAGCCAATCGTTTTCGAGAATTGCGTAATCTTCGTGTCGCTCGAACTCGAATCGACAACCGTTCATAGGGCCCGAAGCACCGATGAAGAAATTGATAAGACAATGTTTTATCCAGATCGGTTCCGCATCCGCTCTTGCTCTGTCTATTGCGGAACCAAATACCCGCTCAATGCTTTCTAACGAACGAAGAGAAGAGAAACGCGGTTTCACCCGCCCCGTGGCTATCTGTTGGTTCACAAGTTTTTAACTGATAACGGCTCTCTGCATGGCGTGATCAGTATCCCTGCCGAGCAGTTCTTCAAAGACGCTTCTAGAGGAAAAGGACATGAACAATTTGCCGAGGGTGTGCCCGTCATGGGTATAAATAGGTTTAGAGTCGGGTTGGCTATCTTCGCGGCGATGGGTCTTACGTTGTTGGTGGGTCCAGCCAACTCAGCCGCGCAGAGCTCCTCTGCTGCGAATGAAGGAGTGCCGTACTCGCTGCCCGTGGTGTTGCCTCCGGCTAAGAGTTCGCCCGCAGAGGATCCAGCGGCACCGTATTCGCCGGTGGTGTTGAGCCTGATCTCACAGTTGGAACCGCACAATCCGCCTACAGCGGAGGAGTTGGCGAACGCGTCACGGCTGCTATCCACGCACGAAGGATCGAATACTACCTGTCACAGCCTGGCCAATGTCGCCGTGAAGACGGTCACGACACCTCGAATCATGCCATTGTGCTTCTCCGATGGGCTTGGACTCAACATCATGTCCGGCCCGAACGCCGGGCAGACGACGGGCCTGCCATCGATGGTCATGCTGGCGTCGTCGTTTGATCGCAAGCTCGCGAATGCCATGGGTCAAGTCGAAGGCCGCGAAGGGCGCAACCTGATGGTTACTGGTTTGCTGGGCCCACAGGCGGACACAGATGTATTTATCAACTGGGCGCGCGGGCATCACACACCTGGGGAAGACCCGTATCTCAATGGCGAGATATCCGCCGCTCAAATCAACGGAATCCAGGGCCAGGGCCTGATGGCGCAGCTCAAGCATTTTGCGGCATACAACGGTACGGTTCACGACAAGGTGACCGACGTTCAGGATCAGGCGTTGCATGAGATTCTGCTTCAGCCGTACGAGCTGGCTCTTCGGGATGGCGGAGCCTCGTCGGTGATGTGTTCGTACGCGGAGTTTCGGGTTTCATCGCCGTACTTGGCAAAGCGCGTAGATACCCTGACACAGGTCAGCCCTTTCCCCGGGGCCTCGACCAAGACCTGGCCGCTTAACCAGCCCCACTATGCGTGCGAGAATCCTCTGACACTGACGTATGTTCTACGGGATCTGTGGGGTTCGAAGGCATTCGTCGGCTCGGACTATGGCGCCGCACACAGCTCTCTGGGCTTTCTGCAGGGCGATGATCGCGAAGACCCGTCTGCCGCATATCTGAACGGGTCGAACCCGGAAGGTGTAGGCCGCGGCATATTCGGGGAGATGGACTTCGGAATCGATGCGACTAGTAGCACATGCGCAGACTCGGTGGGCAGGAAGGTGGCCTGCACCGAACCGGGCGCTGTGCATGTGGCGGGAATTCCAGGGCCGGATTGTCCGTCAACAGGGTGCGGTGTAGCGAACGCTGTTGCGAATGGAACCGTTCCGCTGTCGGTTTTCAACCAGGCTCTTGCCAGGGTCCTCTATCAGGAAGAACGGTTTGGCCTGCTGGGGTGCGATAACTCCGTCGCCGACTGCAAGAACCCAGGCGGGATCGGAACGAACCGCAGCAGCAACGCGCCGCTTCCTGATGGCAGCACGAGCGGCGTTCCACGGGTGGGAACCAGGAACGGCGACGCGGCGGTCGCTGAGAAGGTCGCTGAGGAGGGCGCGGTGCTCCTGAAGAACGAGGATCATGCGTTGCCAATTACAGACTCGGACCTGAGAATCGGAATCGCCGTGAGCGGTGGTGGCGCCGAGTATTTGATCGCCAATCCGAACAACGAAGGCGCCGTGGGTTTCGCGGATCGCAATGCGATCAGTCCTTTGCAACAGTTACAGGCATTCAGCGGAAAAGGTTCGTCCTTCACATTCACGCCGGCTGGCTCACCCACAGGCCAGCCGGTGCCATGCACCGTGCTCGCGAGTTCGCCGTCGAGCGGTCCAGCCCCATCGGCAGCGCCTGGCATCGCGTGCGGCGTTGGCAGCGGTTTGCAGCGATCCTCCGGGGCGGTGGCCGGAAAACTAGTGGATGATCGTGTCGATCCGGAGGTCAACTATACGACGGCTTCCGCGCAGGGCCAACTTGCGGGCGGCAAGGTTTATCGCTGGGATGGCTGGATCTATGTTCCATCTGTCGATACATACGTATTCCGCTTCCAGCACAGCGGCAATGAGCCAGATGCGAAGGTCCGCTTTACGCTCGATAACAGCAAGAAGACGCTGGTGGACACGGTGTCGTTCTACCAGGGGCAGTATTACGGCAGCATGTCTGTGGTTGTTTCGCCGACAAACGCCGGTTACACGGAGAAGGGTCTCCGGAACCTGCAGTGCGCAGTCCCACCTCCGACTCCGAAAACGCCCGGTGGTCCTGTTTCACCGGCCCGAGAAGGCGAACCAGTCGTGCGGTGTTCTGAGAATCCTGCTATAGGTTGGCACAAGGCCACGATCACCTTCGACACCAGGGGCATGGCTACAACCTCTGGAGTGAGTTTTCGATTTGCCTACTCTCGCACCAAGGGCGATATCGCCGATGCAGCAGCGGCTGCGCAAGGTAAGGCAATGGCACTGGTCTTCGTAAATGATCAGGGACGCGAAGTCGTACCATCCTATGCCCCCCATGCGGATAGCAAGGTGTCCTCCCTCGGCACTACGCAAATGCAGTTGATCGAGGCCGTGGCAGCCAAGAATCCGAATACGGTGGTGATACTGAATACGGGCACTCCGATTATCGTCAAAGAGTGGATCGACAACGCAAATGTCAAAACAGTGCTTAACATGTGGCATGCTGGCCAGGAAGGCGGCACAGCCACCGCGCGTCTCCTGCTTGGACAGGCTGACCCAAGCGGTCACGTGACCATTACCTGGCCCAAGGACAACACAGACACTATCCAGGGCTACAACCAGCCGAGAGGTCTCTATCCCGGTGACACCGACGGCACGCATCCGGAACGCTTGAACGGAGCAACCGACGGGAGATCAAAGGAGACTCAAGGAATTTTTTCCGGATACCGATACTATGACCAACTCGGCCTGCCGGTCCAGTTCCCGTTTGGGTTTGGCCTCTCCTACACGACGTTTAAATTCTCGAATCTAAAGCTAACGCCGAAAGCCGATGGCACCCTCGCGGTGTCCTTCGACCTTAGCAATACAGGCTCGTTGGCTGGCGCGGCCGTTCCTCAGGTCTACGTCGGACCGGGTCGCGACGTTCCTGGCGTCCAGCAAGCGGTGCGGTCCATGCGTGGGTTTGATCGCGTATACCTTCTGCCGGGGCAGAGGAAGCGTTGGACCATCAATCTTGATCGACGCTCTTTCCAGTACTGGAGCGAGGTCGGCCAGGGATGGGTCACCAACTACGGCAAACGCACGATCTTCGTTGGGGATGCCGATTCGATGGCGCATCTGCCTCTTTCCGGATCGGTGAATTTGATCGAGGCGAAGCCACCAAGATAGAGAAGCTGCCAAAACAACCCTCATTCGGCGATTCAGTGTCTGCAGTGCGGAAGCGGCGACAGACAGTCGCAGACAGCAAATCGCCTGGGCCATCTGGAATGTCAACTATTGGAGCCGCGAGCGCGCAGGTCGCGACGGCAATCAGGAAAAACCCATTCAGTGCATCCGTTGTAAGTTCAACAGTTGTGAACATTTGGGCATGTCGAGCACCTGTAGAGTACCCGCCAACACCTTCCGAAGGCTTTCACATGGCGCATCTACTGATCCGGTTCAGGACAATTTGTCCAGAATGCACGTAGCATATCTCGCTTGAACTCAAGGTAGCGAGCGATCAAGTTCAGATCGCTGTTTTGGAGGTAAATATGCGGTTCCATCCACGGGAGATCTTACGATGAAAAATCTGACCAGACGACGTTTTGTCCAAACCGGCGCAGCATCCGCTTTTGCCCTGTCTATGGCGGGACGGTTATCCGCTAAGGCGCTTCTTGACGATGGAGATGAAGAAGGTCGAGGATCGCGCTACCGTCTCCCTAAGGGGTACTTGGCTGTCCAGGGGTTGAACACCTACAACTACTCCGCTTACGGCGCCATCAGCACGGTCGCCGAGGCGAATACCTTCTTCGACCAGCTCGCGAGCTCGCCCGAAGGAAAATTGGTCAATGGCCTCGAATATACGACTCTCTGGTATAGCCCCAACGACGTCCAAGCCCATGCCACGATTGCCCAAGTCGCACTTGATCGCAAGATCGACCTCTGGCAAAGCCACTTTACCCCCGACAGGGTGCCTGCGTTTGGCCCCATGCCGCCGCAATACCAGTCCAGCTACATGAAGCCGAATGGCCAGATCGTGCCCACGACCGGAACCACCTTCGACATGTTGAACCCCGAAGCCATGGACTGGATCTTGCCGATGTATAAGTCAGCCTTTATGGAGCCGATGAAGGGCCTTATCTCCGGTTACTGGTTCGATGAAGACAACCTGGAGTACATCTGGCCCTTTCCCCCCAACAATGCCCGTTTCCCCTACTGGTACAATGCCACCTACAGCCCACGTGTGCTCAGTCTGTGGCAGGCCTACTGCGTCGAGCATGAGGTCAACTCCAACGACCAACTTGTGAACAAGTTTCCGGTGCACGATCCGGCGATGGTCGCCAATGGGGGCGGCCAGACCGCGTACTATCCGGGCTACAATGTGCCTGCCGTCATTCAGCCAGGCCAGGCGTTCGTATCCCTGCCGCGCAACGAGGGCGTATGGAAGCACTGGGACGACTTTGTCTGTGGGCAGTTCCTGGAAAACTGGATCGGGCGTTTGGCCAAGTTGGCCAACGACGTCAACGGTTCTGAGGCCATCTGGAAAGGCACCCTCTATTTCCAGCTCCACCCGTGGGGCTTGCCGTACGAAGAGGTCAAAAACCCGAACTTCAAACTGGATGCGATCCAGAAGTGGGGGCCGCAGGGACGTCAGCGCGGCGTCGATCTGGTGAAGCTCGCCAGGCACCCGGAGATCGACCACATCGTTTGCGAGACATATCCACCCGTCGCGGCCAACCTGGACGACTTCGTCGGGGAATGGACCCGGATCACCCGCGAAGCTCACAAGACGACCGGTGTCATGATGGATCGCGATGACAACTGGATGCTGAACATGACCGAGGAAGAAGCGCGGTGGGCAGTTATCAAGAAACACAAGCCCACCGTGATCACTCGCTTCCCTGTGCAGCGGATGATGACTTCAGACCCGATGTATAACCCACAAGTCGAAGCATATATAGCTCAGCAACTTCTGGAATATCGTCAACAGGAGGACTAGTCCGGTCTAGAAAGCGGTGCGCTGTCGGGGCTCAGGAAGAATATTGGCGGACACCAACTTCTGCCAACCTGCCCCCGATTTTCCATCGAGACGTAACTGGAATTTCTTGGTCTTGATCTTGGTCTTGGTGTTGCATTGAGATTATCTCGCAACAGCCCGGTCATCGCCGAAACTCCTCAGGAAATTTGGGGTCGAGCGAACTCGTCGAATGCTTGATCTCGCCTCGCTTTTGGGAGGGGTGCTATGCAGCCTGATACCGTTGCTATATGTCACCATCGGTGAAGACCTGCCCATTCCAACTTGTGATTGGCGACGTGCGCAAGGACGGCGACGGGCCAGGCATCGAAGCTCTGCGTGGCATTCTACCGTCGGTCGCTGCGTATTCCTTGGGCGGAATGTCTTCCAAGCCCAAAAGCTCAACAGTCTCCTCAAGTCAGTACCGCTCCCATCCTCACAACAGCCACGAATCACAAAGCGTAAATAACTATCACGAGACCTACTCACAATGTGCATCTCGAAAATTGCTCGCAGACAGATGAGTGCGGAAGTTAAGTGGTGCGTTGCCATTGCATCGGTGTATATAAGCTTTATTTCGCCACAATGCTTGCCAGCTCAAGCCTCACCGTCAGGTCCTTCCGGGCCTTCGTCCATCGGGGAATTCCTAGATATGAAGACCATCCAACTCTGGAATGGTTCGGCTCCAGGTGCGCTTGGCAAAAACATCTCTGATATGCCGACGTTGACCGTCTTTTTGCCGCAACCGAATGCAGGGAATGGAACATCTGTGATCGTAGCGCCTGGAGGAGCTTATGTCGGTTTGGCGAGTAACCTTGAAGGCCGCCAAGTGGCGGACTGGCTTTCCACTCACGGGGTTACTGCTTTCGTACTTAGGTACAGGCTTGGCCCGAAGTACATTTACCCCATACCGTTAGAAGATGTCCAACGTGCAATTCGCTTCGTACGCTTCCATGTCAGCGAATATGGAATCTCGCCCAATCGTATCGGAGTAATGGGATTCTCTGCCGGTGGCCATCTCGCAGCGATTGCCGGAACGCTGTTCGACCCTGGGAACCTTACTGCATCCGATCCCATAGATCGAATCAGCAGCCGACCGGATTTTATGGTTCTAGCTTATCCTTGGCTGAATGCCATGCAACCGAATCAGCATGGCCTCATCACTTATTGCTCAGTAATACGGAGCATTCCGCCGGAAGATTGCAAGAAGTTTGAGCTGGCTTACACTCCGACTTTCCATGTCAGTCCCCAGACTCCGCCGAGTTTTATCTATGCCACCTCCGACGATGAGACTGTGCCTGTGAGTGCAAGCATCGCCTTTTACCAAGCACTGCACGATGCCGGAGTGCCAGCGGAAATGCACATTTTTGCGCACGGTGCTCATGGTAGCGGTCTCGGCGACAGCAATCCTGCGCTTGATCTATGGCCGGGACTACTGGAGGCTTGGCTTCGGGGCCAAGGGCTCCTGACGCAGGTGAAGTAATTCACCATGGGTGTTATCGAATTTCGTGGGTCGTCGCTGACGAACGAAGCGGACTGGGCGCATTGCTTTCAAGGGCCGTGGGAGCTAACTGCATTTAACTTATTCCGATGGGACGAGGCGGCGCACCGTGATCGTCGGCACCATTGGCACAAGGTGAAGTGGGAATAACAGGTAAAATACAACCAAGCCGTAACGTTGTATGAAGGTCCACAATGAACCGACGAAAATTCCTCAGAACCGCTGCTACTGTTCCGCTGCTTGCGGGCACTGCTCCGCTTTCCTTTGCATCGCTCGCCCCGGTTGAATGCGGAAGTCGCACGGAGTCCCCTGCAAGCGATGCTCCCATGCGCGAACGTTATGAGATCACGTTGCAACGCGTACTTAGCGGAACCTGCCCGGCCTATACACCGGAATTTTTGCTGGCGGATGTTCGCCCTACTCCAGGACGTCGGTTTACCGAATACAGTGGCGATCTTTCAGGCAGGTACGTCGGGGCGCTGGCTACCGCTGCCCGCGTTCATCACACCAGTTTTCCCGGTTTGGATAGGCTAGTTGAAAGGATCGTTGCACTGCAAAAGCCTGACGGATACTTTGGCAGCGAATTTCATTACGAGGAACCGACAGACCAGGATATGGCTCTCCTCTGGGGCAATGGCCGACTGCTCGTAGGATTGCTGGAGTACTACCGCTACAAGCCCTCCGAACCAGTGCTTGCCGCATGCACGCGTCTGGGGAATTTCCTAGTGCGCATCAGTCCGCTCATGCTCTCCAAAAATATCCGCGATGAATTTGGAGCGGCGCACTTCGCCTCCAGCTACATCTGTTGGACGCAACAGACTGAAGGCCTCGCCAACCTCTACCTGGTCACCCAGGATGCCCGCTATAAAACACTTACAGAAGAAATTGCCGTCGTCATTGAGAGGCGTCCCGGCGATCATGTCCACGGCTATCTTACCAGCCTGCGCGGTGTAATGGATCTCTATCAGATGAATTCGGACACCCGGCTTCTGCGGCAATGCGAAGTCGCATGGCAGGACGTGGTCCAGTCGCCAGATTTGCTGATTACAGGAGGCGTTCCCGAGGGCTGGAGTCCCAACAAGCACCGCACCGAGGGATGCGCAGAAGCCGATTGGCTGCGCCTCAATCTCTCTCTTTGGAGGGCCACGGGCGATCCAAAGTATCTGGTCATGGCGGAGCGCACTACCTTCAACGAGCTCGCATTCAATCAGTTCGATACCGGCGACTTCGGACATCGCGTTTTATCCGACACCGGCTTCCTGGGCGACGGAGCGGTGCGAGCGTGGTGGTGCTGCACCTTGCATGGCCTGCGTTACTTTCCAGACATCCAGAGCAGCGCCTTCCGTAGCGCAGATGGAGCCTTGTGGTACGATTTGCCGATTGACAGCCACATTGAGACCACCAGCCTCTCGGCTGCCGCAACGTCATCGCTCGCCAAAAATGGCACTATCAGGATTACGATCACATCCGGCGGCGAAACACCCGCATCGCTTCGCATCCGCAAGCCGGAGTGGGCAAAAGCCCTAACCATCAGACTCAACAACACGGTCAGTCCATATGCTTTAGATGAGGGATATGTCCACATACGCCGTCGTTGGAAAACGGGCGATGTCATTACCGTGAACTACGTCATGTCGCTTCGATACGAATCCACTAGTCAGGACCGAGTCGCGTACTTTTATGGACCATGGCTCCTGGGTGCATCGGCGTCTGATAACCCACGCTACTTTAATGACCTCACTGCCGGGAACAAGCTCTCCAGCGCGACAAATGCAGCACTATCTGGCGGAGGGCACCCCAACCGGCGCTTCACCGTTCCAATCGCCGTGACAAGCCTTCACTACACGCCCGCCGAGTTTCCCGACCAGCAGGAATCAGTCGTACTGCGCGCCGCCGCCGAGCAGACCGGTCAACTCAGTACATCCTGGGATTTCCGGTTCCTCACGACGACCAACCTTAAGGTGGTTTCCGAGGAAGTCTAGCGGCGGTTCTCTCTTACCTAAAAACAACAAGGAAGTCGGCATGGCTGTAGGATAATCCAAATGCAGAACGGGCTTTGCGGGCTGAGATACTACCAAAAATACGCCGCTACTACCGTTGGGGGACCTGGAGTATTTCCAAGCATCTTAAAGTGAAGAACAAATTGAAAATTCTTGCGATGCCAATCATGGGGAGCTTGCCTCAATGCTTGTTTTAACAATTTAGGGTCAGTAACAAAATCTGCCGCTCCCTGGGTGCCATAATTTGTAATTCCCGCCAGCGCGATGATTGGTTCACCGGTTTCCGAACTCAGAAAGCCAGAGACGAGCGCATAGTCATCTGTAGTTTTCCAGTCAGCCGATGGATGTGCCCATTTCCAAATTCGGTTCGGGTTTGATCGATCGACTATCGCTGTGTTTGAACTATTGTCGAAGGTAAATCTCACACCATCGTCCACTTTAGATATCCATCGATTCGAAAACGCTCCAATCAGAATCGCGGGACTACTTCGGAGTTCTTGAGGGGAAGTATCATTAGCGGCGAGCAAGCGCCACTTTATGCCTCGTTTGTCGAGCAATCTACTAATCTGTGCAAGCGCGTACGCGTCACCCACCCCGACAAAAGCATCCGTTACGTGGACGAAAGAGCCTTTGGTATCGAAAGATGGAAGCCACGCGTCTGGTTCCGCTATACAGACCAATACTGGCTTACCCGAGTTAAATATCGGTGACCAGACCCGATCGATACCATCAGCAGACGAAATCGCGGCTCTAAACACCAGGCCCGCAACGAGCAGTGAGCAAATGGAAGCTATCCAAGCTAGCGCTTTGCGCGATGAAACCCGCGTTCGTGGCGCGATCTGTGTGGCTAGCGGTTTTGAAGCAAACCCGGCAGCCTCTGGTTGAAAGGCCAAGACCTGGGCCGCATCCGAGGCTTGGGCCAATACCGTATTTTCCGGCTCGATATTCGGAGTGGATCGGGTTGGGATGCCCTCCTCGCGCCAACGACAAACCACTGCATAGGCCCCTGAAGGCAGCTCGAAAACGGGGTTCCTGTTTAATCCAAACTTGTTGTAGTACTGCGCCAGGCGTTTCCGTAGGTCGCTAGCCGCCGTCCGTACTACATTGTCCTGGGCTGGATCATAACTGGTTCCCCGGTGGAACAATTCGGAACCGATGACCCGTTCTTTGAGGTCCTCGGCCTTGCAGCCCTTGAGCACATGTTCAACGGAATACCGTAGGAGCCGCGAGCACCGCTGGCTGTTCCGAAAAAATTCGCTCTCGAGGATGCTGTCCAATTCCGCTCTGGCCAAGACCGACCGTTCCTCCACCCGGACCTCTAGAGCAGCATTTGTGGCCATTTGAGCTCCTTGCCGTACCTCACAGCGTGTATAGAACTCAGAACTGGGGGGAGTGCGGAAATATTACGCGTATTGAAATTTTATAAGAATTTGATCTTCCTTCCTCGGTACGGGCCGAAAGTCATTGTTTCAGCAGATCAGGAGCGCGAGATTACTCCCTGCATTCCGGGGCGGGTTACCCGTATGGCAGATGTTTACCAATCTCTCCCTTGTACGTTTATAGGCTAAGAGCTGTATTTTCTGTGATATAGAAGCGTCGAGCACCTGTAGAGTACCGGCCAACACCTTCCACAGTCTTTGGCAAGGGGCGTATCCCTTATCCCTGTTCAAAGCAATCGGGTCAAAGATGCACGCACGCTACATCGCTCGCACCAAAGAATTGGATGCATCGGCCTCACATCCATTTTATGGAGATCTCGGGAACGGGACATGCATCACCGAATTGCGAGTGAATAGCGAATGTCTTTTGGAACAGAATCGCGTTGGTCGTTCTTGATCCATTCTGTCCTTTAAACCATCAGCGCCCCGGAAAACCGGGCTAGATACACATTTTTTGAAAGAAACTCTTGGAGGCTTTACGTGAAAGATATTAAGATGCGATGGATACGTTTTATCGTGCTGATTTCTCCCTTTCTGCTGATTTGCCAAGGCAGGGTTACGCTTGCCCAATCCAGCGGCTCCGGCGAAATCCGAGGTACGGTGACTGATAAGACCGGTGCGCTGATCTCGGGGGTGAAGGTAATGGTGGTAAACGTCGACACTGGCGTGACGAAAACCTACACTTCAGACAGTGCGGGCTTGTACGACACGTCGCCCATCGTGATCGGAAACTACAAGCTCACGTTCTCTAAGGAGGGCTTCGACCAGCTGGTGCGCGGACCCGTCAGTGTTCTCGTCGGGTATACCACTGTCAACGCCACGTTGCCCGTCGGCTCTGTCAGCCAGAAGGTGACGGTCAATACCGATGTCCCGCTTCTGCAGACCGAATCCCAGGAGATGTCCACCACTCTCGAGGCAAGGGATCTCTCTCAGCTGCCCGAGACCGGCCAGGATTGGGAAAACTTCACCATCCTGATTCCGGGCGTCACCGGAACCGCTTCGGGTGGAACCGCCGCCAATCCGTCTCAATTCGGCTCGGCCAACGGAAATCTTCCCTATGCGAATATTTCTCTGGATGGTTCTACGATCGCGCTGGTGAACTCTTCCAGCGCCCCCGCTTCCGTTCTGGAAACAGTCGCCGAGGTGCAGGTCGTCACCTCCGACTTCTCCGCTCAATACGGCATTGGTGGTATCCAGTACAACCAGATCAGCAAGGGGGGCACCAGCCAGTTCCATGGCGCGGCCTATGAATACTGGCAGAACAGTGGGTTGAATGCGGCCAATTACGGTTTTGGCAACAAGATACCCGTAAACTACCTGCGCTACAACAATTATGGTTTTTCCATCGGCGGTCCGATTTTGAAGAAGAAAATGTTCTTCTACTTCAACTACGACAAGACCGATAACAACACCGGCGCCAATTCGGGATACGCTACCCTCCCGACCGCGGCCGTATTGAGCGGAGACTTCACCGGCTTCCCGACCATCTACGATCCGACAACCCAGGTCGTCACCCCGACCGGCACTGTGACACAGCCGGACGGCACGATCCAGAAATGCCCTTGCGTTACCCGCAAATCCTTCGCCGCGGAATATGGAAATGGCAACAAGATTCCGCTAGCCCTGCAGAGTCAAGTCGCCAGAAACATCGAAGCCTACTATCCCACTCCGGCCAACCATCCCTCCACCGGCAAGTTTGTTCCAGGCATTTTTCAGCCATCGAGCGGGATTTACCAGAACAACTACTACTACAGCATTCCAGAATCCAGCCCGATCACCAAGTACTTTGGCCGCCTGGATTATGACTTCTCGCCCACCAACCGGTTGACGGTTTCCGACGTTCAGCAGGATAGCCCATCCGTTGGGCGCTAAGCTTCTTCGGCTGCCCCCTCGCCTGCCAAACCATTGACATTGAAGACCAGTCGGCGCAGGTCTCGGATGTCTGGAACATCAGCCCCCAAACCATCAATGAAGCCAGATACGGCTTCGACGCAGGGCTCGTCTTTTTCGAAGACGCCACTTTCGACAAGAACTATCCGCAGAAAATCGGATTGCAATTCGCCAAAGCCAACGTCTTTCCCACTATTAATATCCTCGGTTACAACGGTTTTTCCCCGGGGACCAATGCGATCCTGAAGCAATTCACGTACGCTCCGTCCGACGTTTTCACCATGATTCGCGGCAAGCATGTCTTGCGCTTCGGGGGTGAATTCCTGATGTACATCAACAACGCCACCACCTGGGGCAACCTGAATTCCTCGACCATGAACTTCGGCAGCAACGATACCTACACCCAGCAGTATGCAGGGGACACCGCAACTGGATCTAGCTATGCCGACTTCCTGATCGGGGACGCAGGTTACTGGGGAGCGGGTGTTTCTCCGGAATTCGGCGGCCGCTACAAAACACCGCAGTTCTTTGTCCAGGACGACTACAAGGTGATGCCCAACCTCACGTTGAATCTGGGAGTGCGGTACGAAATCCAGCATGGCTGGAATGAAGTCCATCAAAACATGGAGAGCTTCGACCCCACCATCCTCAACCCCGCCACCGGCACGCTCGGCGCCATGTGGTTCGGAACGACCCACACCAATGGCAGAAGATCCCTGCAGGCGACGGTATGGAATGATGTCCTGCCGCGTCTGGGATTCGCCTGGGCGCCGAAACCGACGACGACCATCCGCGGCGGATTCGGCATGTATGTCTATAACTACAGCATCGGTCGAAACGGTTACGGCGCTTTGGGCGGAGAATCTTCCTACGGTGGAAATGCCCTCGACCTCAATGGCATCAACCCCGTTGTCAACCTTTCCTCCAGCGGCGCCAACCTGCCTTTTATCGGCCCAGACACCAATCCTGCGGCGCTGAACGGGCAAAGCGTTACCTATGCACAGTATCACGAGCCCGATACCAAGATCATGCAATGGAATCTGGCTATCCAGCGCGCGTTCGGAAGCAGCATGGTCGGACAGGTCGCCTATGTGGCCAGTCACGCCTACAACCTGCCCTTTGCCGTGGATATCAACCAGATCCCGCTGGGGAAAATCTCGCCGACGGACAGTAACGCCGACCGGCCGTACCCCCAGTATCAGCAGATCGGCGGGCAATCCGGCTATAACAACGCCATGTCCAACTACAACTCCCTGCAGGCATCCATCACCAAACGCCTGACCTCCGGGTTCAGCCTCAATTTCAATTACACGTGGTCGCACTTCCAGAACGAAGCGGATACCTCCGCCAACGAGGGCGGCAACGAGGGCTCATTCGCTTACCAAAATTCGTATGACCCGAGAGCCAACTATGGCAATTCGAACTTTGACGTTCGAGATGCCTTCAAGGGATACGCGGTCTACCAGTTGCCGATCGGGTTGGGCAGAAGGTTTTTGAACACCAATCGGATCGTGGACGCAGTGATCGGGGGATGGCAAGCCACGGGAACGATCGTGGAGCAGACTGGCAACCCCTTTACCGTCCTCGTCAATGCGAACAATTATGCGGGATCCGGATCGTTGTATCCCAATCGCATCGGCAACCCTAACCTCAGCCATCCCAACATCCATCAGTGGTTTAATCCGGCTGCGTACGCGTATCCACTCATCGGAACGTTCGGTACGGAAAGGCGCAACAGCCTCTACGGTCCGGGTATCAATGAGGTCAATCTGTCTGCTGGCAAGACTTTTGCACTCTGGCGGACCATGCAGCTCCTCATCCGTGGCGATGCCACTAACGCGTTCAATCATCCCAGCTTTGGTAATCCAAACTCTGGCTTGACCTGCACCGCACCTGGAAAGCCTTGCAGCGCCAGTAACGTCACGGAAATCAACAGCACCACAGTTGGCGGACGTACCATGCAGCTAGGCGCTCACTTGGAGTTCTAGTCTTTCCGGCATGGAGACGGCGTTCTCCTCCGTCTCCATGCCTTCTCTCTCTGCTCCTTCGATATCATTCCAACGTGGTTCTCGTTCACTTAGCATTCATTCCTATGTTCCGGGTTGCTCAAATCGCCGGCTCTCGCACCTGGACATTGCGTCTGGTTCTTCTTCTCGCTGTCTTGTGTTCCTCGGAGGTGTTCCTCGCGCAGTCGCTGACTCCGGCCCAGCTTCATGCTCAACGAGCGCACGAATTTCTAATGCAGAAGAATCCGAAGCTCGCGATCCCCGAGCTCAAGGCGGTGCTTGCCACCGACCCGACCAACCTCGACGCGCAGGCAAATCTTGGTGTCCTGCTTTTCTTCCAGCAGAATTATTCCGCAGCCGTTCCCTATCTCCGCCAAGCGGTTGCACAAGATCCTGGCCTGAGCAAGATCCACGCACTGCTGGGTCTTGCGGAGCAGTATTTGGGGAAGACAGACGATGCGCGTATCGATTTGGAGGCTGCCGTGCCTCAACTTACCGAGCCGGCCATCCGAGTCCAGGCGGGTTTGACCTTGATCGAGATCGATGCGGCCTCGCAGAACCTGACCAAAGCGGCAGACGTTGTCGCGCTTTTGCGAGAGGTCGCACCTACCGATCCGCGCGTCCTCTACACGGCCTATCGGATTGCGACAAAACAGGCGGGGGAGGCGATGCTTTCGCTCTCGCTCGTCGCTCCCGACTCCGCTCAGATGCATCAGGCGATGGCGCAGGAATTGGAGCGGGCGCGAGAGATTCCTGGGGCGATCGCCAATCTACGCAAAGCGGCTGAACTAGACCCTCTGCTGCCGGACATCCACTACGAACTTGCGGAAGCGCTCAGCCTAGCAGACGACGCAAAGGATAGATCGGAGGCTGAATCGCAATACAAAATCGCGCTGGAACAAAATCCTCGCGACGCACGCTCAGTGGTAGCGTTGGGAAATCTCGCGAGGGAACATGGCGATCTTACGGTAGCCGATGGCTACTACCGGAAGGCCTTTGCAATTGACGCGCATTTGCCCGAAGCTGCGATCGCTCTCGCCAACGAGGACGTCGATAACGAAGATTTTGCGGCAGCCGCGTCGAAGCTCGAGCAGGTACTACAGGATGATCCGACGAACATTCTTGCCCATTACCTCCTCATAGGCGTCTACAGACGCCTTGGAAGGCCGAAGGATGCCAAGCGAGAGCTCGATGCATTCCAGCGCTATACCAAGATGAAGGAGCGTATGCGGACAATCTACGACCAAATGCGGCAGCAAGCGCCCCGTAATGAAGCCACTGAAAAGGAATCAGTGAAGTAAGCGGCACCCTCGGCTTATCAAATATCTGGCCAAGTTCGGAAGTGAAACATCCCTTGCGAGCGCTTCTTTTTCGCGAAACAGTGTTGTAGATCCCTGAAAGTTTCGAATACCTAGGTAAAGACTATGCGTAGACGCGAGTTTCTCAAGATGAGTGCGGCAGCCGCGAACGCCGTGGCTCTCGATCAAACCCTTTTTCCGGCGATTCTTCGCAGTGAGATTCTGGCGACTGCTCCGGCACCTCTAAGAGCGGAGCGCAATCTTGACCGCCATCGGTTCGGCGTGAATTACGTTCCTTCCAAAAACTGGTGGTTTTGCTGGAACGATTGGGATCGGGATTCGATCATGCGCGACCTTGATGCCATTGCAGCTATCGGTGCGGACCATCTACGCGTGCAGTCTATCTGGCCGTATTTTCAACCCAATCCAAATTGGGTGAGCCCGCCACACCTGGAACGATTGGACGGGCTGCTCACTCTCATGGGCGAGCGTAACCTGGATGCCCTCGTGACCGTTTTCACCGGCCAGTTAAGTGGTTGGTTCTTTCTGCCGTCTTTTAACTGCGCTGGCGATGGCTTCTTTACAGACAACATGGTGTGGACGGCTCAGGAGGTGCTGATCCGCAAATTGGCACAGGTCTCGAAATCGCATGCAAATTTTATCGGTTTCGACTTAGGAAATGAACTTAATACTTGCTGGAGCGCGCAGCCGAGCGTAGGCGACGCTTGGATGAAGAAGATGTTCTCGTTCATCGACTCCATTATGCCTGGCTATCTCAACATAAATGGCGTGGACCAAGCGCCATGGTTCGAGACAACTACCTTTTCGCCGCAGGCCCTTATTGCCGATCAACACATCGCGGTGATGCATTGTTATCCGTTGTGGGCAGGCTCGTTAAAGTATGGGGGCGCCATGGGTCCGCCAAGCGTAAATCTTCTAGCGTCAATGGCAGCGCTGATCCGGTCGTACGCAGGTACTCAGCAGAAGCCGATCTGGGCGGGAGAATTCAATACTTGCATCCAGTCATTGACGGATAAAGAACAAGCGGAATGGCTGGAAAAGGCAGTCCTTGCGGCGATGGCGGAAGGGGTGAGTTGGTTCACCTATTGGGATAGCCACGACTTGGATCACAAGTTCGCGTTCGGCCCGGAGGAATATAGCCTCGGGCTGCTCACAAACAGCGGCGCAGTAAAACCACAAGGCCGCATGTTCAAAGAACTGGCCGATGCTTATCGTGGAAAGCCTGTAGCTTTTCCTAGCCGCTCCCTGCCACCACCACCTCCCACGGAACGAAACACAGAAGCTTCCTGGCAATGGATGCTGGACTGGATGGGATGGCAACCTAAGGCTGCGGGAATCAAAGGCTGAAATCGATAGTGCAAACACAGGTTCGATTTGAAGGTTCCTGAACGCAGATCAAACCCGCAGTAGCTTGGAAGCAGCGAGCGGCTCAGAATAGGAGTGCATGTGCATCGAGAAAAGAAATCGGATATTTGGGCCAAGAGTGTGCTGCTGGCTGCGGCCGGCATGTTTCTTGCGCTTTTTGCCCATTCTGCGAGAGGAGAGGTTCTACTGCCGAAGGTATTCGCCGATCACATGGTCATTCAGCGCCGCATGCCAGTGCATGTTTGGGGCTGGGCAGCGCCACATGAGAAAGTAAGCGTCACGTTTCGCGGAGAGGCAGAGTCTACGACTGCCAACGATTTAGGTCAATGGGAGGTGTACCTGACACCTGGCGAGGCGGGAGGGCCATTTCCGCTCGAAATAGACGGTACCAATGAGGTTGTTTTTAAGGATATTCTCGTTGGCGATCTGTGGATTGCCTCGGGCCAGTCAAATATAGAAGATGAATATCAAGCTAGCTCCGGTATGGCGACAAGCTGTTTGTACGTGATGGTTTGTGTGCTGATGCAGGCCCGCAGCAGGCGAGTCATCAGGTCGGGTTCCATGGTGCGGCGGTTGAGCCTGTAGTTGAATTCGGCGACATAGTGTGGAAGATGTTTTTGCTCCACCTTGTGATGGGTGCCGAGCAGAAAGCGCTTCAGATTGGATAGCGTGAAGTGCACCCAAGGGAAAAGACTGTGAGCAGGCTCATCCTGTTTGGACAGGGTCGTTGCCGTGTGCTCAAAGCCCTTCTGCTTCAGGCGACGATAGCCATGCCAGCCATCGGAGAGAATGTGGCTGCCGGGTTTGACTTTATCGGCGAGGAACTTCTCCAGCGTTTCTGTGGCAGCGTCGGGAATCACCTCCAGAGCGGCAAATCCCGGAACCGGCTTGTGGCCCGGTTTGCCAACTCCGCGCCGCTCCACCGCAACGGCCACCACCGATTTGGTCCGCACACCTCGGGTGCCGCGTCCGCGCCGCCCCTCGCCATGCTCCTCACCGCCTACATAACCCTCATCGACCTCCACCAGTCCGCTGAGCCGGTAGCCCTGATCGCGGTCACTCATCGCCTTGCGGATCTTATGCAGCATCAGCCACGCGGTCGGGTAACTGACGCCGATCTCCTTGGCCAATTGCATCGCAGAGATGCCCTTCTTGTCGTGGCTCATGCGATAGATCGCCCAGAACCAACTGCTCAGCGGAGTCCGCGTCTTGTGAAAAATGGTCCCCGCTGTCACCGAGCACTGGTAGGCGCAAAGCGCACACTCATGCACCTGGCGCGCCGCCATGTATCCGCAGCTCGGACCTCCACAGCGCGGACATGCGAATCCCGCCGGCCAGCGTTGCCGACTCAACTGCTCCCCGCACTGCTGCTCGTCTCCGAACGATGCCCTGAACTCACGCACCGTCATCATCCGACCCCGCTTGCTCTTCCCTCGCTTCTTCATGCCAACAAGACTATCGCTGTTTCTTCCCCTGAGCAAGCTTGATATTTATCTTCGGCAAATCCAGCAGGCAGGTCTGAGCTACGAAAACCTTCGCAGCAAATCCTGGGATGAGTTTTCAAAACCGGATTCCCCGCCACTTCACGTCGTCTTTACGGTCTGCGACAACGCTGCGAAAGAAGTTTGTCCAATCTGGCCGGGTCAGCCCATGACGGCGCATTGGGGAATCTCCGATCCCGCTGCCGTAGAGCGTACATCTGAGGAAATCGAGCGTGCCTTCAGTCAAGCCTTCGCTACGCTCGACCGCCGCATCAGTTTATTTCTCAGCCTTCCGGTGGCAACCTTGGACAGCTTTGCTCTTCAGAAGGAAATCAATAGCATCGGGAAACGCTGATCCTGTCGCTCCCGTGGATGGCCTAGTGTGAATTACGCGCAGCAAAGCCTCTGCGCTCGAAGTCCCGCTACTTCCGGGGTAGTAGCGTCTGTATCTCGCGCTGGAGACGGTTGAGATCGACAGCTCCTCGATGTTTGAAACGGATTTTGCCACTCCTGTCTATCAGGAAGGTAACGGGGAGACCGAAGATGTCGCCGTACATCTCTCCGATCTTCTCGTCTCCCATCACAACCGGATAATTCAATTTGTACTTCCGATATGCGGAGCGCATTGGTTGTGCGTCATCATCCATAGAAATCCCGATGACTTGTAGACCGTGCGCTCCATACTCTTGCTGCCACTGAACGAAGCGCGGGATCTCGGCAAGACACGGTGCGCACCAGGTCGCCCAAAAATTGAGCAGAACCACTTTGCCGCGATAGTCCGCAAGATTCATTTGTTTGTGGTTCAGGTCCATTCGAGAAAAGTTGGGAGCACTGCGGTAGATACTCGGCCTAGAAGTTGTGCCTCTTGCATCAAGAGAGTTGCCTCCGGCTGACAAAGCCGCCATCAGCAGTAGCAGGAGAACCATGCGTTTCGAGTTTGTTCGGGGAAACACGTTTCGCAGCATCCTTGGCCCCTATCGGCCTTTTGCGACCGGGTATCCCTTGTCTACCCAATTGGTCCCAAAGTTATCGGCAAGATAGAGCGCTTTGACGCGAGTGAAGCCGAGAGCGTGTAACTGCCGATATGCGGGCCGAATGTTAGGGCACTTATTCCACGGACAACATCCGCAATAGATGATGAGGAACTGATTCGACTTCAGCCCCTTCACGCGGTCCCGGAGTGCCTGGAGTCCCGAATCCCGCCCTCCAGCGCCAACATATTCCGACCCGGGGATATGCGCCTCAGCGTAGAGGACATGCGAGCCGACCTGTAAAATCAAGGGCTTCTCGCCCTCGGAAGAACGTAACATCTGTACGAGTTCCTCCGGCTGCTCCAACTGTGCCGCGGGAATGGTCGCATCTGCTGAAGAGGTTGGTGCGGCTTGCAGCGCAGCGGCTGACTGCTCAGCATCTGTGTTGACACAAAGAATAGACAGAATCGCCAACAGACATGCCGCGAAGCTGTATCGAAGGAAGTATTTGTTCATAATGTACGCCTCTTTTCTCCTGTAACGGGTTGCAAAGAACTTATTGGGGAGCTTCGTTGCACCAGGGTCTCCCGCATGGTCAACGCGACAAGCAGCCCGGTGAACACGGTTAGACCGCCAATCGTGGCAATGGCCCTGCGGGTTCCGAAGGCATCGGCCAGGACGCCCGCCAGAATGGCCCCAATCGCATAACCGCTGTCGCGCCATAACCGATAGACTCCAACAGCGGAGGCACGCCAGCTCGGCTGCGCAACATCGCTAATGGCCGCCAGAAATGTCGGATACACCATCGCCGTGCCGAGTCCCAGCAATGCCGAGGCCAACGCCCAGCCCGCAAACCCGCTCAACATCGTAAGCAGGAGAATGGCTATTCCTTGCAGCAGCATTCCCCCGACAATCAGCATTTTCCTTCCAATACGATCCGAGAGAGCGCCAGTACCCAGTTGCCCCAATCCCCAAACGGCTGGATACAGCGCCACCAGTACGCTGATCTTTTGAATGGACAGCCCGCGAGAGGCGAAGTAGAGAGGAAACAGTCCCCACGCAGTGCCGTCGTTCAGGTTATTTACCAGCCCCGCGAAACTGATAGAACACAGCGTACGATTCCGCCAGCTCGTCAACACAAATACTTCCTTGAAGGACTTTACCGGAGCGGTGGTGCGCTGCTCCCGCGATTCGACCTCCATGTGCCTGCGGGATTCATGAATGAAGAGCGCCGAGATCAGCAAGCCTGCTATGGCGGCGGATTCTCCGATCGCCAGCATGGACATGCGAGGCCCAGAAACGGCAGACAGGTAGCCCGCCCCCAGCGCAGCCAGCGAGACGGCCACATACCCGGAAGCCTCATTGATTCCCATCGCAAGGCCCCGCCGTTTCGGCCCCACAAGATCGATCTTCATGTTGACGGTTGTGGACCAGGCGAGACCCTGGTTCATGCCCAGGAAGATATTGGCCGCCACTACCCACGACCATGCTGGAGCGAAGTAAATCAGAACAGGTACAGGAAGGCCAGCCAGCCATCCGGTGAGGAGCACCGGCTTTCGTCCAACGTGGTCGCTCCACCGGCCAGCAAATAAATTTGCGCCCGCCTTGACCAAGCCAAAACTCACCAGGAAGGACAGGATCGCCACGCGCGATTTCAGGCCGAAATCATGTTCGGCAAGAAGCGGAAGCAGGCTGCGCTCCGTGCCCACCATCGTTCCGACAAAGCCGTTGACGAGCACAAGCAAAGTGAACTGCTGCCAGTTGGCAAGCAGCCCGAGCTTCGGTGCCGTGCGGCTATTAGCTGATGGCACAGCGGTTCGCTCCCGCTTCCAGTTCGGTGACATCCACGTCCGGCGATGCACCCGTCTCATTCAGTTCGGTAATGCGGTCATAGTTGGGTGGCGTCGGCGGAATTCTTGCGATGATTCTTTCCGTAAAACTTTCCTCTGACAGAAGCCACTCGTTAAGCTGGGCCGCAATGTCCCCCAGCCGGGCCGTAAGGACTGCATTGTCGAAAGGAACAGGTGTACTGGTGTGCCCGGGAAAGATTCGTACACCCGGCTCCAGCGCAAGAATCTTCTTCAAGGAGCGATAGAGCTGGCCCGCCCGTTCGCTGGCCTGAGTAGAATTTGCATGCAGGTCAGGACGGCCCACACCGGAAAGAAACAACGTATCTCCCGTAAACAGCGCTTGCCGATCGACAAAATAGCAGGTGCTTTCGCCGGTGTGCCCAGGAGTATGGATTGCCTGCAGCACGGAATCGCCAAAGCGCAGTTCGCTGCCGTCCTCCAGAACACGATGAGGGAAATGCACGCGATTCTGTTTTGGCAGCCATAGCTCTGCGCCAGCTATCTCCGCAAGTCGCTTGGAACGCGAGAGGTGGTCGGCATGGATGTGCGTATCGAGAACGTAGCGAATATTGACGCCGCGCTGCCGAGCCAACGCAATGTACAGCTCCGGTTCCAGAGAAGCGTCGATGACGATCGCCTCGCCGCCAGAGCAGAGCAGATAGGAAAGACATCCCTTTCCCGTGCGGCGCACCTGAAGCACATGCATTTGCGACAGGTCCATCTCTGCAATGTTCCACGCCAGGCTCCACGCCTGCATGCCGCCCAGCAGAGAAACCGCTGGTACGCCAGCCTCAACCAGTTGTTTGGCCGCTATCTCGCTGACGACTCCCCGATTGCAAACTGTGACGACTGGCACACTCTCCGGCAGCGGAACGGTGGAAAACAGATCGCGCTGGCCTGCTTTGAGAGCTTCATAGGCATTGACGTGGACACTGCCGGGAATCGACCATTGCGCTCGATCTTCATCCAAGCGCACATCCAGCACCGTGACCGGGCGCTTTTCTTCCAGCCATTGCCGAAGCGTGCGAACATCGATTTGTTGATCCATGATGTAGCTCCTCTTACGTCAGCGGAAAGGTCTCGACAGGAAAGCCTCGGATCTTCCAGTCCGGAAATCCTTCCGTCAGGCGTGTTGCGCGGAAGCCCTGCTTGCGGAGTGTTTTCACTGCCTCGTCGGCAAAAACGCAATAGGGGCCGCGACAGTAGGCCACGATCGTCTTCTTTTTAGAGATTTCCTTCAGGTGTGTCGCCAGTTCCTCCACAGGAATCGACCGCGCGCCCCGGATGTGACCGGCGCGGTATTCCTGCTCCGGGCGAACATCGAGCACGACAACGCTTCCGGCTTTAAGCTGTTTCAGCAGGTCCTCGCAGGTGGTAGCTTCCAGTCCTTTGCGGTCCTGGAAGAAGCTCTCGACCACACGCTCAATTTCAGCAAGCTGCATCCCGCCCACCTCGCGCAGGTTCAGCCACAGCCGCAGCACGTTCTCGTCGCTCAGGCGATACCGGGCATAGATCCCTTGGCGGCGCACATCCACAAGGTGCGCACTCCGAAGTACCTGTAGATGCTGCGAAGTGTTGGCGACGGACATTTCGGTTTCTACGGCAAGCTCCTCGACAGCCCGCTCGCCTTGCGCAAGAAGCTCCAGTAGCTCCAGCCGGCGGCCACTGGAAAGCGCCTTGCCGATCCGCGCAAACTCCTCAAACAACTCTGCCTTGAATGCTTGTTTCGACGAGATTTTCATATTCAATGCTTCAACCATGTAGTTGGATAATTACTTATTGGTTGATCTCTCCACATTCAATTATTCAATCATGTACTTGAATATGGGTCAAGCGACTTGGTATAACTTCTTTATGAATGAGCGTTCGCCCCGCCACTGGCATTCGTCGCACAGCGCATTCGGGCCGGAAGTGTGGATTTGCACATGATGCCGAACCTGCGCGATCTCTTCAGTCCGTTGGTCGGGGAACGCCCCTCGGTGGGCTTCACTGTATTGCTCGTCTTCCACATCATTGCAGGCCTTGTGTGTGTGATAGCGGGAGCCGTTGCAGCACTGAGTAAGAAACGGCACGGCCAGCACCCCTGGTTCGGCAAGGTCTACTATTGGGGGCTTCTTGTGGTCTTCGCATCCGCAACAGGCATGTCCGTGCTTCGCTGGTCGCGCGACTACTATCTCTTTATTCTTGGGGTGATTTCCTTTGGTGCTGCTTCGATCGCCTATCTCGCTCGAAGGATTCGTTGGCCCGGTTGGACCAGTTTTCACATCATCGGTATGGGTCTCTCCTACATCGTGCTGCTCACGGCCTTCTATGTGGACAACGGAGCCAAGCTCCCCTTGTGGGACCGGCTGCCAGCAATCGCGTACTGGACGATCCCAGCCATCGTCGGATTGCCTTTGGTGACAATTGCTGTCGGTCGTCACACAGGATTTCTTGAAGACCTCCGCACTTCGGCTCGTGTACTGATGCGAAGCCGTTTCAGGTGAAAGACGGTCAGCAACCGAGGCAATGGTGAAAATTGGATGAATGATGCCAGTGAAATCTACGAACCGATGTCCATTGGATCGATCAGGGGTGTGTTTCTATAAAAGATGCGTATGAATGAGTGTTTACCTCTGTTTCGTCACCGGCTTTCATCTCCCAGCGCATTCAGGCCAGAGGCCCTCGTGGAGGCTGTGCGAGCGGAACGCACAATGGAATCTGTCCATGTGCCGTCCATTTGCATACTGGACTTCGATGGCGATCTGACCGACTGGCTTGTACAAGCTGGATTGGCCCACCCATATCCAGGTTGGGCTTGCTTCCACACAACCATGTATTCCTTTGAAGTCGATGGAACGGAATGTGGGATCGTTGCCCGGACCATCGGCGGCCCATACGCGGTACTGGTTGCCGAACAGCTTCACGTCTCCGGCACCCGTGTTCTCCTCGGCCTCACCTCCGCAGGCCGCGTCAATTCCTCTCTTCCCGTACCCAGTCTTGTGGTCGCAACCAGCGCCATCCGGGACGAAGGGACTTCGTACCACTACCTGGCCGCTGCGGATGTTGTCGCTGCGCCCGCAAAATTGGCGGCCAATCTTTACGAAGGGCTGCAAGGGTTGGGGTTTCCGGTTTCGCAGGGGCTTGTCTGGACAACAGACGCGCCGTATCGCGAAACGGCGGAGGAACTGACGGAGCATGCAGCCAATGGAGCCTTGGCCGTCGAGATGCAAGCCGCTTCACTGTTTGCTTTCGCAGAAGCGCGTCACGTGGACGTGGGCATGGTGGCCCATGTGACCAACGCCATCGACCATACCGGAGAGCCATTCGATAAGGGTTCCGATGAGCATGGCTGGCATATCGTTCAGGCAATGTGCCGCGCTTGCATCCATAAGCCCGGGGGAGGCCAATAGCTGCAATGTGCTGGTATTGCTGAAGTAGGTCTGCTTGTGCTAGATGGAGCAGTTTTCGCCTGGTTCTCTATCTTTAAGCCACAGCTTATGTAGATAAAACTCAACAGCAACCGCAGCTTTCACCGCGCATTGCGCGATCCCCTTCGACGAACAATATCGGCAGAGCGGCAAGCGCAGCAGCGGAATCTATCCAATGGATGTGGAAGGTGGCATTGATCGCCAGGCCGACCAGAGTCAGGGCTGCAAGATAGGCGCATGTCGCGGATTGAACCGCGTCCGCGGCCAGAGCGCAGCTATTGGTTGCATGTGCCATCCTTCGTTTGCCCCAAGCGAGCAGGGGCATCACGATGAGCGCAGCTATCGTGATCCCAATCCCGAGTCCACTCGCCTCGGGTTGAATGCGATAGATCAAGGATGCTACCGCCGTGATTGCAACCACGGCCGCCAGAACAAAGAGCAGAATCCCTGCCCATCGTTCAGCGCGCTCTTTGCTGAGCGAAAATGTCGGCATGCACGACAAGAGCACAACGGTGGCTGACAATAGTTCTACAAGGCTATCGGAGCCGAAAGCCAGAAGAGCGGTGCTGTGCGCCTGTTGCGCTGAATAGAGCGACACAGCGGTCTCGATCAACATCCAGGCGATTGTGACGCCTTGCAGCCAACTGACTGTTTTCGACGTTGCCGCTGGATCAGCGCCGTTCTGTGTATTGTTCATGATCGGAGATCTCTGTTGGAGGATTTGTGCATCAACCGCTGACCATATCGAGAATTAAAATACTCAGAAAGCCAGCAAAAAAGATGACGGTCGTAGTGGAAGTGTCTTCCTGCTTATGGG
>JADEYI010000900.1_pt1 | contig 29434 bp, 34 predicted proteins | sample 8542331 | NCBI WGS metagenome assembly JADEYI01 (sample SAMN16510988, study PRJNA670497) | mine drainage metagenome | isolation source: biofilm near Copperflume 1 | place: Germany: Marsberg coppermine Kilianstollen | collected 2018-02 | reverse complement strand
TCCTGCCAGAAGCAAGGTGCGTCTGCAGACAAGCTGCAGTAAAGGCTGCCAAAATGAGATTAGGGCAGGGCTTATACCGGGAGGGAGGCGCCAAGGGGCTTGATGGCAACGGCCAGCTCCTGCTTCAGGGCAGCAGCAAAGGCCGGACCCATGTCGACGACATCAGAGTATCTGCATGACAGCGGCAGGCCACAATTCTCAGCCTCTTTTTGGCCCAGATTTAATAGCTGCGCGCCAGCAATGCTGGGTGAAGCATGCAAATAATTAATCTAGTATGCTTGGGAAATCATGTGACTGCAATGGTCCCTCTTCTCTCACTCAGGGCAGCAATGCCCAACCACTGTTGCAAATGTGGCAAGACCCGCGTTCCGTTTCCAATTTGAATAGCATGAGGTGAAGGTACGGGAGGTGCAGGCAAGTGACGCACCCGTAACGGGCGACAGCGCGGTAGAATCCGGGAGCGTTGGTAAGCGGCCGCAGCAGGAAGCGCTCCTCTGGGAGCACCGAAGACACCGGCACACTCCTGCATGGCATGCCTCTTAGTAATGCCAAATTTTCCGATACTGTACTTGATCAGCGGAATTGCTTTACTTGGACACCTATGTATTGAAGATCAGCTCAGCATAGTTCTCTGAGACTACGCCTTTGCAAGGAATTGAAGTGCATGTTCATCTACTCATACATGCTTGCAAGATCTTCCTTGACATTTCATGTCCTGAGCAGTATTATTATTATTATTATTATTATTATTATTCTTACACGCATTTCCTGCCGAAGGGAAGGTGCGTCTGCAGACAAGCTGCATGTAAAGGCTGCCAAATTCCTACTCCTTGTTGGACTCGCCAGATTGAAGCAATACCTAATCAACCGTGGGCACGATGCTCAGTATTTATACCGCCCCCCGCCAGCCGGGGCCTGTAATAAATACCGTAGCGTAATCCCGCAATACTGTCAAAGGAGGTCTGAACATGCCAGCTGCATGCTCAACATAGCAATTGCAGAGCACGCTGCTTGTTGGACAGCAGATGCAGCGAGAGCCTCACCGAACGGTGAGCAGGATGATGGTTTCGTAGACTGCCGGGAGGTTAGTCATCATGTGGATGAAGACAGGGGGCGCCTCTGAGACGGTGTCCGAGAAGACAACGCCCGTTCCGGGGACGCGAGTCACCACCTCGCCTGCGGCAAAGATACACTCTGTATTAGTAATCTTCTAACAACATTGTTCCTGCCAGAGGCAGGATGTGTCTGCAAACAACCTGAAGGCAAAAAGCCAACCCCATTTCACAAAGATCAAAAACAACAAGCTCGCGCAACTTGATGTATTTGTCAGGACCCGAGCACGGCCCAATCAACAGGCTCAGGATTCATACTGGCCCGCGCCTACCGCGGCCTTCCATCTCAGAAACCATTGTTCCTTGATTGGCATTACATGTGCAGCTGCCTCCTCAAGCTACAGAAGGAGCTGCAATGCAAACATGTGCAATGTGCGCTGTCATCATCTAGCCTCATTTACCCCTGCACAGGGGGCTATGTGTATTGCAGCTAGGCTGCAAGTCTGTGCGCGTGTTGCAACATACTATCTTGTGCATTGAGTAGCTGTTGGCTTGGAGGGTTGGAATTGGGGGGCTCGCCTGTTCTGGAGAGCAGCAGCGGCTGCTTGGAGCCGCCAAGAGTGATGCCCTCCTCGTCATCAGCCTCCTTCCCACTGCATCCAGAAACATATTCGATTTTAAGCTGCATGCGTCTTATCTAACCCACGGCACACATCACAAAAATCAATGACAGTGGAAGAGGCGGCACGCTGCACAACTTACATTTAACAGCTATATGTCGGGACTTGTCTGCAGACGCACCTTGCTTCTGGCAGGAAAAGCGTGTAGTAATAATAATAATAATAATAATAATGATGTTGGGACTTGGCAGGAGTTTGGAAATCCTCAAGCAACCCTCTACAGCGCAGGGGCATAGAATGTCAAACCCTGGGTATTTATAATACAGGGGGAGGATGTCAGGGACTCACTTGGAGGGGGCACCGCGCCACCACTAAGAGTGAGGACCCGTCACTGAGAGGGGGGAACCGGCACAAGCAAATATGGGGGACTCGTTTTGGGGGACCCAGTGCTGTTGGTAACAGGGGGGATTTTCTGGGCGGGACTTAGCGCCAGTACAAACAGGGGGGGTTTTGGGAGGGGGGCCTGAGTGCCATTAGTAAGAGGGGGGACTCACTGGGAGGGGGGACCCAGGGCCAGGACTTGCTCCAGGTACTGCGAGTTGGCCTTGACGTAGACGCTCTTGCGCTGGCGGCCGTAGAACCAGATGGCGCTGATGGCAAACACCACTGCTGACAGCGCGATGGGGAACCAGCCGCCTGTTTCACAAAAAAAATCACAGAATATTTGAGTCAATTTCATCAATGTTTCCAAATACTCGAGCAGTTTTTGGAGGCAGCCACCTGTTTCACGCAGTGCACAATATGATCTTTAAGCCGGGTTTCACTCGATAAATGAACACCTAAGCTCCCATTCAATGGGAATGAGACACATGGAGTCCCCTTTGAGTCATGCCAAAAGTATGAAGACTGCAGGTTAGAAGTGTGGTTAGTAACTCATTCCTGAGAGAGCACAAACGAGCGACAGGCTGCCTAGAGAACGCAGTAAGCACTAGTAATATTAGTAAGAAGACATGTGTCATAACAGTCGTCCCTTGAGAACGCAGTTGTTGTTCACAGGACTATGACCAGAGCAATCTCTCGGATTGAGTCTGACATGCAGCCGCGCCAAGCAGCAAGGGCTTCTGCTGCAGTGACATTCAGAGCCATGCATGAAAAGGACGCTAGTGAGCAAGATGGATGCTCAGTGAAAAGCAAAAGCAAATAGAAAAAGGATTCTCACCGTTGAGAAACTTGAAGAGGTTGGCAGACAGGTAGGCGCCGTCGATGAGCAGGAACAGCGCGTAGACTGGAAGGGAGATAAGAGGGTTGACGTTGTAAACGACCATGGAAGCCAGAAACATCAGGTTGGTGGTGATCAGCTGCACAGCATAGCAGCCGTCAGGGTGACTCAACTGCTTCTGTTTCACTTGAAATTTATATGCATGCTTGCACCGAGCGACTAAATTCTTAAGCCCTTGCCTTTCTTTAGAGCCTCCCTTGACTTATGCCCAACCATATGTCAACACACACAAGTGCACACCCAATGGTCTCTCTGTGTGCACTTTGCAGCTCTGGTCTGCAAAGACTTCTTTGTTGTGCCCAATTGATAAAGATAGATGTTCCTTTTGCCCCTGCAATGCGCCTCTGAATAAGACCTGGCACTGCATGATCTAATAAGAGTGGCTCACATGACACCGCAAGAAGCGCGACTCACCGTGGCAATGCAGCAGTGACTAACAAGAAGTCATCCTGACAAAGCAATGACTGGTCGTGACTCACCATGACAAACGTTACGGCAACACCGTAGCCGTTACCGATCGCGGTCCCGTTCTGGAACCCGGCCACCACCGCAACGGTGAGCACCATCAGAATCCAGTTGATCCAGGGGATGTAGATCTGGCCCACGATGACTGATGAGGTGTGGATGATGTTGAGCCGAGGGAAGCAGCCCAGATTGATCGACTGCTTGATGATCGAGAAGGCTCCCGAGATCATGGCCTGCCGCATGCATACCAGGCAATATCAGTCAATTGGCAGTCATAGCACATGGCTTCTAGCCCAGTGTTATGATTCTAATAAGGCTCGCGCATTCATACAGACCGGTCACAAAGGTACTTGCATTATGCTGCGCCAGAGTCTGCGCGTGCAACATCTGCTGCAATTTTCTGAGACCCCTTGCCCCTAATGTGACGATTGGCAAGGGGTTTCAAATTTTGAGGTGATGTGCTGGGCCTGATCAGGAGCCGAGCGGCTTCTGCTCAGTCTATGGCCACGCATTGTACAGCTCCACTCTCTCATGGGATATTATATCAAGTCAGAGGAACACAAGAGGGGTTGCAGCTCCCAGCTCATATACACGATGACCGTTTGGCCCCGAAAATGGATATCTTGATCGTCATTTCTAAATTGAAATTGAAATTCGAATTTGAATTTGAATTTGAGCGTGCCTGGCTGGCGACGATGGCGGCGAGAACTGCGACGACAAACATGGGCCAGTAGACTGGGGAGGGAATGCTGGCGTAGAACGTGGTCGAGTAGGAATCTGGGTTGACCATCAGGAAAGCCGCCTGGCCCAGGTATGTGATGATGAGCGAGGGGTAGGCCACAAACAGGAAGCTCAGCTGCACACCATACACAGAAGCTGTCTCAGTGAAAAAAAGTTGTCTGGCGCCGCAGGCCTGCTCTGCTTTGGTGCCCACAAAAGGTTCACATATAAAATGGCACAAGAGGTTGGAAAGCCACGTAAGGGAAGCTCAGCTGCATAGCACAGGGCGACTCTGTGTAAGTTGCAGAAAGGGAAACGCATCCTGACCAAAATTATTCCACAGCCATCATAACAAGAGCTCCGCATAGCCGGCAGGCGCGAAGCACACGGGAAAGGCAGCATATTGTGTATTTTGGAAGCACGGTGCATTCTTCACCCACAAAAAGCAACTGACGTGACCAGTGAATGCTTTTCAAAGGTGCTGTCGTCAAAAGCGCAGCACACTCACCCGGATGGATGCTTTTGAGAAGTGGCCCAGATCGGCGTACATGGCTTCTGTGCCGGTGATGCACAGCAGAGTTCCGCCCAGGGATGTCCAGCCGCTGAAACCTTTGCGTATGAAGAAGAGAAACAGGTAGTGCGGTGACAGCGCCTTGAAAATGGCTGCGCAGACACAAAACATGTTTTTTTGTCAAGCAATGATCTCTAGAGCCCCTTTCCAACGGGGCTCCGACGATGGATACAGCTAGCAGAAGGCGTGACATGCGTGATTGGGTACCTATGCAAACGGCTGCACAAGCCTTTTGACAAAGGCAAGTTCCCTAAATGCAGTGTAGCACGAAGCAAGGAAGCATGCGAATCGATTATGTCGGCTAAATTTTCCTGAGCTTGCAGCTTGTGACATGGTTGCAAATCCATCGCCTTGGCAGCACTGCGAAATGACATGGTTCCGCATGTACATGCTGCCTCACTTGCCCACTTGGGTTTGAATGGCTCTTTAAGATTGCCTCTTTGCAAGCGTATGGTCCGCAAGGGTTTAAAGACTCGAAGGGGTCTCACCGGGGTAGTAGATGATGATGTTGTAGAGGTTGATCATGACGTTGGCCACAAACCAGATGAGCACGATCGGCGCGAATGTGAACCCGACTTTGCTGGTGCCCACTCGCTGGAAGACAAACAGCAAGATGAGGATCGCACAGCTGATGCCCACGATCGCACCTGCAAACACGAAGCAACATCAGCAGTGACCTTGCAGATAATGCTTTTCACAAGGTACATGCCTTCTGGCTGCGGCAGTCCATCATGCCCGCAACTCTGCCTGCTATATTCTTGGGTAATGTCTCTTTTTTCCCGCTTCAAAATGCCCGCCATGCTCTGATTTTTACTCTGACAAACAGGTACTTGACATGATGAGGTCATGCTAAAAGCCAAACGTCACACATGCACAGGGAACAAAGACGTCTGATCGTCGAAGATAGGACGGGAACTGAATCAGGCATTCCGCCAGATCAGCACGTGCATGCCAAGATGGGCTGTGCATGTTTTGAACATTGCGGAAATGTTAGTGTTTGGGATGCAGGATTCAGAATCCCAACGATAATCAGATGATGACCAGATCAGGCCGCACCGGTTGTAATGCTGGGCGCTGCAACTTGGATGCCAACGACAGCGGAGATCACAGAGATAGCCGGAGTGAGCACTCCATCTCCAATGATCATGGACGTGGCAAGAAGCACAACGGCTAGCAGAAGCATCCGGGCGCCCTTGGAACTTCGCAAGAGCGCGGCGATCTGCGAGGTGAGTCATCCGGGGTGAGTCATCGTCAGTCATGCTTGACACCTGGATTGCCTCCCAATTTGGAAGCTTGCACCTGAGGCCTAAGATCGGCATTGATGGTTTCACACATATGTTGCTGAAGGGGGTGTGGCTTTGCTTTCTGTATGGCTATGGACTCAAGTCACTGATCAAAACCAAGGTACATGCAAGAAATACAAGGCATTACAAGCGCCAAGCAAGGAGAAATGGCTACCTCAATGTGCAAACAGGAGTGCATCAAGAATGACAGTACATTCCCCAGGACGAGGATCACGAACTCAATCTCTTTTGCACGGTGTGGTTTAAACTTCAGACAAACTCACATAAGACAGCAAGCAGGTTGCAGCTATCAGATCTCCTGGGGGTATGCTGCTAGAGAGTTGGATGCAGTGAGCAAGAGAGAACAGAGGAAGGCTTGGCGCATGCCTTTGCGCCAATGGTGCGGGGTTTAGCGCGGGTGGACGACTCGATCATCTGCGCGCTGGTGTATCGGGACAGGTGCAGGTCTGAAGCGTTGGGCGATCCACTGCCGGGGGTTGATATGCCGGCGTAGCGGGTGATCAAACTATACAGCGCAAACGTTCCACCTGTGCACGCAGCACATATGAGGTGTTTGCAGATGGGTTTTGCTTGCCTATACGCTGAGTCCACTTCCTGAGGATTGCCCATCTTCGCCAGGCCTCATGTGGTTGAGGCTTGCGCAGCCACACACAGGCTGGCCCACAAGCTGAAAGGTGCTGCATGTCAGTTCTGTTTATGTGAGGCTGAGTATTTGCCACATTGTTGTGCAAGGATTTCACAGCAAATGCAAGCCAGAAGATGAAGTACCTTCGCCGTGGTCATCTGCTGTCAGCACAATACACACGTACCTGCACACAGCACAAGCAAACAGGATGTTACTGAGAGGAACTGCCAACGCACTTCCATGCTCCACACTGATGCATTCAGCCATCACCATGATCATATGAAGGTTGGCGGAAGCTCTCAGGCACCAGGCTGTGCATACAGGACAACTCTGAGGTAAGCACGTGGGAGGCAGAGTGAGTGCAAGGCCTCACTTGAAAACCACCACAAGGGTGATTGTCCAGAAGATGAGGCTCATGAGACCCTGCGCAGCAGCAGCAGTTTTCGCATAATGTACCGGGTTGGCCAGCATCTGTGCACATTCTGTGGCTACACACGAAACCCAGTGCAGTGAGAATGTCACAAGTCTATCTGCTTGTCACAGCGGTTGAATTGGGGACAGAGCCACAAGAGGCAGGGGTGACTCACTACAACGTCCTCCTGAGAGGGGCTGCTAGTGAAGGTGGAGGCATACACATACAGCGGCGATGTGCCAATGTCTGCACAGCCCACGTAAGATTTGTTGAGGCATGATCAAATAATAATTTATTCAAGTTTCCGGGTTCAGACTTCAGACAGCTTTACACAACCTTCAGATCCAGCTTGGCACATCATGAACGCAGTGCCAGACTGCCAGCAAGAGCCAGCTTTTAGGCAGTCTAAGTCAGGTCCGAGTGCACAAGAGGCATGTGCCAGGCGCCTTAGGCGCTGTGCTGTGTGCACATATGCAAGATTACGAGAGTGTATGGGACAGGAAGGCAGCAGGGCTCACCTCCATAGATGACACCAATGCTCCTGCAGGGACACACAATGTGATATCTCAGCACAATATTGGAGTGTGCTCACTGACACTTCTAAACCATTGTAGATCATGATCATTGGCCATGAACTTTATGCAGCAGACATAAGAAATTGTAATCACCTGTACGCGAGGCCAAGGGTGACTCCCCAAGTGGCTTTCTGCAGGACACAGCAATTCACGATTCAGACCAATAGCTTCATGGTATCAGATGCAAGCATTTACTATGGGCTATGAACAGGCATGCAATGGATGCAGTCTGTAAGCCTACACAAAAGAGCAGGCCTGCGATCCATACTTATCAACTTGCAAGGCAGCGAATACTGGGTAGCGGAAACTCGCGGAGGCGGAGAAACTTGAGGCTCCAGGGATGCATACCTTGAGAGACTGACTCTTCACGTTGCACTCGAGGTCACGGTCATCGTGAAGGGACACCGCCGCCTTCTTCGCCTGGGGCCGGCTGGCCTCCATTGGCTTCAAACTCTTCTTCGAAGCCAGGCCTCCGGTGCCGGTTGCTGCAGCTGCCATTCTGCAGCCAGTAATACCGATCAGAAACATTTGCCATAAGATTAGGACTTAGGAACGCCTGGCGGCTATGCTTTCCATAGGAATCTGCTCAGGTGCGAAGCTTGGCGAACGCCTTCTCCTACCAGCACAGCACGTACTGCCTCGTGAAAGGACTGCAATAGAGAATCGCAGCGCATGCTGATTTCTTTATGAGCTCGATGCACAAGTATGCTTATCACAGCAAGGGAACAAACGGGTGCAACCGTTGTGCCCAAGGTTTTCGCACCTGCAGATGCGCAGGAAGCTCACTGAGCGCGGCTGTCCGGTGCACCTACTTTCTGGCAATGCAGCTCCTGCGGTATCCAATGTTGAAGGATGGTCCGCTTGGATCAGGCTATCGCAGATACCTAGCGTCCGTCCGGAATGGAAGCTATGGCGCGAGAGATAATGGGAGACGCGGGCGTAGCTGCCCGGCCGAACAGGAAGCTACGGCAGGCGTTATCTCGGGTCACATGGACCCAGCTTCCTCCTGGACGGAAACTGCTTGCACAAGCAGTCCTCGGCCGAAAGCTTAGCCAAACAGATGGCTGGATGAAGCCAGCTTAGGACAGCATGGCATCTGAGCATATGTGCAGCTCACATGCTGATCATGAAGAAAAACTTAGCTGACTGCAGCTGTTGTAATTCATCACCAAGCTTTATGCACGCTCTCTGCTAAGTGCATGCAGCTCTCCAACGTCGCATTTAATTTACAAAATCAGTTTCTTCACTGCCCGCGCATGGCTTCAAAAAGTCACCTACCCAAGCTCACGGTACCTGCTACATCTACAGAGATCTCACCACGGGGCTTGCCCCTACCGTGTGCAGTGCTTACTGTTCACGCATTATTCGTGCAATGATAAGCTCGCACGGCCTTGTAAATCTGCATCTTTCTTCCGCTAGTTCAGTTTGGTGCATAGCATATTTTCTCAAGACAAGACTGGCTCTAGAGACTGGCTCAGACCTGCGTTTGTGATAAAAGCAGTACAGGAAGCATTGGCTGACTAGTGACAACACGGTGTTGACTGGACACCCTAGCTCAAGCCGCCTGCGCCTCATCAATGGTGTCTGCACTTTCTAAGAGGGCTTTGTCCAGGGGAATGCCACGCTCGAAGAGGCTCTGGCCGGGGTGTAAAACAGGGGCGCTGCCCAGACAGACATCTCCCTGGTACATGACAAATGCCTGCTGCGGTGTTATTGCGCGCGCCGGCTGCCCGAATCTCACCAAAAGCCCTGCAAGACACAAGCACCAAGTAAACTCTCTGCACGCCCGTGCAGTGAAGATCTAGGTCTTTACATTTAACTGGTTCCTTCTGTTAGCAAAATTTCCCGTAATGCCTCTCGGATGCCTTGCTTGGATCTGGCAAGTCCAACAAGGGGATAGGCTTTTGGCAGCCTTTAACTGCAGCTTGCCTGCAGGATGCAGCTTGCCTCTTGGCAGGAAAAGCGTGTGATAATGATTTGAATAATAATGCCTATCCTGTTCTCCAGCCGGATCAAAGGAAGACAAGGGCAGCCTAGAAGAATCTTCCATTTGGCAAAGTCATTCATCATCTTCGGTGGTCTAGTTGATGAAGAAGATGTAAGCTTACACATTGCACTCCGGAATGTTCTTGGGCGGCCTGCGGAAAGATGACTCACCAGGTGACTCATCAGCACCGTCGGCGTCGGCCAGGCGGCAGTGCGCGCTGCGCTGCAGCGCGTCTGATGTGGCGGCTACGGCGGCAGGCGATAATCCTGTCACGTCTTCCACTGTGCACTCGCGCAGCACCTGACGGTACCTGCAACAGCATTAGCGAGAACACTCAAGCCCTTTGCACTTCTTTTCCGTCTGTGCTGCCGAAAACAGCACAACCATGTGGGTCCATATTAAGTGCTGAGACATTCCTTCCTTGAGATTTGATCAGATGGTGCTGCAGCCTCCGGGCTACTTGCATTGCTCTTGGAAGACGATAGGCAAAGCAACACGCTCGCTTGAATTTACATGCAGCGTGATGCAGACCCTGAGGTGTGTTTTGTGAAGCACCTTCTGTGCAAGGAAGGACTTCGTACTAGTATGCAGACAGTTTGAGATAAGGAGCTACGAAAGAATCCCGCACCTGGCCTTGTATTGGCAGTGCAGGGGGGTCCCCGCAGCCAGTTCCGGTGGGGGGTCCCCCCCGATCCAGTGGGGGCCTCGCAGCGTAGCTGTGGCGCAGAAGAGCGCCGGGTGGTCCCGACCGCGCGCCACGTACGCGCGGCGTTCCCTCATGTCCTTCCCCACCACATACACTCTGCAGCAATGAGTAAATGTGAATCAATATCTAGTGGTACCTATCTTCCAGGGTCTCGTGTCTTGCTCTCAACAATTGTCATACCTTCCCGGTTAGAGTCATCTCTTGTCACCCTGTTTGCTCTATCTACTGGGGTTATGTATCTTGTCTGTCACCGACTGTTGTATCTGTTTCCTGTTGTCACTTTTTACTCTGAATCCAGAATTGTGCTCAGAGAGGTGACCCCTTCTCTTAACAGAGCAGGATTGCAGCATAAAGCGCCTCAGCATACCCCACTTACAGCACAAAACAAATGCTGCCATTGCAGCTGCAGCTGCGCCTTTGCACTAGCATCTAGACTAGAAGTGCCGCCCTGCCTCAGGCAGCCTTTGATACACCGCACTTTGCATGTAGCCTTCTCAAGACTATCTGGTCCTGAGGTATGGCGCGGTGACTCACCTTTCGGGCAGCCCGCTGATGCCGGCGCCCTGCCCGTGGGTCACGGCCGCCAGGTTGGCGCAGTTTCCCAGAGCTTCCCCGCTCTCCACGTCCACAAATGTCCCCGGGACCGGCTGCGCAAACTCGGCAATAAAGTCCCCAAACTGACGCCGCCCTGTCATGCGATTGAAGTAGTCAGACACTGGCTGGGCTGAGCAGTCTAATCTTTCTGCAGCAACAATACGTCAGCGAAAGAAAGAGGCTTGACGGAGGGCTCAACCTGCCTGGAATTCTCAAGGCTTTCAACAGTAAGAGAGACAGCATGTGCAAGGATTTAATGACTGGCTCCAAACCCCCACAACACGCTGACAGAGACGCTGTAAACATGGGTAGGGAGAGGATCCAATCCCCAGTCAACCATGACATGGACAGGTTGCAGACAAGTGACGAAAAGAAATGTTCTTCCAACGAGTCTTGATGTGGGGAGTGGGGCAGCAAACCGATGAAGCAGATGCCCGCGCTGCTCCTGCGGGCAGCGCTGGGCAGCCCGGCCGCCTCAGCCACGCGGCGTACCTCCGCCTTGCGCATGCCCCCAAGCGGAAACAGCACATCTGCATCACAATAGCACCTTCCCTTTATGGAAACAAACCGCAAACATAAAGCGTCAAATTGACCAGTTCTTAACAAGCGGAACTCCTTGAGGAATCTCATAGTCATCATACATTCACGCTATATAGTCGCCTGTATCCCGGGCACATCTATATGGCCCGCGGTGCTCTTCAAGAGTACAATTCTGCTGAGGGCTGAGTTTTGGCATCGAGCTAAAATGGCATTTTGAGTAGAAGATGAGACCAAGGAAATAAGGTATGAAACATAACAAGGGAAATACAATGGGACAGGTGCGGACGTCACCTGACAGAGCGGTGCCCTCCACGGATGCCAGGAAGTAGGATTGGTCTTTAGAGGTGTCCCTTCCTCGCAGCAGCTGCGGCCGCCCCGTCTGCTCACACCTGCGCAGTCCCATCCTATCCGCTCTTAAGCCTTGTAGATAAAGCCCCGCTGGACTCCGCATGATGACAACCTTGTCAAGTGGTATGACCAGTCGGTATAGGCATGTGGATTCCTTCAACTTGCATGACAGATGTCCCTGATCCGCGGCCGACTGTCTTGCCCTATCTGTGTAAATATATGCATGCGTATTCTCATACTGACAATACAAGGCAGTCAGGGAGCTGATGGTTGTCATCCCTGCAATGCAAGTTGCAGCATTGCTGGAATATATTTACATCTTATGGACAGTTCTGCGTCTTAGTCGAAGAGAAGCACTGCAAAAAATTGTATGCAGGCGGCAGAGAGATGTGGGTACTGGAGCCCACCTGCGGTGCGACCGTAGTGTCCTGTAAGAAATGCATGCGTGCATGACAGACATCTTTGTGAAGGGCGCCCACCTGCTAATGCGCGCATAGTGCCCGGTGGCGACACAGTCAGCGCCCAGGTCGCAGCAGAAGTCCAGCAGGGCGCCAAACTTGATGTGGCGATTGCACGCCAGGTCTGGATTGGGCGTGAGTCCTTGGCTGCACTGCGCACCAGTTGCAAATACACTGTCAACTGGCTGCAACTTTGATAATGTAGCTGTGTGGGAGAGTCTTATATGCATGGCGCACGATGGGGTAAATCACCCTTTTCTGGCTGTATGAAATACATCAACAGTAGGAATGGAGACAAGCAGAAAAGTTACATTACACGCTCAGCCTTCCTTAAGAACAGTCCTTGAGTACCTCGATTATCTTGTGACAAATGCAGAACCGCATGTATGAAATGTCTGTATGTAGCTACATGCAGGCCTTCTCAAGTTTCTTCGTTTGGACCCTATCATCCAGATGGGCCCTGTCTCCTATTGCCTAAATTGCATCAGCGCGCAACCATTGAGGAGCTGGTTCTATACCTGGGCGACAAACTCTGAGAAGACCTGCGTCCAGTACTGGCGCACAAAGTCTGCATGGTGGATCGGGATGCCCAGGTGGGCCGCCACGCGCTGCGCATCGGTCCAGTCAGCATGTGCGGAGCACGCTGAGTCACCCCTCTCCTCCGCCTCGTCCCAGTTGCGCATGAACACCCCGACCACATCATGCCTGCACAAGCGCATGAACACCCATTTCATTCTATAGTTTTGCGCAATCATGCGCAAGATGGAGTGCATGCGAGCCTGTCCCAGTTTCCAAAGCCATGCCAGTCCTTGTTTACATGGCGTGCCTATTCAGGTGTATGTCCAAGACATCCACGTTTGAGATGGCCTTGCTCTTTGCAACGAGCCCAACAGATCCTCCTGACCCTCTTCAAGCTTCGATCAGACACTTCCTTCAGGTAATCAAGTTATACGGTACATCAAATCGGCCTTAAATGCACAGCAGTGCTCTGTCACTAGGACGCACCCTTGCTGCTTCAGCATCCAGGCAGCCACGGCGGAGTCAACGCCGCCGGACAGACCCACTGCCACAGTCCTCTTACCCTCCACCTCGCGGCCCCCAACCCACGTCTTAATCCCCCTCGCCGCCCCAAAACCTCCCATCGCCGCCGCCCCTTGCGCTCGCACTTGCGACAAGAGCAGGCTTGCTCGTGGCAACTGTCTCTGGTGCATGCTCGCCCTCTCGGCTAGGCTGTCAGTCGAGGATACAGGGAGGTTCCGCGACCCCAGAGATGCGCCGGTGCTCGGGCCTGCACTGTAATGGCTGCAGTGCCTGCCAGCAAGCACCTCCGCTGCGATGCTGGCCAGAGAATCCAGTCCACCACTGCTGGGGACTGTCGTGGATTGAGTGCCTTGGGGGCATTCCCTTGTGGCTTCTGTATGATGCAGGTGAGGAACAACTTCTCCAGCTGGGCATTGCGGCTGATGACTGAAGGATCGCTGCCGTGGGGATGTGCCACCGGTTGTGCTACTCACGCAACTAGGTGCCAGAGCAGCCAGGCTGGAAGCTGCCTGAAGCTGCGCGGCCAGGGCAGCTATGGTTTGAGACTCCGCTGCGGCGGCACTGAGCCCTGGTTTGGAGAGCCAGCTGAAGCCATGAACAGCCCTCATGACTGGCAGATCTTTTGTCAGATCTCCTTCTTTGCTGCTGCTGCTGCACTGCGGTCGGCTGCAGCTTCCGCGTCCTGAGAAGCTTCTGAGGGCGAGGAGTCACCGTCTGCCTGACTGATCCCTTCGGCTGTGCTGCCAGAATCAAAGAGCTCCTTTCGCTGCTGCGCGGTGTCGACTGTGCCGATCTGAGTCAGGAACCTGAGCGCAGCACATATTTAATTGTCACGTCTGCCTAGCATTGCCCTTGTCAGGGACTAAACTCTTTTGCGCGCATGTAATAGTACAGGGTAGAAAGCTGGAGGTAAATACATCACCTAAACTTGACAGGAGAAAGTAAAGGAAAGATGCATTGAAGAAAGCTCCCAGGACTGACCTCCCCAGAATATATTAGGGAACATGTGTCTACCGGTGCTAGTGCCTACTGTCACCAAAAATAAGGGTGCAGGAAAGTATTGTAAATATACAAAGATGGTTTAAAGGGAGATTTGCAAATCGCACCAGTTGATGAGGAAGAAGAGGCCAATGGCCAGGAAGAGCAGGAAGGCGACGTGGGGTACAAGTGCTGGGGCACCGTTGATGCTCAGGGCCAGCAAAGACCCCAGAGACAGGATGCAGCCGATGAGCGCCAAGTTCAGCAGCAGCACTGTCGGCTTCTGCACGGAGACATGAAAATATTCCGATCAGTAGCTGTGGTTGCTGTACCTTCGGCTGTCTCTTTGTATGGAAGTGGACGTAGCAGAAGATAAAAAGTGCTGAAAAAGTTGCTGATAGATGCAAAATTCAAAGTGAAACAAACTGTCAGGAGTGAGACGTTTGCGCACATTAACACCACTCGTGAGCGCTCCATATAGCACATCTTCAACCCACATGCCTGCGGATACACAAAAGAATTGATGGACAGCAGCAAACAAGGGCCTGAAAATATTTTGAAAAATGCACATGTAATATTTGTGGGTTGGCATAAGGCGATGACTCCAGAAGTGCACACCTTCAACTCGACATTGTGCTGTGCACTACCATCAGAAAGGCCCAGCCGCCCACTGTAAGGAATGCTAAGACTGAGAGCACTACGCCTACTGTTGTTGCAGAAGACGCGTGCGTATCTCTGTACTTCTGAGGCTTCTCCTGTGCCTCTGGTTGGAAGGGATCAAGCTGACCATCTGTCTCCTCCCCAAAGACGATCTGTTTGTTGAGGCGCCTCCTCCTAGCTCCCATGATACACTTGCTCTGTCAAGAGTATCATTGATCAATGATCATCGATCTCTTGAGAAGATATAATTTGTCATTCCTACATTTGGCATGCCTGTCTCTCGGAAAAATATTGCCTGCCCCAGTTTGTCTCGCAGCTCCAAGGAGACTATCATCTGTGCAAGCTGATTCAGATTGTTGGAGATTACAAAAGAAAGTTCAAAGTGTCCTTGATTAAGTGAATCGGGTCTCCCCTTTATTGATGTGGTGCAAGGAGTCAAGGCTGAGCATCCCGCAGCGCGTGTTCACCATGCCGCAGCGTGTGCTCACTATGCTCATTATCTTTTTGGCTTCCTTTGTGTTGTGTAAATGTTCGCAAACATCTTTACTTGGTCCTCGAAACTCCTATGAAAGGTGAGTTGCACAGAACACCTTCAAGTGTTCACTGTCAGCACTTGATGCACATGAGTTATCAGACATCATTCAGAAACCAGGGACCAATAAGCATGCTTCCTGATCGCAGGCCTGAGCACACAGAGCATGCAAAGATGGCGAGATGGCTTATAGCAGAAAATGACTGGGGAACAGTGAGCACGACCAGCATACACCTTAAAGGCACTGCTTTTGGGTGAGCTGTAGTGTCTGCGCATTGGATGATATTGAATTAGCATCTCTCGAATCCCTCAGGGTGATCCACTGGATTGTTGATAAGCAGACGACATGGTGATGTGTTGCAGGAACTTGGTGTCTTATGCTGACGGGCCCAAAGGAAACTCAACAGGGCGGTTGTTGTTCTACCTGACCCCCATGGATGCCACAGCTACTGATCTAGCGGTGTGCCTACATGCCACCACCTTTTGGAACCCACACAATACTCTGTCTTGCGCATACCTGCATGCCATTTTTGGTTGTGTGCGCAGCAGTGTCACACTTCCGAGCCTAATCCTCCAGTACTGCTAAAGAAGTCACGTACCTTTGGGGGGGTCAGTTCTGCAATTGAAGCCCTGTGATTATCTCACCGCACAGCGTACTGCGCAGGTGAACCCGGCAGCAACACTTAGTGTAGGTGAAGTGCAGCTGGAAGGCTCATGTGGAGTCATGGATCCAGAGGTGACATCTGCTCCTCTGTAGCTTGCAGCCTTCTTACAGAATCCATGCGCCAGAATCGTCACAACTATGCAGTCGAATGGGAGACTTGGCTGCAGCTATGCAACTTCTTGAGAAGCCTTGCAGCATGCCAAGTATAATTGATCAAATTCGACACGCTTTGGAGGATCAATTTATTAGACAGCAGCGCCGCTGAAAAGTGCCAGAGCTGCCAAGGTTCAAATCTCCTCCTGCAAGGACCTTGTGATATCTGTCTGGCTAAAGCAAACTGGTGATGCTCGCAGGACCCGACCTGCGCCAAGGTGTCAATCTCTGGGCCAATGCGGATTGTGCCGAAGCACGAGCTTGATGCTGCAGAGGAGCTGCTTTTCCAGCGGCATCCCCAGATGAAAAATTGGCCGGTGCGCCTCCTCCTCCAATATGTTTGCTTCTGGTCTCTCTGCTTGGTATCTAATTCATACTCAGCTTCCTCTTCCTTCCGTGAGTGCAGCAGCAAGTCATCATCTGTGCTCGTATGCCAGAAGAAAAAAATCAACACATGACATTGCACAGCATGCTATGCATGCAATTCCTGCGCTCTCTGGCAAATGCCCATGCTGCAGCGCACAGCAATTGGTTGCTATGACCCGTCGGCACAGTTGTCTCTATGCTGAAGATGTGAAATGGAGCTGATATTGGGGTATGGTGTGTTTGCAGAAAGGGCACAACTTCAGCGTGTGGGAGCTGCATGTGGCAGCAGTGCGGCTGTTGGATTTCTATGGGGGTTCAGCAGTGGTACCGCCAGAAGACTACTTTGCTGCCGAGCTGCAGCTGCAGAGGAGAGGCGAGAGCGTGGCGTAACGATAGCACTGTACAATGCAAGAAGACCACTGTTGTGTGTACCATTAGTGTAGCGTAGCAAATGCTGCTGAGATACAAGTGACATGAAGGCCTAGGCAAGCTAGTTGAACTCTGGATTGCAGCGGCGCTGACATAGTGCACCAAATGTCTGCAGTCTTTGGTTGCTTCTGGACTGATCTTGATCTAAATGTACAATTGTAGCAGTGGCGACCTGCAAATCAAGGAGCACACAGAACATCTGTGAGATATCTTCAGAATGAAAATGGGAGCCATTGGCCTCAGTCTGGGTTACCTGTTCAGACTTCAAGTGGCGCTGGAGACATATGCGTGTGCATGCAAATGGCTGATTTAAGAAGTCTGCCGGCGCTCGATTTCTCAGAGCTGCTAGCGTGTAGGCAAGTTGAGCACCGCAAAGCTAGCCGGTCCGGGATAGCGAACTGATCCTCCATAAAGGAAATCTGAGAAGCAATATGTAAATGAGGCACGTCTTAACATCCTGGAGCACGAGCAAGCATCAGGTCGAGAAGCGAAAGCAAAAAGCGAAAAGAAAAGCGCAAGTCGAATGTGGGGATTGAACCCACGACCTTCTGGTTCGAAGCCAGACGATCTGTCCACTGATCTAATTCGACGAGTTGCATGGAGAAGGTGACAAGTTGGCATTTTTATCTTAATATAGCCTTGCAAAAAAAATTCGCACCTCCTCCTCCCATGCAAAGCAGAACGGAAAGCAAGAGCAGATGATACGGACACATGTCAACATTTTCATGTGCCCACACTGCAAAGCACTGGTATTGAGGGCAAGGTCCTGAGAGGTTTGAGCCCATTTTGGCTGTTTCTGTTGCCACATCGACGAAAGAACATTACCTGCCTTTCGGTGAAGAAGGGGCTTTCGAAGAAGTTGAAGGCGATTGAAACCATCGGATCTTACCATGGATTCAAGCTGAAAGTGTTGATGGGCTGCAATTCATAAAAGAGCGCAGGTGACCACCCTCACATGTCCAAGAAAGACTTTCTTGCTGCAATTTGGTACGCATGCACTTCGTGACATGAGACAACTCTGCAAATGTTTAGATCCTGACTCGCATATTTCTTTTCTCGAATATTTCCAGACGGTGTGCTAGCACGGTGCAGTACTTCATTTTTGTGTTGGATCTTTGTAGATGAAGCTTCCTTTCATTTCTTGAGAGCGTTTAAAAGCAATCACGAAAATAGACAGTTGCTTTTGGCATATGATATCTTCTGACATGGTCCCACCGATGCTGGGTGTGAAGGCATGCACATTGTTTGTGGCGCAGGAGGTCTTTGTCTGTGTCAAGAGAGAATCATCTGGTGTGGCTGGCTCAGCATTTCTTAAGTTCTGGCTGCTCCCAACATCGCAGGGCCTTCCCGTGCATCCTGCTCTCTGGAGTTTGTTCTGCGGGGAGCAGAAGGCACCAAGACTCTTGTAGCCTGAAGGCGTCGGTGCAGCTTTGCATCGGGTTGGCTGGATGGCTGCCTCGTCATGACAGACACAAATGCAGAGGTCCTCCACCTCAGGTAAGGCTGGCATGCAACCCTGTCACATGTATAGACAATGTGTCTAGGAAACAGGGGATGCTTACGGATCAATAGCTTCACCCCAAGTGAAGTGATGCGCCCACAACACTGTGCTCTGGAAAAGTCTTAGCGGCTCTGCACAGGGCTCTGCACCTGCGCATGGTAAAGACTCACCTGTGATCCATTGCTTCATATCTGGTGAATGACGATCAGAAATGATTAATGCTCAATCGTTGCAGGGCGGCCCAGCTGCGTGAGGGCCTGGCATGGAGTCAGAGCTTGGCCAAGGACTTCAACGGCGCGCTGGATGCTTACTCAGCGCGGCTGACTGACCTCCAGCTGGCGGTGGCATCCGTTGCGCAGCGTTCCCAGGCATGCTCTTCCCAAGTCAGTCTGCTGGTTGAGGATTATTAGCCGTCCTCCCATCAGTATATGTGGCATGCCTTGAGGGTTTTCACACAGCCGCAACCCAGATCCTCATTGCTACGAGACAGATGACACTTTCATGTTTGTCACGAGGCCGAGGGGTTGCTGCAATCTGGGGTCTCCAATGCTTGCATGCCTGCCTGCATGCATGCATGCATGAATGTTACTGGGCACGTTCTTTGCATGCTTTGCCTACTGCGGGAGTGAAAAATCCTAGGTCGTCATTGGGGGCTTGTGTGCTCTCCTCAAACGAAATTGTTTCTCTGTGATGGTTGCCATAAAGTCACGTTTGAGTATGGGCAGGCTCTGCGCACGGCGCAGAAGAACATCAAGCTTGCCAGGGATGAGGTGGAGGAGATGCTGGGCCACCTGGACACTGCGCGCCAGGTCAGCATTCCACACTCTCTCAGTTCCCTTACAAAATATGATGGAATCCACTGGACCCAATTTTAGGCTACAGGGGACGCAACTTTCACAAGAGTAAGATGAGGGGCGATCTTTGGTTACCCAAGGATTACATGACGCCCTGTGATATCCCATGGGAACCAGTTGCATGCATCGGGCAGCGCCGGTTCTCATCATGATGTCTGCTTCAATCCATGCCCACTCGAAGCTTGCCAATGTTTGTACAGAGTCTGCCCAGTTCTATTCGCCAATCATTGACACAGCGGCGCAGTTTGAAGGTTTTCCCACCGTATATTGTGCGCAACAGGTAGAGGCCACGATACTGGCGGGGCCCAGGAGCAATCTGGCGGCGTTTCTGAAGGCTCTCGGCCGCCTGGAGGCCTCCAACCAGTTCCTTGAAAAACACAGGTGCGCCGGCACCTCAGTCACCCAGTTGCAGGCAGACACATCTTATAGATCATGTTTTTCAAGCTATACACAGTGGTGAGTGCCCGTTGAACAAGCACACAAGTGACAAAATGGTCAGATTTAGCAGCTTGATATCCATGGAAAATACCGCCTTTGGCTGCAGATATCCCAGCTGTGGGAAACTTGATGGCCAAAGCACTCCTTTGTATCCATGTGCTGGCTCACATCATTGGGAATTGAACGGAGTTGAGATCTGGGAGCATGATTCAATTGCTGGTGTGAAGGAGCCATGTGCGAGCAACCTGGCACGTCACTCCCGCACGTGCAACCATCCTCCTTAATCTACCACCCTTGTATCTACTAAATTACCTCCCACCTACTTGGTAGACCCCGATTTCCGCCCACGTGTAGTGGGCTTACTAGCCTCACAGTGTTCTTCGAGACACATGGCCCAGATACATTGGGTGTGCATGTGCAGGCAGGTGCCGACCGCTGACTCAGCGCTGCAAAGCGCATCGGCACTGCTGCGCGATGCGATGCGACTCGCATTGGATGACTTCACGGCGACGCTGAAGCACCATGCAGTTGTGCCGTCGGCATCGGGGCACCTGTTTGGCGGCGCTCCCTCCAGCATCGGCGGGGAGTCTGGGCTGCCCGCTGCTCAGCCCCTGCTGCCCATGCTGGGCACTCCACGCGTCGGTGAGCCCCTGCTATTATGTTGTTTCCCCACAATCATTCTTTGGGGGCACCTAAAAAGTGATAAAGGGGCTTGGCGTGACATACCCTGCCGTTATATTTTCCACCCCCAGACCTCCCCTGAGGTACCCATACCCCGAGCATGGCAACAATAATATGGCTCGATGTGGAAGCACCCAGAGCAGGCTGTCCTGCAGCCCTTTTCCTTTGTGCGTTGCTTTATCCTGCTGTGACGCCGCAAGTGTTTCTGTTGTGTTCTTTCTTAAGATTTTATCACTGTTCAGAGGGGCGTGTAAACTAGAGTTTGGTGATGTCACGTCTCAAACATGTGCAGGGAGCAAGCTGGGCGAAGGCCAGGAGGATGACTCAGTGGTAGTCATCCCCGCATTGGTGGCTGGGCACCTGCGCGCACTTGCAGAGGTGCTGCTACGAAACGAAGAGCGCCGCACTCTGAGCTCCTATATCGATGTGCGAGTCTTGCCTCCGTTACACGCTGCTTCGTAGCGATGTAGCTTGTACACCTGACACGCAGGCTAATCTTCATAAATTCAAGATTTCGGATGTCACCTCTCGTACCCTTCAGTGGCACAAACACCCCAAATGCCAGGCAGAATGCAATGCCTTTAATGCATGTAGCGAGCAAAGGTTCAGCTCTACTGTACTGGTCCTCCCTTCGTTCCCATGAATGTTTCAACCTCACTTAGGACAGCACCCACTGTAATCACTGCACCAAGTGAAGGGAATCCGGTTTTGATGGTGAGGCTGGCTGTTTACCTCGACACCGGAATGCAGGGAACCCGGCTTAATCAGAGGAAGTCAGGGCTGTGCTGGCACTGTGAGGCTTACTTGGTGATGCATTTTATATATTGCCCCAGGTGCGGAGGGGGATTGTGGAGAGGGCCCTGGCGGGGCTGCTCAATGCGGCGTCGGCCGGTGAGGAGGCGCGAGGGTCGCTCTTCAGCCGCATCCAAGAGTGCGCCTTCCCTCTCTCAACCTCTCCTTTACTGTGGCCTCTTGCCCGTTCCTTCCCACTGCAGGCCTTAGGTGTATTGCACTACGGTTCTCATGCATGCGACCTCTCCTGCTTCATCCTCGAGCGGATTTTTTTATCAGGCAGCAACGCGCACGGCGGGCATGGCAATCACCTAGGTAATTCACTCTTACCCACTGTGACAGACGACTTGTAATTGGTGGCATCTCAGCAAAAGAACCCATGGCGCATGCTTGTGAAATGCTGCACCTCTTCAAGGTGCTGGAAAGACCTATGAAAAAATGCCGGCTTCACTCCTCAGAATTCCTCCGGGAAGGGGGGCTTGATCTATCATAGATTCACGCAACAGACACCTAATTTTGAGAGACGGTGTTTGTGTGTTTGTGTTGTGCACCCAGATGGGTAGCTGCACTAAAACTGCTGGTGGGTATTGTGTATTTGGAGCGCGCGGTCTCTGAACGGATGCCGGCTTCTGAAAGGGAGAACCCATTTTAGACGGCCGTACATGCCAATATCGAAATACTGCCATTGGTGCGCGCGCAGGTGGGTGGCTGCGCTGAAGCTGCTGGTGGGCATTGTGAAATCGGAGCGCGCGGCTGCACAAGCCGTCTGGCCGCCTGGCTCCCCCGAGACGGAGCAGGCGTTCGACGAGGTGGTCAGCCGCAGTGTCGTGGCCGCCACACACGCTGGCGCCTTCATTGTGGCCAGCAAGCGCACGCCCGAGAAGGTGAGTCTCTCTCATTGATCGCCGGCTGAAGTAAAGTTCTGCCTCAGAAATCCCACTGCTGGACTTGGATGTTGTTGCAAATGGGATGCTGGGGAGTATTGGTGTGATGTGTTGCGCCAAAAGCCCTCTTTCAAGAGAGTAGACTGTGGCCACTTCACATGTAGCCAGTGGACTTCCATTCTGAGAGTCTCGAGTCAATCCCATTTGGCTGGTAGCCATTCCACGCGCCTCTCGCGGCGTAAAGGAGAATTTGCAGGGCATTCAGAGGATGAAAACCTGCTCTGCATCCTTCACGCTAGTGGAAGTCATGGGAGGCCTGCCAGCCATGCTGCTGTATTCCTCTTAGGAGAAAGAAAACTGGCATCAGCCCCGTAACAAGGACCGATGCCACAAACGGCAAGAGAAGGAAGAACTTCAACAACAAAGAAATGCTGTGCCAGCTTGTTTGGTGTGAGCCAAATGCGTCCATTGCAACAGAGGGTGCATACAGCCTATTTTTTGTGGAGTGTCTTGCTTTGTGTTGTCGATCGTGCATGCGACCCTGTCCTGCACTGAAGGTACAAACAGAGTCCAAGCGCGGTAGGGTGATGGTAATTGGGCGCAGGCCAGCAGTTTTGAGGTGCTGGCACCGCCTGCCATACTTCTGCAGCTGCTCTATAATACTGTATGTTACATTTGGGTACTGCGTAAGGGCTGCGCCTTCATGGATGCTGACAACAAAGTGCACGGATAGTGCAAACAGACCCTGAGAAACTTCTGCAGTTGTTGTTGAGAATGCTGTGTGCGTCTGTTGTCGTGTGCGCGCAGGTGTTTGGGCTGCTGGACATGCAGGAGCAGGTGGAGGCAGCACTCGCCAGGCTGGCGCCCACGCTGGAGGGAACGCCTGCCGCCGGCTTCCTTGCCGACTTCACCCAACTCGCCGCCATGCTCCGCCAGGAGGTGCGCACGATAATATATTAAAAATAAAATATAAAATTATAAAATAAAACTTTACAGCGCAACAGAGATTGCAGGACATCCAAGGCAGTGCGGGTACTGAGAGAGGAGAAAGGGTGGAGTCAAGGTTCACCCAGCCCGCCACCTTGCTGCGCCGGGAGGTCTGTCGGAAAATCCTTCAATGCAATTGCTTCACATTTGCTTCCAAACCAAGAGGATATTCAAGGCAGTGTGAACTTTAGTCTTGCAGGCCCTGAGTGGGGAGAAAAGGTAACCTTGCGATTCCCCAACTCTAAACATACTGCGCCAGTAGGTCGGTTGAAATACTTTTTTGCCTCATGAATACGGCATTGCAAACTCGTCTGCGGTGAGCCGTTGTTTTCATCCGCTTGAGGTTTGAAGGGGTTGTACCGGTGTTGTGGCAACCTCAGTGTAAGAACAGAAATGCTCAAGCCATGCTACCTTTGGTGGTAGCTTGCGCTGGAAACTTGCCGCAAGAGCCCTTGGCATTTATGGCTGAGGTCTAGCGAAGTCATCTCCAAAGGTAGACACCTGGAGTTTGCAGTACTCAATATCTAAAATTCAAACGCAAAGCCGCCAATTCCCTAATGTTGTTCACTGTCCTATCAACATAGGCCATTTTAGGAAGCACCGCTAGACCTGCGCCCTTCGCACCAAATTTCGACCCCCTTCCGTTGCAGCTTGTCAAATGCTCCTGGGCAGTCAACTCCACCTTCAGCATCCACATGCAGGAAGATGGCAGTCTGAAGGACATGTACTCTTCAGACCTCTCAAAACCCCCAACCCTTCCTGTTTCTGCAATCTGTATATGCCCCTAGTGCTGATATACTCATGTTTTTGCATGCATGCAGGCGCGGGCGACACTCGAGGAATTTGAGGCAAGCATCGGGCGCGACACGGTCAAGCACCCGCCCGCTGACGGCACCGTGCACCCGCTGGCCGCCTACACGCTCTCATTTCTGAAAAGGTTATTCGCGTACGAAGCCACCCTCGACACGCTCTTCGGCGACGCAGCCAACGAGGTGAAGATTGGGGCCATGAGCAGGTCTAGAACAAAAGTGTATTAAAGGGCAAGATCTGCCATGTCCTTGGATGTGAGCTTTGAAAAAGTGACCCACTTCCCGGTTGTTACGTGCCTGTCAGGCATTGCTAATACTATTTATGTGGCCCTGAAGGCTTGCATCCGATACATGTGGTGCTGAACGTACCTAGATCCTAGATTCCTAGGAACTGGAAAACCGAAAATCAATAAGTAATAATAAAGGCTTGCAGGACTGTCTTGTGCGCACGACACAGAGAAAGCAACGGCTTCTGTAGGATCAGGCTGCGCGTACCTCTTGCTGGGCGGGGAGCTTGTCAGGCAGCTTTGCTGTACTTTCCAAAGAAAGCAATTGCGCCGCGACTGGGGCGTCCATGTTCGAGCTTGCTGCACATCCAGCCGGACACTCCACTTCAGAGCTGATCACTCCGTGGACATGGGCTACTTGAGTCTGACTTCAAGCACATGGGCCTGTCTGTAGGCTGCGGCGCTGTCGGCCGCGCGCAGGGGAGAGGCGTTGGAGCGGCGGCGCAGTGGGGGCATGGACGAGGGTGTGATGACGGCGGTGCAGGGGGCTGTGGGGCACATGCTGCGCGTGCTGCTGGACAATCTAGAGACCAAGGCCCGCACCTACAAGAACAAGGTAAGCCCTCTCGTACACTTAGCGGTTCCTTGGCTTGCTGATGACGGATGCGAGTGTGTCCTGCTGCCGATGTCCCGGATGAGATAAGTGTGCTGATGGCATTTTGTTGTTGAATGCTGTGTGCTGCTGCTGCCTTCTCTGCTTTGAATGATCAAAACCAAAAGAAGTGAAAAGTAGTACGCGGGAGGCCTCATGCAAGTTGATGCAGAAGGTGGAGACGTGTTGGTAGGCTCTTGAGCACTAGGGAGCACTGCTACCCCCAATTGCTTGAAATCTAGCCTTGATGCCAATGATGCGTCAGCTCGTGGTGCCATCCTGAGCATGAGCATGGCGATGGCTGGCCGTGCTGCTGCAGAATCAGCACAGCACCCAGTGGCACTACTCATGCCAACTGCCCTTGCACGGCACAACGCCGCTGTATGGTGTGCTGATCTGCGGCAACTTAGCCACCTGTCATCAAGCTCATTTTCAAGATTTCTGACACCCTGGGTGGTCCCTTACCTGCACCACCCAGACCCAGTGTGTGAATCATGCATCATCTCAGCAGCTGCTTTGCTTTCTACTTGGCCTGTGACAGGGGCAGACACTTCCTGATCTTGACGTGTCTTGCTTGCAGACAGTGTGTTCTGCCAGCAAGACTCAGTACTGCCCATGTCAGATATCTATTGTCTTCCGCAAGCACCTGGGCAGGAATGGACAGCTGAAGGCAGAAGGGCATCACGCGCCTTCTGCGGGATTTGTATTTGCAGGCGAAATCCTTCTGAATAGGGTGTAGAAGGGAAAACAGAAAACGCCGTAGTGGGCCCTCTCTAATTCAGACGATTGTTTGGTCTATTGTGTGGCTCCCAGAGGCACGGGCGGCGCTTTGCACTGACTCTGCAGGCCTCAACTACGTCAACTCTTTGAGTCACTACGTAATCGACAGACATTCCTGAACATGGGTGTGTTGTGTGGCTGGCGCAGGCGCTTGCGGCGCTGTTTCTGATGAACAACGTGCATTATATCGTCAAGGCGGTGGAGAGCAGCGAGGCGCTGTCCTGCGTGGGCCAGGACTGGATCGAGCGCCACAAGGACCTCATCGAGACCTACGGTGAAGAGTACCAGGTGCCTTAAATTCCCCTTCCTACTGTGCAGGGGTGCTAAGGTTTTCAAGGCTACGGTGCGTGCTCTGCATACGGGTCCCCTGATCATCATATGGACAGGTTAAGGAGGCACTGTCGCATCAGGCTCGGCTTGAGGGGATCTTGCAGGAGGGCCCTGCTCACGAGCAACTCAACTGAGGGTGCAGACATACTTTGCCATCTGGGATTGATATGGCTGTGGTCCTTGCACAGTGGTCATGCATGGCTCCTACAGCAAAGTGCAGTGACACTAGAAGCAAACCAAGCTTCTTTGACCAACCGAACCTTTATCCTTAGCAGTCACTGGTGCAACATGGAATGCCATCAGCTTGGCACCTTCACCACCAGTTCATTTTTTCCAAACTGGTGGCACGTTGACAAGCTTGCGCCACCGGAGCGAAAGCACTTGTCAGAGCACACACGCAAGGTGACTGAGGGGCATGGCTTCCTTTAAAAAAAATATTTATATATATACATATACATGCAGGAATCGTCCTGGGGACCGCTGATGGCTCTGGTGGGAGACGGAGTGACCGGAGAGGGCCGCGCGTGGGCCAAGGAGAAGGCTGGAATCAAGGAGCGCTGGAGGGAGATCAACACTGCCCTCACAGAGCTGAGGGATGCCCAGTGCACCTGGACCATACCTGACCCTGCGCTCAAAGCCAATATGAAGGACGCGGTCGCTGAAGACTTCCTGCCATTGTACAAGGTGTGCTCAGAAAATTCAGATTGCTGCTGCCTGTGTGTATGCAACCTCTCCAGGAGCTCAGTGTTAGCATGCTTAAAAAAAAATTTGCATGCGTGCCAAAGGGGCGTTTCCTGTCATGACTCAATCTCTGCTTCGGAGCTACGGAGTGTTTCAACATGAGCTCCAATGTAATTCGATGAGCAAATGATGATCTGGACCGGCAGTTTGTTCTCCAAAGCCTGGCTGTCGTCAAGACTGCCCAGGTGCTGGTCAAGGTGGCATGCATAGGAGTCATCCAGGAGACACCCTTTGCCTTTCCACTGGACTCCATTAAATTATGACTTGGCTGAAGCCACAGTGGCTTTTATGAGATTTAACTGTTGGCCTCACGTGGAGCCACATGTGGCTCCAAGAAAAATTAAATTGACGGCATATCTAAAGCCACATTGGCTTTGGCTCCAAAAGCTTAACAGAATCACTGCACTGGAGCCTTGCATCAACTGCTTTGTGTGCGCGCATGCAGATGTTCATGGAAAAGTACAACCCAGAGGCGACGCCATTCACGAAAAACCCGGAGAAATACATCCGCTGGAGCGTCGCCGAAGTGCAGCGGCTGATTGCAGAAGACCTGTTTGAGGCCCGGGTATGTGTTTCCTTCCTAGCGAATTTTTCTGGGAATTTCTTCTGGATTTAGGAATCCCCTGATACTTGTACAGCTAAGGGCATGCCTTGTCATCTCCATTCACTGTGTTCATATATGTTCATGAATATGTATTATGCTTGACTGACACTGTTCCTCAGAGCTGCCAAAGCAATTTCTGTCTTGGAAGAGGCGTATGAGGTGGCTGCATGCATAAGAGATGCGCTGAGCAGTCAATGAGATGGTGCCCTTATGTTGTCACGATTCGATCTCGAATGTTATGTTGCAATCCATGTCTATGACTCCTGCCAGTAAGAGAATGCAAGCATGGCATGGTACGGGCAGCAACTGAATGACTGTATTGTTCTGACAGGAGCGTGACGCAGTCATTGCAGCGTCGGCCACCAAGGGCGCTGCTTTGGGCACCCGTTCATCTGGCATCCCAGTCGCATCATAGGGGCGCTGTCCTGCATACAGCTGTGCATGCATATGCTCGCTAGTTCTGCGACCTCAGAGAGGAGCATTATCTCAGGTATTGTTTATTGCTGGGATGGTCTCGCGTGTGCAATATTCAACAGTGCCACGTTGCATGCTTGACAGAACAAATACTAAACTTGTCACTCAGCCGGAAAGTCTGGACTTGTAAGTAATTACAGGAGCAGTCCTGTAGTCCTGCAATAGTGGACTAATGCCTAAAGAGCCTGGTCCCATCATGGCACAAGAGCAACTCTCTAGCTAGGGCAGGAACCGTATTTAACGTCTTTTCCTCATGTCCAACCATGCTCCAATGAACCCCTCCCTGGAGGGACGCGGGATCCCTTGTCTGAATCCTCTATCTCTGAAAAATATACATTGCTGTACAGGGGCAATTCCACAGTGTATGTAACAGAACATGACGGATCTGCTGTCCGGTATCAGTCAGACTTGCCGTCAAACAGAGCCTCAATCTCCTCCAGCGTCTTGCCCTTGGTCTCCGGAACTATGGCAAATATTGTCGCGAGCGCAACCACGCCGATGCCTGCAAAGGCTAGGTAGGTGCCTCCCGGGCCAAAGGCCTCCTGAACAGAAGGCAGCACAAGACTGACCTGCATTCACCACACACCAGGAATGCTTTAGAGACACTCTGCAGAGCAGGCTCACAGCAGGCTCTCCACATAAGGCTGTGTGCAGGAAAAGATGCAAGGTTTTGCATCCTTCACACAAGTGATCAGGCACTTGGCAGATGCATACGCAGGTAGTAGACGTGAACTGCAAACGCCACATCTCGTGCTGACATCAGCATTTCAATTGCCCCAGGTAATGCATGATGTGTACACTTTTCTGCACCAGCAGGCACTGATTACTTTGCAACTGAAATCTGAGGAGGTGTGTCACCAGAAAATTGGATCCAAAATTGGTGATGGTGGCCAGCGCAGAGGCTGGCCCTCTGACAGCCAGTGGAAAGATCTCCCCCACTATTAGCCAGCTGATTGGCCCGAAGCTGACCTGCGCACAATTGCATAGTCGCAGTGCTTCAGTCAAATCATTTTATTCGGAGTAATATTAATTGCAGGGCAAACAAAAGATCCATCTAGAGAGAGGAGTAAAATCCACATGCATGCCCTTGAAATGTACTACCAAGGACGGTAGTGCAAGGAAGCAGGAGAATACTGCCTAGAGCTAGTCATCCAGGAAATGTCTAGAGCTACGGTAGCTATTCAGGTGATCTGAAAAAAAGGAATCAAGGGCACTAAAGATAAGTTGGGGTTGTTGCAGCCTGGGGGCTCAGGTATGTGTCTCTGCACCGACGAGTCTCAGCAATTAAAACAAAGGCATCACTGCCCCCAGGAAGGAGTGCCATAACCACCAGAACAATTTGATGCCGAGTGGAAACCTGCTCACGCTCTTGTATTTTCGAGGTTAGGATGAGCAAAACTTGCCTGGTAGGCGCCCACATACATGAGCAGGGCGATGACACTAGTCCAGGTGGCGGTCCCCCCGCTCAGCAACAGCTGGGACCCCCCCAACGCCAGCAGTGCCCCCACCATGGCCCCCACGCCCCCCAGCAGCAGCGGCCGCCGCCCCAAACTGTCCACACTCAGCACCGCCACTCCTGTTCCGTAAGATATGTTTTAAAT